>Ga0181526_10002552_pt1 | contig 15728 bp, 15 predicted proteins | sample PEATcosm2014_Bin_35_FD_119750 | JGI IMG/M metagenome (GOLD analysis project Ga0181526, IMG submission 119750) | Peatland microbial communities from MTU Mesocosm Facility, Houghton, MI, USA - PEATcosm2014_Bin06_30_metaG | ecosystem: Environmental > Terrestrial > Soil > Wetlands > Peat | place...
AGGTCTGGCCATCCACCAGGAAATCGATGCGCTCGGGCATCCACTCGACGGCGTAAATATGATAATCGTCCGCAAACCGCCCCGCCGCGGATTGGAACGGCTTGCCGATGCTCTTGCCGCCCGAATAGCCTGGGCCGTGGACGGTGCCATGCACGGTGTCCGGCTCGCGGCCGATGTTCTCCATGATGTCGATCTCGCCGCAGGTGGGCCATCCCTTCCGTTTCATGTCGGCGCCCAGCATCCAGAAGGCCGGCCAGATGCCCTGCCCGTACGGAATCCGGATGCGCGCCTCGGCGCGCCCGTACTCGAAGGCGAACTTGCTTTGGGTCTTCAGGCGGGCGGAAGTGAACTTCCCCGGCGTGGCCTGGAGCGCGCGGATCGCCAGATGGCCCTGGCCATCCAGATGGGCATTGCCGCGGTTATCGGTGTAGACTTCCAGTTCGTGGTTGCCCCACCCGCTGCCGCCGAGATCGTACACCCACTTCGTGGGATCCGGAGGCGAGCCTGGCGCGCCGTTGAATTCGTCACTCCAGATCAGCCTGCGGTCCTCGGCGGCGGAGGCGAGGACGGCGATGCTGCAGATTAGACAGGCCAGGAGTCCTGTCCTACTCGGATTCATCGGTCCTCCGGGGTGATGGTAAGAAGTTGCTGGCCGGATGTGCGCCAGAAGGCCCAAATCACAATCAGCAGCGCCATCGCCGGATAAGCGATTACGGCCGCTTCGTACGGTTTTGTCAAGGTCTGCGCGCCGGGAGTCTGCAACAGGGTGTTGCAGAAGAAGAGCGCCGCCATGGTGGATACAAGCCCGAGGCGCAACAGCACAAAAACGAGCAGCGTGAAGATGGCCAGAAAAAACAGAAAATTGATCCATCCCGATTGCAACGAGCCGCCATTCGACAGCGTGAAGAGCACGGCCGCGGCCGCCGAAGCGATCCAATCCTTGCGGAAAATCGCGCGAAAACAGAAGATGGCGAACACCACCACCAGGCCAAACTCCGTGGCGTTTTGCGCCCTGCTCAAGATATTCGCGATGAAGTTGCGGGCGCTGAGCCCCACGTCGGCGGGGGCCGTGCTGCCGATCGCTCCATGGGAGGCATCAATCCACGAGCTAACGATGAAGAAGCCCGCGATGATCAGCCCCACCAGCGCGCCATAGAGGACGTGCGCCGCCACCTGCGGGTCCTGCCAGCGGCCGGCGAGTACGCGGCTCCATGTGGAGATGGCATGCGGCCAGCGCGCGCGGACGGAGGGTTCCAGGGCGATGTAGAGCACCCAGATGAGCGCCGCCGACAAGAACCAGTCCGCCGCGTTTGTGGTGAAGATCTGGATCATCCCGATGTCCGCCACCCAGTGCGTGTCGCACACCCAGGCGGCGGCCGCCAAAATGAAGATGGCCACCGCCAGCCGCCACGCGCCGCGCCGGTCGCCGCGCGCCGCGCGCAGATTGCGCGCCGCCATGAATGCGGAGAACAGGAACACCAGCCCCATTGTGAATCGCTCGATCAGCGTGCGTGCGGAGTCTCTCCAATCGTGGGCAAATGCCGCGGGTTCGTGCCAGGCCTTTGACCAGGGTGAGAGCACTTGCAAATCCACCACCTTTCCATTCCAGGCGGCGGCTTGCACCGTCAGATCGGTATGTTGCGTGGGGTGTTGCCCTTTCCAGGCCTTCCGCCAATCGAACGCGTGCAGGGGCGTATACTTGGGCGTCGTCTCCGGCCATTGCGAGATGTCGAAGCCGATGGCCCGCGAAATCGCTTGCACGTCCACCGGAGTCCCCGCCGCAGCGGGCGCCGAGCGATCCACTTCCGGCGGAACGGCATGGAAGAACCGCAGCTCGCCTTTGCTATTGAGCCACTCTTCGACCATGCCGGCGATCATCGGCGCGGGACGGTTTACGGTGACTTCCCCATCCGGTTCCGCGACCAGCGGCAGCGGGCTTTCGCGATAGCCGATGCGCAGCGGCGATTCCGCTTGAAACCAGCGGCGCGCTTCGGCCGGTGTCTTGGCGTGTTTGCCCGAGTCGCGAATCAGGTCCCAATCCCAGTGCATGTCGTACTTCTTGTCGGCCGGGACAGCCGTATATCCGAATCCCACGGCGTACTCGCGGGCCTTGGCCGCCAGCGCGTCGGGCGACAACTCGAAAGGCGCCAGGCTGTGCCCCTCGACATTCGTGCGCACGAACGGTACCGCAATAATCAACACTGCGATTCCCAAGGCCAGCGGCAAGGATTTCCGCAGCGGCAGCCCTTCCGTCTTGCCGGATGCGGCCACCAGTTCGGGGGACGGAGTCTCGCCGGCCGCCAGGGCCGCGGCCAGAGGATCGCCACCCGGCAGCGCGGCCGCCACCATCAGCGCGGTCGCAGGACGCTTGGCGGGATCGGGATCGAGGCAGCGGCGAATGGCTTTCTCCACGCCGGGATCGATCTCGGCGGCGATCGACTTCATGCTGGTGATCTGGGCGCTCTCCTGCATCCGGATCAGTTCGGCCATGGTGGCGGCATCGTAGGCGCGCTTGCCGGTGAAGATCTCGTAGAGCACCATACCCAGCGCGTAGATATCGCTCTTAGCCGTGACCTGTTCGCCGCGCAACTGCTCGGGCGCCATGTAGGCGGGCGTGCCGCTGCGCACTTCGGCTCCGCGCAACTGGTCGGCGACGGCGGCCAGACCGAAGTCCATCACCACCACGTTGCCGCGCCTGTCGAGCATGATGTTGGCGGGCTTCAGGTCCCGATGGATGACGCCCTTATCGTGGGCCGCGGCTACGCCCGCGCAGATCTTGCGGGCGATCTCCAGCGCTTTATCGGAGGGCAGACGGCCGATGCGCTGGAGCAGTGAGGCAAGGTCCTCTCCATCCACGTACTCCATGGAGATGTAGGGCATGCCGTCCGCTTCGCCAACGTCGTAGACGCGGCAGACGTTGGGATGCGAGACCTGGCGCGCGATGCGGACTTCGCTATGGAAGCGCTCGAGGGCGCGCGAGTGGTCGGGGCCGGATTCGGGGAGAAACTTGAGCGCGACGGGTTGCGAAAGCGTCAGATCGGTGGCGCGGTAGACTTCGCCCATGCCGCCGCGGCCCAGCAGCGAGATGATGCGGTAGCGGCCGGCGACCAGGGTGCCCGGGACGAAGCGGCCTTCATCGGGGGTGGATATGGACGATGCGGTGGGGTGCGAGGGGGCTGGTGGGATTACGACGGTTGCCGATTGAGATTGCACGGGAGCGTCCATGGCGTTTACTCAGGATAGCTTAAGGCGTGCGCGGCGGGCGGGGCAGGACTCCAGTCCTGTCAGGATGAAAGCCTTGTGGGGCAGGCGTCTACGCCTGCGGCGGGTCTCCAGACCCGTTCCATTCCCCGCAGTTCGTCAAGGGTTTTCGACCGTGCGGGCGGACGTCTACATCGGCCGGTATGAGCCCAGTTAGGTTAGGGCTGATTTCGTTACCCGAGGAGCGGGTCCTGGAGGACCCGCGCAGGACTGGAGTCCTGCCCCACACGGATAACCAAAGATAATATTGGGGCCAACGTTATGTGCGTGTTAACCATAAGACCACGTGCATACCCTTGCAGTCCAGGACGCGGCTAGCCTCCATCGGAGCCGAACAGGTCTCGGCAAAACGATGGCAGTCTGGTTAATAGGGTTTGTTTTGCCGGCGCTGCTCTTTCTGCCGCCGCTGGGCTCGATCGCGTGGCGGAGAGCTACCACCGGCGACAACGACTTCCTGGCGTTCTACGTTTCCGGGCAGTTAGTGCTACAGGGCAAGCTCTACGACACGCATGCTTTTCAAGCGGCGGAAGCGGCCATCTTGACGCACAGCGACCCCGTCTTGCTGTTGAAGCGGCAAGCCGTAAGACCTCCCTTTTTTGCCGCGGCTTTCTGGCCATTTGCACAACTGCCATTTCGCGTCGCATCGCTGGCCTGGATGGCCGTGCTCTTAGCCGCGGCGATCGGTTTTGTGTGTCTCTGGCCCGATCGCACCGCCGCGGCAATTGCGTGTTTTTGGTCGGTCGGTCTGGCATCCTGCATGGTCGGCGGGCAGGATCCGCCCCTGATCCTGTTATGGCTGGCAATTGCATTGCGCATTCGCAAGAAACATTCATTTCTGGCGGGGCTGCTATTCGCTCTATGCGCCGCGAAGTTCCATATCTTCGTGTTCCTCCCGCTGCTCCTATGGCGGCATAAATTGTGGCGCGGATTCTTGGTTGGCGCCGCGGCGTTGGTTGTGGTTTCGTTTGCGGCCGGTGGCTGGGATTGGCCCCGCCAGTATATCTCCACACTGTCGCAGGGCATTGTGTCTCCGGATGTGCAGCATATGCCGAACCTGCGCGGCATGTTCGCCGCATGGCCCCATCCGGGCGCATGGGAAATAGGAACCGGCCTGTCGATCGCCATCGTGGTGGCCGTGGCGATCCGGAAGACCGACCTCCTCAACGGACTAGCCGTGGTCCTGCTGGGAGGTCTTTTAGTGAGCCATCATGCTTACGTTCAGGACTGTGCGCTGCTGATACCGGTACTGCTGATCGCGTGGCCGCGGATTCGCAGGTTGTGCGCAACGTACGAATGGTGTGTAATACCCGCGGTCTTACTGCTAATACCCCTATCGAGCCTGTCCATCTTTTTCGGGTCGATAGGCAGTTGCCGTCTGGCCGGTGTGGCGATCGTCGCGATCCTGATTTGGCAAACCGCCGCCGGCTTGGGCTACGGCAGCCGGGCGGCCTGACCGGAAGGCGTGCGCCACATCGACAGCATGCCATAATGCCCATATGCAGGAAGTGAACGTGGGCATCGTGGGCCTGGGTAACGTAGGCTCCGGGACGCTCGCCATTCTGGCCGGCAATGCGGACCAGATCGCGCTGAAGCTGGGATTCCAGCTCAAAGTGGCCGCCGTTTGCAGCCGCTCGGTGGCGGCCAAGACGATTCCGGAATCGCTGGGTCCCGTCTTCCGGACCGCGGACTGGCGCGAAGTGGTGGCCCATCCCAGCGTCGATATCGTGGCGGAATTGGTGGGCGGCACCACGGTGGCCGCCGAAATCGTGAACGCGGCCATCGCCAATCGCAAGTCTGTAGTGACGGCGAACAAGGAGCTGATGGCCGCCTGCGGGCCGGAGATCTGGGAGCGCGCCATTCATGCCGGCATCAATGTGGCCATGGAGGCCAGCGTGGCGGGCGGTATTCCCATCCACGCGGTGTTGCGCGAAGGCATCTCGGGCGACCGCATCACGGCCATCTACGGCATCCTGAACGGCACATGCAACTATATCCTCACCGAAATCGAAAAGCGCGACGCGCCCCTGGAGACGGTGCTGGCCGAGGCGCAGTCCTTGGGCTATGCGGAAGCCGATCCCAGCGCCGATCTGGATGGCATCGACGCGCGCTCTAAACTGGCGATCCTGGCGGCCCTGGCGTTCGGCGAGAAAATCACGCCGTCCGATATTTTCATGGAAGGCATCCGGCGCATCTCGCCGCTCGATTTCCGCTATGCGCACCAGCTTGGACACACCATCCGGCTGATCTGCGCGGCGCGACAGACGCCGGAGGGGCTGATTCTTTCCGTGCGGCCGGCGCTGATTCCGCGCTCCACCATTTTGGCCGGCGTGCAGGGCGCTTACAACGCGGTGTGGGTGAAGGGCGCGTACGGCGAAGACACTTTCTATTACGGCCGCGGCGCGGGACCGCTGCCGACAGGCGTGGCCGTAGTGAGCGACCTGATGCGCGTGGCGCGCGAGATCCGCAGCGGCAGTCCGGAGCGCGTTTCGCCCTTCGCGCACGACCGGCTGGGCGAATATCAGCCGGTTTCCGTGGTGCTGCAAACGCGCGCCTACTACCTGCGTTTCCGCGTCAAGGATCGGCCCGGCATCCTGGCGGGGCTTTCGGGTATACTGGCGGCGAAGCACATCAGCCTGGAGGCCGTCCTGCAACTGCCCACGGAAAGCAAACGCGACCTGCCGTTCGTGATCACGGTGGAACCTACGTATGAGCACGCCATTCGCGGGGCGGTGGAGGAGATGGCGCAGCTCGACTTTCTGCTGGAGCGGCCGCTGGCGCTGCCCATGGAGACCGCCTTATGAGGAGCCTGATTAAAACGGGTCGCGCTCTGCCGCTGGCCGCCTGCTGCGCATGCTGCGCAACGCTATGGGCGCAGGTGGCCACCGACGCCAACCAACGCTATCAGACCGCCGAGGGCCGCAAAGAGATTGCGGCGGGCCTGGGCAGTGTGGGGCGCGACGCCACCGAGAGGCCGCAGGAACTGGTCGACGGGATGCAGTTGAAGCCCGGCATGACCGTGGCGGATATCGGTACGGGCGTGGGCTACATGCTGCCGTACCTGAGCCGCGCCGTGGGACCGGCGGGGCACGTGATGGCGGAAGACATCTTCGAGGATTTTCTGAACGCCGCGAGACAGCGCGCCGAAGAACAGAAGCTCGGCAACGTAGCTTTCGTAAAGGGCACCGAGGTGGATCCGCATCTGGCCGATGGCAGCGTGGACGTGATTCTGGCGCTCGATTCCTACCATCATTACAACTATCCGGAAAAAATGTTGGCGGCCTTCGTGCAGGCGTTGCGGGCCGGCGGCCGCCTGGTGGTGGTGGAGTATTACAAGCGTCCGAATGCCATGCCGCGCGGCGACGCGGTGAAGCATATCCGGCTGGACGAGCCCGACCTGGTGCGCGAGATCGAGCGCAACGGATTCCGTAAGGTATCCGAGCGCGAGCATATCAAGAATAGTCAGTACATGGTAGTGTTTGAGAAGAAGTGACTGTGAAAAAAATCTTGCCGGCAGTCTCGTTCAGTTTGGCGCTGGCAGCGTCCGTATTCCTGCTGGTGTATCCGAGCGGCAGCGGTAACTGGGGCGGCCAGTTTCACCGGACGACAATTCTTGAAAAAGAGGGTTTGTGGGTCCTGATTCCGCTTTCATTCCCCTTAATAGTGACGCTGCTCCCTCTGGTGTTCCCGAGACAGGTTGTGCGGATCGGGGCGACGGTCGTCCTTTGGGCGTTCGCCATTATTGGCGGGTTCTCGATCGGACTCTTCTATATCCCCGCGGCGCTGGTCGCGTTGTTGGGAGCGTGCGTGAACGTAACTACTCTCGGGAATCCTTGAACGGCACCGTAGCGGCGCCATACTCGTTCGCTACGAGAAAGTCGTTCCAGCCGGCCCTCGATCCTTCAGGACCAACCAGAGGCCGGATGAACGTACCGTCTCCGTTGCCGAGATAAACCAGGATGGAATTGTCGCCCGGAAGAAGATCCACGGCGACCGCCAGATCCAACTTGCGGTCGCCGTTGAAGTCGCCTCCGGCGATGCCGGAGATGGCGCCGATCGCATAGTAGGCAGGCGCGGAGAACGTTCCATCGCCGTGGCCCAGGATCACCGAAAAGCCCTGCTTCGAGCCAAACGCCAAGTCTGGATTTCCATCTAGCCGTGGTGATTGGGCCCGGACGGAAGGTACCCATTTCCAGGTTGAATATCGAACTGGCCGAATGCATGATTGACCGCGACATCCACCTTGCCATCCTCGTTGAAATCGCCCGCGGCGGCGGGCTCCGGGCGAACAATGGCGCCAGGGTCAGGGCAGACATGACATAGAAGAGGGTCTGTGCAACGGGCGGATTTGTTTCATTAGAGTCCAGTGCACGACTGTCCAAGCCTATTGGCGGCAGACCCGGAAGCTGGCGCGAAATGATCCAATGAAGATATGTCTCCCGAAGAGTTCCGCCGGTTTGCGCACGAGTCTGTCGACTGGGTTGCCGATTACCTCTCGCACCCGGAACATTATCCCGTACTGCCGAAGATGGAGCCAGGCCAGCTTGTAGATGCGCTGCCGGCATCCGGTCCGGAGCGGGGCGAGCCGATGGAGCGCCTGCTCGAAGATTTCCGGCAACTGATCGTGCCGGCCATCACGCATTGGAACCATCCCGGATTCATGGCGTACTTCGCCAACACCGCGCCGGGGCCGGGCATCGTCGCGGAGTTGCTGGCGGCCGCGCTGAATGCCAACGCCATGCTGTGGAAGACGTCGCCGGCCGCGACGGAACTGGAGCAGGTGGCGCTCGGCTGGCTGCGGCAGTGGATGGGGCTGCCGGACGGCTGGTTCGGCATCATTTACGATACGGCTTCGACCAGCAGCATGCACGCCATCGCGGCCGCGCGCGAGATGGCCGATCCCGAGGCGCGCACGCTGGGCGCATCGCGCGGACTGACACTATATTGTTCCGAAGAGGCGCACTCCTCGATCGAGAAAGGCGCCATCGCCATTGGCATCGGCCAGCAGTACGTGCGCAAAATTCCGGTGGACGCCGAATTCCGCATGCGTCCCGAAGCGCTGGCGGCGGCGGTAGAGGCCGATCTGGCGGCCGGCTTGCGGCCCTTCTGCGTGGTGGCCACGGTGGGGACCACTTCCACCACCAGCACCGATCCCGTGCCTGCCATCGCGGATATCGCCGCGCGCCATGGACTATGGCTGCATGTGGACGCCGCCTACGCCGGATCGGCCGCCATCGTGCCCGAGTTCCGCCACATTCTGCACGGCGCCGAACGCGCGGATTCGCTGGTGGTGAACCCGCACAAATGGTTCTTCACGCCCTTCGACCTGAGCGCGTTTTACACGCGGCGGCCCGACATTCTGCGGCGCGCGTTTTCACTGGTGCCGGAATATCTGCGCACCGCCCAAGACGGCCGCGCGGTGAATTTCATGGACTACGGCGTGCCGTTGGGACGCCGCTTCCGCGCGTTGAAGCTCTGGTTCGTGATGCGCTACTTCGGCCACGAAAAGCTGGCGGATATGATTCGCCACCAGATCGCCTGGGCGCAGGAATTGGCTGCCGCGGTGGACGCCGATCCGCGATTCGAACGGACCGCGCCCTCGCCGTTCTCCGTGGTCTGCTTCCGGTACAAGGGCACGGACGACGAGAATCGGCGCGTGCTGGAAACCGTGAACGCCTCCGGCGAGTTCTTCCTTTCGCACACGGTGCTGCGCGGGAAGTATTCGCTGCACCTGGCGATCGGAAATATGGGCACTACGCGCGAGCATGTGATGCGGGCCTGGGAGATGGTGCAGCGAGCTTCGCTCGCCGTGGCTGGTGGTTAGTGGCTGGTGGCTGGTGGTTGTGCCGCCCGCCGCGCACGGCGGTCCGAATTCCGTGCTATATTAGGCACCATGAAGGCATCCAACGTCAAACCGATCACTTATATGAAGACGCATGCCGCAGAACTGGTCAAGACCGTGAACGAGAGCCGCAGTCCGGTGGTGATCACGCAGAACGGACTGGCGCGCGCGGTAGTCATGGATGCCGCCAGCTATGAGCAAATGCAGGATGCACTGATTCTTCTTAAGATTCTGGCTCAATCCGATGCGGAGTATCGGAAGGGACACTGGAAATCGCAGGCAGATGTGGAGGCCGGCTTCCAAAAGAGGTTCCCGGATTGAAGCGGTTGCCCGTACGCTGGACGACGCCGGCCTACGCGGACTTGTTTGAAATCCTGGAATTCGTGGCCTCCGATCGCCCCGACGCGGCGCGGCGCCTGGGCCGGGAGCTGCTCAAGCAATCGAAGACCCTGGGTGGCAGCGCGTTGCGCGGCCGGATTGTGCCCGAACTGCTGCAACAAGGGATTACTGTGTATCGGGAAATCCTGGTCTCCCGCTACAGATTGATTTATCACTTACACCCTGAAGCGGTCCAAGTCGCGGCGGTGATGGACGCCAGCCGGGACGTTGGCGAGGTGCTGCTCCGGCGTCTGCTGCGATAGGCCCAACCTGCGCAGCGATCGCTCTACGGATAAACCGGCCAGCCACGCTCCTTCGCGGCCTGTTCGAGCCTCTGGAAGGAGTTCGGCTCCGCGTCGGGCCGCACCAGCCCGCCGCCGGGATTGATACTGCTCAAACAGATCTTTTGCGGAGTCACCGGCTGCGGCTGCACATTGAAAACGGATTCGATCATCTTCAGTACCGAAGTATGATCGAACACGGTGTGATTGACCGCCGGGTTGGAAGGTACGCCAACGGTCCATGGCGACGCCACGATGCAGGGCGCGCGGCAACCCAGCAGGGCTTTGCCATCGACCAGGTCGGGATCGGTATTGTTTGGGCGCCAGCGCGCGAGGCGGCGGGATGTGGTCGAAGAATCCGCCCCATTCGTCGTGGTTCAGCACCAGGACGGTATTCTTCCATGCGGGGCTCGTAGCCACCGCATGGTATACCTGCGACCATCAACGCATCGCCGTTGCGGATGTCGGAATGCGGATGGTTGTCGTTGGCTGTGTTGAGCACCAGCGTGAAGGACGGGTCCACGAAAGACACCTGCGGCAGAGAGCCGCTCGCGGAATCGGAAAGAAAGTCCGAGAACGAGTGCGCGTATTCAATGGCGTCGATGGGGAAGAGCGTCAGAAACGGGACGTTGCCGTAGTAATACTTGCTGCCGACGCCGGCCTGGGAGCAGTGATTGAAGATCGTGGGATAGGAACACAGATCCACGCTGTCGTCCAGGCGGTCGGTCTGGCCGCAAAGTTGGAAAATGCGGTTCGGGAACGTGGAACTGAGGATCGACGGGAAGTACATGTCGCAAGTGGTGAAGTTACGGGCGAACTTCGGCAGGAACTGGTTATCGGCTTCCCGATAGTAGCCGATGCCATAGACGTCCGCCGTGGAAGTCCGCATGAAACCGTCCATCAGGCCGTGATCCACCTCGATGCGCGCGCCATCGTAGCTGTGGTCGGGATCGTTGTAACCACAGCCCGTCCAATCCGGTCCGAGCTCGTGCGTCGGATGGCTGACGCCGCTCGCGTCCACATAGGACAGGCCGGCTTGTATACCGTTGGCGTTAGGCAGCCAGCCCAGGAAATGATCGAAGCTGCGGTTCTCCATCATCAGGACCACGATGTGTTTGATTTGCGATGTGGCCGCGCAACATGTCGGCAGTCAGCGCGGCGCCGGCCGCCAGCCCGCCGGTGGTTTTCAGGAATGTTCTGCGATCCATATACGTTTGATTGCCCTCCGAGGCGATGCTATGCGAAGTCCGAGGCCGCAGAGCCGGCTGAAAGCCGGCTGCGGGCAGAATTGCCCGCCCTCCTTTACACCAGGACGGTGAAGGCGGTCTCCGTACGCGTGACCGGCCGGTACAGCGTATCGCGCTCTACCGGTTCCCGCCCCGCCTTGCGGATCAATTGCAATAGTTCGCCGCGCCGCAGCCCCTGGCTGGTAGTAGCTCCCGCGTCGTGGTAGATCTTTTCCTCCACCACGGTCCCGTCGATATCGTCCGCCCCAAACCGCAGCGCGATCTGCGCGATGCGCGGCGTCATCATGATCCAGTAGGCTTTGATGTGCGGAATATTGTCCAGCATCAGGCGCGCCACGGCGATATTCTTGATGTCCGTGAAGCCGGTGGTCTTGGGGATGTGCTGGAGCGGCGTGTTGTCGGGATGAAAGGCCAGCGGGATGAAGGTCACGAATCCGCCGGTTTCATCCTGCAGCGCGCGCAATTTCACCAGATGGTCGGCGCGGTCTTCGGCGTTCTCGATATGGCCGTAGAGCATGGTGCAGTTGGAGTGCAACCCGAGCGAATGCGCCGTGCGCGCGGTCTCGATCCACTGCTCGCCGGTGATCTTGTGATCGCAAATGATGCGCCGCACGCGGTCGCAGAAGATCTCGGCGCCGCCGCCCGGCAGCGAATCCATGCCCGCGTCGCGCAGCCGTTCCAGCACCTCGCGCACCGAAATCTTCCCGCGTTGCGCCAGATACGCCACCTCCACCATGGTGAAGGCTTTCAGGTGCACCTGCGGGAAACGGTATTTCAAACCGCGCAGCATCTCGCAATACCAATCCAGCGTCAACTCGGGATGCAGCCCGCCCACGATGTGGAACTCGGTGACCGCCTCGCTCCAGCCTTCGCCGGCGCGATGCCACACTTCTTCGAGCGACATGGTGTAGGCCTTGGGATCCTTGGCGCGTTTGCCGAACGCGCACAAACGGCAACTGGCCACGCACACGTCGGTCGGGTTGATGTGCCGGTTCACGTTGAAGTAAGTGATGGAGCCGTGCAAACGCTCGCGCACCAGGTTGGCCATGTAACCGACGGACAGAATATCGGAGGTCTCGAACAGCGTCACGCCATCGTCATAAGACAGACGTTGGGCCGCCTCCACTTTTTCCAGAATTGGCCTCAAGCGCGGGTCGTCAATTACGATTTCCATAGAACATCGGCAGCCCAGAATACAAAGAATAGCATGCTGACGCAGCCGTTCATGGTTATCGGAGAAGGGCGGGGCCTGCCCGGCGTCTTCAGCCAAATGCTGGATTTCCACGAACCTGGAGAGTCCGGGTTGGCGAAATGGTTCGGGTTCGCTAGAATTGGATAGGAGCGTATCGTGCCAAAGCAACGAACGAGAGGGCGCAGCAAAGTGGGCCCTGGGCGAGGGAGCAGACGCCCCGGCGTCGACAATCGCCAACGGGATAACGGCGCGCAGATCCGTGAGAAGAGGGGCGACACCCGCATCGATACGCTTCGCCAAACTTATGGCGACAGCTTCGCTCCGGGCATTCGAGGAGACGCACACTTGGAGACGCTGCTGGATCGAACGGGCAGCAGTTCGCTTTCCGATTACCTGAAATCCACCGGGCACTCGCCGGTTAGCGCAAGAGACGCAGGAGACCGCGTGATCGAGCGACCTTCCAATTTACGCTACGCATCCGCTGAACGGTTTAGGGAAGCTCACCGGAAGACGAGTTCATTGCACGCCGGTCTGTTTCGCCGTCTCGCCGAGTAGGCCGCTTCACGACAGCGATTTCCTTGGAACAGGAACCCTACTTTCTGACCCGCGAACAGAGCGACACGATCCACCGGGACCAGATTGAAGCTTATGGCGGCTTGCACGGGTTGCGTAGCGAGCATGCGTTGGAGTCGGCCATAGCACAGCCGCAAAACGTCTATTTTTATGGCGCCGGCGACCTCTACGAAATCGCCGCGGCATATGCCTTCCACATCGCCGAAAGTCAGGCCTATCTTGACGGCAATAAGCGTACTGGGGTGCAGGCGGCCGCGGATTTCCTTGAAATCAATGGCGTCGACACGAGCCCTTTGCCGGAACTGGCCACGTACGAAGCGATGATCCGTGTGGCCATGCACGAGTTGGATCGATCCGGCTTGGGGGCGTTCTTGCGCGACATTTTGAAGCCCAAGGCTTAAATCGACCTCCACAATCTGTCGCAAGGGCGATTTATGGGGCGTAACGGGCCGAACCTTCTCGGAAGCGGACTTGGGGATAGCGCGGGCCCACTTCCGCGAGTCGGGCGTCATGCGACAAAATATACGCTGGCGCTAGTCCCGAGCCAAGATCCCGCAGCGACCACGCAAGCGCTCTAGGGCGCCGGTGCTGGCCGAATTGCGGCAAGTTGGCGCGTAACGCGCTGCTTGTGGGCCGATCCGCGCGGGCAGGTGGACGCTTCGGTTACGGAACGGTCTAGTTGGGCCCGGAGGCCGAATCCGGACGGGCCGTTTTTTCGCACCGATCCGGGGGCTCTTGGTCAGCTACCGAATCTCTTGAGCTTTGGTGTCGCGCTTTTTGGAGCGCCGTCAATTACGATTTCCATAGAACATCGGCAGCCCAGAATACAAAGAATAGCATGCTGACATAGCCGTTCATGGTGAAGAAGGCGGCGTCCACGCGCGAGAGGTCGGTGGCTTTCACCAGGCTGTGCTCGTAAATCAGCAGGCCGGTGACGGCCGCCACTCCGGCCAGGCTCAGCGCGCCCAGGCCGAGGCTCCAAACCAGGGTCAGCAGGCAGGCGATCATCAGCACGTGGAACAGGCGCGCCACGCGCAGCGCGCCCGCGATGCCCAGACGGCGCGGCAAGCTGAAGAGACCCTCCACCGAATCGAACTCGAAATCCTGGCAGGCGTAGATGACGTCGAATCCGGCGGTCCAAAAGGTGACGGCGGCGGTGAGCCAAAGGATGCGGGGATCGAGGGATCCGCGGATGGCGATCCAGGCGGCCGCCGGCGCCACGCCCAACGCGAATCCCAGCACCAGGTGCGAGAACGAGGTGAAGCGTTTGGTGAATGAGTAAAAGAATACAATTCCGAGGGCCGCCGGCGCCAGATGCAAGCACAGCGGATTCAGTTCGCCCGCGGCGCACACGAAGACCAGCGCGGAGATCGTCACGAAGCCCCAGGTAAAGCCGCTCGAGACCAGGCCGGCGGGCAGGTGGCGCATGCGCGTGCGCGGGTTGCGCGCGTCGATGCGCGCGTCAATCAGGCGGTTGAAGGCCATGGCCGCGGAACGCGCCCCCACCATGGCCACCACGATCCAGCCGATTTTTCCCCACGCCGCGGCGGCGCCGAGGCCGGACTGGCGCACGGCCAGCAGCGCGCCAGTCAGCGCGAAGGGCAGGGCAAAGACGGAGTGCTCGAACTTGATCATCTCCAGCGTCAGCCAGATGCGTTTCCACATAGCTTTAAGAGCGTTACCATTTTATCGCATGCGCTATTCGATGCCTTTAATTTTGCTGGCGTTGCTGGGGGCCGGTTGTGGCGGCCCGGAAACCGAGGGTCCCGAAGTGCTGGGAACCCGCAAGGTGGTGCTGCCCGGCGGACAGCAGATCCGCGCCGAAGTCGAAATGGATCCCGCGGATATGCAGAAGGGCATGATGTTTCGCGATTCGCTGGCACGCGGCCGCGGCATGCTCTTCATACACCAGACGCCCGGCCTGAACGCGTATTGGATGTATCAAGTGACGATTCCGCTGGACATCGTCTGGATGGACGCCAGCCGCCGCATCGTGGAAATCTCGGCTGATACGCCGCCGTGCAAGACGAAAGCCAGCTTGTGCGCGACCTACGGCGGGCACCAGACGTCGCAATTCGTGCTGGAGTTGGGCGGCGGCGAGGCGCGGCGATTGGGCTTGACGTTGGGGCAAACGCTGGAATTTTAGGGTTAGGGCCGGTTCGCGGAGGAGTCGGCTTGGGAGGCTGGCGCGGCGCATGGCGCCGCTCCACATCAAGCCAGCGGGCATCCTAACCTAGCCGCAAATCCGCCACAACTAAACGCCAAACTGTCCCAAATCCGCCACACTCCGAAATTTCGATCCGATTGATACCAAACAACTTCCCCCATGGTGTTACATTTGCTATCTAACGCATCGCCTTACGTCTATGATGCACATCCCGGAGATCCCATTTGCGCTTTGAGACGACCGTCCAACGCCCCGTCCAGGCTTCCGGTGTCGGCCTGCATTCGGGTGTCGCAGTTTCCATCCGCATCCTCCCCGCCCCCGTTTCCACCGGCATCGTTTTCCAGCGCACCGACCTGGACAATTTCCCCATCGCCGCAAGTTGGCGCCATGTCGCGCGCGTCAGCTACGCCACCAGCCTCATGCGCCAGGGCGTGCTCATCTCCACCACCGAACACCTGCTCAGCGTGTTCTACAGCATGGGGATCGACAACGCCATCGTCGAAATCGACAACCTGGAAGTGCCCATCCTGGATGGCAGCGGCCAGCCCTTCGTGGAGCTGATCCGGGAAGCCGGTATCCGCCAGTACCGCCGCAAGCGGAAATATCTGCGCATCCGCCGGCCCATATTCGTGGAGGAGCGCGGCAAGCGCATCTCTATCCTGCCGGCCGAGAGCTTCTGCCTCACTTGCGAGACCGACTACGGCCATCCCCTGGCGGGACGCCGGTCGCTCGAAATGGAGGTCACCCCGGAGCGCTACGCCACCGAGATCGCGCCCGCGCGCACGTTCGG
>Ga0181526_10002553_pt1 | contig 15726 bp, 16 predicted proteins | sample PEATcosm2014_Bin_35_FD_119750 | JGI IMG/M metagenome (GOLD analysis project Ga0181526, IMG submission 119750) | Peatland microbial communities from MTU Mesocosm Facility, Houghton, MI, USA - PEATcosm2014_Bin06_30_metaG | ecosystem: Environmental > Terrestrial > Soil > Wetlands > Peat | place...
TCGGCACGCCCGCTCCGTCTCCCCGCTCGCTGATCCAGTTCCATACGTTCCGCTTCCGTCAGTACGATCGTGGCTTCCATGCTCACGATTATACTATCGTTTCAGCTGTTACAGTCCACTAGTGAGCGAGATGCGACAATTGGTGACATGTGCCCCTCTCGATCTGAGGGACCGCGACTGGCCGCGGCGTGAGCGCAACATAGAGCCGTTTTCGGAACCGGCACCAACCAAAAGGGGCGTCGGCGGCAAGCCAGGAACAAAGATCATAAGTATTCGATTTATCATCAGATGCAGACGATTAGGGCCTGTAGCTCAATGGTTAGAGCAGGGGACTCATAATCCCTTGGTTGGGGGTTCGAATCCCTCCGGGCCCACCATTGCATGGAGCAGACGCTCGCTTTTCGCTCGCACGTGCCGGATGATCCGTCGTTCGGACTTCGCCCGCGCGACCACTATCGGCGCACCCAGCACGCTGGGGTCATCGCCACTCGCCCTCCCCGTATACTCAACCCAGCGCATGACCACACGGTTGGACACAATCCTTGCCTCCACCAGGACCTCCGTTGCTGAGGCCAAGGTGCGTGTGTCTTTTGCAGAACTCGAGCGCCAGGCTGCTCTGTACGAGCCACGAGGATGGGCCGCCACATTGCGGCGACGCGCTGCATCCGGCCCCGCGATCATCGCCGAGATCAAGAAGGCATCGCCGTCGAAAGGCGTGATCCGCGCCGATTTTGACGTATTCTGGCTCGCCGAACGCTATCAGGCGGGCGGCGCCGCCGCGCTCTCCGTGCTCACCGATGCGCCTTACTTCGACGGCAGCCTGCGCAACCTCGAGCTCGCGTCGCAGGCCGTCACACTGCCTTGTCTGCGCAAGGACTTCATGATCGACGAGTATCAGATCGTCGAAGCGCGTGCGCATCGCGCCGACGCAATCCTGCTCATTGCTGCCGCACTTACAGATGCCGAGATGACGCGCTTCGCCCGCGCCGCGCATAGCCGTGCGCTCGACGTGCTGGTCGAAGTGCATACCGCCGACGAGCTCGACCGCGTGCTCTCGACGCTCGGTGAGGACGGCGCCGATGCCATTGGCGTAAACAATCGCGACCTCAAAACATTTGAAGTTCGGCTCGAAACCTCCCTTGCTCTGATCGATCGCATACCAACCGGCGCCGTGCGCGTCGCCGAAAGCGGCATCTCCACCAGCGACGACCTGTCGCGCCTCCGGAACGCCGGCTTCGACGCGTTCCTCATCGGCGAGAGCCTGATGCGCCAGCCAGACCCCGGCGCCGCCCTGTCTGCCTTGCTTGCCGGAGCGCTGACGACACCGTGAGTCTCTGGGTGCAGCCGTGAGCATTTGGGTTAAGATCTGCGGGAACACGTCGCTCGCCGATGCGCAGCTCGCTGTCGACGCCGGTGCCGACGCCGTTGGGTTCGTCTTTGCGCCCAGCCCGCGGCGGGTGACGCCGTCTCAGGTCGCGACCATCACCCCCGGCCTTCCTGCAGGAATCGAGAAGATCGGCGTCTTCGTCGATGCTTCTTTCGATGAGATTGCCGAAACTGTGCGCCTCTGTGGGCTCACCGGCGTGCAGCTGCACTCGGAAGCCGGATCAGACCTGCCCGCGCAGCTCCGGGCAGAGTTCGGCCCGAGTCTGCGCATCCTTCGCGTCGTGCACTTCGCTGCCGGAGTTGAACAGCAGGCTGCCGCTTTCTCGCGCGATCCCAACGTCGATGTGCTTCTCGTCGACTCGCGAACCGAAAAGGCCGTGGGCGGAACCGGCATTGCCTTCGACTGGACTGCGGCGTCCCACTCCCTCTTCCAGAACGCGGAACAGCGGAAGCTCATTGCCGCGGGCGGCCTGAATCCCGAAAACGTCGCCACGGCGATTGCTACACTGGCGCCGTGGGGCGTCGATGTCGTCTCAGGCGTCGAAGCCGCCCCAGGCCGCAAAGACCGCGAAAAAATAATTGCGTTTGTCGCCAACGGTCGCCGCGCAAGCAAGACGTAGCGGCTCAGACCTTCAGCCCACGAAACAAGTGCGACGGCACTGTGCCGCCGATCGCGAACTGTAAGAAAAGAGAAATCCGCCGCGACCAAGGAGGCTCTCCCATGGATGCGTTCCTTTCTCCCATCGAGAAGCCGCACGATCCGGTGATGCGGCTGGCCTATGTCGCAGTCAAACGCCAGTTCGGCAAAGTCCTTGCGCCGCTGAAGGTGTTCTGCGCCCGGCTTCCCTTCGCTTTCACCACGTTCTATTCGCGCATTGCCAAGCTCGACAAAAAACTGCACCTCGCGCCGGAGATGCAATTGCTTCTTCGCGAGCGTGTGGCGCGGCTTAACGTCTGTCTCTTCTGCATCGACATCGGCGGTGCCATCGCCATCAAAGCCTCCATGGATCAAGCCAAGTTCGGCGCTCTCGAAGACTATCGCACCAGCTCTCTGTTCACTGAGGCCGAGCGCGCGGCGTTGGACTATGTGACCGAGTTGACACGTGACCGCCGGGTGAATCCCGCCACATTCACGCGCATGGCGTCGTTCTATACCGAGCGCGCCATCTGCGAGATCGTCTGGCTCGTAGCCAGCGAGCACTTCTACAACATCACCAACATCGGCCTCAATATTCATTCCGACATGCTCTGCGATATCACGCGGAAGAAGAGCTAGCGCTCCTGCGAACATCCCTGCAATCCCGGCTGGCTCGATCGGAGACGCGCTTAGATGCCTTACTCAGTTGCCACGCAGATCACGAGTTTTCCCCGAACGCGCCACGACCCCTGATACCGCATCGCCTCCGGGACCTCATCGAGCCTGTACCTCTTCTCGATGACCGACTTCAGCTTGCCGCTGGCCAGCAGCTCGCCGATCAAAGTCAGATCGTCGCGATTGGCCTTGGCCACAAACACGGTGAACTTCTGCCGCGAGAACTGCGACTGAAGCAGAGTTGCAAGCAATCCCCCGAACATCACGACCATCGACTTCGGCCCATCGAGAATTCCTCCTCCGACCTGAATGCCCTGGGGAGTCAGGACCCGCTTGCAGGCCGACAACGAGTGGTTCCCGGCGAGATCGAAGATCAGGTCGTATCGTGTGGAGCCGGCGGCGAAGTCTTCTTTGGAGTAGTCGATAGTATGTTCCGCCCCCAGCGACCGAACCAGCTCCGCATTCCGTGCGCTGCAAACCCCGGTCACGTGCGCCCCGAAGATCGTGCCAAACTGCACCGCGTAGGTGCCCACGCCGCCCGACGCTCCATTGATCAACACGTTCTGCCCGGCCTGGAGCTTGCCCTTGTTGCGCAGCCCTTGCAATGCCGTGAGTGCCGCAATCGGAGAGGCCGCTGCATCCTCGAACGAGACGCACTCGGGCTTGGCGGCCAGAGCGGATTCTGCTGCAATCGCATACTGGGCGAATGCGCCCTTGCAACAGCCGAACACCGCATCGCCCGGCTTGAACTGCGTTACACCCGGCCCAACAGCTTCGACCACCCCGGCAGCGTCAACCCCAGGATGCTTGACCTTGCCCCCGCCCATCAACAGCCGCATCAAGGCAGGCCCACCCTTCATCATGTGCCAGTCCAGCGGATTCACCGCGGCGGCTCGCACTCTGATCAGGACTTCCTGAGCGCCCGGTGTTGGCTTTTCGATCTCCTCATAGCTCAGAACATCCGGAGGACCATTCTTGCGATACACGATAGCCTTCATCCGATTGCCTCGCTCTCGATGCCGCTACTAGACCCCACGCAGGCAGAGAACGCAAGTTCCCGTGTCACATCTGCAGGTGATGCTGTCGAGAGTCACTGGTCCTCCCTGCGACTCCAGCCATGTTTGGCAGTCAACCCCCGGTGGCCTGCACCTGTCGCACGCTTTAGTAAACTGGAAGGGCCCCCGACGTTCGCGTCCGCAGTCCAGGAGTTCCAATGGCATCCATCATTCTTCCCGCAGCTCCTTCGGAGTCGCGCCCCGGCCGTTTCGGCGCCTATGGCGGCCGCTATGTGCCCGAGACGCTGATGGCCGCGTTGATCGAGCTCGAGCGCGAGTACGACATCGCCAAGGCCGACGCCGCTTTCCAGGCTGATCTCGCTTCGCTGCTCAAGGACTTCGCTGGCCGCCCCACTCCGCTCTACTTTGCCAAGCGCCTCACTGAAGAACTCGGCGGCGCAAAGATCTACCTCAAGCGCGAAGACCTGCTCCACACTGGCGCGCACAAGATCAACAACGCCCTCGGCCAGGCCCTGCTCGCCCGGCGCATGGGCAAGAAGCGCATCATCGCCGAAACTGGAGCCGGCCAGCACGGCGTCGCCACGGCTACGGTCTGCGCGCTGCTCGGCATGGAATGCGTCATCTATATGGGCGACGTCGACATGGAGCGCCAGGAGCTGAACGTGCTGCGCATGCGCCTGCTCGGCGCTGAAGTGCGCGGCGTCTCGTGCGGATCCAAGACCCTCAAAGACGCTATCAGCGAAGCCATGCGCGACTGGGTCACCAACGTTCGCAGCACGTACTACCTGCTGGGCAGCGCCCTCGGCGCTCATCCTTATCCGACCATGGTGCGCGACTTCCACCGTTGCATCGGCCGCGAGATGAAAGAACAGATCCTCGAGAAGGAAGGTCGCCTGCCCACCGCGATCATTGCGTGCGTTGGTGGTGGCTCCAATGCCATCGGCGCCTTCTACGAGTTCATTCCTGATCGCCAGGTGCGTCTCATCGGCGTCGAAGCCGGCGGCCGCGGGACAGGGCTTGGTGAGCATGCAGCCCGTTTTCGTGGTGGAGAGCCCGGCGTTCTGCAAGGCACCTACTCCTATGTCCTGCAAGACGAGAACGGCCAGATCGCGCTCACGCACTCCGTCTCCGCCGGCCTCGATTACGCCTCCATCGGCCCCGAACACGCCATGCTGCACGATCTTGGTCGCGCCGAATACGTTTCGCAAGACGATCAGGCCACGCTCGACGCCGTCGTCAAGCTCGCACGCACCGAGGGAATTCTGCCCGCCCTCGAGAGCGCACACGCCGTGGCCGAGGCCCTTCGCATCGCTCCCTCGATGAGTCCGCATGACATACTGGTAATTAACCTCTCTGGCCGCGGCGACAAGGATATGGGCATCCTGGCCCGCGAGTTGAAGATTCAGGGAGCCTGACCCGACTGCAATGGCGATCCGTTTCAATCACAAACCCGGCCTGGTCGTGTATCTCACAGCCGGCGATCCCTCGCTCGATGCTACGCGCGCCATCGCGATTGCGGCCATCGATGCGGGTGCGGACGTGATCGAACTCGGCGTCCCCTTCAGCGATCCTCTCGCCGACGGCCCCATCATTCAGCGCGCCAGTGAACGCGCTCTCGCCCGCGGCACCCGCCTCAAAGACGTGCTTGTGCTAGCCAAAGAGATCCGCGCCGCGCGGCCGCAGGCCGGGCTCATCCTCTTTACCTATTTCAATCCTGTGCTGCGCTACGGCCTCAGGAAATTTGCCGACGATGCCGCAGCGGCCGGCGCCGACGGCGTTCTTCTTACCGATGTCATCGTCGAAGAAGCAGACGAATACCTGGCCGAAATGGCCCGCGTGCATCTCGCGCCCGTCTTCCTTGCCGCGCCCACCAGCACCGACGAACGGCTCGAAGCCATCGCCACCCACAGCAAGGGATTCGTCTATGCCATCTCGCGCACCGGCATCACCGGCAAGCAGCAAAGCCTCGCCGCCGACGCTGCTTCATTGGTTGCGCGCATTCGGCGATGGACCGCGCTGCCTGTCGCCGTGGGGTTCGGCATCTCGAACGCGGATCACTTCGCCCAGGTGGCGGAGTTCGCGGATGCCGCGGTGATCGGCAGCGCAATCGTGGAGCTGATCGAGAAGTCGGCTCCGGGGTCGGAGCCCGGTGCAGTCGCCCGATTTATCAGGGGTCTGCGCCAACCGGCTGCGGCGCTGGCCCGTTAACTGACCCCACTGCAAGATTGGTTTCAACTTACGCTCCGATGCGGCCCGGCCTAAGTGCATCCGCACAGCCGCCGAGCCCGCACCACGAGGATGAAATGACGCTCGAAGAACTGCGTGAACGAATCGATGTCCTGGACCAGCAGCTTGTCGAACTGCTGAGCGAGCGGGCCCGCGCCGCGTTGATGATCGGTCACCTCAAGGTGAAAACCTCTCTGCCGGTGTATGAGCCGGCCCGGGAAAAGATCATCTACGCCAACGTGCGTGCGGCCAATAAAGGCCCGCTGCCCGACATCGAGCTGACGCATATCTACGAGCGCATCATCGACGTGATGCGGGCGCTGCAACGGAACGAGTTGGCCTCGGAGAGGAACGCCCTGGCGAATGCATCCGGATCTTCAGGTCCTGATTCGCCCGGCCAAGGTAGAGGCGCTGGCGCGCCAGAGACTGAGAATACAAAATGATTGTTGCCATGCAGGAGCACGCCACCGAAGAGCAGATCGACGCCGTCATCGACGCCATGGTGGATGCAGGAGTTGGAGTCCATCGAACTACCGGTGCAAGTCAGACCATTTTGGCGGGGGTCGGCCCAACCGCGGGTCTCGACCTCACTAAGTTCGAAAACCTCGCCGGTGTGCTTCATGTGCACCGTATCAGTTCGCCCTACAAACTCGCTGGACGCAGCTTTCGGCCCGAAGGCACAGTCGTCGAATTCCGTAACGGCGTGAAGGTCGGCAACCAGCGTGTCGTTGTGATGGCCGGGCCATGCTCGATCGAGAATCGCGATCAGATGTTAGCCACCGCAGCGCGCGTCAAGGCCGCGGGCGGCAGCTTCCTGCGTGGTGGCGCCTTCAAACCGCGCTCCTCGCCCTACGCATTCCAGGGGCTCGGCATCGACGGCCTCAAGCTCATGCGCGAAGCAGCCGACGCCCAAGGCCTGCTTGTTGTCAGCGAGGTCATGGAGATTTCCCAGATCGAGTCCATGCTGCCCTACGTCGATCTGCTCCAGGTAGGCGCGCGCAATATGCAGAACTTCAATCTGCTCCGCGAACTCGGCCAGGTGCGCACCCCCGTTCTGCTCAAACGCGGCATCGCGGCCACCATCGAAGAGCTGCTGCTCTCGGCTGAATACATCCTCTCCGGAGGCAACTACGACGTGATTCTTTGCGAGCGCGGCATTCGCACCTACGAGACAGCGACGCGCAACACGATGGACATCTTTGCGATTCCCGTCGTGAAGAAGTACTCGCACCTGCCCATCGTGGCCGATCCCTCGCATGGAACCGGGCATCGCGATATGGTCGCACCGATGGCACGCGCGGCCGTTGCCGCCGGCGCCGACGCGATCATCGTCGAAGTACATCCCAACGCCGACAAGGCTGTTTCGGATGCGGCGCAGACACTCTACCTCGATCAGTTCGATAAGCTGATGGGAGAACTGCGCGTTATCGCACAAGCAGTTGGACGAACGATGTGAAGCCACGCAGTCCGCAAATCTCGCTTACTCGCTAACTTGCGAACTCGCACGAAGCACGGCTGACTTGCAAAGGAGCCATGATCGAGCGCATCGCCATCCTGGGCACGGGCCTGCTGGGCGCCTCAGCAGGACTGGCGTTGCGCGCCGCGGGCTTCAAGGGCTCTATCGCCGGCTGGAACCGCAGCGTCGAAGGCGCACAAACCGCCCTTGCTATGGGCGCGCTCGACTCTGTCGCCACCGACGCGATTGAGATGGCGCGTGAGAGCCAGGTCATCCTGCTCTGCACGCCCGTCCATGCGATTCTCGACTGGATGGAACAGCTCGTGGGCGTCCTCGGTCCGGAGCAACTCATCACCGATGTCGGCAGCACGAAGGTTCAGATCACCGCGGCCGCCGACCGCATGTTCAATCGTCCCGGGCGCGCGGCCTTCCTGCCCGGTCATCCCATGGCAGGCAAAGAGCGCGGCGGCGCAGCCCTCGGCGATGCCGAGCTCTATCGTGGCGCAGTGTGGCTCTTTACCGACGACCCCGCCTGGAAGCGTTCGCCGCAATCCGCAGCTCTGGTCGAAGACTGGCGCTGTTGGGTCGGCAAGATGGGCGCGCGGGTCATCAACTTGAATGCCGAACGGCACGACGAGCTTGTCGCCTGGGTCAGTCATCTGCCCCAGCTTGTCGCCACCGCCCTCAGCGCTCTGCTCGAAGATCAGGTCGGCGATGCGCCGGAGCTGAAAGACGTCGGTGGCCGCGGCCTGCGTGAGATGACGCGGCTCGGCGCCAGCCCCTATTCCATGTGGCGCGACATCGCCCACACCAACGCCGACGCCATCCAGAAAACGCTCCTCGCCCTGGAGCAGCGTCTTACCCATATTCGCGAGAACCTGCGTACCCCGGATCTGCGCGACGAGTTCGACAAAGCCAACCGTTTTCGCAAGGAATGAGGTCAATATGGACATCCAATTTGCTCAACGCATGAGCGGTGTGCGTGTCTCTGCCGTTCGCGAGATTCTCAAGGCGACCGAGCAGCCCGACGTCATCTCCTTCGCCGGCGGCTTGCCCGCGCCTGAACTCTTTCCCGTCGACGACGTTCTCGCTGCGACCGAGCGCGTTCTGCGCGAAACCGGCGCTCCCGCGCTGCAATACAGCACCACCGAGGGCTTTACTCCCCTGCGCGAGCAGTTCGCGGACATATCGCGAGCGCGCGGCATCGGCTGCACCGCCGACGACATCCTCATCACCACCGGCTCGCAGCAGCCACTTGATCTGGCCGGCAAGCTGTTCATCGATGCCGGCGACTGCATCTTGACCGAGAGCCCGACCTACCTCGCTGCGCTCCAGGCATTTCGCGTTTACCAGGCGCGCTTTGTTGCCGTGCCCACCGATGAACTCGGCCTCATCCCCGAGGCCCTGCCTGCCCTCATCGAGCGCGAACGCCCGAAATTCCTTTACACCATCCCCAACTTCCAGAACCCGACCGGCGTGACGCTCTCCGCCGATCGCAGGCGCACGCTCTACGCCATCGCGGCACGCTATGGCCTCATCGTCGTCGAGGACGATCCCTACGGCGCACTTCGCTACGCCGGCACACATATCCCCGCGATTAAGTCGCTCGACACCGAGGGCATCGTCATCTACAACAGCACCGTCTCCAAGACCATCGCGCCCGGTCTCCGCATTGGTTGGACCATCGCCGCTCCCGAAATCCGCCGCCGTATGACCATCGTCAAGCAGGCGACCGACATCCACACGTCCACCCTTGACCAGCGCATCGTCCATCGCTATCTTGCCGACTTCGATAGCGCCGCGCACATCGAACGCATCCGCGCCTCCTACGGCGAACGCTTTCGCATCATGGACGCTTGCCTGCGCGAGACCATGCCCGAAGGCTATGTCTGGACCCACCCCGAGGGTGGCATGTTTCTCTGGGTCACCTGTCGCGAGGGAGTGAACACGCAAGACCTCATGCCCGAAGCCATGGCCAGCAAAGTCCTCTTCGTTCCGGGGCGCGACTTCTTCACCAGCGACACTGGTCAGAGATATATGCGCCTGAACTTCTCCAACGCCACGCCCGATCAGATTCGGATCGGCATAGGCCGTCTCGCCGCGGTTTGCGGCAGTGCAGCCCAGCCCGTAGCTGGATAACTGCGAACTGTGAACTAAGAACTGTGAGCTGGTCGTGGAGCCAATGAACGTACAAGAGCAATTCGGCCAGATCGATATCTATGTCTTCGATCAGATCCTGCGCGGCAACATCGCCCCCGGCATGAAGGTCCTCGACGCCGGGTGCGGTTACGGGCGCAACCTTGTGCATTTACTCCGAGAAGGGTGCGAAGTGTTCGCAGTCGATCAGGACGCCGCGGGCGTGGAGCATGTGCGCAAACTCTCTGCATCGCTGGCGACCGGATTGCCGGCGGAGAATTTCCAGGTTGCTCCGATTGAAATGATGCCGTTTCCTGACGAGTTTGTGGATGTAGTGATGTGCAGCGCTGTTCTGCACTTTGCGCGGGATGATCGCCATTTTCTGGCTATGCTGAAAGACTTGTGGAGAGTGTTGCGCCCAGGCGGGATGCTGTTCTGCCGCCTGGGTTCGCGCATCGGCATGGACTTCGAATCCGTGCGCCCCAATATCTACACAATCGGCGACGGGTCGGAGTGGTTCCTGGTGGATGAGAAGATCCTGCTGCGTTTGACCGATGAGCTGAATGGCGTGCTGGTCGATCCGCTCAAGACGACCATTGTGCAGGATTACCGCTGCATGACGACATGGGTGTTGCGCAAGCGCCGAGGCTAGAGAGTCGAGCCGGTCAGACCTGCTGCGCGACAGCCTCGTTTACGGGATCGAGGACATTGAAGCCCTCCGAACGCGCCGCCTCCAGCAAATGCCGTGAGGCCGACACAAAGATGATCTCCATCCCCTGAAACATTTCGCGTGCCACAATCGCCGCTCCTACCTGCAGAGCATCGGGCCAGCGCAGATCGGTGCGGTCCAGCAGTTGCCGCGTAGCTTCCAGAACCGCGGGATTCAACGGTTCCTGCACCATCCTCGCCGCCTCAATGCGCAAGATTTCGAGCGCCGCATTGGCATCGTCGGAGCTCAGTGCGCATGCCCGTGCACGACGTCTAATCGCGGAGTACACTTCCAGCGGCGCCGACGCCGCAATCAACTTGCGGTTGTCCTCGACGGCCTCCATGAGCTTGATCAGCGCATCTGTGCCGGGCTCCTGCACAAACAGCTTGGCGAAGGCCGTGGACTCGAGGAAGTAGCACGTCACAGGACGCCCCGCTCCTCTTCAATGACCTCGACAATCGATGGGCCGCTCACAGCCACCGGATGAAAACGCTGCGCCTCGTCGGGAATGTTCGCCTCGGCGCGATTCAGGCGGATCGTCGTCGTCGGATAAGCAGGAGTCTTCGGGTTGGCGATCTTGCTGGTCAGCACCACACCTCGCTGGATTGCCTCCGCCAGGACGGCCTGCCGGGATTCGGGATGCTGGTTCCAGCGGAAGCTCTTCCGCGGCAAAAACGAATCGCGGAACCACTTCAGTGCGATAAATGCATGTCCGCCGCGTTCGGCTTCGGCCAGGGCGGCGCACAGTTCGCGGACCCGAATCTCAAGGTCCGCCGGGACCATCGCCGGTTGGGCCTCTTCGTCGCTCTCAAATGGCGCGTGCTCGGCCGCGATACGCGGTGCTCGAAACTCCCGGGGGCTGGCTGCGGTGTCATCGGCTCGCTCGAAATAGATGCGGACTTCGTCGTCCTCGGGCGACCACGTATCCGCCGATGCATTGCGGCGCTTGCTGCGTCCGCTCTCACTGCACAGCTCCACGATCGCCTGATACCCCGGAGGTGCAAGAAACCGCAACGCCCGCGCCAGTCCAGGATCCTGCGAAAAAGCTAACTCACCCAAGGCCTCTTCAATAATCTCTTCCGCTTCGGGGATAGTTAGGTTGCTCACATCTATGCTGCTTTGCGCAGCTCTTGTCGCTTTCATTGTCCCCATCTCCCTATAACGTCTCTTTAGCCCCACCTATCGATGCATGCCTATCGTCCCAAAGAACTTGACCCAGAATATGTTAGCCACGCTAACGCAGATAGCGGATTCAGGCAAGAACAATCCGGATGAGGCTCTCCTGCAATCGCTATGCGTGGGCTTTAGTTGGCCCTCTTGGAGAAGATCACCACTCTGTGGCTGATAACTCGGCCGCCTCGCCGAACCTAAAAAAGGAATCAGAAACTTCTAGCTAGATCAATTCCAGGATCGAGCCCCTGCCCCGGTGTCAATGATGATAATACGATTCTTATTCAATGCCACAGGGAATCGAAACCGTTTGCCATGAGTGCAACCTGGGCACCTCCGGAGCGTCCCGGCTTCCGGGAAGGCCCGTCAGACACTGCACCTTCGTACAATAGGAATATGCGTCGCTTGTTGTTGGCTTTACTGCTGTCTTTCTCCGCTTCGCCCTCCGTCGCCGCCCAGGCCTTCGACCTTGCCGGTCCAAAGGTAGACGTTCACGTGAAGAGGGGTGAGGTCACTCTCCCCATCGGCGAGGTGCCCAATCTCCTTCCCGGCGATCGTCTCTGGATCCACCCCGACTTTCCCGACAGCCAGTCCGCGCGCTATGTCCTCGTCATCGTCTTCCTGCGTGGGATCACAAACCCACCGCCGAATGACTGGTTCACTCGCGTCGAAACCTGGAACCACGATGTGCGCGAAGAAGGCGTGTTCGTCACCGTTCCTCAGGAAGCACAGCAAGCTGTCCTCTTTTTGGCTCCCGAAACCGGCGGGGACTTCAGTACGTTGCGCAGCACCGTCCGCGGTCGCCCCGGCGTCTTTGTGCGGGCCACCCAGGATCTCCAGTCCGCCAGTTGGGATCGGATGCGTCTCGATACTTACCTCGCCGAGGTCAAAGTCACTTCTCAAACCGACCCCAATTCTCTGAAAGAGCGGGCTGAGACAACGGCCCGCAGCCTGGGCATCAAGGTCAATCAGGAGTGCTTCGATAAACCCGTCGAGCAGCAAGCCACCTGCCTGTCGGCACACACCGAGGGGCTGGTCATGGACGACTCCAACGCGCAGACTCGCGTGGCGCAGCTGACCGCCGGTTCAACCGCCGACCTGATGAATCAGCTTGCCTACGCCCCGGTCGCCGGCGCGGGAGCCTACAGCCCCTACATCGGCGCCATCGTCGACACCGCACGGATCCTCTCTTCGCTGCATACCGCCCGCTACCAATATTTGCCCGCGCTCGCCCTGCCCACAGAAGACACTCTTAACCTGCGGCTCAGCGTTCCGCCTTCCTTCCGCGATCCCAAGTCGGTGGTCGTCGTTGCCCTGCCTCCCGTCGGTCAGGCTCGTATGCCTCCGCTCCACCCCATCGACCCGAAAGAGGTCTACTGCGCGCAGAAGCCCGATCTTGTTCTTCCCGCGGGAGGCGCCCCTCTTGTCCTTGCTACCCAGCTTGCACACGACCTGAAGTTGCACGTCGAGGCCAGAGGCCACGCCTTCGATCTTCCCTTGAAAGCCGATCCCGGTGAGGGCGGTCTCGGCCTGATGAAGCCCGCCCCCCTCTTTCCCGTCGGTGAAGTCACCGGCGAAGTGCGCGGCAAGTGGGGCTTCGACGACTGGGTCGGACCCGCTTATCACCTTTACTCCTCGCAGCCGGGCAAATGGAACCTGACCTCCGGCGAACAGTCCGCACTCGTCGTGGGTCGCGAGGACACCCTCCACGTGCAGGGCGAGAGCAGCCTCTGCATCGACAAGGTCGAAGAGCTGACCGTAGCCGGCAATGCGCTCCCCCTCTCCTGGAAACCGCAGAAGCCCGATCTGCTTGCTGTCTCGGTCCCCATGGCCGATGCAACCCCAGGGCCCGTCAAGGTCGAGATCCGCCAGTACGGCCTCGAAAAGCCCGACGTTCTGACGTTGAATGCCTATGCCGAAGCCGCGTCGCTTGAGCGCCTCTCGCTCAGCTCTGGAGACCCGGATGCCGTCCTCACCGGCAACCGCCTCGACGAAGTCGCTAAGGTATCGCTGAACGGAGTCACCTGGTTGCCCGAAGGGCTCGGCCGAGTCCAGGACACGGACCGCCTCACCTTGCAAGCCGACAATTCCACGGCGGTCATTGAGCCTGGACAGCGCTATCTTGCCAGCGTGCAGCTGCGCGATGGCCGCGAGCTCAAGGTCCACACAACGGTGCTGCCGGCACGCCCGCAAATCACGTTGTTAAGCAAAGGCTCGCAGGACCAGACCAGCGACGCCCCGACCCTGGTGCGCCTCGGCAGCCAAGACGATCTGCCCGTAGACAAGCGCCTCGTCTTCTTTCTCAAATCGAAGGTTCCTGCCGCCTTCCCGCGCGACGAAAAGATCGAAGTTGCCGCCGTTGACGGAAGCTTTCGCACCATGCTCTCTCTCGCCGATGGCAGCCTGATGCTCGAAGATGCCGGCACGGCGCTTGGCGTTGTCGAGCCCCTGAGTCGCTTTGGCCCGTCGGCCTTCGGTCCTGTCGAGGCACGCCCCATCTCCGCCGACGGAATAGCGGGGGATTGGCAGTCCCTCGGCACCCTAGTCCGGATGCCCGGCTTCAAGGAGTTGCACTGCCCCCGCGCCGTAGCCCGGCCTTGTGCGCTTTCCGGCAGCAATCTCTTCCTTGCCGCCGCCATTGCCGCGACTCCCACCTTCGACAATCCGACGGATGTGCCGCCGGATTTCACCGGCACCCAACTCGTCGTCCCTCATGCGGCGAGTGGAACCCTCTATGTGAAGCTGCGCGACGATCCCGGCGCAGTGCAGACATTGACCATGCCCGTGACACCCTCAACGGTCCAGGCAATCGGTCCGGCTGCCATGCCCGCTCCCGTGCCCGAAACGACAACCCCGCAGGCGAAGCCCGAGGCGCCGCCCACCCCGCCCCAATCCCAGACACAATCGACCGCCGCGCCGTCCGCTGCGCACTCCTGATTCTGCATAGTCCAGGGGGCACTACGCGTGCATCTCTCCTGTCGTCCCCTGGTCTTGTCCCTTCTATGCTGTGTCATCGTGAGAACCCGCAAGCCTGGGGCCCCGCAAGCGATGCAATCGGTTGCGGGGTAAGCGGCGAAGGATCTGCTTTTAGGCTTTGGCGGTCGTTCGAAGAGGAGCCTCTAGTTGAAGTACGCTTTGTTCTTCGCGGCGAATTCCTTCCTGTCCGCCGGCAACTCGTCCTCGGCAAAGATCGCGTTCTGTGCGCAAACCGTCGCGCAGTTCCCGCAATCGATGCACTCATCGGCGTTGATATACACCTGCGTCACCGACCCGGCATTGACATCGCTTGCCTGCGGCGCAATCGCCGCGGTTGAGCACTCCGCTACACAGACAAAGCCCTTAGTACACGCATCGGTCACGACGTACGCCATGTGAAATCTCCTCGCCTGGGGCGCGCTTCCTGCGTCCTTCCCCGTCCCTTGACGCCTATCGGGCTGCACCTTTCTCCCGTCGTGACTCGAATCACAGGGCCCTGGGAATCCAACTCATTACCTCCGGAACCGATTCAAATGCTCCTGTAACATCCGTGTGATCCTGCCGTTGCGCCGACGCTTCACAATGTCCCCATGCAACCGAAAAGTTGGACCTTGCTGCAGACCTTCGCCTGCTGGAACTGGAAGTGTGCGCTGATGAGCGCCGCGGTTCGTTCGCTGGTCTATGTTGCGGCGATGGCGCGTTCCGGGCCGCACGGCCGCCTTGCCGTGGTTGCAGTGGAGATGGCGTACGTCACGCTCACATCCGGCCTCTACGCAGGAATGCAGCAGCGTGCACTTTCGCTGCGCTCCCACTTCTCCGGCAACCTGATCATCGTGGCCGGCGTTCCCGGCCTCGCCCAATTTCTGGATTGGCTCACCCATTGCGCGGTTGGCCCCGCAGCTCCGCCCAGAGCTATCGTGGCCGCCAGCATTTTCACGCTTGTCTCCGCCCTCTTCCATCTCCACATCATGCGCCGCGACGTCTTTCTCACCGGGCACACCGGCCGCACTCTCGCGGACGACTTCCGTCGCATGCCCCGCCTTGTGCTTGACTTCGTCTTGCGGCCCTACGCGCTGGTCTCCGGTTTCTCCACCCGCTTCGCCCGCGGTGTCGAGTCCGAAGGCGCTCTCTAATCGGGCAGTTTGGTGCATCAAGAACACTGATCCTGAGCAAAGTCGGCGTAGGTCGAACCGATTTCTATTGGCCGAAAGGCAATTACTGGCATGGTCCGCCGCCTAAGCTCCCCGCGGGTGTAGAGGTAAGCACAGGAGGTGTTCCATGGAGATCCGCATCATTGGTATCGATTTAGGGAAGACAGTGTTTCACTTTGTAGGCGTCA
>Ga0181526_10002555_pt1 | contig 15716 bp, 14 predicted proteins | sample PEATcosm2014_Bin_35_FD_119750 | JGI IMG/M metagenome (GOLD analysis project Ga0181526, IMG submission 119750) | Peatland microbial communities from MTU Mesocosm Facility, Houghton, MI, USA - PEATcosm2014_Bin06_30_metaG | ecosystem: Environmental > Terrestrial > Soil > Wetlands > Peat | place...
CGCGCGTGCCGTTGCGGCGGTAGCCGTAATCGAGGCGCATGGGGTCGCCGGGAAAGGTGAACTCCTCCGCGCGCACGCCCTTCTGCATGCGCTCCCACAGGTGCGCCTGCTTCAGGACCTGCGCGCAATAGGAGCGCACCACGCCGCGGCTGCCGGGTGCGCCCACCCGGGCAGCGGCGCGCGCCGTGGCCACGTGATCGGCATACAGGCGCTCGGTTTCCGCGTCCAGGTCGTCGGCGTAGACGCCCTTTTGCGGCGCAAGCTGCAGAGCGTTGGAGAGCGTGTCGTCCCACTTGCCCAGAAGCCGCAACCAGGCGGTCTGGCCGTTTCCGGCACCGGGTGCCTTTCCCGTTTCCTTACCGTTGCCGGGGAAAAGTTCACTTGCGCCGGCGAAGCGGTTTTCCAGGTCGTCGCGCAAAGCCCGCAGCAGTTCTTCGTCGGCCTGGGGATGCAGGCGGCGCACGCGCGCGTACTCCGCGGGCTCCTCGATCAGCCGCAAGCGGCGCTCGCCGGTTTGGGGATCGAAGACCAGCACGCCGATATTGACCCATTCGTCACGCACGAGGTTGGGCGTGTAACGGAGCACGCGGTAGGCGCAGGCGCGTTCATTCGCTCGAGAGTCGTTTGTCTCTGTGATCATGGCGTTCCTCTCCGTAGCATGATTCGAGCCACGTGACGAGTGACTCGTGAAAACTCAAGACCGGCGGCCGGTGCCGTTCTTGCACGAGTCACGAATTACGGGCCCAATACGGAAACGGCCGCCGGTTGGAGGATTTTGCCGATAGCAGCAGCTCCGGCACGCGCGCCCTTCTCCGCAGCAACTGTTCCAGCAGGCGCATCACGGCATCGTAATCGTCCGCGTACCATTCGGGCGGAATCTCGCCCGCAAGATCCCCCAGCACGCGTTCGGTGATGCGATGTTCCAGCCGTTCCAGCCAAGGGCCGAAAGACTGCATGCCCGTGACGCCTTCATAGACGCGGTTGCGTGCGTACAAGCCGCGCAGGGGCGCATCCGGAAAATTCCACTCACCGGCGTTGAAGCAGAAGCCCTGGTCGATCATTAGCGTTCGGTAGGGGAGCGCACCTCTTCCCGCCGCGTGGGGAGTTTCCCCCGGGACCTCGCTCGCCGCTATTGCCGGTGCCGGACCCTTTTCTTCAAAAAAAAGCGTTTGCCGTCCGTTGGTGTTGCAGGTCCATTTATCGAACACCAGCATGCCCGCAAAATCGTGAATATTGCTGACCTCGCGCAACTTTTCATCCGGCAGGAAATCGTGCAGCACCAGGCGGCGCGGATCGCCCGGATAGCGCGAACCGAATTGCAGCCCCGCGGCGCAAGGCGTGCGGGAACGGGCCAACTCGATGCACAACTCCTCGGTCAACGCGATCAGCTCACGGCTGACCTCGACGATAGCCACCGGGGTGGTGGGCAACCCGAGCCGGGACGCCAACCTCGTACCGAGCAGCTCATTCACCAGTACGCGCAGGTGCTGCGGGTTATTTTGGAATTTGACGACGTAATAGTTGCCGTCCGAGCACCGCATGAGGTGCCCCTGCGCCCCGCCGCGCATCCGCCGTATGTGCTCCATGGCTCGCAACATACGCGGTTATCCTAACGGTACTTGCGGGTTTGGGCAAGAGCGGGGAGGGAGCCGCACGTACGAATTTTCATTCTGGCGCGAACCACGCACCGAAACGGCGCGTTCGTGGCGGCAGGCGGAGTTCCCGGAGGAAACAAAACAGTGCCAATGCGGCGCCCGGCGCAGCGGCCAAACAAAGAAGCCCCGTGAAAGCGAAGCGGGGCTTCCGTGAATTCGAGTTATTGCGCGCCCTTGCGGCTTAACGGCGGCGTTTCTTGCCGGCTTTCTTGGCGGCCTTCTTCGGCTTTGCTTTGGCCTTCTTGGCTTTTTTCGGAGCCTTCTTGGCTGCTTTCTTGGGCGCCTTCTTGGCGGGTTTTTTCGCCGCCTTCTTCGGCGCAGCCTTGGGTGCGGGCTTCGCCGGGGCTTCTTCCCCAGGCTCCTCCGCGGGTTCGTCTTCTGCCAAGAGGATCTCTTCCTGCTCCTCGATCACGCCCTCGGCATCGCCACCCAGCTCGTCGTCCTCTTCCAGCCGGGACAGCTCATCATCTTCTTCAAAATTATCCTTCTCGAAATCCATACGTTCCTCCCCTGGGGGCTCTTGTTTTCCCGATGTTCTTGGCATGCTGCTCCAGCCGGAGATGGGTCACTCCGTCCTTGCGATTTGTTATCCCACTCCAACGTGGATGTCAAGAGTTCTCGCGGGCTTCCCTGCAGGTTGTCCCTAACGGGTTAAGGCCGGACCAAAACAGCGCAACGGGCGACAGCGTACAGAGCCCCGCGCGGCCGCGAAACAGAAACCAAGTTGGAACCCTGGATTCCCCCGGAGACTACTGCCCGGTCTTTCCGGAACTGTGTGGGGAAGGCTTCTTGGACTTGGCGGAACTGCGCACCGTATGCGTTTCCGGGGCTCCGCCGACGGTATAAATGCGCAAGACCATGCCGCGGGAGACCTTGGGAGCCTTCAGGCCATTCCATTTGCGGATTTGCTCTCCGGTCACACTGAACTGATCGGCAACCCCGTCCAGGGTATCGCCCTTGCGCACACGGTAGCGCACCAGCCGGCTCTTGGTTTCTTCGGGCGGGCGGGTGGCGGGGATGATGAGCTTCTCCCCCGGCGTCAAGGGCTCGCTGCGGTCCAATTCGTTGGCGTCCGCAATGGCGGCCGGCGTCACGCGATACTGCCTGGCGATGGAGGTCAGCGTATCGCCGGACTCGACGCGATGGCGGCGCCAGCTCACCCACTTGTCCGGGGGAATGTCCGCGATCTCCGCGGAGAACCTTTGCGAGGTGCCCTTAGGGAGGTAGAGAACGAAGTTGGGATCTTCCGGGGTAGCCATGCGCAGGAGTGAGGGGTTCAAAGCGCGCAGGGTGGCCACGTCCACGTCAATCGTTTCCGCAACCAGCCGGAGGTCGATGGCGCGGCCCGGCTTGATCACATCGAAATCCACCGGCGCGTCCGCCTCCACGGCGATGCCGTAGTGCGCCGCGTCCTTCGCGATCAAAGTGAGCGCCAGAATGATGGGCACGTAATTCCTGGTTTCGCGGGGAAGGACGTTGCGCTTGTACAGTTCCCAGAAATCGGCATAGCCGGTGCGCTCCACGCCCTTCTGGACGTTTCCGGGGCCGCAGTTGTAGGCGGCGATGGCCAGATACCAGTCGCCAAAGAGACCGTACAGATCGCGCAGATGCTGCGCCGCCGCGCGAGTGGCCTTTTCGGGATCCAGACGTTCGTCCACCCACCAACTGCGCTTCAAGCCGTACTCGTTGCCGCGCCACTGCACGAATTGCCAGATGCCGCGGGCCCCCGCGCGCGATAGCGCCAGCGGCTGGAAAGCGCTCTCTGCTTGCGCCAGGTAGATCAAGTCCTGAGGCACGCCTTCTTCGCCGAGCACGCGGGCGATCATCGCCTGGTATTTGCCGGAGCGGCGCAGGCCATTTTCGACGATCGCGCGGCCACGCGGCGTCTGGAAAAAGTTCAAGTAGGAGACCACCGTGTCATTCACGGTCAACGGCAGATCGTGGGAAACTTTCTTGGCGGCGACTTCGGCATGCTCCTTCAGTTGCTCGTCGACGGGAAACGTCAATTCCGCCACTTCATCAATGGCCGCGGGGACGGCGGGAGCTTCGCTGAAGCCATCGCCGGCCCGAAAGGCCTGCAACTCGTCGGTGTAAATCGTGTCCGTGACTTGATGGAAGAGTTCGCTCAAGCGCGCATCGCTGTTGGGGTCGTAGCCGCTCTCGAGCATCCAATCGACCGCGTCATCATAATCGCGGCGCGCGGCTTCTAGATGGCCGGCCCGGTAATTGGCCTCGCCCGAGGTGAATTTTTCCTTCACCTTTTCGATCAGGTAGTCGATGCCGCCGGGAACTGGCGCTTGCAGCGAAACAATGGGCTGCACAGCCAGATTCCGCAGCGGTAGAGCGCCGACATCGGGCACGGCGGCGGCAACCTTCGCCGGGGCCAGGGCCGGAACGGGTGCCTGCAGGGGCTTTTTGGTGGCGTCCTCGCAACCCGCCAGGCCCAACAGTAGTGCGAAGCATGCAAATGCGCCCAGCGAGGGGCCGAGGATAGGCTTGTAGGCCATATTTCTATGGTATGTAGGGCTTTGCGCGTTGGTCAATGACATACCGCCGGAGGGAGTGGCCCATGCAACACCTGCCCGGGGCCCGGAAGCAAGCCTTGGCCGCTCCAGAAGGGTAGTTTTCTGCACTCGACTTCTGGTTCGCGTTGCGCCAGAATCCTCCACACCCATGGCGTCTGCCGGGCCTCTTGTTTCTCTGCTCCCGACGCGCCGCAAGGAGGATTTGTATGGATCGCCTGCGTACCCTCGTTTTGTTGCTGCTTTGTTTGTCCCTGTGCGTATTTGCCGCGGCCCAGGAGATGCACCCACCTGCCCGCTCCACGCCCGCGTTTGATCAATTGAAATCGCTGGCTGGCGAGTGGCAGGGAACGAACGCTCAGGGTTCCAAAGGCACTGCGACGTATCAAGTGGTTTCCAATGGAAGCGTGCTGATGGAACGCCTGCACAGCCCCGACGGATCGGAAATGATCACCATGTACTCGCTGGATGGCGACCGCGTTGTGGTCACGCACTACTGTTCCGCGGGAAATCAGCCCACCATGCAAACGCCCCCAGTAACAGCGGCAACGGGCAAGTATGATTTCAGCTTTGTGCGTGTCTCCGGCACGAAAACACCGGACGAGGGGCACATGGTGGCGCTCTCGGTCACAATTCCGGACAAGGACCACCTGACCCAGGTGTGGACATTTGATGATCATGGGAAATCGATGGTGGAGACGCTCACGTATACCCGCAAGAAATAGCCGGGTCATGGCGGTGATGGTCAAGCGGAGCTTGCGCCGGGCAAGTATCCATCGCCACGTTTAAACAATCCAAATGTTCAGGAGCCAGACGTAATGATGCGCGTGCTTCGTGTTGTCCCCTTGTTGGGTTTCACGTTCCTGTGCGTCGTGCTGTGCCTGCGAATCGCGGAGGGGGGCGTTGGTGTCCCTGTTCAGGGACCGGCTCAGCGCTCCTTTGAATTCACGTATCAGGTGCATGTTCCTGGAGACGCGGGACCGCACACCGCTTATCTGTGGATTCCGCTGCCGCCGAGCGATGCCTATCAATCCGTGGGGGATCTGCGAATCGAAAGCGCCGTGACTCACAATGAAGGGCGCGACGCGGAATACCAGAATTCCTTCGCGATGTTCACGCCGACGCCGGCGCAGTCTGCGGCCGGGTACGACGTGACCTTGCGGTTTCGCGTGCAACGATCGGAGCACGACGTGGATGTGCGAGCCGCCGCCATCACCAAGGCATCGGATGCTTCGCCCGCAAACGAGGCCATGTTGCAACGCTATTTGCAGCCAGACCGGCTGGTACCGCTGAACGACGTCATCGCGCAGCTTGCCCGGGAACACACCGCCGGTGACACCACGCCCATGCAAAAGGCGCGCCACATCTACGATTATGTGGTGGCCACGATTCGCTACGACAAGTCTGGCGAAGGATGGGGGCGCGGCGACGCCGTGTGGGCCTGCACGTCGAAACGCGGGAATTGCACGGACTTTCATTCCCTGTTCATCGGCATGATGCGCGCCGCTGGGATTCCCGCCCGCTTTGAAATCGGCTTTCCGGTTCCCGAGGGGAAAACGGAGGGCGACATCCCCGGCTACCACTGCTGGACGGAGTTTTACGTCAACGGGACGGGCTGGATTCCCGTGGACGCCAGCGAAGCGTGGAAGAATCCCGCGAAACACGACTATTTTTTCGGCGCCCACGACGCCAACCGCGTTTTCTTCACTTATGGGCGCGACATCGTGCTTTCGCCGGAACAGAAAGGGCCGCCGCTGAACTATTTTATTTATCCTTACGCGGAAACCGACGGCCATCCGCTGACCGGGCTTACGACGCACTTCAGCTTCCGGGAAATTGCAGGCGCGCCCGCGCAGGCCGTCGCCCGCTGATTGTCTCACCAATCCAAGATTGTCATTCCGACCGGAGGAACGGCGTTTTCCGCCGTTCCGGAGTGGTGGAATCTATCCTCCCTTTCAGCTTCTGGGTTACTCTACCCGTTCGACAACGCCGGCCGCTTCCAGCGCCTTCAGGTATTCGACCACCATGTCCAGTGGCACCGGGCCATACTCGGCGGATACGGCATCGCGGATTTGCTGCGCGTTGCGGTTTCTGTCGGCGAAATTGAGCACTTCATAGGCATATTCTTCGCCCCTGCCCCACAGGCCGCTGTATTCGAGGAGTTTTAGCTTTGTTGTGACCCCGCGCTTGGCAAGTTCGTCCGCTAGGTAGTTACTGCCGAACACTTCCATCGGCCCTTTCAGGGAAGGGTTACGCGCAAATTTCATGAGGCCATCACCAGTGGGAGGAGCTTCCGGACCCGATGCCTCCGCGAGGCGGCGCTGCTGTTCTTCTAAATAGGATGCCTCTGGGATCACGTCAATGGAAATGGACATGAAACTCGCCAGAGAGTCCAGCTTGGCAAGCGATCGCTGGGACCACAGCCGGAGCATCTTATCCGATTCGTCAGGCGACAACTGTTCTACTCGACGAGGGGCTTCCCACATTTCGTTGACGCGCTCGATGGAACCGTGCCGCGAGATTTCCTCGTAGATTTGGGCCGTGAGAATTGCAAGGAAATAGCCACTGGCGGCGCCGATGAACGCGGCACGTTTCAGCTTCGTCGAATCAATATTGGCGGCCGTGTCGAGATTGGTGTGGATAAAGCGGTCAGGCCAGTCATTCAGGTAGATCGCGGGAATGCCGAAGGAGGAATCTTGATAGACGTCGTGGTCGCTGCCCATCGTATAGAAGGAGTATTCGGCGCGCAGAGGCTCCTTGCCGCCTTCGGGTGAGATAAACGGGTAGTTGGCTTTGCCCGTGGCCGCGTATTCGTAGGACTGCTCGTTCACAAATTCCGCAAAGGCCCAGGCCACGTCCTGCACGAACGAGGGCAAGCTCATCGGCCCGCGTGTCACGTGAAACACCGCCTTGGTTTCCGGCCCACCGCCCACCATATCCATGTGCACCACGGCCTTGATGCGCTTGGCCCAATCCAATCCAGCCGGCAGCGCCTCTTGTTTCGGTTCCCAATCAACGGATTCCCACTCTTTGCCGCCTTGCTTGAAGTATTTGAACCAAGCGGTGCTTTCGAGATTGACTGCCTTTGAATTCAGCAGCGCCAGCGTGCCCTCGATCTCGGGAGGAAAAACAAAGCGGATGGTCCGCGCGGGGCGAGTGAGCTTCCCCTCGTTCAGTAATTTCTGAAGTGTTCGCGCGACTTCCAGAATTGTCGCGCATCCGCTGGCATTGTCATTGGCGCCGGGCTGCTGGTGGTCCAGGTGGCAGGAAAACACGATCTCTTCTTCCTTTAGTTTTGTATCGGCGCCCGGAATCGTGGCGGTGACGACTTCATAGTTCCCCGGATGCTGGCCCGCTTTCACTACCGCGTGCAGTAAGATCGTTTCGCCCTTCTTCCATCGCTCTTGAAACGCATGCGCGGTTTTCAGAGAAATCATGAACGCGAAGGTCTTGTTCTTTGAAAAAGTATCCAGGTGACCCCAGCGAATGGCATCCAGATTCTCGCCTGACCACGCTGTCTTCTGGTTCTGTGCATAGCTGACGATCCCCGCCGCGCCGAACTTGCCGACCGCCAGGTCTTGCACTGCCCCCGGCTGAGTGCTGACCAGAACCAACTTCCCTTTCACATCTCTACCGGTGTAGTCGCTCTCGCTCGTTCCCTCTCCAACATCTACCAGATTCGCAGTTACATCCGCGCTCTCGCTGTCTTCCGCCAGCACTACAGGCTCAATCGCGTAACTCGCTAGCCTTAACTGTCCTCCAGAGTCATTTGTTTCCCACAACTCCGCAGATTCTGCGTCCCACGCCGGGCGCGACCGCTGCGTACCGTAGTAAATCTTGCCGTCAGCCGGGAATTGCAGAATCGCGACTTCGCTCAGGCCATAGGCACGCAGGCGCTCCGCCACCAGTTCGGCGGCCTTGTGGTAGCCCTGCGATCCGCGCTGCCTGTGGAATTGCGCGATACCCTCCAGATTTCGCTTGGCCGTTTCTCCACTGAGTTCGTTGGCCAGCGCCGCAACATCCTTCTCCGGCAGGAGCGGCGGCTTTTGCGCCCAAGCCACGCCGCTCATCATCAATGCCAGGGCTAACGCCACAAACGGCTTGTTCATCACGTTGTCCTCATCGCCCGCATTTTAACCTGTTCGCCGGCGCTTTTTAGCTCCATCCCAACTTCCGCTCGTTTTGCCGCATCCAAAAAGGGCATGAAATCTTTGTTCCCTTTCCGGCGTATCATCTATTGCCAGACCCATTGAATCCATTCCATGACCAGCCCGACCATGCCCCACACCGAAACCGCCATTCAACTGGAACACGTCTCCCGCCAGTACACCATGGGCGAAGCAACGATTCAGGCCGTGAACGACGTTTCGCTTTCCATCGCCCGCAACGAATTCCTGGCGCTATTGGGCTCCTCCGGATCGGGAAAATCCACGCTTCTAAATCTCATCGCCGGACTGGACCGGCCGACATCCGGATCGATCCTGGCGCAAGGACAGAATCTTGCCGGGCTTACGAGCCTGGAACTGGCTCGTTACCGCTGCAACACCATCGGCATGATCTTCCAATCGTTCAATCTGTTGCCGCGCATGACTCTGGAAGAAAACATCGAGCTGCCGCTGCGCCTTGCGGAGGTGCCACGTGAAGAGAGGCCCGGCCGCGTGCGCGAGGCGTTGGAGCGTGTGCGACTGACGCATCGCTTAGGGCACCGTCCCACGCAACTTTCCGGCGGAGAACAGCAACGCGTCGCAATCGCGCGAGCGCTGGTGAACCGGCCGAAGATTCTGCTGGCCGATGAGCCGACAGGGAATCTCGATTCGGCCACCGGCGAAGCCATCCTGTCGCTGCTGCGCGAGGTGCAGCAGCAAATGGGTATGACGATTGTGATGGTGACGCACGAGCGGCCGCTGGCGGAGCGTTATGCAGACCGGTTGGCGATCATGGGCGACGGCAAGCTCTTGTCGGCTACGGAAATCACAAAAGAGGCCACGCAATGAAACCCCGTGACCTGGCAGACCTCGCGTTTCGCAATCTTCGCGAAGCCATTCTGCGAAATGTGCTGACGACGATCGGCGTTGCCGTTGGCGTCGCTTCGCTGGTGGCCATGTTGTCGTTGGGCGTGGGTTTGCAGGAATTGGCTTCCAAGCGGCTTTCGCAGAGCGGCTTGTTCGACACAATTTTCGTCACGCCCAAGAACAACTTTCGCGGCATGGGAAGGCCACAACGTGAAGCACCCTCCGACAAACCGCCACGTGCATTGGACGACGATGCACGCAAGGAAATGGAAAAGCTCCCGAATGTGATCGAGGTGTACCCGCAGGTGCGCTTTTTCACCGAAGTGCGCTTCAACGACAAGCCTTTTGCCACCGTGGTTGCGGGAATGCCGGATTCATCGCGCAATTCCGGTTCCTTCGATGGCATGCAGGGCAACTTCTTTTCGTCGCCTACGGCCAACGAAGCGATCCTGCAGATTGAATTTGCGAAGGATCTTTCGGAAAAGCCCGCCTCGCTGGTTGGACAGGACCTGGTGCTGCGTTACGCGGAACGCCAGGCCCTCCCGGCAAATGAGGATTCGTCCAGCGTAAGCGGTGAGTCTTCCGGCGGATTTTCGGTTGTGCCGAAAGAATTGCGGCTGAAGATTGTAGGCATTGTGGAGACGGAGCCGGCCGCAGGATATGGCGGCGTCGGCAACGCCAGATTGCTGATACCGCTGGCGACGGCTTCCACGTTGCGCGCGGCGCAAGTCAACGACTTGCGCGACATCGTGCGCGACAATTCGACCAACAAAACGACTTACCCTTCCCTTTCCGTGCGCGTCAAATCGCCCTCGCAAGTGGAAGCGCTGGAGGTTTCGATCAAGGCGATGGGGTTTGCGGCGTTCTCACTGCTGGATGCCTCGAAATCGTTGCAAACCTTCTTCAAGGTTTTCGATTTACTGTTGGGAATTTTCGGGAGCCTCGCGCTCGCTGTGGCGACGCTTGGGATTGTGAACACGCTGGTGATGGCGATTCTGGAACGGCGGCGCGAAATCGGTGTGCTGAAGGCGCTCGGCGCCGCCGATTCTGACGTGCAACAACTCTTCTTCGTCGAAGCCGGCGTGATGGGATTGTTCGGCGGATTTCTTGGCGTGTTCTTTGGCTGGTTGCTGGGTCGAGCGATCACGCTTGGCACCAATCTCTACTTGAAGCGGCAGAACCTAAATCCCATCGAACTTTCTTCCGTGCCTTGGTGGCTGGTGATTGCGGCCATCGTGTTCGCGATTCTTGTCAGCCTGGCTGCGGGACTTTATCCTGCCTCTCGTGCTGCAAAACTGAATCCGGTTGATGCGCTGCGTTATGAGTAGCATGCCGCGAGTGCTTGCTCGCTTGCGCTGGCTCATTTGCGTCGCCTTTCTCCTGTGTTTGCCTGGTACGCTGCAAGCGGCGACGGGCCGCGTCGAGTGCAATTCCCTGCCCAGCAAGTTCGTGCATCGCGCGGTGGCTTATTGCGTGATGTTGCCGCCTTCGTTTGACGCGGGCAAGACGCGGCATTTTCCCATCCTTTATCTGTTGCACGGACTTGGCGACAACGAACAGTTCTTCATTCATTCCGGCGAATGGAATTTGGTGGAAGACTTGCGCGAGAAAGGCGAGCTACAAGACTTCCTGATCGCGACGCCGGAAGGACGTGCGAGCTTCTACATCAACGCAAAGGATGGCAAGGAACGCTACGAAGATTTCCTGGTGCAGGAATTCTTTCCGTTTATCGAGAAGCATTACCGCGTTTCGCCGGGCCGCGCGAACCGAGCGATTTCCGGGATTTCCATGGGCGGATTTGGCGCGCTGCACCTGGCGTTTCGGCATCCGCAATTGTTTTCCGCGGTCAGCGCGCACAGCGCCGCGCTGATCGAGAAGTTACCGGCGTTTCTTGGCGGAACTGCAGCGCAAGGCAACCAGCCAAACCGCGCGCGAATTTTTGCGGGCGTACTTGGTAGTCCGCCAGACGCGGCCTACTGGAATCAAGTAAGCCCAATAAACCTGGCGCGAACCGCGAATCTGGCGGGGTTAAAGATTTATTTCGACTGCGGCGACCAGGATGATTACGGGTTCGAGGCGGGAGCCGCGGCACTGGACAAGGTTTTGAGCGCGCGGCACATTGCCCACGAATATCATCTGTATCCCGGCCGGCACGATGCGAGCTACTTTGCGGAGCATCTGCCGGCTTCCTTGGAACTCCATTCGCGCCTGTTTCCGCGCTAGCTTTCAGCTCCTCCCGGCTTCTTTCCATGAATCACCCGCAACGGCGGAAACGTACTCCACCAGAAAGTGGAGCCGGGCTCGAGCGCGATTCCGGCTTCGCGAAACACTCGCTCGTAGCGGCGCGTCTTGATGAAATCGGAAATCACCAGTTGGCCGCCGGGCTTCAACACACGGACGATTTCGCGGCAGGCCTGATCGCGGCCTTCTTTCGTGGGAATGTTGTGCAGGCAGAGGTTGGAGGCGACAACATCGAAGGTGGCGTCGGGGAATTTGATGGCTGTGGCATCGCCATCCTGCACGTCCACTATATCCTGCACGCCTTCGAGTTCCGCGTTGCGCAGGGTGCGTTCGCGGGTGTTGCCGGCCAGATCCACTTTGCTCCACGGATCGATTCCGGTGGCGCGTCCGGTGGTCAGACGTTTCGCCGCGCCAATCATCAGCAGTCCCGCGCCGGTGCCGACATCCAGCACTTGCTCGTCGCCGCGCCAGGTAACGCGATTCAGCATGCGATCGCGGTGAACGTGCTTGCCGTATTTCGCATAGAGGAGCATCAGGAGGCCTTCGAGGATGCAGACCGTTCCAATGCCAAGCAACATGGGGCGAAAGACAAACAGGACGTGACCGAGGCGCACGCGGGGCACAAATGGAGCGGCCAGCAGAGCCAAAGCTCCAATCAGGAAGAGGGTGCGAATTACGCCGGGCGCATCAATGCCGTAATCGGGTTTTGCTGGGGCAGCGGCCATCGTTCCTCCGTGGGGTTCGAGAGGAATCGTACACCAAAGGGGAGAAAGTCCGAGCGCGGAATTGGGATGGAAGAGCATTGACGTGCCTGGAAATTCACCAGCCGCGCTAGGGTTTCTTGGCCGGTGCCTTGGCGGGAGCTTTGGGTTTTGCCATCGGAGCCATTACTTCTTTCGGGTGCCAAAAGTCGGGCGCGACCTTGACGACATCGTCGGGAGGATTGCTGAGTTCCGGGTTGATGCGATAGAGAGTAGACTCCGTGGTCTCGACGGTATCCGCGGCGACTTGCAGGTATTTCTTGTAACCCTCCTCGCCGAGGATTTCGAGCATGCTGGGGTTGTGGTCGAAGCCCGCGAGGGAAGAGCGCAGCGTGGACACGTAGAAAATGGTACCTTTGCCTCCTTCCACGACCTGAGAGACAAATACCGGCTGGGTCAGCGGATTCGATTCGGCGGCCGCCTTGGCGTCTTTGAGAAGAGCTTCGAGTTCGACGATGCGCCCCGGACGCACGTAGACGGCAGTGGTACGCAAATAACGGGATTCACCAATAAGCTTGGCGTAGGCCTCGGCGTCCGCGGGGGGCTTGTGGCTGAGGTCCCATCGGCGGCGGCGGAATTCGGTGCGAGACCACACCAAATAGCTCATGAAATCCTGTCCGGCTTTCTCCGCGCCTTTTTCGCCGAAGGCTTTATTGGCGGCAAGCATTTCGGCCTCGTTGGCTTTGTCGATTTCGGCGTAATCCTTGCGGGTGCTGGTGAACTGGTAGACATTGCCTTCGCCATAGACGGTTTCAAAAGTGATCCAATGGTCGCCATTGAAGCGGCGGTTGGCATCCGCCCATTTTTTCGTTTCGGCCTGGAAGTCGGGAAGTTTTTCCGCCTTCACCTTAACGACGAAAATATCGAGATATTCCCCTTGCGCCCGGATGGCGGCGGGCGCCATCAGGCACAACACCACTGCTAAGGCCCACACGATTCTGCGGAGCGACATTCTCTCCTCCTCTTTCTTCTTTTTGGAAATACGGGGTAGGAACCTAGAGAGCGCACTGTATACCGGAAAGCGGGTGGGGTCAAGAAGAGCCGGAGCGGATGGCGAAGTGAAAATGTCGGCGCGCCGACATTTTGCATCTGAGTTGCATATAGCCATACAGTTATATAATTCATGCGTTATTATGGTGCGCATATGCAAAAGGCACCCCCACCCCCCTGTTTTTGCGTATGTACGGGAATGATTGGACTTAGGGGCGAATGTCCTGGATGGGCGTTAATATACTTGACTAACCAAGGATAACCTGTTATCGTGGGTCTAGTGAGAGACGCCATGAAGCCCAAAACACTACAGCAAGCGATTCGCTACTTCTCAGATGAACAGGTCTGTATTGACACAATCGCGGCTCTGCGCTGGCCCGATGGCCCTTCGTGCCCTAAGTGTGGAAGCACCGAGCACTACTATCTCTCCACTCAGAAGCGGTGGAAGTGTAAGCAGTGCTCCAAGCAATTCTCGGTCAAGGTGGGCACAATCTTTGAGGATTCCCCAATCTCCCTCGACAAGTGGCTTGCGGCTCTCTGGATGCTGGTGAACTGCAAGAACGGAATCAGTTCTTATGAAGTAGGCCGCGATCTCGGACTAACTCAGAAGTCTGCATGGTTTGTGCTCCATCGGCTTCGCTTGGCTTTGCAAAATAACAGCGTGAACAAGATTGGTGGCAAGGGCTGTGAGATTGAAGCGGATGAGACTTTCATTGGTGGCGCGGCTCGCTTCATGCACAAAGAGAGACGCGACCGATATACCACCGCTCAGAGAGGCAAAGGCGACAAACTCACAGTGATGGGTATTCTTGAACGTGGTGGAGAAGTCCGCGCAATGACTCTTCCCAACAACCGCAAGCATAACGTGCAAGGCGAAATCCGCCGTCACGTCAAAGCGCACAGCGCGATCTACACAGATGCCCTGCTTTCCTACCAAGGGCTTAAGTATCAGGACTTCGCGCATCAAGTGATTGACCATGCGGAGAAGTACGTAGATGGAAGAGTCCACACAAACGGAATGGAGAACTTCTGGAGCCTACTCAAGAGGCAACTAAAGGGGACCTACATTAGTGCCGAGCCATTCCACATGTTCCGCTACTTGGATGAGCAGGTGTATCGCTATAACAATCGCGGGAACAAAGAGAATCCTGTGGACGATGCGGATAGATTCGAGCAAGCCTTATCTCAAATCGCGGGGAAACGGCTCACTTACAAGGAAGTGACTGGCAAGGTGGGGGAAACGAGAAACTAAACCTTGGCGCGGGAAGCGCGGGCCGAAGCGGCGCTCTTGATTCTCTTCTGCATCTCTTCGTGGGATACCGTCAAAACTCTCTTAAGCGAGGATTCAAACGTCGCATACTCATCGGACTTCTTAATGGCTTTTGGATTCGTCTTTCGCGTTCGCGTCATACGTACAGTCTACGCCTGAAAGTTTCCAGATGGGTTGTCTTTAATCAGGACAACTAATTTTTTGAGAGATTCAAGGTCATAACCTCCGCCATCAGCGGCTACGCTGGTGATTAGTCTCATAAATGATGGAATGACCGGGAAATCTCCGTCTTCCTTCCCAAACCGTCGTTGAAGCTCGAAGCGATAAGTAGAATAGGCGAGCATGTCTGCGGCCTGTAATGGAGTGAACACCTTGCTGTCTCCAAAGCCGATGCCGTCAAAAACATGGCCAAAGCTTCGCTGATAACGGTTTGAAAAGGCGAAATACCTCTCAGCAAGAAAATCTGGTTCTTGGTCGAACAAGATGGAAATCTTTTCGCCAGGGAATATATCCCTAGTCTTTACGATCGTTTGCTGAAATATGTATTGCAAACTGAGGTCGAGAGGAGTTGCCAATGCCTGCGATTGCAAGGTGGAAAGTTCGGCGGGTTCCAAACGGCTCAAATCGTCCACAATTACGATAGAACCGAGTGCGAGCAAATTGGACTTACTGATTAGAGTGGCAAGATCACCGAGGAGTGCTAACCGTTCGGCGAATGACCAATCCTGAAATTCCCCATGTTTATGAACGCAGTCATAAGTGCGAAATTCCTTCGGTGGACGTGGCCAGTCCTTCTTGTTCAAAATGAGCTTCCACTCGTTGTCGAACTGCTCTAGGAAATCTCTTTGACCTATCCATCCGCAAATGGTCCAGACTTTGCCCCCCGCGTGTGTAGAACTGCCATCAAAGAATCCAAATAGCATGGCGACAATATCCCCCTTTCTATTCGAGGGGCCATGAACAAGGAAAAACATATCTTTTATACATACACAATCCATCCCCATCATCCCACTTTCCACTTGGTTAGCCAAGTATATTAACGCCCTTCATTGCACCACCACTGTCAGCCCTGTAGGGGGATTTGGCACCCCCATGCAGGATACTACACCCGTTTGCGGATCAGATGAGCATCCCTTAGGTAGCGGCAACGCTTCCCAGCATGGCGCGGGAGCGGATAAGGGACAGCCCATCGCTAGACTCGTTCCCAGCGGCATCGTACCCGGAACAATCGGCGCATCGAAGCTGAACACTCTCCTGTTATCCAC
>Ga0181526_10002556_pt1 | contig 15712 bp, 11 predicted proteins | sample PEATcosm2014_Bin_35_FD_119750 | JGI IMG/M metagenome (GOLD analysis project Ga0181526, IMG submission 119750) | Peatland microbial communities from MTU Mesocosm Facility, Houghton, MI, USA - PEATcosm2014_Bin06_30_metaG | ecosystem: Environmental > Terrestrial > Soil > Wetlands > Peat | place...
GCGTCGGTGACGGCCGCGGCGTCCCTGGCGTCCGGGCCGGCCGCGCGAATCGGGTGGATGTCCAGCGTGATCCCCACGCGAGCGCCGGGGAGGACGCTGCGCAGTCGTTGCAGCGCGAGGCCGTGGGCGAGCATCAGGTGGTGGGTGGTCGCGGCGGCCAGCGCGTCGTCACGCAGGCCGGGTGCGTGGACCCCGTTGCGGTAGCCCTGGTTGGCCACGACCTGGGGCTCGTTGAGCGTGATCCAGGTGCCGCCGGTGTCGCCGATCGCCTCGGCCAGGATCTGGGCGTAGTCGGCGAAGCGTTCGGCCGTGTCGCGGTTGGCCCAGCCGCCGGCGTCCTCGAGCGCCTGGGGATGATCCCAGTGGTAGAGCGTTATCGCCGGCTCGATGCTGCGCGCGCGGAGCGCGTCTACGAGCGAGCGGTAGAAGTCGAGCCCGGCCTGGTTGATCGCGCCGCGGCCGCTCGGCTGCACGCGCGACCATGACACGGAGAAGCGGAAGGCGCCGAGACCGAGGCCCGCGATCAGGTCGATGTCCTCGCCGAAGCGGTGGTAGAAGTCGCAGGCGATGTCGCCGGTGTCGCCGCCGCGCACCTTTCCAGGCAGGTGGCTGAAGGTGTCCCACACCGACGGCGCGCGGCCGTCGGCGGTGGCAGCGCCCTCGATCTGGTAGGCGGACGTCGCGGCGCCCCAGAGGAAACCGTCAGGAAACGCCAGCGCGGTCGCGGCCGATCCCTTGGCGTCGCTCGTGGCCATGCGGTCCTCGTCCCTCTCCAGGTTGTCGGCGTTTTCAAAAGGGGCGCCGCGGCCCCGCTCCCCGGAGGAGAGCGGGGAGCGGGGCGTTGGCACCGGTTGGGTTTACGAGACGGGCTTCAGGTGCAACACGATGACCTCGTTGGTCGGCGTGTTGGGGCTGCCTGACTCGTACGCGTTCGTCGCTGACGGCCAGCCGGTGAAGTGCGCCGTGCTGTACTCGTCAAACGAAGCGCCGTACACGGTCGGGATGACCGGCAGGTTCTTCGCGACGTACGTCTCGAGCGGCGTCAGGTACTTGACCTGCTGAGCCGTCGTCGTGGCACCTGCGAGGCTCGCCAGGTCCTTGTCGAGCGAGGAGTTGTTCAGGCCTTCGAAGTCGCCGCTCGCGTTGGTCGGTGAGTTGAGCTTGCTGTCCAGCCAACCGTCGTAGATCCCGTACGGCAGGATGGCGGTGTTGGACCAGTGGCTCGTCGCCGAGCCGAACTTGCCGTCCGCGAGGTCGGCATACCAGGCGTTGTCCGACAGTCCGTCGAACGATGCCTGGATGTGCGCGGCCTTCAGCTCCGCGGCCATGAGCTGATCGTCCAGCGCATAGTCAGAGTAGTTGGACGGGTCGGTGATCGTGATGTCCACGACCTTGCCCTTGAGCGCGTAATAGCCGCCCTTGAGCGTGTAGCCGGCCTTGGTCAGAACCGCGTCAGCGGCCTTGGCGTTCGGGCTGGCCGACAGCGTCGCGGTCTTGAGCGCCGGTGCGAGCAGGCTTCCGAAGTTCGGCAGCACGAGGCCGCTGGCGTTCGTCGCGACCGGCTCGAGTCCGGCCTCGCCCTGCTTGCTGATGGCGTCGCGGCTGATCGCCAGGCTGACGGCCTGGCGGACGGCCAACTGGTTCATCGGCCACTGGCGGAGGTTCGGGATCAGGCTGTTCGTCTGCACCGGCGCGAACCACACGTGGTGGGTGGTCGGTGACTGGTTGACGAAACCACCGTTGAGGCCGTTGATGAAGTTGCCTGCCCAATCGAGGCCGTTGGTCTCGAGTGCGGAAAGCACCGTCGATGTATCGGCGAGCAGCGGGAAGTCAACCTGCGTCACGGCCGGCGGGCCGCCGCCGACGTTGAACGGGCCGCCCCAATAGTTCGCGTTCGCGGTCAGCACGACGCCCGTGCCGGCATTGAACTGGCTCAGCACGTAGGGGCCCGAGCCGATCGGATCGGTGTCGGTGAACGTGGACGGGTCACCACTGAGGTTGCCCCAGATCGACTGCGGCACGATGTACACGGAGCCCACGTACTGCAGGTCGGTGTACTGCGACGAGGAGAACGTGACGGTCACGGTCTGCCCCGACACGGTCGCGCCCGTGACCGGGACGCCGTTGGTGTTGAGGTCCGGGTACTTGACCAGCATGTTGTAGGTGAACGCCACATCGGCCGGCGTGAGCGCCGTGCCGTTGCTCCACTTCACGCCCTGGCGGATCGTGAAGGTGATCGAGGTGCCGCCGGATCCCCACGTGAAACCGCTCGCGAGGAAGTCATACGGCGCCTGCAACGGCTTGGCGATGTCCCACTGCAGCAGCGGCTCGTAGATCAGCGACGTTGCTCCGACGGTGTTCGCCGCGGAGGTCGACACAAACGGGTTGAAGTTGTCCGTCAGCGTCGTCTCCTGGCTGGACTCCATCGTGAGCGGCGTCGACGACGCGATCCTCGCCGTGGTGGCAGCGCTCGACGCACTTGGGAGTGCGAAGGCGATCATCAGCGCCGCGGTTGCGGCGACCGTGACCGTCGCGGAGGCAAATAGCCTGCGCTTGTTGAGCTTTTTCGGTTGCATCACTCATGTACCTTTCGTTGTGCAGGATGAAGTTCGTTGCGAAATGGACGCGTGTGCGGCACGCGCCCCGGTTGTCAGCGCCCGGTGCGGCACGCCAACGTGTGGCGCCGGGCTGCTGGCAATCCGAGTCAGGTCTTCATTGGCAGGCTCCTCTCGTCGCCTGTCTCGGAAGTCAGGTCCGGCGCCGCGACGTCGAGGCGCCAGCAGGCCGCCGCGCGCTGCGAGTTGATTCGCTGCAGCGGCGGGGACTCCGCGCGGCAGCGCTCGTCGGCGAACGGGCAGCGCGGCGCGAAGCGGCAGCCGACGGACGTCGAGAGCGCGCTCCCCGCCCGGCGCACCTCGCCGCGCTCGAGCTCGATGTCGATCGGATCGCCAAGGCGGTCGGGATCCGGCGCGGCGGCCAGCAGCAGCTGGGTGTAGGGGTGGGCCGGCTGTTGCGTCAGATCCTCTGAGGGCCCGCGCTCGACGATCTCCCCGGCGTACATCACGAGCGTGTCGTCGGCGAAGTAGCGCGCCGAGGCGATGTCGTGGGTGACGTAGAGGACCGCGAGCTCGAACTGCGCGCGCAGCTCGTCGAGCAGGTCGAGCACCTCGCGGCGGATCGAGACGTCGAGCATCGAGACCGGCTCGTCGGCGAGCAGCACGCGCGGTCGTGCGGCGAGCGCGCGGGCGATCGCGACCCGCTGGCGCTGGCCGCCGGACAGCTCGTGCGGGTACTTGGGCAGGAACTGCTCGGGGGGCGTGAGTCGCACACGTTCGAGCAGCCGCTCCAGCTCGCTGGCGATCTCCGCCCTGCCCTTCGCGCGCTGATGCAGGCGCACCGGCCGGCGCAGCGTGTAGCGCACGGTGTGCACCGAGTTCAGCGACGCGAACGGATCCTGGAAGACCATCTGCACGTCACCCTTGTAGGAGCGGAACGTGCCGTGCGTCCACGGGCGAACCTCGGCGCCGTCGAGCAGGATCTGCCCGCGGGTCGGCCGCTCCTGTCCGGCGAGCATCCGTGCGACCGTCGACTTGCCCGAGCCGCTCTCGCCGACGAGCGCCACCACGGCGCTGCGGTAGAGCCCGAACGAGACCTCCCGCGCAGCGGACAGCACCTCGCCGCCGCGCAGGCTGCGCGAGAGCCGGAAGTCCTTCGACAGGGCGTGCGCTTCGAGCACGAGCGGGCCGCGCGCGGCGGCCGCCGGGAGCAGCTCGGGCTGGGTCTGCACGGCGCTCATACCGGCTCCTCCGCGGGGGAGGCGCCGGCGCTCGCCGCCGCGGTGGGCGTGAGCGCAGGGCGATCCGCCGTCTCGGGTGTCACGAACGGGCATGCGCTGAAGTGCCCGGCGACCGATCCAGGCACGGGCAGCACGCGCATGTCGATGCTCTTGCACGGCTCGGCGGCGTAGCGGCAGCGCGGAACGAACGGGCAGCCCGGCGGCAGCGACCGCAGGTCGGGCGGCGAGCCCGGAATGCCGGCGAGGGCTTTGCGTGCGCCGTGGACGCTCGGGAACGACGCGAGCAGTCCCCGGGTGTAGGGGTGAGCCGGGCGATTGTGGATCTGCTCGGCGGTACCGACCTCGAGCAGCCGCCCCGCGTACATGATCGCGATACGGTCGGCGATCTCGAGCAGCAGCGAGAGATCGTGCGTGATGAACAGTACGGCGAAGTGAAGGCGCTTCTGCAGCTCGACGATCTGCGCCAGGATCTCCCGCTGGACGACGACATCGAGCGCCGTGGTTGGCTCGTCCATGATCACGACCTCCGGATCGACGGCCAGCGCCATCGCGATCATCACGCGCTGGCGCATGCCGCCGGAGAGCTCGTGCGGGTAGCTGCGCAGGCGCTCGCGCGGGATGCCGACGAGGTCGAGCAGCATGCCGAGGCGCTCGCGCTTCTCGTCCCCCTTGAGGTGCAGATGGGCATCCAGTACGTCGCCGAGCTGATCGCGGATGCGCAGCACCGGGTTGAGCGCGTTCATCGCGCTCTGGAAGACGATCGAGATCTCGCGCCAGCGCAGCTTGCGCAGCTCGCGAGAGGTTTGATCGAGGATCTCCACGCCATCCGGCGCGAAGCGCGTTCCGCGATACATCACGCTCCCGCCGGTGATCACGGCCGGCGGGCGCAGCAGCCGGCAGGCGCCGAGCGCCAGCGTGGACTTTCCCGAGCCGCTCTCGCCGGCCAGGCCGACCGTTTCGCCGGGCGCGAGCGCGAGGTCGATGTGGTCGACGGCCTTGACGTCGACGTCGCCGCGGTAGACGATCGACAGGTCGCGGATCTCGAGGACCGGCGGGCGCTCCTCCGTGGCGTAGCTCGGCGTCGAGCCGTTGCGGGCGGTGTCGGCGGGGCTCATGCGAGCGGCTCCACGCGCTCGACCGGCGTCGGATCGGTCGGCCTCCAGGCGCGCCCGGACCATTTCGGTCCCGCGCGATGGGCGGTCGTGGCGGAGCCGGTCGGACGCCAGCCGCCGCGCCGGCGCTTCCTGCGTCCGGTCGAGTTGCGCAGGCGCGGGTTGCCGAGCTCGTCGAGCCCGAAGTTCAGCAGCACGAGGCCGGTCCCCAGCAGCGCGGCGGCAACCCCGGGCGGCACGTACCACCACCACGCGCCGATGCTGAAGGCGTTCGCGCTCTGCGCCCAGAACAGCATCGTGCCGAGATTCCAGGTGGAGAAGTTCGCGACGCCGATGAACGCGAGCGCCACCGATGTCAGGATCGCGTAGAGGAACGTCCCGACGAAGTTCGCCGCGATCAGGCTGACCTCGTTCGGCAGGATCTCGAACACGACGAGCCGCCAGGTTCGCTCGCCGGTCTCGCGCGCCGCCGCGATGAAGTCGCGGCTGCGCAGGGTGAGGGTCTGGGCGCGGATCACCCGCGCGCCCCACGACCAGCCGAGCGCGCTCAGCACGATCGCGGTCGGCAGGTCGCCGCTGTTGGGGAGGTAGCCGAGCAGGACGATCAGCAGCGGCAGCGCGGGCAGGACGACGAACACGTTCATGAGCAGCGACAGTCCCTCGTCGGCGACGCCGCCGAGGAAGCCCGCGGTGACGCCCGTGGCCACCGAGAGCGTGGTCGCGATCGTCGCCGTCAGCACGCCGAGCACGACCGAGGAGCGCATCCCCACGAGCAGCTGCGAGAGGACGTCCTGGCCTGTAGTCGTGGTGCCGAGCAGGTGGGCCGCGGTCGGGCCGACGGCCCCGAGCGCGTTGGGGTTCGTGGCGCTGGGGTCATACGGGGCGATCGCCGGCCCGATGATCGCCACGAGCACGAAGATCGCGAGGATGCCGCCGCCGACCTTGGCCTTCGTCGGCATCGTGCGCAGGAACTGCCCGCGCCGGGGGACGATGGCCGCGGTCTGCGGGGGCGCTGAGACTGCGACGGCCATCAGAACGCCGCCCTTGTGCGCGTCCGCGGATCGGCGAGCACGTATATGACGTCGGCGAGCAGGCAGGCGAGCAGCACGGCGGCCGAGATCGCCAGGAAGATCCCCTGCATCACCGGGAAGTCGTCCTGGGTGACGGCGTTATAGAGCTGGTAGCCGACACCCGGATAGGAGAAGACGATCTCCATCACGAGTGCGCCGGCGATCACGAAGCCGATCGCGAGGGCGAAGCCCGCGATGTTCGGCAGGATCGCGTTGCGCGCCGCGTAGGTGAACATCACGCGCCGCGTGGAAAGGCCCTTGGCCTCCGCGGCCAGCACGTAGTCCTCGCCGATCGTCGTGATCATCACGTTGCGCATCTGCAGCATCCAGCCCGCCATCGAGGTGACGATGATGGTGGCCGCCGGCAGGATGCCGTGATGGATCGCGCTGCCGATGAAGGCAGCGTTGAATCCGACGTTGACGCCGAGCGTGGCCCCGCCGTAGCCGGGGAAGAGGTGCCAGTCGTTCGAGAAGAGCTGGATCGCGATCAGCGCGAGGAAGAAGTAGGGCGTCGCCTGCAGGAAGGTGAACGCGGGCAGCAGCTGATCGAAGCGCCCGCCGCGCCGCCAGCCGGCGAGGATGCCGAGCAGCGTGCCCAGGATGAAGCTGATGACCGTCGCGGTGCCGACCAGCGCGAGCGTCCAGGGAATCGTGTTGCGAAGCACGCTGGTGACCGTCGCCGGGTAGGCGGCGGTCGAGACGCCGAGATTGCCATGGAACAGATGGTCGAGGTAGACGCCGTACTGGTGCAGCAGGCTCCCCTGGTGGCCGATGCCGAACTGCAGGTCGAGCGCCTTGACCGCGGAGGCGGTCAGCTGCGGATGCTGCGCGAGCATCGCCTCGACGGGGGTCCCCGGCAGCACGTGCGGGATGAGGAAGTTGATCGTCAGAGCGACCCATGCAGCGACGGCATAGAACCCCAACCGGCGAATCATGAACTGCATTTCCTCGACCAGCCTCCTCTAACCCGCTCCTCCCACAAACTGCACGCGCGACCTCCCACGCGTTACCATCAATGTGGAAACGCTACCAGCCTCTCGCTGGCACGTCAAACCTCAACCGTCGCCCGACCAGGGCGAAGCGACAGGAGACCCAAGTGCGGTATGGACACTTCGATGACGAACGCCGCGAATACGTCATCGAGCAGCCGGCGACGCCACTGCCCTGGGTCAACTACCTCGGCACCGATGCCTACTTCGGGATCATCTCCAACACCGCCGGCGGCTACTCGTTCTATCGCGACGCCCGCCTGCGCCGCCTGACGCGCTACCGCTACAACGCGGCGCCGTTCGACGTCGGCGGCCGCTACCTGTACCTGCGCGACAACGCGAGCGGCGAGTACTGGTCGCCGTCGTGGCAGCCGACCCAGAGCCCGCTCGACGCCTACGAGTGCCGCCACGGCCTCTCGTACACGGTCATCTCCTCCTCCTACCGCGGAGTCGACGCCGAGACGCTCTACTTCGTGCCGCTCGGCGAGACGCTCGAGGTCTGGCGGCTTCGCGTCACCAACCGCCGCGACGAGGCGGTGGATCTGTCCGTCTTCTCCTCGGTCGAGTTCTGCCTGTGGGACGCCCAGGACGACGCGGCCAACTTCCAGCGCAACCTGTCCACCGGCGAGGTCGAGGTCGTCGACGGCGTGATCTACCACACCACCGAGTATCGCGAGCGCCGCGACCATTTCGCCTACTTCGCCTGCTCGGAGCCGATCGCCGGCTTCGACACCCAGCGCGAGGCGTTCCTTGGGGCCTACCGTGGCTGGGACCGCCCGATCGCCGTCGAGCGTGGGGTCTCGGGCAACTCGATCGCCCACGGCTGGGCGCCGCACGGCTCCCATCACGTGAAGCTGGCGTTGGCGCCCGGGGAGACGCGCGAGGTCGTGTTCCTGCTCGGCTACCACGAGAACCCGCACGAGCAGAAGTTCGACCCGCCGGGCAGTCGCGTCGTCAACAAGCGGCTCGTCGCGCCGGTGATCGAGCGCTGGCTCGCCCCGGCGATGATCGACGACGGGCTGGCGCGCCTGCGTGCGCACTGGGACGCGCTGCTCGTGGGCTGCCAGGTCTCGACGCCCGACCCCGACACCAACCGCATGGTCAACATCTGGAACGCCTACCAGTGCATGATCACCTTCAGCATGAGCCGCTCCGCCTCGTTCTTCGAATCGGGAATCGGACGGGGAATGGGCTTCCGCGACTCCAACCAAGACCTGCTCGGCTTCGTCCACATGGTGCCGCAGCGGGCGCGGCAGCGGATCATCGACATCGCCTCGACGCAGATGGCCGACGGTTCCGCCTACCACCAGTATCAACCGCTGACCAAGCGCGGAAATGACGCGATCGGCTCGGGTTTCAACGACGACCCGCTGTGGCTGATCGTCGGCGTGGCCGCCTATCTGAAGGAGACCGGCGACAGCTCGATCCTCGATGTCGCGGTGCCGTACGACAACGCCCCCGGCAGCGAGACGCCCCTCTACGAGCACCTTCGCCGCAGCATCGCCTTCACGCTCGCGCGGCTGGGGCCGCACGGCCTGCCGTTGATCGGCCGGGCCGACTGGAACGACTGCCTCAACCTCAACTCCTTCTCCGAGTCGCCAGGCGAGTCGTTCCAAACGGTTGAGAACCGCTCGGGCAGCACCGCCGAATCCGTCTTCATCGCCGGCCAGTTCGTCCTCGCGGCCAAGGAAATGGCCGCGATCGCCGAGAGCTTCGGCGCGGACCGTGCAGATCGCGGCGAGTCCGGGCGCTACCACGACGCGGCCGCCGGGATGGAGGCCACGATCGCCGCGCACGGCTGGGACGGCGAGTGGTTCCGGCGCGCCTACGACTACTTCGGCAACCCGGTCGGATCGGCCGAGAACGAGGAGGGCAAGATCTTCGTCGAGGCACAGGCGATCTGCGTACTCGGGGGCGTCGGCCTGGCGGACGGCACGGCGCGGCGCGCGCTCGACAGCGTGCGCGAGCGGCTGGCGAGCGCGCATGGCGTCGCGCTGCTGGCGCCCGCCTACACGCGCTACCACGTCGAGCTGGGCGAGATCTCCTCCTATCCGCCGGGGTACAAGGAGAACGCCGGCATCTTCTGCCACACCAACCCGTGGGTGATGATCGGCGAGGCGATGCTGGGCGACGGCGACGCGGCCTTCGAGTACTACCGACGGATCAACCCGTCGGTGCGCGAGGCGATCAGCGAGGTGCATCGCTGCGAGCCCTATGTCTACGCCCAGATGATCGCCGGACGTGACGCGGCGACCGAGGGCGAGGCCAAGAACTCCTGGCTGACGGGAACCGCGGCATGGACGTTCGCCGCGATCACGCAATGGATCCTGGGGATCCGGCCCGAGTACGAGGGCCTGCGGATCGACCCGGTGCTGCCGGCCGCGTGGCCGGGTTTCAGCGCCGTGCGCTCCTTCCGTGGGGCGACCTACCGCATCGCCGTCACGAAGCCGGCCGGCACCGTGGCGCGCGTCACGCGCCTGGTGGTCGACGGCCGAGAGGTCGAGGGCAACCTGGTCCCGCTGGGCGCCGCCGGCGCCACGGTCGAGGTCGAGGCCATCGCCTCGACCTGAACGCGCGCCGGAAACGGCGCGCAGCCGCCCGGCGACGACTTGTGCGGCAAACAGCACGAATCTGTATCAAACCCGGTAACGTTTTCAGTCACTGAGAACGATGGCGACACTTCCACACAAGACTGGGCGACCGGGGCGACGCGCGACGATTCGCGAGATCGCCGACCTCGCGGGTGTCTCGATCGCCACCGTTTCGCGCGTCGTCAACGGCAGTGGCTACGTGTCCGAGAAGACGCGGATCGCCGTTGAGAGCGTGATCCGTGAGCACCGCTACACGGCCAACCGCAGCGCGCGCGCACTCTCCGCCGGCCGCACCGGCCTCGTCGGGGTCACGCTGCCGAGGATCCACCCGGCCTACTTCTCGGAGATCACGGCCGGCATCGCCGAGGCGCTCTACGAGCTCGACATGCGCATCGTGCTCGCCCCGACCCTGCACGAGCACGACCGCGAGGTCGACCTGCTCGAGCGCCTGATGCACGGCACCACCGACGGCGCGCTGCTGGTGCTGCCCGAGGAGTCCGGCAGCGAGTTGCGCACGCTGATGACCTACGGCTACCGCTTCGTCGTGGTCGACCCGCGCAGACGCATCGACGAGCGGGTCGCCACGGTCTCGGCGGCACACTCCTCCGGCGCCGATCAGGCGACGCGCCACCTGCTCGAACTCGGCCACCGCCGCATTGCCGCGATCACCGGGCCGCCCGACATGATGGCCACGGAGGAGCGCCTGCGCGGCTACCGCGCCGCGCTCGCAGCGGCCGGCGTGCCCGCGGACGCGTCGCTCGTGGTCGAATCCGACTGGGAGGTCGACGGCGGGCGCCGGGCCGGCGCCGCCCTGCTCGAGCTGCCCGACCCGCCCACGGCGATCTTCGCCTTCAACGATCCGCTCGCGATCGGCGCGATGCAGTCCATCGTGGCGGGTGGCCTGCGCGTGCCGCAGGACGTGTCGGTCGTGGGCTTCGACGACACCGTCGAGGCCGAGTTCGTCACACCGCGGCTGACCACGGTGCGCCAGCCGCTCGCCGAGATGGGGCGCATGGGGGTGAGCCTGTTGATGCGGCTGCTCGAGAACCGCAGCTTCGAGGCGCTCCATGTCGAGCTCGCGACGCAGCTGATCGTCCGCGCCTCGACGGGCCCGGCACCTGTGCGCTGACGCGGGCCCCGCGTCGCCGGCGCTCGCGCACGCCACGCAGCGGCTGATCGGCACGCCCCCCGCCAGAGGACGCGGCGGCGCGCGGTCACGCTTTCGCAACGGCCGAACGCCGCCCGCGCGTGGAGAATAGGAGGGCTGCGAGTCCGGCCGCCGCGACGCAGCGCGACGCCAGACCTGGTCGGGATTCCCCTGTTCACGCTGACGACAGCCCTGTTGCTCTGCCTGCTCGGCCTGGGCGTGGGCGTGTTCGGCACGCTCGTCGGCGCCGGCGGCGGCTTCATCGTCACGCCGGTGCTGCTGCTGCTCTACCCGCACAGCACACCCGACCTGATCACCGCGATCAGCCTCGTCGTCGTGTTCTTCAACGCGACCTCGGGCAGCGCCGCCTATGCGCGGCAGGGCCGGATCGACTACCGCTCAGGGCTGATCTTCGCGGCCGCCACGGTGCCGGGCTCGATCCTCGGGGTGCTGCTGGCCAACCGCGTCTCGCGCCCCGGCTTCGACGTGATGATGGGCGTCGCGCTGGCGGCGCTCGCGCTCTGGCTGCTCTTCGGGCACACCGAGGCCGGGGAGGGCGTCGCGGGGGTCGGCTCGCCGCGCACGATCATCAGCCGCGACGGCCACACGTACAGCTACCGGGCGCGCGTGCGGCGCGGCGCCGTGCTGAGCGTCGGCGTCGGCTTCGTCTCCAGCTTCCTCGGCATCGGCGGCGGCGTCGTGCACGTCCCGCTGATGGTCGCGGCACTCGGCTTCCCCACGCACGTCGCGACCGCAACGTCGCACTTCGTGCTCGCGTTCATGGCGCTGGTCGCGACGATCACGCACGTGCTCAGCGGCTCGTTTCACCATGGCGTCGGGCTGCGGCGAGCCGCCTCGCTGTCGGTCGGCGTGGTGATCGGGGCACAGGTCGGCGCCCGTCTCTCCCAGCGCGTCAGCGGCCGGCGCATCCAGCATCTGCTCGCCGGCGGACTGCTGCTGCTCGGCGTGCGACTGATCCTGAGCGTCGTGATCTGACGCGCCGTCCCTCGCGGGCCGCCCGGAGCCGCCCGCCACGAGCTGAACCGGGGCGCAGGCGGCTCCCGCCGGAGCCACTTTCGCTAATGCGGTTGCGGCACGATGCGGATGTAGGGCCGCGGCGACTGCCAGCCGTCGGGGTAGCGCTCGTGCGCCTCCTCGTCGGATACCGAGCCGGCGATGATCACGTCGTCGCCCGGCTGCCAGTTGACCGGAGTGGCGACCTTGTGCTTGGCCGTGAGCTGCAGCGAGTCGATCACGCGCAGCACCTCGTCGAAGTTGCGCCCAGTCGTCATCGGGTAGATCAGGATCAGCTTGATCTTCCTGTCGGGCCCGATCACGAAGACGTTGCGGACCGTCTGGTTGTCAGCCGCGGTGCGGTCGGTTGCCTCGCCCGAGACGTCGAGCGGCAGCATCCCGTACAGCTTCGAGACGGCGAAGTCGGCGTCGCCGATGATCGGATAGTTGGGCGCGGTGCCCTGAGTCTCCTCGATGTCCTTCGCCCACTGGGCGTGATTGGAGACCGGGTCGACGGAGAGGCCGATGATCTTCACGCCGCGACGCTCGAACTCCGGCTCGATCGACGCCATGTAGCCGAGCTCGGTCGTGCAGACCGGGGTGAAGTTGCGGGGGTGCGAGAACAGCACGGCCCACGAGTCTCCGAGCCACTCGTAGAAATGGATCGGGCCCTGGCTGGTGTCCGCCTCGAAGTCCGGGGCGGTCGAGCCTATCTGCAGTGACATCGATTCTCCTTGCGTTGGCTGCGAGCGAGAGGGGGACGCGGCGATCCGCGGGACCCGACGCGCGGGCGGCGGCGGGGCGGGTCGTCCGGCGGACAGCAGATTCTACCAAATCTTGATCAAGAATCGGGGGCATCGGGGGGGCATTCCGCGCTCCGCAGCGTCGCGGGCCGGCGTTCACGCGCGCGCCGGCGAGGCGCACTCCGCGCTCCGCAGCGTCGCGGGCCGGCGTTCACGCGCGCGCCGGCGAGGCGCACTCCGCGCTCCGCAGCGTCGCGGGCCGGCGTTCACGCGCGCCGGCGAGGGCGGCCGAGAGGCCAGCAACGGCCGCCATCCCGTCACCTGTGCTGCGCGACGGGATGGCCTGGGCTCGTTGTCTGCCCTAGCTGGCGGAGGAGCCGAAGAGGCTGGAGCCGTCGACGCCGCTCGCGCCGGGCCTGCCACGGCCGCCCCACGGGGCGCCGGTCGCGCCGGTCGCGCCACGGCTGCCCCACGGCTCGCCGCTCGCGCCGGTCGCGCCGCGGCCGCCCCACGGGCCGCCGCGGCCGCGCGTCCCGGAGCCGGCGTGGCCGCTCCAGCTATCTGCCAGCACAGCGTCGATCCGGCTCGAGAGGTTCGTCAGCCGCCGATTCTTTTGCGCGCTGGTGATCGTGCCGGCGTTCGCCGCCGCGTTCAGCTGCGTCGTCAGGCTCGCGAGGACGGCGGACTGCAGGTCACTCGCGGACTTGTCCGGGGTGGAGTTGGCGATCGCGTCCAGCGACTTGCCGCCGGCCAGGTCGGAGCGCAGCGTGCTCTCGCTGATCCCGAGGTACTGCGCCGCGGCGGATGTGATGTCCCGGAGGCCGCCGCGCGACCCGGCGTGACCGAAGCCGCGGCCGAAGCGGCCGCCCAGCAACGGTGCGCTCGTGCTCTGCGCGATGCGCTGCTCGAGCGACGTCGCCTCGGCCGGCGTCAGGCGCTTGGCGGCTACCGCGGCGGTGATCTGGTCGTTGTCAGCGGCCTTGATCGCCGCCGTCAGCGCGCTGGGGGACACCTGGAGGCGGCCGGCAATATCGTTGATGTAGGCCTGCTCGCCGGAGCCGGATGAGCTCTGTGTGGCGGCGACGGCGACGGCGGCGCCGCCGAGCAGTACGGCCGCCGTGGCTGCGATCACCAGCTTCTTGCTCAAGCGTGACTTCATGGCTTTCCTTTGTGATCGCGGGATGTGCTGTCAAGTCAAGCGCGTGCTGCTGTTCGCGAGCTAAACGGATGCGAAACGCGGGATAAGCTCGCCGTTCGGCGGTGGCGGACGGATGGTGGCGGCGGGCCGGATAGGCCGCACGGCGTCAGCGGCTAAATACGGATGAAACAGTTCCATTGGCGCGGTTTGCTGAGGACGGATGTCCCCGTCCACGACCCCGAACGCGGCCGCTCCGCCGCTTCAGCGCCGCGCTCACCACACGACCTCGCGCGAGCGAGTCGAGCTCGCGCTCGCCCACCGGGAGGCGGACCGCGTGCCGCTGGATCTCGGCGGCGGACTCGTCACCGGGATGCACGTCAGCTCGGTCTACAAGCTCCGCCAGGCGCTCGGCCTCGACGCGCCAGGCACGCCGGTGAAGGTGATCGAGCCCTACCAGATGCTCGGCGAGATCGCGCCCGACCTGATGGACGCGCTCGGTGTCGACGTGGTGGCGGTCGGGCGGCCGACCAACATGTACGGCTTCGTCAACGAGCGCTGGAAGCCGTGGAGCGCGTTCGACGGCGTTCCGCTGCTGGTACCCGGCGACTTCCCGACGGAGCCCGAGCCGGGCGGCGACATCCTGATGTACCCGTGCGCCGACCGTTCCGCGCCCGCCTGCGCGCGGATGCCCAAGAACGGCTTCTACTTCGACTCGATCATCCGCCAGGACCCGATCGACGAGGGGCACCTCGATCCCGCCGGCAACCTCGAGGAGTTCGCGCCGATCAGCGACGCGGCGCTCGAGCACATTCGCGCCGAGGTCGAACGTCTGGCGCCCGCCGGTCGCGCGATCCTCGCCGACTTCGGCGGCATGGGCTTCGGTGACGTCGCGCTGGTGCCCGGCCCGACGCTGCGGCACCCGCGCGGGATCCGCGACCTCGAAGAGTGGTACATGAGCCTGGTCAGCCGGCCGCAGTACGTCCATGACGTCTTCGAGCGCCAGGCCGAGATTGCGCTGGCGAACCTTGCCAGCATCCATGCGGCGATCGGTGACGGCGTCACGGCGGTGTTCGTCACCGGCACCGACTTCGGCACCCAGGAGGGCCCGCTGATCTCGCCGAACACCTACCGCACGCTGTTCAAGCCGGTCCACGCTCGCGTCAACGAGTGGATCCACGCCAACACCGGCTGGAAGACGTTCATCCATTCCTGCGGCTCGATCTGGCGGCTGCTGGACGACATCGTCGAGGCGGGGTTCGACGCGCTGAACCCGGTGCAGACCTCGGCGGCGAACATGGATCCGCAGCAGCTGAAGCAGACCTACGGGGACCGCGCGACCTTCTGGGGCGGGGGCATCGACACTCAGCGGGTCCTGCCCTTCGGCACGCCCGCGGAGATCCGCGCGATGGTGCGCGAGCGCATGCGCGTCTTCGGTCCCGGCGGCGGCTTCGTCTTCAACCCGATCCACAACGTCCAGGCGGGGGTTCCGGCCGAGAATCTGCTCGCGCTGTACGCGGCGGTCGAGGAGTTCCGGGGCTACCCGATCGGCGCAGGCGCAGCGTGAGCGAGGAGGGCTCGATGGGAACACTGGACGAGCTTCGCGAGGCCGTGATCGACGGCCAGACGGCGGTGGCGGTCGAGCAGACCGCGCGCGGCCTGCAGGAGGGAATTCCGGCGCAGACGCTGTTCGACGACGGCCTGATGGCGGCGATGCGGCGGGTCGGGGAGCTGTTCGAGGAGGGCGAGGTGTTCGTCCCCGAGATGCTCGTGGCCTCGCGGGCGATGACCGCGGCGCTCGAGGTCCTGCGGCCCGAGCTGGTCGCCGAGGGTGCCACCACATCGGGGCGGATCGCGATCGGCACCGTGATGGGCGACCTGCACGACATCGGCAAGAACCTCGTGGCGATGATGCTCCAGGGCAACGGCTTCGAGATCGACGATCTCGGCACCGACGTCTACCCGGAGCGATTCGTGCAGGCGGTCCGCGACGGCGCCGAGGTCGTCGCGATGTCGGCGCTGCTGACGACCACGATGACGAACATGAGGGCCGTCGTCGAAGCGATCGACGAGGCCGGCCTGCGCGAGCAGGTGGGCGTCGTGATCGGCGGCGCC
>Ga0181526_10002558_pt1 | contig 15705 bp, 7 predicted proteins | sample PEATcosm2014_Bin_35_FD_119750 | JGI IMG/M metagenome (GOLD analysis project Ga0181526, IMG submission 119750) | Peatland microbial communities from MTU Mesocosm Facility, Houghton, MI, USA - PEATcosm2014_Bin06_30_metaG | ecosystem: Environmental > Terrestrial > Soil > Wetlands > Peat | place...
AACTGCCGGGGTTGCATGGGAACCCGGTGGCCCTTCGCGATGAAAGATAGCGCGGGATTCAGTAGCCGCGCCGGGGGTTCTGTATGCAGGGCAATCTTGAGAAGACACCGCAAGTTGAGCGGATCGGGGGCATGGAAATGGGTACTGGGCTGAGGAGTCTGGCGGCATGGATCGGAATTGGGCTGAGCGCCGGAATGGCAGCTTGCGGCGGAGGCGGAGGGGGCAACAATAATCCGCCGCCCCCAACCGTCTACGTGCTCTCGGTTGAATCGGTCAACCCATCGAGCGGCGTGGCGATTACCGCCGCACCGGCGGACGTCTTTGCCTCCACCGGAGGGAAGACGGCTTTTGCGCTTTCTTACGATTCCGGAACATCGGTTACGCTGACCGCCCCGGCCACCTCCGGAGCCAGTACCTTCAGTTCGTGGACCGGATGCACCACGGCCAGCACAGTCACCTGCAACGTGACCGTGAACGCCAACACAACCGTGACGGCCAACTACACAATACCTCCGATCACCGTCACTCCCAATACAGCCATCATTGGAACCCAGGTGCAGTTTGCGGCTTCCATCTCGGGCACGGCCACCACGGCAGTGACCTGGGCGGTGGCCCCGCCTTCGGGCAGCACGTTGAGTGCGGGCACCATGAGCGCAACCGGCCTGTACACCACGCCGTACCCGGCGCCGGCGACTGTAACAGTGACGGCCACCAGCACCGCCAACTCGGCGCAGACCGGCAGCGTGACTGTAACCCTCAATCCGCCGGCCACTGCCGCCGGCCCGGCGCTGAGCGTGAATGTGGGCGCTCCGGGCAACCCCATCAGCCCCCTCATCTATGGCATGGACGCGTATTTGCTTCACGGCACGGCGGCTGACGCCACTGCGGTGGCGCCAACCAACATCACCATCGACCGCTGGGGCGGAGACTCGACCGAGCGCTACAACTACCAGTTGGATGTCACCAACGACATCTCCGACTGGTACTTTGAAAACCAGACCGGCAACTCGGGCGACGGATGGCCGACGGTCAGCGGGGTCAAGGCCTTCGACAACCTGGTGGAGAACAACAGCAGCAACGGGATCAAGACTCTGGGCACGGTGCCGGTGCTGGGCTGGGTGACCAAGGACTCGACCTCGTGCAGCTTCCCAACTTCGACCTATCCCAGTCAGTACAAAGTGGACACCGCTCGCAATTGCGGCGACGGGGAGTATACCAACCAGACCAACATAACCGGCAACGATCCTACCCTTACCAGCATTGCAGAGCCGCCTCCCGCGCCGCCCGCCGCCTCGGCGGCAACTCTCGCGTGGGCGGAAGGCACCTGGACCGGCGGCTGGGTCAATTATCTGGTGAACAAGTTCGGACCAGGAATCCCGGCAACCGGTACGGGCACGGGAGTGGCCGTCTACGACCTCGACAACGAGCCAAGCTGGTGGGATGCGGGCAGCCGCGATGTGCATCCCGTGCCATTCACCTATGACGAAGTGACGAACGGCGGCATCGGCACCGCACTGGCCATCAAGACGGTCGATCCGACCGCCCAGGTGAGCGGACCGGTGATGGACTACTGGTGGGATTACTTTTACTCCAAGAAGGATGTGGAATCCGGATGGGGTTCGGGCGGGGGACCGTGCTACGAACCGTGGAGCGATCCGGTAGATCGCAAGGCGCACGGCGGCATCCCGTTCATCGAATACTACTTGCAGCAATTCGCTGACGCTCAAACGACGTATGGCGTGCGGTTGCTGGATTACGTCGATCTGCACACCTATTTTGCCGCCGAGTATCCGGCGGGCAGCGGCAACGGCGTGGCCTTTGCCAATGCGGGAGACACCGGGGCCCAGCAGGCCCGGCTGAACTCGACGCGCGCCTTTTGGGATCCAACCTATACGGACTCAAGCAACCAGTTTTCGCAGCCGAACTACATTACGGACGCGAACTACACCACCAGTTGCTCGCCTCCGCAGCAGGCTCCGCAACTCATTCGGATGATGCGGAATTGGGTTGCGACCGATTATCCAGGCACCAAGCTGGCCATCGACGAATACAACTGGGGCGGAATGGAATCGATCAACGGAGCGCTGGCGCAGGCTGACATTCTGGGCATCTTTGGGCGGGAAGGCCTCGATCTGGGCACGATGTGGCCGACCACCGATCCCTCGGAGCAGATCCCAGGGATGATGGCATTCCAGATCTACCGCAACTACGACGGCAACAAATCCACGTTTGGAGACACGGTTTTGCCCTCGACCAGCGGCAACCAGGGCCAGCTCTCGGTCTACGGGGCCATCCACACAACCGGAGGCGCGAGCGGCACGGTAACCGTGATGGTGATCAACAAGACGTATGGCAGCCTGACCAGCACAGTCTCGCTCGCGGGCCTACCGTCCAGCGTGACCACGGCGCAGGCATACCTTTACAGCAACGCCAACCTGGCTGCCATCGTTCCGCAGCCGGCGGTCACGGTTACCCCAGGGACGGGAGCCGCGGCCAGCACCATCGCCAACTATACCTTCCCAGCGCAGTCGATCGTTCTCCTGGTTGTGCCATAGATTGGAGGCTGAAACCGGCAAGGCAGGCGGGGGCGGACGATCCCCGCCAAGGCCGCTATTGCTTGGGTGGCCCCGCTTTTTGCTGGCTGGATTCTATCTGCTGCACAATATCGCGTTCTCTCTGGCCATCTTCGGGGCGTTTGAGCTTGTAATAGATCGCGGCCAGCTCCACATGGGGATCGAGCCAGTTGGGATCGCTCTTCTCCAGATCTTCCAGTGTTGCCGCGGCCTCGGCAAATTTGCCCGTCAAGCCATTCAGCTTAGCCAATTGCAGGCGCGCCAGCGGAGCCTTCGGCTGTAGCTCCACGGCCAGCTCCAGCAACGGCCTGGCGCTGTCGAAATCCCGCTGCTTCAAGCGCATTGTTCCCAGGTACAGGTTTGCGGTAAAGTCTCTCGGATCCTGGCGCAGGGCGGCTTGAAAGGCCGGAGCGGCCGCTTCCGTATCACCCAGCGCGTCCCGCGCCTGTCCGGCCAGGGTGTTTACTCCGGGAAACGACGGATCCAGTTCCACAGCCGCGTCCAGATCGGCGCGAGCCTCGCGGAACTCGCGCCGGCCCATGTGCGCGGAACCCGCGACAAAGTAGGCATCGGCGGAGCGGGTGGCGCGCGCCACTTTCTCCATGCGCGGAATCCCCTCGGTCGCCTTTCCGCTTTGGATCAAGGCAAGAGCCAGGACGTACTCCAGGTCCATGTTGCTCTCGTGGCCGGCCTCGAGCGGAGCCAGCATTTTGGCGGCTTCGGCCTCCTTGCCCAGCTTTATATCGGTATAACCCAGCAGCACCGCGGCGGATAAGTCGGAGGGCCTGGCCGCATGGACCGCCTCGAACTCAGAATAGGCGTGCGCGAAGTCGCCCTTCTTGTAATAGGCCAGCGCCAGGTTCATGCGCACGTTTGTCTTGCTGGGCGCCCCGGCCAGCGCGCGCGTATCCTCTTCGATGGCCGCATCGAACTGGCCCGCATCGGCCAGCGCGGCGCCCAGGTTGGCGCGCACATCCGCCAGGCCCGGCTGAAGGGCAAGAACCTTCCGGTAGTCCTCGATCGCTGTTTTGTAATCGCCGTGTTGCTGCGCGACAATCCCGCTGCTCAGCAACTCATCCACATTGACGGGCGCCTGCGCCGGACCTTGCCCAGCCGCTGCCTGGACGCCAAGTGCAAAAAAGAGAAAGCCGACCAACCGCATGGCTACTAGGATAAAGCATTTGCGGGCGGCGCAAACCGCGCCGCCCGCAAAGCCCGCTCGATGGCTCGCTACTACTTGTCCAGCGGGGTAAAGTTGAGGATCTTCATGTTCGACGAGAAGCGCCGGTAGTTCCGGAACTCGATCGTGTTCAGATCCTCTTCGCGGTTCTTCTTCCTCAGTCTGACCTCCGCGGCGATCGGCATCAGGTAATCGTGCGCGTTGATGACCACGTAGTCGTAGTCCACGCTAACGCTCGTGGCGCGGACGGGAAAATCCTTAGGCAGATCCTCGGTCACCATCGAGATGCGGCGAATGCCGCCAGTAGCGCTGTCAATGAAGACCTGCCCGTGAAAGCCAACAATCGGCTCCTCGCCGCTCGCCCCTCGCACACTGAAGTTCGAATTCTCCTTGTCCACGCTGTACCTGAAGACCTGCACGGTTCCGTTGCCCAGCGTATCGGTCTCCTTCCACTGGAAGTCGGCCTTATGCGAGGGATCGAAGACTGCGTGCAGAACCCCGCCGAACTCTCCCAGCGAAAGAGGCCCTGCCAAGGCCTCGTGCTCGGCGCTGCTGGGCGCCTTGCCGTCCACTTCCAGTACGGTACGCGTCTCGCCCTTGTCGAAATACCGCATGAGTTCCGCGATAGTGTCTCTGTGCCTCCACCGGCCCTCGCCACTGGGATCGAACGATCGGTCGGTGACCTCGACACACAGGAAGTTCGGCAAAGAGTCGGCATAGCTGACAGCACGCTTCCTGGCGTCCTCGATCATCACCCGTATCTCTTCGGGCGTGGGAGCCGGCATGGGGTTGGTAAGCGATGTGATCACCAACTGCGTGGCCGCGTGAAGATCGCCCGTGATTGCCTCCAGCTTACCATCGGCGGGCGATGCTCCCCCGGCGCTCGCTGAGGCATTCCGTGCCGCGCTTCCAGGAACTGTAAAGGAGAGATCCTGTTCCGCATTTGTCTCCCCCTGGGTTAGAAACGCCTTCACCTGATAGACGCCGGGCGCGAGGGAAGTGGCGTGAAAGTTTGCCATGTAGGGAATCGCGCCTGCCGCGGCACTATCCCGGACTGGAAGCGGGAGCGGAGTGCGACGCCCGGGATTGCCGTTCCGGTCTACTTCAATTTCAAGTGTGGCCGGAGTAGGAATCTTGGGGTCGGGATGCAAGATGAAGAACAGCGAGACGGAGCTAGCGTCCTGGGGCAGCCGGCCAGAGAGATTGGGCGTCACCTTTCCCTTTTCATACCGCATCGGCTCCATGGGATCGTCCTCTTCGTGATAGGCATCCACCTTGCGGACGAGAACGAGCTGGCTCAGGGAAGGTCCGCTCTTGACCGGAGGAATCTCGAACGGGATACGCACCGCGCTCGCCTTGCCGCTCAACTGGTCAAGCACGGCGGCCTCCATCACATATTTGCCTGGAATAGCCATGAAGTGCCGCTGCATTGTGATCGCCGCCGACTTGTCCCTGTCGATCGACCCCAGGGCGCCGCGCCGCGAGATGTCTTCGGCGAAGTGCTCGATTACCGTACCGCTCTCGTCCTTGATCTGCGCCACGATCGAAACATGCGCCAAATAGAGGTCGGTATGGGTGTCCTTCGTGGTCTCCAGTTGCGAAACCGGCACGTCGATCGCCACAGTGCTCGTATTACCGTCCGGCAACTCCCCGAACTGCAGGACCGCGGGATAAAACAGCAGTTCGGTGGGTAGCTGCGGCTGGCTCAGAATCTTCAGCAGGGGCGCCTCGAATGGCCTGATCCCGTTCTCGGCGCTTGGCGCCAGCGCAAAATACCCCGTCTTGGTCTTCACGTCCAGTCCCGCCCGAAGCGGCTTGACCGTAATGGTGCGGAAGCTCCCGTCGTACTCCTTGATAGGCGGCGAATAGGAGGCCCGGTAATACGTCGTCATGTCCTGCACCATTTGCTGCAGCGGCTTCTTCAGGTTGTTCTGAGCGTCTATGTATCCGCCTCCGGTGTTCGCTGCCAGTTCCGACAGCGGGCTCTTGACTTCACTGAACGGGTGGCCTCCCTGGCGGTTGAAGTCGGTCGCAATGGCGGTAACATTATTTGATCCACCCGGCGTAGCCTCCTCGCTAGGCAAGGTCGTAGCGTGCCCCTGGCTTCCTTGAACCGGCTGAGGAGTCGGGTTGAAATTGGCGTTTACCGAGGCCATCGCCGAATCGATCTGATATTGCCCGCCCACGTCGAGAGCATTCATGTCAACGACATAGAAGCTCACGCCCGCCTGGTTGGCCGCGCCGGTAATGGTATGCACCATCGCCTTGGCGGCTGTATCCATTTGCGTGTTTTGCGTGAAATAGATAATGGACTTTCTCTCCGCGAGCTGCTGCTGCGAACGCACCAGGGCCAGCAGGCCGGCCAGCGTGGGCAGCGTGTGCTGGTCCTGCCTGATTCGCTGCGCATCCGCAAGCGCCGCCAACAGAGTTCGATACTGGGCGCGCACCTTCATATCCACGTGGGTTCCCGACGGATCGGCACCCGTCTGGGCAATGGCAATCAGGTTCTTCTCAGCCTGCGCCGCCGCGCTGGCTCTTTCGGTGTCGGCCTTCTCGGTAACGATTCTCGCCGCCTGCTCCACCGCGCTCCGATCTCCCGTGAATCCCTGGAGCAGACGCAGGCGGCCTGTGAAATCGAACAGCGCGAGGGAATATCCCTTGATGGGCAGAACCTTCAGAATCTTGCCGGCGACGTTCTGTGCGCTTTTTGCCGCCGGACCGTTGAAATGATCGAAGACCAGCGTGACCAGGTGCCCATTGGTGAGATCTCCGTTCACCAGATGAAATCCGCTGAGCGTAACCGGAGTTCCGTTGTCGGCGACCGCGACCTCCTCCGGCTTGAGATCGAGAACCAGCTTGTGCTTCTTGTCGTGTACCACCATATCGAGGGAAACTTCATCGATCTGGGCGCTCACCGTTGTGGCGGGAACCGCCGTTGCGGGGGCAGATTGAGTTCCTGAGGCGGCTTGGCCATTTGCCATGAAAGGAAGAAAGACCAGGAGCAGCCACGCATACCGCCAGCCGGCGGTCATCTTGGCCGGCTCCGGTCCCGACGTGCGCCATTCATATGTGATCATGCGGAATCCCATTTCTCTTAAGGCATGAGTGCATCGAAATCTTGCATTGCACCGCTTGAGCGACTCTCCAGTTCAAACGATTGAGTGCTGTCTTGGAGCAGCCTTGCTCGCCGTCAGCAATTGTATAAGATGGAGCGCGTGTTTGTTTATGGCGCTTTCGTTCGCCGCGGTCCGGCAGGATTGCCGCCCTGCCAATCCGGCGCTAATTACTGTCTTTGCGGATTCCGTTGATGAGAGCTGGATCAATGCTTTGCGGCTGCCGGCGCTGGGGCCGCTTCTGTGACTTTCAGGATCTGATCAGCAGCCACATTTTTCAGCGTCTGCACGATTCCGCTGGGCCAGGTAATCTCAACTTGAATCGCCTTCGATTCCGCGCCCAGGCCGAAGTGTACCGGGCCCAGGCTCGACGAGGCGTAACACACGCTCGAAGTCTGGTGGTTGTATTGCACGCCGGCCCGGGTTACCGCCTTGATCCGCGCTCCAATGCCGTCGCGATTGGACCTGACCCCGCGCAGGGCAACGTCGAGCCAGTGGTTATGGTTGGGGCTACGGTTCATCCACAACTCCGCATTGTGGTCCAGGCTGGTCACCACGGCATCGATGCGTCCATCTCCGTCGAAGTCGCCGAAGGCGCAGCCGCGATGGCGTGCGGCAGTGGCCTCGGTGAAGCCTGCTTCGCCGGTGAGCGCCTGCCATTTGCTGCTGACGCCCAGATTGCGAAAGACCGTGTTCGGCTGCCTGATGCTGGTTCCTGGGGCATATGCCGAGGCCGAATGCCCTCGCGAAACAAAGAGATCCTTCCAGCCGTCGTTGTCGAAGTCATAGAGCGCCGCTCCGTAACCTGCCATGGGCATGCTCAAAGCGTGCATCCCGCTCGCCCCGGTTACCTCCTCGAAGTCGCCCTTTCCTGTGTTTCTCAGGCTGGGAAATGTCTGATCGTTGAGCGCGACATACACAATGTCCGGATAGCCGTCATTGTCGAAGTCGCGAAAATCCACTCCCATCCCCGACACCACTTCGCCATTCTCCGGAACCGCCGTATCGGTTTGGAATGCCACTTCCTCAAACCTGTTCCCCAGGTTATGGAAAAGGAAGTTGAACTCCGAGTCGTTAGTTACAAACAGGTCAGGCTTGCCGTCCAGATCGTAGTCGGCCATGGCCACGCCCATGCCTTTGCCCACATGATCGCGAATCCCCCACTCCTTCGAGACATCCTTGAAGGTTCCATCGCCCTGATTGAGGAAGAGCTGGTTGGGCGATCCCTTGTAGTGGCGCGGGTGGCAATAGTCCGGCACCCCCTGATCGGCGCATAGCGGCTTATCGGAGTAACTCCATTGCAGGTAATTGACCACAAACAGATCGAGAAGCCCGTCGTTGTTCACGTCCACCCAGACAGCCGCAACCGACCACAGCGGGCCGTATTCCGGATCGATCGACTTATCCAGGCCGGCCTTCTTGGTAACATCCGTGAAGGTTCCGTCGCCGTTGTTATGGTAGAGCGTGTTGCCGTGAACGCCGGTCACGAACAGATCCGGGAAGCCGTCGTTGTCGTAATCCCCCACGGCGACGCCAATATCGAAGCCGGTCCCCAGCAGACCGGCCTGCGCGGTCACGTCGGTAAAGACTCCATTGCCGTCGTTGCGCAGGAGCCGGTTGTAGTATTTGGGCGAGGATTTCTTCAGGGTTGCGATATCGGCGCCGTTGGTAAAAAAGATGTCGGGCCGGCCATCGCCGTTGTAATCGAAGACGGCCACGCCGCCGGCCATCGATTCAGGAGCGTTCCTGGCCGGAGTCTCGCCGTTTTCCACGCGAAACGGAAGATTCTTGAGCTCGAAACGGATCGGCGAGGGTGGCTGTTCCTGGCTGGGCAAGGAGGCGCTCATCGCTCCCAGACCAAGGGCCAGCGCCAGTTGCATTGGAAGGAAAGACTGAGACGCGCGCATACCGCCAACTCAGGGCGTGGCGGCAAGCCATCCCTGTTGAATTGTACTATCGCCCATCTGTTTGAACGTTCTTCCGTTCCGCTCTTGCCGGCGATCTTCCGTTTGACCTGCCGGTCCGCTTTTGCCCATCGGCTTCGCGGTTTCAATCCCCACGGGCTGGATCAATGTGGCGCGGCCGGCAGCGCCGGGGCGGCTTCCGTAACCTTCAGAATTTGATCGGCATCCACATTCTCCAGCGTCTGCACAATTCCGCTGGGCCAGGTGATTTCGACCTTTTGAGCCTTTGCCTCCGCGCCCAGGCCGAAGTGCACCGGGCCCAGGCTAGACGAGGCATAGCAGACGCTCGAGGTCTGGTGGTTGTATTGCACGCCGGCCTTGGTCACCACCTTGATGCGCGCGCCGATGCCGTCACGATTGGACTTGACGCCGCGCAGGGCAATATCGAGCCAGTGGTTGTGGTTGGGACTGCGGTTCATCCACAACTCGGCATCGCGGTCCATGCTGGTCACGACAACATCGATGCGGCCATCGCCGTCGAAGTCGCCCAGCGCGCAACCCCGATGGCGCGCGGCAGTGGCCTCGGTGAAACCCGCTTCGCCGGTGAGCGCCTGCCACTTGCCGCTTGCGCCCAGATTGCGAAAAACCGCGTTCGGATTCTTGATGACGCTTCCGGGCGGCCCATGCCACGCCACGTGCCCTCCCGTCACGAACAGATCTTTCCAGCCGTCGTTGTCGAAGTCGTAAAGTGCCGGGCCAAAGCCCGACATGGGCACGCTTAGCGCGCGCATTCCGCTGGGCGTGGTCACCTCGACAAAATCGCCCTTGCCGGTGTTCAGGTAAATCGGAAACGTCTGCGTCTTGAGCGCTACATAGACGATGTCAGGATAACCGTCGTTGTTGAAGTCGCGAAAATCCGTTCCCATTCCCGAGATAAACGCGGAATCCTCCGCCAGCGAGACATTGGCCTGAAAGGCCACTTCCTCGAATTTGTTACCCAGGTTGTGGAAGAGAAAGTTATATTCCGAGTCATTGGTTACAAACAAGTCCGGCCTGCCGTCCAGATCGTAGTCGGCCATGGCCGCGCCCATGCCCTTGCCTACATGGTCGCGAATCCCCCATTCCTTCGAGGCATCCTTGAAAGTGCCGTCGCCCTGATTGATGAAAAGCTGGTCGGGCTGCCCTTTGTAGAAGCGGGGATGGCAATAGTCCGCGATGCCCTCGGCGACGCAAAGCGGCTGGTCTGAGTAACTCCATTGCAAATAATTGACCACGAACAGATCGAGCAGCCCGTCGTTGTTCACGTCCACCCATACAGCAGCAACCGACCACAGCGGGCCGTATTCCGGATCAATCGACTTATCCAGGCCGGCCTTCTTGGTAACATCCGTGAAGGTGCCGTCGCCGTTGTTATGGTAAAGCGTGTTTCCGTGAACGCCGGTGACGAAGAGATCCGGGAAGCCGTCGTTATCGTAATCTCCCACGGCGACGCCAATATCGAAGCCGGTTCCCAGCAGCCCGGCCTGCGCGGTTACATCGGTGAAGACTCCGTTGCCGTCGTTGCGATAGAGGCGGTTATAGTACTTGGGCGAGGATTTCTTCAGGGTCGCAAGGTCGGCGCCGTTGGTGAAGAAGATGTCGGGCCGGCCATCGCCGTTATAGTCGAAGACCGCGACGCCCCCGGCCATGGTCTCGGGAGCATTCCTCGCCGGGCTCTCGTTGCTGTCGAGGCGAAACGGGAGATTCTTGAGTTCGAACCGGATCGGCGAGGGAGGCGGCTGCTGGCCGGCCAAGGCAGCACCCATCGCTCCCGCGGCAAGAGCAACCGCCAATTGACTCAAGAAAGAGAATGGAGTTTTGCGCATGGAAGAAATGGGCTGGCGGCAAGCCATCCTTGCTGGATTGTACTCTTCCGACAGGCTCCGCCGGCTCTTAATCGGACGCTTGCCGGCGATCTGCTGCTTGAGCGGCCAAGCCACCCTCTGAGATCGGGCATTCCGCCCAGGAGGCGGAGAAATCCTGGGCGCCGCGAAAGCAGCAGAGGCAGCCGCCGCACTCCGTTGCGCGCCATCCGCCGCGCGCCATCAGGCCATGCGGAGCGCATCTTTGCCGTGGGCCATCGTTCCTCGGCTTTGCTACTATGAATAGACGCGATCCGCATTCCCGGAGATCTCCGGACCCCTCCTAAGGGAAAGTTCTGGGAACGGCTCCGGTCCTCGAATCCGGAACGCCCATAGGGGGATTCATGAGACGGAAACTTTTGCTGGCCTTGGCCGTCATGCTTGCCGTTGGAGCTGGCCTGACCGGGAAAGTAATCGCTGGGGGAAGCCCGGGCGGAGCCCCGGCGGCATTGGCATCCGCTGTAAACTCCGCGGTGATTCCGGCTTATCTCAGGCCGGTGCCGATGGATGCGGTTGACGCTGCTCCCAAGCCGGCGCTCATTATCGATTTGCCGGTGAGCGGCACCATCTATCCTCCCGAAATCATCCCTCCCCAGTTTGCCTGGCGTGACGACAACTCTCCTGCCACCGTCTGGCGCATCGAAATCGTCTTCGGCGGCCATGCGCATCCCATAAAGGCCTGGTCCAATGGCGAGAAGATGCAGCTCGCTCCGGTCGACTCCAGCCTGGTGGGCTATGTGCCGCCAACCTTGACCCCGGAGCAGGCCGCGGCGCACACCTGGCGGCCCGACGCCAGAACCTGGGAGGAGATCAAGAAGAACTCCGTCGAGACGCCCGCAACCCTGATCGTCAGCGGCTTTGCCAGCCAGAAGGACCGCGAGCCGTTCTCTCGCGCGCAGACAACCTTCGAAACCTCGAAAGATCCGGTTGGCGCGCCCATCTTCTATCGCGACGTCCCCTTGATTCCTCCGGACCTGGAGACCACGCAGCGCGGGGTCATCAAGCCTCTGCCCGATTCCGTGCTCCCCAAGATCAAATGGGTACTGCGCTATATCAACGAGCCACAAAGCAAGGTGATGATGACAAACCTGCCCACTTGCGGCAACTGCCACTCCTTTTCGCGCGATGGCAGAACCATGGGAATCGACGTGGACGGACCGGCGAACGACAAAGGACTCTACGCTCTGGTTCCCATCAAGAAAGTCAGCACCATCAGCAACGATTACCTGATTCACTGGAGCGCGTTTTCCGAGGAGCACTCGCAGAAGCGTTTCGGCTTCATGAGCCAGGTCTCTCCCGACGGCAAGTACGTCGTGAACTCCATCGATGTGCCCTACGCTCATGGTGTTCGCGTTCTTGACCGGCTCTACAACGGCTTTTATGCAAACTACGGCTTTGGCCAGGTCTTCTATCCCACCCGCGGCGTACTGGCCTGGTACAGCAAGGAGAGCGGCAAGCTGCAGCCGCTGCCAGGCGCCGACGATCCCAACTACGTCCAGACCTCGGCCTTCTGGAGCCCGGATGGAAAATGGCTGGTCTTCTCCCGCGCCGCCGCCAGAGATCCCTACCCGCCGGGATACAAGAGATCGATGTACGCCAACGATCCCAACGAGACGCAGATTCAATACGACCTCTACCGCATTCCCTTCAACGACGGCAAAGGCGGCACGCCGGAGAGAGTTGTGGGCGCTTCTGAGAACGGGATGAGCAATAACTTCCCCAAGGTATCGCCCGACGGCAAGTGGATCGTCTTTGTCCAGTGCAAGAACGGGCTGCTGATGCGCCCCGACAGCAAGCTGTACATCGTTCCCTTCGAGGGCGGTGTGGCGCGGCCGCTCGAATCGAATTTGCCGGTAATGAACTCCTGGCACACCTTTTCGCCCAACGGGCATTGGCTGGCCTTCTCCTCCAAGAGTCCATCCCTCTACACTCACCTTTACCTGACCCACATCGACGATCAGGGCCACGCCAGTCCGCCGGTTGTCGTGGAGGACGCCACCGCCTCCAACCGCGCCGTTAACATTCCCGAGTTCGTCAACCTTGGACCGGAGGGTCTGGATCACATCGAAACTCCGGCGATCGACTTCTACAGAGAATTCGACGCGGCTCAGCAATTGCAAGACAATCATCGCTACGCCGAAGCGGTTCCGGCCTGGAAGCTGGCGGCGGCGAAGGATCCTACCGACCCCCGCCCCTTCAACAATCTGGGAGTGGCATTGGCCGCGACCGGCAAGACCGCCGAGGCGATCGAAGAGTACAAAATATCTCTCTCGATGAACAACGACAGTTCGCAGACCCATAACAATCTGGGCAGCGCGCTGGCCGAAGCCGGCAAACTGGACGAGGCGCGGGCCGAGATTCAGAAGGCCATTGAGCTGAACCCCGACAACGGCTCGGCGCACATCAACCTGGGTCATATTCTCGAGGTAATGGGCGGTCATCGCGAGGACGCCATCGAGGAGCTGACCAAGGGAATCCAGTTGGCGCCCAAGTCATCCGACGGGCATAACATTTACGGCGTCATTCTGGCGCGCATGGGCAAGCTCGACGAGGCCATCGTCGAGCTCCAGAGCGCCGTCGACCTGGCTCCGCAGTCCCCTGAATGCCGGTACAACCTGGGGCGTGCTCTGGCGGCAAGCAACCGGTTTGCCGACGCCCTGCCTCAGCTTGAAGCGGCGGCCCATCTCTCCGGCGAGCGCGAGCCGGCGATCCTTCAGATGCTCGCAGCCATGTACTCGGAGAACGGACAGTATGCCAGGGCCGTGGATACGGCGCGCCATGCGCTCGATCTGGCGGTCCAGCAGCAGAACGATGCGCTGGCCGAACAACTAAGGGGAAACATCGCCCGCTACGAGCACCAGGCCCAGGCAGGGCCGGGCGCGGAGGGCGCTCCGCGGCCGTGATTGCCGCTCTGCGAGGCGCGAGCGGCTTGGAAGATTCGCGCCGAACTGGGCTGAATCAATGCTTTGCGGCTGGCGGCGCCGGAACGGCTTCCGTGACTTTCAGGATTCGATCGGCATCCACATTCTCCAGCGTCTGCACAATTCCGCTGGGCCAGGTAATCTCGACCTTGATGGCCTTTGATTCCCCACCCAGGCCGAAATGCACCGGACCCAGGCTCGACGAGGCGTAGCAAACGCTTGAGGTCTGGTGGTTGTATTGCACGCCGGCTTTGGTCACCACCTTGATGCGCGCGCCGATGCCGTCGCGATTGGACTTGACCCCGCGCAGGGCGATATCGAGCCAGTGGTTGTGGTTGGGGCTGCGGTTCATCCACAGCTCCGCATCCCGGTCCATGCTGGTCACGACAACATCGATGCGGCCGTCTCCATCGAAGTCGCCCAGCGCGCAGCCGCGATGGCGGCCGAGAGCCTGGGTGAAACCCGCTTCGCCGGTGAGCGCCTGCCATTTGCCGCTGGCCCCTAAATTACGAAAGACCGTGTTCGGCTCAATGAAGGTGCTGCCCGTGGGCCACGCCGCGGTCACGTGCCCGCGCGTGACGAACAGATCTTTCCAGCCGTCGTTGTCGAAGTCGTAGAGCGCGGCGCCAAAGCCGGACATGGGCAGGCTAAGAGCGCGCATTCCGCTGGGCGTGGTCACCTCGACAAAGTCGCCTTTGCCGGTGTTCAGATAGACGGGAAAAGTCTGGCTCTTGAGCGCGACATAGGCGATGTCAGGATAGCCGTCATTGTTGAAGTCGCGAAAGTCGGTTCCCATCCCGGAGATGAAGGCCGCATCCTCCGCCAGCGAGACATTGGCTTGAAAGGCCACTTCTTCGAACTTGTTACCCAGGTTATGGAAGAGGAAGTTATATTCCGAGTCGTTGGTCACAAACAGGTCCGGCCTGCCGTCCAGATCGTAGTCCGCCATGGCCACGCCCATGCCCTTGCCCACATGATCGCGAATGCCCCACTCCTTTGAGACATCCTTGAAAGTGCCGTCGCCTTGATTGATAAAGAGCTGGTTAGGCTGCCCCTTGTAATAGCGGGGATGGCAATACTCCGCCACGGTCTCCACCAGGCATTTCGGCTGGTCGGAGTACTCCCACTGCAGATAGTTGACGATGAACAGATCGAGCAGCCCGTCGTTGTTCACGTCCACCCAGGCAGCGGCAACGGACCACAAGGGGCCGTAATCGGGATCGATCGACTTATCCAGGCCGGCCTTCTTGGTGACATCCGTGAAGGTGCCGTCGCCGTTGTTGTGGTAGAGAGTATTGCCGTGAACGCCGGTGACAAACAGATCGGGAAAGCCGTCGTTATCGTAGTCGCCCACGGCTACTCCCACGTCGAAGCCGGTTCCCAGCAGCCCGGCCTGCGCGGTCACGTCCGTGAAGACTCCATTGCCGTCGTTGCGATAGAGGCGGTTGTAATACTTCGGCGAGGATTTTTTCAAAGTCGCAAGGTCGGCGCCATTGGTGAAGAAGATGTCGGGCCGGCCATCGCCGTTATAGTCGAAGACCGCAACGCCCCCGGCCATGGTCTCGGGCATGTTTCTGGCGGGGCTTTCATCCACTTCCAGGCGAAAGGGGAGATTCCTGAGCTCGAAGCGAATCGGTGAGGCGGGCTGCTCCTGGCCGAAGCCGGGAGTGCTCATCGCCAAGGCGAGAAGGGCCAGCGCCGGCGGAAACTGGAAGCAAGATAGCAGTGCGCGCATACCAAAAAAGAGGGGTGGCGGTGAGCCACCCCTCTTGAATTGTACTATCCCGATGTGAATCAGAAGTAGTACTTTGCGGCAAACTGCATCCAGCGGTATCCATACTTGTCGGCAGGAATGCCGGTGGTGGATGCATTGGAGTTGTAGACCAGGGCGGAGGTCGTGCTGACTCCGCTGTAGGTCAACTGGTTATCGGCGTTGCCGGCGATGCCGAACTGGCCGATCGGGTGGTTGAGCCAGTTGGTTGCGGAGAAGCGAAGCTCAAGCCTCTGAGCGTCCGTAACCTTGAATGCCTTGAAGATCGCCAGATCGCTGCCCCAGTAGTGCGGCGTGCGGATATAAGGCCAAACATACTGGCCCATCTGCCCGTAGAAGCCG
>Ga0181526_10002560_pt1 | contig 15701 bp, 12 predicted proteins | sample PEATcosm2014_Bin_35_FD_119750 | JGI IMG/M metagenome (GOLD analysis project Ga0181526, IMG submission 119750) | Peatland microbial communities from MTU Mesocosm Facility, Houghton, MI, USA - PEATcosm2014_Bin06_30_metaG | ecosystem: Environmental > Terrestrial > Soil > Wetlands > Peat | place...
CGCCGGCAAGCGCGATCTGCGCTCCCTTCGCGCCGCGGTTCCAGCCCACGATGGAGCCGCGAAAGCCCGCCGCGCGCAGCGCGAGGCCTACCGACGCGCCGAGAAGACCTGTGCCGAGAATGGCGATACGCTCGATCATGCGAACCTTCCTTGCTCCGCTACAGCGTCCGGCCCACCGCCGTGGCAATCACTCTCAGCTCGCCCACCAGCTTCTCGAAATCATTCAGGTACATGGTCTGCGCCGCGTCGGAGGCGGCTTTGTCGGCGTTGGGGTGTATCTCGATCAGAATCGCGTCGGCGCCCGCGGCCACCGCGGCCTTGGCCAGGGCGGGAACCATGTCGCGCCGGCCCGTGCCGTGCGACGGATCGCCCACAATGGGCAGATGCGACAGCTTGTGCACCACCGGAATCGCTGCAATGTCCATGGTGTTGCGTGTCGAGGTCTCATAGGTGCGGATGCCGCGCTCGCACAGGATCACATCGTAGTTGCCGCCCGCCATGATGTACTCGCTCGAAAGCAGCAACTCCTCGATGGTGGCCGCGATGCCGCGCTTCAGCAGCACCGGCTTGCGCACCAGGCCCAGCTCGCGCAGCAGGTTGAAGTTCTGCATGTTGCGCGCCCCCACCTGGAAGCAGTCGGTGTAAGGCAGCATGGCCTCGATCTGCGAAATCTCCATGACTTCGGTCACCGTGAGCAGGCCGTTGGCCTGGGCGGCCTCGTGCATCAGTTGCAACCCAGGAATTCCCAGCCCTTGAAATGCGTAAGGTGAACTGCGCGGCTTGAAAGCGCCCCCGCGGAGGAATCCCGCGCCCACTCGCTTGACGCACTCGGCGATGGTAAAGATCTGATCGCGATTCTCAATGGCGCATGGACCGGCGATGACGGCAACCTGCTCGCCGCCGATCTTGGCGCCGTTGGCAAACTCCACTACCGTGCCTTGCGGACGAAATGCCCGCCCGGCCAGCTTGTACGGCGCGGTAATCCGGTGGACGTAGAGCACGCCGCTCAGCAGCTCGAACTTCCTCAAATCAACGCCGGCGGTATTGCCCACGCCGGCCAGAATCGTCTGGGTCGCGCCCGTCGTTCGATGAACATTGACCCCGGTCTCCACCAGTGCGTCGATCACTGCATCGATCTGCTCTTCGGTGGCTCGCTCCTGCATGGCTACAATCATTGCTTCTTCCCTGTCTCGGGCGCGTCCGTCTCTGTCGTTGCGCCAGTGCCTTGGCCCTGCAGCCCGCCGCGGCGGGCAAGGGCGTTCCTCTCCGAAGCCAACTCGTCCCTTTGCAGGGCACGCATCACGTCGATGATGCGCTCATAGATATGCGTCAATTCAATGTCCGGCAGCGGACCCTTGTTGGCCGCGCGCACGTTGGCATAGATCACCTTTTCGCGCGCCGGCTCGTACACCGGCAGCGAGGTGGCAACCTTCAAGTGACCGATCTGCTGCGCGGCGCGTGCCCGTTCACTGAGCAACTCCACCAGCTTCCGGTCCAGAACATCGATTTGATCCCGCAATTCTTCCAGCGTCATTCCATCCTCGTGTTGAAGAGCAAGCTTCTAGCTTTTAGCTCCTAGCCTCGCTGTCCTGCCACCAGCCGTGCCGGACAAATCTGCCCACGGATAAGCTGAAAGCTGACAGCTAAGAGCTAGTAGCTAAAAGCTGAGCGTTCGTTACCGGGCCAGCGCCGCTTCACTCAGGCGCAGGCCCTTGATAAATCGAGCCACTGCGCCGGGCTCCAGCCCGGGAGCCGACCTTTCAATCAGCTCCACAATCGCGCTGCCGATCACCACTGCATCCGCGAACCGGCCCACCTGGGCCACATGTTCGCTGGTCGAGATGCCGAACCCCACGGCTATCGGCAGCCGGGTCCATCGCCGGATGCGCTCTACCAGCGCCGCCGCGTCATCGGTCAGGTTCTGCTGCTTGCCGGTAATGCCCACGCGCGAGATGGCATAAACAAAACCCTTCGAGTGCGAGGCGATGGCCTCTAGCCGCTCGTCTGGACTGGTGGGCGCGGCCAGAAAGATCGGCGCCAGCCCCACGCGCTCCATCTCGGCCAGATACTCGCCGGCCTCTTCCACGATCAGGTCGGTCGCCAGCACGCCATCCACTCCGCCCGCCGCAGCATCGTCGGCAAACCGGTGCAGCCCGTAGCGCAAAATCGGATTCAGATAGCTGAAGATCACGAGACCCGCCTGGGGCCGTGCCGCGCGAATCTCGCAGGCCAGCGCCAGCACATCCTTCAGCCGCGTCCCATGCGCCAAAGCCCGCTCCATCGCTCTCTGAATCACCGGCCCGTCAGCCAGCGGATCGCTGAACGGCACGCCCAGCTCAATCACGTCCGCGCCCGCGTCGATGGCAGCGATCGCAATGGCGCGAGTAGCGTCAAGGCTCGGATCTCCAGCCGTCAGATAAACCACGAGCCCCGGTTTGTGATCAAATCGTATCGCCATTGAAGAACCGCTAACTCGCTGCCCCTATTAAAGAATGGGTGCCCCTGGTCTCGATTTTGAGACCAGGGAACGACCAAATCTCCGGGTGCCCCACCCTCGCCGCGTCTTTGTTTTTGCGGCTAGGGCGGGATACCTCGGACATCAATCATCCCGCCTCGACATACCCAGAAAACTGGGTGCCCCAGGTCTCGATTTTGAGACCTGGGAATGAACCAATCCCCGAAAACAGCTACAGCTTCAACTCCCGCGCCAGAATCCCCATATCCTTGTCGCCGCGTCCTGAAAGGTTCACCACCAGTATGTCATGGGCCGTCAGCGTGGGAGCAAGCCGCAACGCCTCGGCCACCGCGTGCGCGCTTTCGAGCGCCGGCAGAATCCCCTCCGTCCGCGCCAGCCTTACCACGGCATCGAGCGCCGCCGCATCGTCCTGCACCACGTACTCCGCGCGTCCCGAGTCGTGCAGCGCCGCGTGCTCCGGCCCGATCGAGGCATAGTCGAGGCCTGCCGAAACCGAGTGCGTCAGCGCAATCTGCCCATTCTCATCCTGCAGAACGTAGGAATAGGTGCCCTGCAAAACCCCCGGCTCACCACCGCGGAAGCGCGCCGCGTGCTGGCCGAGCTCCGTCCCGCATCCGCCCGCCTCCACGCCGATCAGCCGCACCTGCCGGTCGCCAAGAAACTCATAAAACGCCCCAATCGCATTCGACCCGCCGCCCACGCAGGCAACTACGGCCGTCGGCAGCCGGCCTTCTTTTTCCAGGATCTGCTCCTTCATCTCGCGGCCGATGCAGCGCTGAAAATCGCGCACCATGGTCGGGTAAGGATGCGCGCCCAGCGCCGAGCCCAACAGGTAATAGGTCGTGCGGACGTTCGTCACCCAATTGCGCATGGCCTCGCTGATGGCGTCCTTCAGCGTCTTCGAACCCGAGCTGACCCCGCGGACCTCCGCCCCCAGCAGCCTCATGCGCAGCACGTTCAGTTCCTGCCGCGCCATGTCCACATCGCCCATGTAGACCACGCACTCCAGGCCCAGCAGCGCACACACCGTCGCTGTGGCCACGCCGTGCTGCCCCGCGCCGGTCTCGGCAATCACGCGCTTCTTGCCCATCCGCCGCGCCAGCAATCCCTGGCCCAGGGCGTTGTTGATCTTGTGCGCGCCGGTGTGCAGCAGGTCCTCGCGCTTCAGGTAGATCTTCGCCCCGCCCAGTTGCTCCGTCAGCCGCTTGCACAGGTAGAGCGGCGTGGGCCGCCCGGCATAATCTTTGAGCAGATCGGCCAGTTCGGCCTGGAAGGCGGCGTCCGCCTTGACAATGTTGTACTCGCGCTCCAGCTCCACGAGCGCCGCCATCAGCGTCTCCGGCACATACCGCCCGCCATACACGCCAAACCGCCCCGGCCGCGACTCCGACGGAACTGCTGGAAGAATGATCGATGCCATGGGGCCTCCTGCTGGGCTGCACAGAAAAACTGGGAACACTCCAGTGTACAAGAGCTTGTTTTCATTGGCCGTTTACAGACGACCAGCTTCGTGTCACGGCACGAACTCAGTCGAGCCGCAAACGAAGCAAAATGAACCGGGATTTAGCCCCTAAAGGAATGCAACCTCACAACAATGACCTTCTGAGAGAATCCCATGCCATTCGCTAGATTCCTGGGTCGCAAAAGCGACACCTGAACGCACGGAAGATTGTCATGTCGGATATTACTGTTCTTCTGTTCTAGTACTCCACCTCAAAATCCGGATTCTCCCGAAACATTCTGTTGGTCTCGTCTACCTGCGACAAGCCCACTCTGGTCGCGATGGCATCCTCCATTTCGCTCCATATTCGGCTCGAATCTTCAATGAATTGCATTTCACCGCGCAATCCAGAGTTGTCAGCAACATGAACCTTTAGGCGACCGCCAAACTCCCTCGAAAGTGCAGACAGTACTTTGGGAACATTCGCGTATGCCCTTGCCATGTATTCTATTTGGTCGGTACGCCCAATCTTCATTGCTCGTCGGAACATCCGCTGCACGGTTTTCCCGGGGGCATCGACGTAAACCCAAAGAATTACAGGCTTGCGGCCGGAATCTAGTACGCGCTGGATCAACGAGCGGGCCTCCTCCAATTCGTCTAGCGTCTCCTCAATCTTGAGTCCTACTGCCGGGTCACTCCGTGGGGAAAGCGTGGTTGTTTTTCCGCTTCCAGGTGAGCCCGCGCAGATCAGGACAATATCCCTCCCCGGTTCTGGCGCATATGCCAGTTCTTTGTCTAATGCTCCATTGCTTACCATTCTGGCCGCTACGGCCACATCTCGGTCAGCTCCCGTAGGATCCTTCACATATTCCGGAAAAAGCCGTTTGGCAGCATCAGCCGAGATAGTCACCACGCCGCTCGATAAACTTTGATGCACGCTATGCATCGGAGCCGGTTCGTGCTCTAGAGTATGCCCTTCCACTTGGGTTCTCAGCTCAGTATTCATAGATATGGACTGGCTATGGGAGTCTTCCTGCGAGGGCTTCAACTTATGTATGTGGTGGCGCTCTAATGATTTCCTAATCCACGACGAAGTCCATTGCCATAAGACCAAGGGCAAAACCGAATCAAGAAAACTGAAAGCAAAGGCCCCAAATAAATGATCTGAATTCTCGCGTGCGGACAGAAATGCATCCAATAAAGTCCATGTTAGATAGATCAAAGCCAAAACTGTACGACCGCGCTTGCTGAGATGAAATATCCATTCCACTCCAAGAAGGAAAAGTGCTGTCAACGCGGTAACGACCAAAAAACTCATTTACCATGACCTCATGCCACATGCCGACATAGTTACAGGTCCAAGCAGTAAAGAAGGCGCAAAATCCACAACGCTCGCTACATATGAAAGACTGCCGGGTGTCCCAGGCCTCGGTTTGAGGCCTGGGAGTGCGGTTAACACGCATCCTCACTTTGAAGCCCGAAATATAGCAGCACGACCTCGCAGTTCGCAATGTCATAGCGAAAAGAGATATTTCCGAGCCAGTTGCCCAACATCTCGCTTTTGAGGCGTGGGAAAGCAAATCCCCGCGTCAAGCCCTTTTCGTGCGGCTTGCAGTCTTCTCAGTGAGAGCGGAGGGAATCAGCACAACCGGCTCCTGATCCGGGAAGGTCGCAATCATCGTCAGATGCCCGCCCATCGCGGCCACCGTGCGCGCCATCGTGGACAGGCGCGGGTCCTTGCGCTTCTCCAGCCGCGAAATCTGCATCTGGCCGATTCCCAGCGCCTCGGCGACCGTCGCCTGGCTTATCTTGCGCTCCTTGCGCAGAGCGGCAAGAGTCATGCGCCGCTCCACCTTGGCCACCAACTCAGCGCCCCTCTTGGCAATGGCCTCTTGTCTCTTCTTCGGCATCGCCGCAATCACTTCTTCAACTGGAATGGGTCTGTACATCGCAGCTACTCCTTCGACTTAAGGTTTTCGAGGTGTTCCCTGTACCGTTTATCGGCCTTGTCAATCAGCCGCTTGTAGAACTTCGCTTCGCTCACCCCCGATTTGTCTCCTGCGACGAGCAAAATCCCATTGCGCCGGGGATCGAAGGCGAAAGCCACCCGCCAGACGCCTCCATCGGCCCGGAAGCGAAGTTCCTTCATGTTGGCGTAGTGCGAATCGTTCAGCGTGTCGACATCCGGCCGTCCCAAAGCTGGTCCATACTTCCGCAACGGCACGAGAGACGCCACGAGCTCGTTCTGAACATCCTCTGACAGCTCTTCGTACTCAGCCTTGAACTTCGGATGGAAGTCGACTGACCAGCTCATAGACTGATTATGCCACATAGAGCATTATGCGCGATAGGGCATTTGTCTGTGCACCCAACATCCGGAATAAGATATGGGATTGCACACACCGGCCCTCTCACAGCTTAGCTGGAAGCAAAAAACTTCCCCTCGTCACCCATCAAGCTGGAGATCTTATTTGATCTCCAGCTGATCGACCTCGAATTGAAACTTGCCGGGCTCCATAGCGTGAACAAAGCCCAGGCCGCCCAGGTCACTGCCGTCGGTGTCGAAGGTCGAGAACGGGAATGTGTATTGCTTCCACTCCGGACCGGCGGCGAAGATGGTCATGGCAGGCATCTCGCCGCCATTGCCGGAGCGGCTTTCGGTGAGCACGATCAGGGTGTAGGCCTTGCCATCGCCCTTGGCCCAGAAGCTGATGCTCTTCTTACCGGAGAGGTTTACCGGCTGCATGGGCGACTTTCCGGGCCAGTAGATCGCTCCCGCGTATGCGAAAGGCTGCGAGCCAGCAATGACCTCACCGCTTACCTGCAACGCTCCCTTGGTGTTATCGGCTCCGGGCTCGACAACCTGCATCGCGGAGGTGGATTTTCCGCCGTTCATCGAGTCCGAGGCGGCCATCCACGATCCGTAGTTGGCTCCCACCTTCCCATCGTCGAAGTTGCTCACCATCCCGGACTCCGAGCCAACGGGCGGCGATGGTAGCGCGGGACGGCCGGTTTCGCCATGTGTCCCAGTCACTATGAGCTTAACGGTGCTGGTTTTATCGGAGCTGGGACCAACCATCAATTCGAATACCCCAGGCTCGACCACGCGCTGCATATCGACGTTGAGGATCGACAGCGTCTCCGGCGCGATGGCGAACTCGACGGTCTTCTTCTCTCCCGGCTTGAGCGTAATGCGCTGGAATCCCCTCAACTGCATCACCGGCTGGGTTACCGAAGAGACCTTCGGATGCACATAGAGCTGCGCCACCTCGTCTCCGTCGCGCTTGCCGGTATTGGTAACATCCACGGTCACCTTGGCCGTTCCGCCCGACAGAATCTGCGCAGGTTCCACGCGCAGGTTATCGAAATGGAAGGTGGTATAACTCAGTCCGTAGCCGAATGCATATAGCGGCTGGCGGGTGCTGAACTCATAGCTTCTGTTGGCTGAAGGCTTGTGATTGTAATAGTCGGGCAGGGCGCCAACATTGTGCGGAAAGGTGATGGGCAGTTTTCCGCCGGGGTTCACATCGCCGAAGATAACCTCAGCCGCGCCCGTTCCGCCTTCCTGGCCAAGATACCAGCCTTCAAGAATGGCCGGAACCTTCTCGGCTATGTAGTTGATGGACAGCGGCCGCCCATTCAGCAGCAGGACCACCGTCGGCGTTCCCGTCTCCACTACCGCTTTCACCAGGTCGTTCTGCGCGCCCAACAGGTCCAGCGAATCCCGATCGCCGCGATGCTCCTCGGCGTATGCTTCGCGGTTGGTGCTTTCGTTTTCTCCCACCACCAGGATGGCCACATCGGCCTTGCGCGCCATCTCTACTGCCGCCTGGATCGACGCCGTCTGCGTCGTGGGATCGATGAGTTGCACGTTGTTCGCGTCCGACCCCAGATAGCCTGGAGGCGCGTTCGTTATCTTGCAGCCTTCAGCGTAGAGTACGGTGGCCTTGTTCCCCACGCGTGCGCGGATGCCATCGAGGATGCTGACTCCCCGGCCGGGATCGCGGCTGTAGCCGCCCAGGTGCAGGTCGGCGGCGTTGGGTCCGATCACGGCAATCGTCTTCAGCTTCGACAGGTCCAGCGGCAGCAGATCCTTCTCGTTCTTCAGCAGCACGATGGCTTTGCGCGCCGCCTCCAGCGCTAGCTTGCGGTGTTCCTCTCCGTTGGTCACGCGCTCGGCATAGTCGGGGTCAACGTACGGGTTCTCAAAAAGTCCCAGCCGGAATTTGGCAGCCAGCACCCTCGCAACGGCCTTGTCCACAGCGCTCATCGGCACTATGCCCCGATTCACCTGGTCGATCAGCGAGCGATAGGCAGAGCCGTCGGAAAGGTCGTAGTCCACGCCGGCCGCCAGCGCCAGGCGGGCCGCATCCGCGTTGTTATAGGCCACATGATGCGTTTGCGCCATCATCTGGATACCGTTATCGTCGGAGGTGATGTAGCCGTTGAAGCCCCACTCCTGGCGGAGTACGCGGTCCAGCAGCCAGCGATTCATATGCGAAGGCACGCCGTCGATCTCGTTGTAGGAAGCCATCACGCTGCCCGCGCGAGCTTCCTGAACAGCAGCCTGGAAGGGAACGAAGAAGTTCTCGCGGATGATCCGTTCTGAAAAGTTGCCCGGAGCCGTGTTGGTGCCGCCCTCCGGCTGCCCGTGTACTGCAAAGTGCTTGGCGGTGGCCATCACGTTATGGCGGCCGATGAAGAAGGAATCGCCCTGCAACCCCTCGACCGCCGCGACTCCCATGCGCGAAACCAGGAAGGGATCTTCGCCATAGGTCTCTTCCGTGCGGCCCCAGCGCGGATCGCGCGCGATATCCAGATCGGGAGTAAACACCTGGCCAACGCCGCGAGAGCCGGCCTCGTCGCCGGCCGCGCTAAAGACCCGCTTCACCAGCGCCGGATCCCAGGTGCTGGCAAGGGCAAGCGTCTCAGGGAAGCTGGTGGCGCCGTACTCCATCAATCCGTGCAGGGCTTCGCTATAGAAGAGCGCCGGTATGCCAAGCCGCGACCTCTCGCGCTGATACCGCTGCACGCCATTGCGCAGGATCGCCATCTGGCGAGGAGTGACCTTCTGCTCGGCGCCCCACTCGCTCTGGATGACCTTGCGCGCCTGTTCGCTGGTATAGGTTCCGGTAGGGTCGATCACTTCGATCCGCTCTTCCCAGCCTGTGGCGATCTGATCCACTTTTTCTTCCAACGTCATGCGCGGAAGCAGGTCGGCCACCCGGTCTTCAATGGGAAGGCTGGCATCCTTGTAGCGGGGTGAGGCAGGCTGAGCGGCAGGCTTTTCCTGGGCGAAGGCCACGGAGGAGATCGTCAGACTCATCAGCAGGGCGGAGGAGGTGTAAAGCAGGGCATTGCGCATGGGGTTTGTCATCTTGAGTGCAGGAGCCTCAAGTCCTTTCTCTTTGAGCCGGGGATCATTCTAACTGCATTACGAATGCAATGCCAGAATGGTTCACCGGAGCTTACCGATTCCGGCCGCTTGGCAAAGTGCGCCGGGGTCCCCGCCCTCGCAGCTCTCGTGCGTCGAGGATCGGATACCACCAAACACCCAGCTCCGAAAACACCGCCTTGCCGCCTTCTTCGATCTAGGCCTGGCTGGGTTTGCCGATGGGCTGGCGGATCGCCCACTTGTGCCCGAAGGGGTCGCGCAACTGGCCAAAGCGTTCGCCCCAGAACTGGTCGGCCAAGGGCATGGTGACTTCGGCGCCGGCAGCCACGGCTTGCGCCCAGACAGCATCGGCATCGCCGACAAACAGATGGAAGGTCACCGGGCTTCCTCCCAGCGCCTCCGGGGTCTCGGATTTGCCGCCCATGGTACTGGAAAAGTCATCGCCCATCATCAGGTGGCCGCCGTGGATCACCAGGTGGGCGTGAAAGAGCTTGGCGGTTCCGGGCGCCGGGTGGCGCACCAGTTCCACCGCGCCGAAGGCGCTTTTATAAAAGTCGATAGCCGCGGCGGCGTTGCTCACAACGATGTTCGGGGCAAAGGTTGGACGATCGCTCATATGGGCCTCCAAAGGTTATTCAAGGGGATTTTGCGCGGCGTGCAAGCGCGCGCGAAGCCAGTGTACCACCGGTCGCGCAAATGCCGGCCACACCGTCACCGTCAGCAAAGTGCCTGCTCAATCGGACCCCGCCGCAGTCTCCATCGCCGCCCGGTTTACGGCGAAGGATTCCCCGCAATATGCAATACGTTCACAATTGACCGTTCGGCGCTTGCGTTTGGTGCTACCCTTTAGATCGTGCAGTTGGCGGAACTCTCTCGAAACAGTCGCTCCGCCAGCTTGAGAGAACGGCAATCCCGCCGCTCAGCACAGGGGCCCTCAACGTTGGTTACCTCACCGGGACCGCCGCGATCTATACGGTGCAATCTCCGGGAGAGCTGGCTGTAGCGCATCATCGTTTCCCAGTTGTGCGTTTTCGGGATGCAAGCCTGCGACCCCCAAGATCCGCAGGCTTGCACCTCGAATCCATCTTTCCCGCCCCCCATCCTCTTCCATAATTCGCGCGCCGTCCTGGACTGTTGCGAAAAATGAGACAATCGGAGTAATGTTCGATTTGCTTTCCAGATCGATTTCGGAGAGCCTCTGACCATGCAGCGAGTCTTGTCCACGCACCTGTTTCTCAAACAGCGTTTGCACCCAGGCCTCCTCGAGCTGGCCTCCCGCTCCGGCGCGCAAGCGGTGGAGATCTTTGCCGCCCGCCAGCACTTCGATTACGCAAGCCGCGAACATTGCAGCGAACTCGCCAACTGGTTCCGTTCCAACTCGCTTGAGCCCTTTTCCATGCACGCCCCGCTTTTTCCGGACCGCGAAATGGGCCGCGCCGGGGCACACGCCGTCAATGTGCTGCACCCCGACAAGGCCCGCCGCATCGAAGCCATGGACGAGATCAAGCGCGCCCTTGAATCCGCCGAGCAGATCCACTTCCGCAACCTCATCCTCCACCTGGGCGAACGCGACGACGGATGGTCGCTGCGCAGCATTGAGCACGCCATCACCGCCATGGAACACCTGGGCGCCTTTGCCCACCCCCTGGGCGTTCGTCTGCTGGTTGAAAACCTGACCAGCGAGCCCACCACTCCCAGCCACCTTCTCACCATCCTTGAGATGGGCCACCTCGATCAGGTTGGCGTCTGCCTGGACCTTGGCCATGCCCACCTCACCGTTGGCATCGCCGAGGCCATTGCCACCCTCGGCCAGCACATCGCCTCCGTTCACGTCCACGACAATGACGGGCTGAAGGACGAGCACCTCTGGCCCGGAGACGGTTCTATTGCCTGGGCCTTTACCGTCCGAGCTCTCAAGACCCTCCCCTCCGCTCCCGCTGCCGTCCTCGAGATTTCCCAGAACCTCTCCGATACACCTGCCCAAATCGCTATCCGCATGGGTGAAGCCTTCTCCCTGTTCGACTGAGGAGCGCGCTCTTGTGAGCCGGAGTGTACGACCCAAGTTCCATCTGTCACTCAACTGTCAGAGTGATGGTGGCGGAGTGCGACAGCACGCCCGAAGTTCCGGTCACTGTCACTATGTAGGTCTGCGCGCTTTGGCCCAGGGGGCCGCTGACGGAACCGCAGCCGTTCAGTCCGGCCGTCGCCGCCAAGCCGGCGCCTACCAGAACCAACAGGGGGATCAGCCGGCCAATCCGCCTGCCGCCACGCCGCAGTCGGCCCGCAAGGGGCAAAAAAAGCAGAGCCAGCGAAAGTGGGGCCAGGCCGCCGCCGCTGCCGCCAGCCCACTCCGAGTCTGGCGAAGCTTGCGGCAGCTGGATGGCCAGCGTCACCGTCGTGGTTCCCGACCCTGCCGCGACGCTCGCCGGCGAGAAGACGGCCGTCGCTCCAGCGGGCAGGCCACTGGCCGTGAGCGCAATCGCATTTGTCAAGGCGCCGGCTCCGTCCGCAGGGCTCACGGTGAAGCTTTCAGTTACGGATCCGCCGGGCAGCACAGTCGCCGAACTGCCTGTGCCGCCAGCCGTTTGAATGGTGAAGTCACTGGAGGCGGCCTGGTCGATAACATTTGTCTGCACCTGCAAGGCGACACTCTGGCTGGCGACCAGACCGTCCCCTGCAGCCGTCGCCACCATTGTGGCAGACCCGGGAATCGCAGTCGCGGATGCCGTCAGCGTAAGCGTGGCCAGATTGGTGCCGACGCCAGAAGCCGCCACAAGCGGGTTGGCCGACCACGCCGCCGTCACCCCTTCCGGCAGCCCGGTTACCGAGAAGCCGATGACGCCGCTAAACGACCCGCCCGTAGCCGCTGAGAAGTTCACCGTGCTGGAGCCGCCCTCCACCACCATGACCGCACTCGAACCTGCTGTCAGCGCCAGTGTCGGCGCGGAGCCACCGGAGCCCTCGCCCCACTGCTCCACCAGCAAGGCTCCATCCACCGAGCCAAGACCAGTGGCCAGGTTGTACTCGGCACCGCTGGCTGTGAACCCTGTCACGCCCGGAACACTGTTGTTCCCTGATGGCGTTGCGTGGAAGGGACTGTGCGCCGCGCTCAACAGGGCGTACAGGCCCGGGTTGGCGCTGCCGATTCCCGCCCCGCCCTGCCGCTCCACCACCAGCGCCATCACCCCCGCAAAGGCAGAACAAGCGATCGATGTTCCCGAAAAAATGTGGTACGAACCGTTCTCATAGACGACGTACCCATCGTGCGCCGCCGCCGTCACCGCCACGTCCGGTACAGACCGCATTCCATTGGCCGCGCTCGTTCCCATTACCGCCTTCTGCCACCCCGGTTGCGGATAAACCACGCTCGCCCCGCCCCCCGAGGCCCACAGGCCCGTCCCGCCGTCGAGCGCGCTCTCGTTCCACACTTCCTCCGGGATGTAGCTGAGCGCCGTGCCATAATTTGCCGCGTTGGATGCAGCCCAGTACTGCGCCGGATTCGACCCCTCGTTGAACTCCGTTCCGCCCACGCAGGTGGCATAGGGCGAAGTGCACAGCCCGTTAACCGCGGTCCCCGACCCCAAGGCGGATGAACCCTCATAGCAGCCCGCCGCGCCCGCGTCTCCCGAGGCCACAAACGCACTCATCCCCTGGCTCGCCGCCTGCTCCCAGAGGCCGTTGTAGAAGGCCAGCTCGACGGTTCCCATCTCCTGCTCGCAACTGCCGTAGCTGGTGCTTACCACCTGGGCCAGATCGTGGTTCACAATGTATTCGGCCGCCAGGTCCACACCGTCGGTGGTCTCCGCCGATTCCCCCACCACAAGCTCCACGGCAGCCGCCGGAGCCACCGCCCCGCTCCATTCCACGTCCAACGTGGCCTCATCCTGATCCCCGCCAACCAGCCCGGGGTCTGCTCCCGCCAGGATCACCGCCGGATTGTTCGCCGCCAGCCCGGCCGCCGTCCGGAACGCCGCAACGTCGCCCACGGCGATATTGCTTCGCCCGGCAATCGCAATCGAGATGCCGGTCCCCGCCGTACCCGCGCTGTAAAGCGAATTCAGATCGTAGATCGCCGCCCAGTCGGCCGGAAACAAATAATGCGTGCTGCCGCTGGTATAAAAGGGCTGCGCCCCAGCCAGGCTTTGCTCACCCAAGAGAGCGTCAACCGCCATCGCTGTTCGCGCCTTGATCTCGGATCGCCGCCGAAAGTCGTGCAGCGACACCACGCCACCCACCACCCCTGCCAGCGCCGCCGGAACCTGAGGGTTCCCGGAGTTGGCGATATGCTCCATCCCATCCACCAGATAACGGTGAATTCCTGTGTGAAAGGTCTCCGCAACCTGTCCAGCCGTTCCGGAAAAGACCATCAACCGGTTGCTCGCCGGAATCTCTTCCACCGTGAATCCATGCGCATCGAGCCAGGCCGCAACCCGCGCCGCATCCTCCGCGCTTACCCCAAACCGCGCCCCAAACTGGGCCGGCGTCAGCCATTGCCGATAGAGGGGCGAATGCGGATCGAGCTGCGCCGCCACCAGAGCGTCAAGCTCCGCCTGCTGCCCGGCCGAGGGCTCCAGCACAAGCACCATCCGCCCCAGCTCGGTCTCGGCGCTTACCAACCCCCGGTCAAACTCCGCCCGCGCCAGCGGGTGCACATTTCCCTCCAGCGTCACCAGCCGTGACTCATCGATCGGCCCTGCAATTCGGCTCGGAACGGCTAGCCAGTTCACGGGGGCCTGACCCACGCCAACCGCGCACCTCGCGCCCAAGATGAGCAGCGCTGCGCAGAATGAGCGAACTCCAATAGAACTCCGCATTCCGGCCTTCAAGACGACAAAGTCCGCCTCAGGACCGGAGAACCTCCCCGCATTCTGAGCGTCTTCTTATCCATCGGCCTGAAAAGCGCGCCGTCCGAGGCGTAGCAACCGGATTATTGGAAGGATGGGCTTACCGCGGTACTTAGAAAGAAATCAACGGAGGCCGCACAACCCTTCACCCGCGCCCCCTTGAACACAGCCCTTTTACAAACTGTTCACCTGTCCATGCTATAAAGGCGCGGTGCCTCTTGCCTGCGTCTGCTTCCGTCCCCGGCCTTGTGATGGAGGCCACGGCGCAGGCAACCGGACGAGCCTATTCTTTTTTCGTGCATGCGGAGACCGTGTGCGCCGGAAAGAGCACGGGCGAGGTTCGCCGCCCGCTCAGAACCGGGGAAGTTGAGGAATATGCGAGTTCTCGTTGCTTACGCAAGCCGCTACGGAGCCACACAAGGAATAGCCGAACGCATTGCCGCCACGCTGCGCCGGCAGGGCATTGAAGCCACGGTTGAGAGCGCGCAGCAAGCTCCCGATCCGGCAAGCTACGACGCCGCCGTCATCGGCAGCGCCACATACTATTTCCGCTGGATGAATACGGCCGCGAAGTTTGTCCGGCGCAACGTGGACTCGCTCGCCAAACTGCCCGTCTGGCTGTTCAGCGTCGGTCCGCTGGGGACAAAGGAAAAGGATGACCAGGGCCGCGACCTGTGCGCGGTTCTGGAACCCAGGGAGATCGCGGAGTTCCGGCTGAGCGTCAAGCCCAGGGATCATCGCGTCTTCTTTGGCGTAATGGACGCGAGCAAGCTCGGCTTTCTGCACCGCCTCATCTGCAAATTGCCGGCCAATCGCGACAACGCGCTGTTTCCCCAGGGCGACTTCCGCAACTGGGCCGCGATTGAAGACTGGGCCGGCGGCATCGCGGAGGCGTTGAAGGCCAAGTAGGGCCTGTTCCGCCTTCACAAAAGCTCCAGCCGGCAGCGGTGAGTCGTTTCGGCGGGCTCGATCCCTCTTGAAGAACTGAGACCTGCGGGTGTCCTCAGTGTGCCGTTTCCCGACGCATGGCGCGGAGCTATGGCAGTTTGAAGGCCTTGACGGCGATGGCGTTGGGGGCTCGCCCGGTGGGGAGCATGGTGAAGAGGGAACTGGAGGCCGTGCGGACCACGGCAATGTCGTTCGAGCGGTTGTCAACCACGAAGATGAGGTGACCGCCCGATGAAAACGCCAGAGCCGAGGGGCCATCGCCCACGTGAATGGAGCGCAGGCGCGTGCCGTCGTCGATGGCGTATGGAGTGACGTATTGGGAGTGGAGGTTGGCGACGTAAAGCATGGAGTTGTCAGCCGAGACAAGCCCGCGCACCGGGTAGTCGCCGATCAGGTAAGCGCCGCCGACCTCATCGCTGGTGGTAGCCACCTCGGAGATGGAATCGCTGAGGGAGTTGGAGACGAAAAGCTCGCCACCGTCGGGCTTGAGGGCGAGTTGCACGGGGACGCGGCCCACATCGAGGAGGGCCTCCAGGCGGTCAGGCTGCTCCGGGTTGAGTTTCGAGTGAGCCAGGGCGATGGCCATCACCTGGTGGC
>Ga0181526_10002566_pt1 | contig 15668 bp, 15 predicted proteins | sample PEATcosm2014_Bin_35_FD_119750 | JGI IMG/M metagenome (GOLD analysis project Ga0181526, IMG submission 119750) | Peatland microbial communities from MTU Mesocosm Facility, Houghton, MI, USA - PEATcosm2014_Bin06_30_metaG | ecosystem: Environmental > Terrestrial > Soil > Wetlands > Peat | place...
AAAATCTGCTTGGCGCCTGGAATGGTGCTCTTGTCGTCGCTGTACTTGGCGGTGTAGCGCTTGATGCCGCCGATTTCCATCTCGACCATTTTGTATACGCCGCTGAGCGAGGGCGCATCGGCGGAAACCGAAATCTGCGTGCCCACCCCGAAGGCATCGATGGGCGCGCCGGCGGCGAGCAGCTCACGGACGCGATACTCGTCCAGATCGCCGCTGACCATGATCCGCGCTTCGTGGAGGCCAGCCTCGTCCAGGATGGCGCGCACCTGGCGCGCGTGATCGAGAAAGTCGCCGCTATCGATGCGCACGCCCCACAGCGGCCGCCCCAACGCCGCTACCCGCCGTGCGGCCTGGGCCACGTCGTAGGTGTCCAGCAGTTGCACCGCGTTCTCTCCCAGCGCGCTTTGCAGCTTGCGGAACGCCACATCTTCGCAGCTAAACGACATCACCCAGGAGTGCCCAGCCGTGCCGGCGACCGGAATCGAAAAGCGGAAACCGGCGAGAGCGTTGCTGGTGGCCGCGCAGCCGCCCAGATATGCCGCCCGCGCGCCCAGTACGCCCGCCTCCGGCGTATGCGCGCGCCGCGTGCCGAATTCGATAACCGATCTCCCATCCGCCGCAGCCACCAGGCGCGCCGCCTTGCTGGCGACCAGGGTCTGGAAACTCACCGCGGATAGCAGGTACGTCTCCGGCAATTGCGCTTCGATTACGGCCGCGCGGATAGTCAGCAGAGGTTCACCAGCGAACAACGGCGTGCCTTCCGGCACCGCAAACAGGTCGCCCGTGAAACGAAAATCGCGGAGGTAATCGAAAAACTCGCGCGGCGCGCGGGCGAACTGCGGAAGGCCGCGCAGGTAGTCGATCTCTTCGGCGCTAAAGCTGAGGCCTAGCAGGTAATCCACCGCCTGTGGCAACCCGGCTGCCAGGACATAATTCCGATTGGGTGGCAGCCGCCGGATGGCAAACTCGAAGGTGGCGATTTCCGCCGCCTTGCCGGCCTCGAAGTACCCGGCCGCCATGGTGAGTTCGTAAAGATCGGTAAGAAGACCGTTCATGACTATGAGAAAGAAGTCAGCCACGGATAAACACAGATGAACACGGATAAGCAAGAAGGCAAGACTCTTGTTCTTATCTGTGTTTATCTGCGTTCATCCGTGGCTCGAAATCGTGCTTATTTCTTTTTCTTCGGCTGTGGCGCGGCTTCCTTCACGTCAGCGGCCGCTTTTTCGAGATCCTCCACGGCTTTGGCGTCCAATTCATAGATGCTCGGCTCGCCTTCGCGTTGCGCGGAATATTTCTCGCCCTGCTTGCTCACAACGACGTGCTCGATCTTGGCGCTGCCCTTCGAATCGACACTTGCTTCGAAAACCGGCTGGCCGCCACCCTGCTCGAGGAACTTGGAGGCCGTCAAATCGCGCAGCTTGTCGATTAGGTTCTGTATCCCGGCGTTATCCATGTTCTTGGGCCCCGCGGTCCACTTGTCGCCCGTGTTGGCGTAGGTCACGGGAGCGCCGGCGCCGTTCTTGATCTCAAGCCTGCGGGGATTGGCGAAGCCGAAATCGAACAGCTTCCTGTTGCGGAAATCGTCCAGGCTCTTGTTCAGACCCTCGCCGGTATCCGAGGCGATCTTGTACGCGCCCGCCACCGCGGAGCTCCGGGCATAGTAGTTGTTGTCCTTGTCCTTGCGAACTTCCAGGGTTTGGGCGCCGGAGTTGTCGGTGACCTGGGCCAGAGCCACCGTGGCTGCGGTCAAGAACTTCTTGGCCGCCTCCTCCGGGGCCGTGGCGAGATCCATCTTGGCGTCGCGCAACTTACCCACCAGAGTTTCCACCTGGCCGCTGTCGGCGCGCAGCGGACGCGGTTCCACAATCTGCCACTCGTTCCCCGCGTTCTTGCCGAATACGATTTCCGGCCCCTTGGCGGCCAGTTTGACGCGCGTCAGCTTTCCGAATTCGATGGTCAGCAGCCGCTTGTCGCGGAGGTCTTCGACAGTCTTGTCGAGGCTTGTCTTGAGGTAGCTGGCCACCGTGTACACGTGCGGGTCGCCGGATACCTTGGCGTAAGCGCCGGAATTGGTCGGCGTGTCATCGCCAATTGCCAACTCCACCTGCTTGCCGTCCTTCTCAATCACCTGCACCTTCAAGGTTGGGCTGGCCAGGCCGAAACCGGCCAGGTCGGTGGCGTTGTCTGCGATGGTCTTGTCGGCGGTCACCGAAGATAGCGTTGAAATCAGCGAGGCGGAGGCATCGGGATCGGCTGCGAGCGGCTGCGGCGCGGTCAGCGCCCATTTGCCGCTGTCACGGCTCAGAACCACCGGCTCGGCTCCGGCCTTCAGCAGGCGGATTTCGCGGAATTGACCTTCCGCAATCGACACGATCTTGGGACTCGTATCGGAAGGCGCTTTTTCTTTTTGCGCCTGCTTCTTGTTCGAGTACCAGATTGCGCCGCCCAATACAGCCAAAAGAACGACGGCTACCAAAAGTCCCTTCGGCTTCATCGGTTACCTCCGCTTCCACCAAGTGGCCAGGCCGAACGCCACCACCGTCAGCGGAAAGATGAAGAGGCTCAGCCAGAACAGCATGGCGAGCCGCTGCCCGCTGACATTGAGTTGCTGATCCTCGGGCGTCTTGGGACGAATCGAAATCAGGTCCTCATCGGAAGCCAGCCAATTGACCGCATTCACGAACAGGTCGCGATTGCCGAGTTGGCGCGAACCGGCCAGGCTGTTGACCGCCCAAATCGACGTGCCGCTCACCACGAAGCGTCCCTGCTTGGTTCCCGAATAAGTGCCAGCGGCCACCAGGGTCAGCGGTCCCTTCTTGCCTTTCTTGGGATCCACCGCGCCGCCCGGTCCAATCTCGGAAGTGGCCAGGGAGTCTTCCGCGGTAGCTACCAGCTTGCTCACCGAGGTCTTGCCTTCGCTCTTGATCTCGATCGACCGGCTCAGCGGAAACGCCGTCGGAATGCGCGTCAGCGGCTGCGTAATCGGATGCGATTCATATTGCAGCACCACCGGGATCTCCGGGCCGAAGCCGAAGATCTGCCCCAGGCCGCCTAGATCGAGCACCAGGTCCTTGTTGACGGTGACGCCCCAGGTCGCCAGCAGCGCGGCCAGTTCGTCGTTGGCAGCGGCAGGTTCGGAGCGGCCGATGCGGAGCACGTTGTCGAACATGAAGATGGCGCGTCCGCCGTCTTCCACGTAGCTCTTGATGGCCGCTACCACCGGCGCCGGATAGTCGGCGGTCGGGCCGCCGGAAACCAGCACGGTGCAATCCTTGGGAACCTCGACCGGTCCCGACGGCGCGGCCTGCCCGATCTCGACTTTCTTGCCAGCTTCGGGCGTGCCGGCGTCGGGCGCCGCGGCGGCCCGCAGCGAAACCGCGCGCGACTTGTAATTGTCGCGCTCCAGCAGCGCCTTGAGAACCGAAAAGCCCTCGCGGTCCTGATCGTCGATCGAGTGTTCGCCCGCTCCGGTCATGAAGCAGACGTTGCGCTCGCCACTCTTGAGCGCTCGGATCAACGCGCCGGTGACTTCCTCTTCCGTCAGGCTCTTGGCGCCTTCGTGGCGCGGCCCGTTCTCCACCACCACCGGCGAATCGGCGCGGAAACCGGCCGCCTTGGCCTGCGTCGGCTTCTTATTCGGATCGATGTAATCCACGCGCAGCCTGGTTGACAGTGATGAGTATCGGTCCAGCAGATCGCGTGCGTTCGGGAAGCTGCCGCTCTCGCCGAAATAGATCATGCGGACGTCGCTCTTCAGGTCCTTGACGATCTTGATGGTCTGGTCGGAGAGGCTGTACTGCTTGTTCTTGGTGGCGTCATAGGATTGATCGTAGCGCTGGGCGAGAAAATTCAACGCCACGAGGATGGCGAGGACGACGAGAGTGTAAACCGCGACGTACGCGCCGTACTTGGTTTGCCGTGCTTTGAGCCATTTAGCCGCCATGTCAGCTTCTCCACCGCAGCGATTCCATCGATCGCGATGTTATGAACAGCCCCAGGAAAATCATGGAGACATAGGACACCACATCGCCCAAGTCGAGAAGGCCTTTGGAGAAATTCTCGAAATGGGTGACGATCGAGACCTGATTGATCGCCTTCCAGTACCACTCGGTCTTATACTCCGTGTCGAAATAGTAAGGGATCAGCAACAGCGCCAGGCACAGGAAAAAAGTTATGCCGCCGGCGATGATCTGGTTCTTGGTCAGCGTGGAGATGAATAGGCCCATCGCCAGCAGGCAGCCGCCCTGCAGGATCAGCCCCAGGTACGCCACCAGCACCGGCCTCCAATCGGGTTTGCCCCAGACGAACAGCAGCGCGATATCGAGTGCCGACATGCCCAGGATGCAGAGGTAAAGAAACAGGGCGGCGAACCACTTGCCAAGGATGATCTGGATGTCCTTCACCGGCGAGGTGAGCAGCAGCTCGATGGTGCCGGTCTTCTTCTCTTCCGCGATCAACCGCATGGTGATCATCGGAATCAGAAACAGCGACACGGTACTGGCAAACCCCAGCAGCGGGCGGATGATCATCTCGTTCAGATTGGTGGGCTGAGATTGGCCCATCATCTGCGCCTGAAAGCTCATGGCCATCACGATGCGGATTTGCCGGTACAGAATTCCGCCGAAGATCAGGCCGAATACCGCCATTAGCAGATATGCGATGGGGGACGCGAAATAACTCTTGAATTCTTTTTTGCAAATCAGGAACGTGAGCCTCATTGTTTTGCTGCCTCGCTTTCCGCGGGCGCGTCGCCCTTTTTCTCCGCCGCGGTCAGTTGCAGGAAGACTTCTTCAAGGCTGAGCCCGACCGGCCGCAATTCTCTGAGGTTCCAACCGGCATTGACCACGCTGCGCGCCAGGTCGGGGCGGATCTGGCGTCCCTGCAAGCTTTCCACTTCAAATGTCAGACGGCTGTCCTTGGAATCCTTCATCACTACGCTCCTGACGCCCGTTACCTGCTCCAGGCGCACCTGCACGTCGCTCGGATTCGGGTTGCCGCCGGCGGCTTCAATCTCGAGCGCCACCGATTCGGAGCCGCGCAAGCGGTTGGTGAGGTTCGCCACCGAATCGATGGCGACCAGTTTGCCCTGGCTGATGATGATGACGCGCTGGCAGGAGTGCTCCACCTCCGACAGAATGTGGGTGCTGAGAATGATGGTGTGGTTGCCGGCCAGCGACTTCAGCAGCTCGCGGATTTCGATGATCTGCTTGGGATCGAGACCCGAGGTCGGCTCGTCCAAAATCAACACATCCGGGTTGTGGATGATGGCCTGCGCCAGGCCCACGCGCTGCCGGTAGCCCTTGGACAGCTTGGCGATGAGCTTGTCGCGCACGTCGCCGATGGCGCAGCGGCCCAGCACCTCATCCACCCGACCCTTGATGTCGGCGGACGGGATGCCTTTCAACTTGCCGGTGAATTCGAGATACTCGGTCACCTCCATCTCCGGGTACAGCGGCGGCGATTCCGGCAGGTAGCCGATGCGCCTTTTCACCTCGATGGGATGCTCCTGCACGTCGAAGCCAGCCACCGTCGCGGTGCCGGCTGTGGGGGGCAGAAAGCACGTCAGCACACGCATGGTGGTGGTCTTCCCGGCGCCATTGGGCCCCAGGAAACCGACGATTTGCCCCTTCTCGACCTCGAACGAAATGTTGTCCACCGCGACAGTGCGCGCGTATCGCTTGGTGAGACCTTCTACCTTAATCATACGGTTGTATCCCAGACTGAAGAGACGCAGTAATTGCCATTTGGGCAGTAAACGGCGGCCCGGAAGGGCGGCCGGCACTAGACTGACTATGCGTTTCTATGATAGAAACCGCAGACAAGGGTTGTCAAATGAGCGGAGCGAGCTGCAAACGCGCAGTGGCAGGTTTGACGGCGCGCTTCCGGAACCCCACTGGAACTATTTTCGTAACCATTTTGGATCTGGCCGGTATTCCCTTTTGAAAAGCAGGCAACGGTGGAGGACGAGCAAATCATGCGGCAGGTCCGGGATGGCGAGGTGAACCGCCTCGAAGTTCTGTTCGACCGCCATCAACGGGCTTTGTTGCATTACTTCCTGCACCTCACGGGTAATCGCGCCGCCAGCGAGGACCTGGTGCAGGAGGTGTTCTTTCGCGTCCTGAAGTACCGCCGCAGCTACCAGACGGAAAACACCTTCCGCGCGTGGCTGTTTCAGATTGGCCGCAACGCCTACCTGGATCACCTCGGGCGGCGGAAAAACGAGGTCGCCTGGCCCGCCGAGACGCCGGAGACGACCAGTCCGGAGCCGGCGCCCGACCGGCTGATGGAAGAGAAGCAGGAAACCGCGCTGTTGCGCCAGGCCTTGGCCGCGATGCCGCCGGAAAAAAGGGAAGTGCTCGTCATGAGCCGCTTTCTGGACTTGAAATACGAAGAGATCGCCGCTGCACTGCAGTGCGAGGTCGGCACGGTGAAGGTGCGCGTCTATCGGGCGTTGCACGAACTGGGCGACCGCTTCTTCGCTTTACGGGGAGAACCGATGTCATGAACTGCGAGAACTTCCGCCAACAACTTCCCGAATGTCTTGCCGGCAGGCTGGGCGATAGTGCGCGGGAGCGCCTGATCGAACACCTGGAAGGCTGTTCCGGGTGCCGTGGCGAGCTGGCACACCTGGGAATCGTATGGCGGGGCTTGGAAGCACTCAAGCTCGAAGCCGAACCCGACACGGCGATGAAGGAGCGTTTTCAGGCGACCCTGGCCGCTTTCGAGGCCGGCCTGGAACAAGGCCGCCTGGCCGCCGTGCCGCTGCCCGCGCCGTCCCGCCAGGCTCCGCCGCGCTGGGCGTGGCAACTGGCGGCCGGCCTGGCGATCCTCGCTATCGGTCTGATCGCCGGTCGCGGGCTGGCGCCGCGGCCATCGATTACCCCGGAGATCGCGCAGTTGCAGGGCCAGGTACAAAGCCTGCATCAGTTAGTGGCGCTGTCGTTGATGCAGCAGCAGCAGTCTCCCGCGTCCAGGATCGAAGGCGTCACTTACGCCTATTCGATGACGCAGCCGGATCCCCAGGTGGAAGAGGCGCTGCTCTATGCAGCCGGCCATGATTCCAACGTGAACGTGCGCCTCTCCGCGGTGGACGCGCTGGATAGGTATGCGGCCGATCCGAACGTGCGGCGCGCGCTCGCGGCCACGCTGGCCGCGCAGGATTCGCCGCTGGCGCAGGTGGCTCTGATCGATCTGGTGGTGAAATCGAAAGACCGTGATTGCGCTTCCGCGCTGCGCCGGCTGGCCAGCCGCCCCGAGGCCGATGAGGCCGTGCGCCAGCGGGCGCAGTGGGCCATCGATCAGTTGGGAATCAAAGGAGAATCCAGATGAAAACGCTTTTGCTGCTGACCGTTTCGCTGCTGCCTCTGGCGGCGCACGATTCCGATCGGCACTGGCGGGTGGAAGACCAGGAGACCATCCATCATTCTTATGCCGGCGGTGCCGGCCACAAGCTGATCGTCGACAACTTCGCCGGCGCGATTCACGTCGCTGGCGGCGGCAGCCAGATCGAGGTCACGCTGGTGCGCCACAACCACGCCGATTCCGCGGAGAAGCTGGCGGAAGCCAAACGCGAGGTGAAGCTCGATATCTCCGAGCGGGGCGGCGAGGTGAAACTCCATCAGGATTACCACAGCGGCAACCATCGGGGCGACGAAGAAGGTTATCGCGTCGAGTTCGACTACGACATCCAGGTGCCCGCCGGCACCGCGCTTTCGCTCGGCAACTTCAACAGCGAAATCGCCGTCAAGGGCACCAGCGGCGATTTCAAGATCCACGCATTCAACGGCCACATCGAGGTGGAAGACGTCACTGGCGCCGGCAGCATTGACACGTTCAACGGGCCGGTGAAGATCGGCTTCCGCCGCAACCCGGAGCGCGACCTCAAGGTCAAGACATTCAATGGCACCGTGGATGCCTACTTTCAGCCCGGTCTCAATGCCGAGCTGAGCTACAAGACGTTCAACGGCGGCGTGTTTTCCGATTTCGAAGTGGTGCCGCTCGCATCCAAAGCCAGCGCGGAGGGAAACGGCACGAAATTCGTTTACCACAGCGGCCGCTCCGGGTCGGGGCGAATCGGCCAGGGCGGCCCCAAGCTTGAATTTGAAGGCTTCAACGGCCCCATCCGCCTGCACGAGGCGAAATCCTAGACGGGCGAATCGGCCGGACAAAGAAGAGGAACACCAGTCATGAAAACCATATTTGCCCTTGCGGGCACAGCCATCATCGTGTGCAGTCTTGCCGCCGCGCAGGACGGCACGGGGCGCGTAGTGGTTCCCGCGCCCCCTGGCGGCCACGCGCGCCAGGTGAATGTGCACGTGCTGAACAACTCGATCACGGTGAAGACCTACGGCGGCAGCGACGTGATCGTGGAAGCCGGCTCTCATCCCGCGCCCAGCGCCGGAGGCATGCGCCGCATCGATGGGCCGCGCGGACTCACCATTGATGCGGCCGATAACGTGATCGAGATCCATGCCGATCCCACGCTGCAGGGTCCGCTAACGATCACCGTTCCCGCCGACACGTCTGTGGATCTGCACACGCTCAACGGCAACCTGAGCGTAGAGGGTCTGCACGGCGAAGTGGATGCCGATACCCTCTCCGGGCACACCGAGCTGACCGGGATCGCGGGAACCGTGGTGGCGCATTCGCTGAACGGCCCGATCCACGTGATCATGGAACGCGTCGACCCCTCCAAGCCGCTGTCGTTCAGCAGTCTGAATGGCTCCATCGATGTGACCTTGCCGGCCGATGTCAGGGCTAGCGTAAAGTTCAAGACCATGCGCTCGGAGATTTATAGCGATTTCGGTATTACGCTCGGTGGACTCGCGCCGGCGGAGAAGGACAATTCCGGCGGGCTCAAATTCCGTCTGCGCTTCGACAACAATTTCGAGGGCGTCATCAACGGCGGCGGCGTGCCGGTCAGCTTTCACACTCTCCACGGAACCATTTATTTGCGCCAGAAGAAGTAGGAAATCGACCGGCGGCAGAGACCGCCGGCGTTACCACGGCAGCGTCTCTGGGTAACGCCGGCGGTCTTTGCCGCCGGTTCTTTGTGAGGCGGGCGCGCCGGTCCCAGGAGAATTGCATAGAATGATGGAGTAATGAAAACTCCAACCACGCGCCGCGGCTTTCTGGGCGCAGCCGGCATGGCGGGCCTAGGAGCCGTGGCCGCTTCGGCCGCTCCCACGACCGCCGAACCCACGCCTTTGGCCATCAAGCTCGGCATCGCCACTTACACCTTCCGCAAGTTCGACCGGCCGAAGGTGATCGAAATGATCCGGCAGGTGCGCACCCCGTGGATCAGCGTCAAGAACACGCCGCAGCAACTGGACACCAATAGCACTCCCGAGCAGGCTCGCATAGCGCGCCAGGCGTTCGACGCCGCCGGGCTCAAGGTGATGAGCATCGGCAACATCGACATGACCAAGGCCAACACCGTCGACGATTTGCGGCCGTTGTTCGAGCTGGCGAAGAACTTCGGTGCGCCGATGATGGTTTGCGCTCCCACGCGCGCCAACCTCAAGGCCGTCGAGCAGATGGTCCGCGAATACGACATTCGCATCGCCATCCACAATCACGGGCCGGAAGATCATCATTTTCCCAGCGCGCAATCGGTGCTGGAGGCGGTGAGCGGGCTCGACCCGCGCTGCGGCTTGTGCATGGATGTCGGACACGCCTATCGCGCCGTCCGCATGCCCCGCCTGCTGGCGGCGGAGGCCGCGCGGAAGAGCAATGCCGCCGACCAGACCAACACGGGAATCGTCGGCGCCTTGCAGGACGCGATTGCCGCGCGATCGGGCAAAACCGCTTTCGACGACGATCCGGTGAATATCATCGCGGTGGCCGGCGCCCGCCTGCTCGATATGCACATCAAGGATTTGAAAGATCTGACCGACAAGGACAGCCAGTGCGATGTGGGCGACGGCCAAATACCGGTCCCGGACATTTTTCGGGAGCTCAAGAAGATCCATTACCAGGGCTGCGTCAACCTGGAATACGAGATCAACGCCGACGACCCGCTGCCCGGCGTCGAGCGCTCGTTCCGCTACATGCGGGGCGTGCTGGCTGGAATCGCGGGCGCCTGATCCACAATATGCACAACATCGTAATCGGAACCAAGGGGGAAAAGCGCGTGCTGGTGACGGGCGAAAACGCCATCAGCTTTCTCGGTGAGGCGGGTCCCCGCGTCTTGGCGACTCCCAACATGATCGGCCTGATGGAGCGCGCCTGCCGCGACACGGTGCTGCCACAACTCGAACCCGGATACGACACGGTGGGAACCCACGTCGACGTTTTCCACCTGGCGGCCGCGCCGATCGGCGCGACGGTGAACATCACCGCGGAAATCACCGCGGTGGTGGAGCGCCGCGTCGCATTTCGCGTGGAAGCCTGGGACGAAAAGGAAAAGATCGGCGAGGGCACGCACGAGCGTGCCATCATCAACGTGGCCAAATTTGCCGCACGGCTGGCGGAAAAGCGGACGTCGCGGTAGTAGAGGCGTGGCGCGGGCGGTTTTGCCTGGAGCGTCTCTCGCGCGTCAACGGGGAAAATGTCGAGACGATTCTCGACACAGCAGGCAGGACTGCCTGCGCTACGCGTGCTACCAGTTGAAAAGCGAATCCACCGGGCGAAAACTCCCGGCGGCGGGTCGATTGACCGGCGACACGTCCTTCACGCCGCCGGTCTGCTGGTGGTAGAACTCGAGCAGGATGGATTCATCGTAGTCGATGGCGCGGGCGTATTGGCGTATGTAGCTGGTGTTGTATATGCCGCCGGGCAGCCGGCGGAAATCTCCCTGCTCAATGGCTTCGAGCGACCTCACGCCGATCTTGGTCAATTCGGCGATCTGTTGGAGCGAGATACCCCGGTTGCGGCGAATTTCCGCAAGTCCTAGCACGCTATCATCCCTATTCATCGCATACGCCTCAGCCGGTCACGTCATAGACCAGTACTGACCCAAATTCCGCATCAAAAAGAAAGAACACTATAACATCAACCTCCGCCTCTGATAAACTCTTTTTTCATGGACATATGCCGGCGCTCCTTCACGCTTTCGATGATGGGAGGTATATCCTTCAAAACATGGTGCTTAGCGCCGCGTCCGAACCTGTTCCTATTGATTTTGATCGAGCTCCTGAGGCCCGATTTCCTGGAAAACGCGTGGGGTAAACTAACCAATGGGGGGCTCCGGAAACTACTAACTTCCGGTGCATATTTTCCCGACTGCCGGCACCTGGCCAGCACATTTCCATCGACCACTCTGGCGACGCTAGCCACCGGCGCGTGGCCCGCCGAGCATGGCATCGTGGCCGACTCCTGGTGGGATCGCCGTTGGCGGCAAACGGTGAAAGCTTCCGAAGAAGAACTGCTGGCGACCACCGTGGCGGGGCAGATCGCCGCCGAAGCCGGTACCCGAGTCTACGTAGTGGCTTCGGATGCGGGGCAGGCCGGCCTGGTGGCTGCGCACCCGGCGGCGCGGCTGTTCTGGCAGGACCGGGAGGGCCGCTTCAACACGCTGGGCAATGCGCCGGATTGGCTGAGCCCGTTCAACACGCAACGGCCGATTGAGCAACTGCACGGCGCCGGGTGGCTGGCGGCCGGGGCGCCGGCTGGCTCCCCGCCGCTGCGACAGTTGACGTACGATGCGGCCCATCCAAAGGTTTTCACCGAGTTGTACCAGGCATCGCCGTTCGCGGCGGCCGCGCAATTCGATTTCCTGCGCGAGTTGGCAACCAACGAACGCCTGGGGCAATCGGGCAGCTTCGATTTCGTCTGTCTGGTGGTATCCGCGCCGGCCCGGCTGGGATTCGAGACCGGCGCCTTTTCGCCGCTGATGCAGCAGATGACGCTGCAACTCGACCTGCAGGTCGAATCGCTGCTGACCCAGTTGCGGCGAACGCTCGGCGACAAAGGATTCGAACTCGCTCTGGCCGGCTGCCATGGAGCGCCTCCCGCTCCCAGCCCCGTCGCCCGCTCGCGGATGGCCGTGACGGGCGAGAGTGTGGCGCAGGCGGTCGAGAGCGCCCTGCACGACCGCAATCTCGGACACGTACAGAAATATCTCTATCCGTTCCTATACCTGGACGGCGGAACGGCGCGCGACCTGGAACCGATGCGTCAGGCGGCGGCCGCCGCCGCTTTCGAACATCCCGCCGTCGCCGGATACTATACCGCCGGCGGCGCCTGCTCCAGCCGCGACGAATGGGAGCGCCGCTTCCGGAACAGCTTCCACCCGCGGCGCTGCGGTGACGTCATGCTGTCCTACCGGCCGGAATACGTGGAGGACTATAACCAGGGGCGCGGCATCTCCTACGGCTCGTTGTACAACTATGACACCAGCGTGCCCCTTTGCCTGTACGGCCCGCGCTTTCGCGCGGGCGCGTTCGAATCGCCGGTGGAGGCGGTGGACCTGGCTCCTACGATAGCTCGCGCCTGCGGCGTCGCGCCGCCTTCTTCCTCGACCGGCCGCGTCCTGGCGGAGGCGCTGGCGGAGTAAGCGGCGCACGGGATCCCTCGCTCTCGATCAGCCTGTGCGGTATCCCGCTGCGCAATCCGATCGTCGCCGCTTCCGGCACTTTCGCTTGTGGTGTGCAAGTTCGCTTCGCTGCTGGATCTCAACGCGCTCGGTAGCCTGGTAGTGAAGGGCCTCTCGCGAGAGCCCATCGAAGGCAATCCGCCGCCGCTACGAAAAAAACCTGGCGCTACTTCGTGGCACTGCGGCTACAACCTGTTTTCTTGTAATGCCGGAGGTCTTTGCCGCCGGTTCCTGAGTGTGAAATGATCCGCACAAGATTCTTGGACTGTAACCTCGGGCGTGGGCAGGTCGCCTTACATACAGAAACCGCAACCTGCCCTAGGGTTGGACGCAAGACAAAAACTTCTTGTGCGCCAAGCGCTATCTGGCCACAGTAACTTCGACCTCAAGGAAATTCTCGACCATGACGAAGAAATCGCTGTTCTTTATTGGATTCGTGTCTGTTTGCAGCTTGGCTCTGGCCGGCACGAAGAGCTATGACATTGTTTTCGAGCGCACTGCAGTCGTCGGCGCTTTGCAGTTGGCCCCCGGCGAATACAAGCTCAAAGTGGAAAATGGCACCGCAACCTTCACCGACGTCCGCACTAGCAAGTCGGTGTCCGAACCGGTCAAGCTGGAAACTGCCGCTCGGAAGTTCTCCTACACGGCGGTCGACTCCGTCGTCGAGGGTAAGACCGAGCGCGTTGCTTCCATCGAGTTGGGTGGTTCCACCGCCGAAATCGAGTTCGGAGCCGGCGCCGCCGCGCAGAGCAGCAAGTAGTTGCCCGACTCGCGGGGCAGGCCGCGGCCTGCCCCGCAGTTGCAGCGTTTCTTCCGCTTTCCTTTCGAGTAACGCCCTTCGGCAAGACCGCCCGTTCCGATAAATCCCATTCCGCTCGCCGGCCCGCGTGCTTTGGTCGTTTCCACCATTCCTATTGCTTTCCCACAAGAGAGATGACGCGCTGACGATGGCAGTGGCGCTGCTGATTCTGGCCGGCGCGGGTGGCCTGGCGGGGCTTCTGCCCGCCAATCGGGCGCCACTTATCGACCCGATGAAGGCGTTGCGCTGCGAATGAGGCCTCGTGCGGTAATAACCAGCCGTTCCCTATGGTCGCGGCTCCGATGAGCAAGTCGCTCTCGTGTTATTCACACCTGTAGCTTGGCTTTCACAAGGCTGGCGCGCGCGAGGGTGTGCGCGGCAGCACCGTGTTGAGGCAAAATAGTAGAGGGGCGTCGAAGGCAGGCGTTTGGCCTGACCCGTGCAGCGGGGTCTGGCGGCCTCCGGGTCCATCCTAAATCGGAACAAAGAGGAATACGTGAAGAAATCGGCCATGGTGTTGGTTTGTGTTTTGTGGTGGGCGTGCTGGGCGCAGGCGAAGCCGTCGGACCCGGACTCGGCGGCGGGTGACACGACCGCCGCCCCGGCGAGCGCCACGGCGGCAGGCGACACGAGCACCGCGCCGGCCGATCCACAGAGCCCGCCGCCAGCCACGCAACCGGCGAGCCAAGAGCCGGTGCAGACCGGGCAGCCCAACATTTCAGCGCCGCCGGAGCTGCCCAAATACCCGGACGTGCGGATGCCCGGCGAATCCGGCATCTGGATGGGCTTCGGCCTGTCGGAGCCCACCAACAACCCGATTTTCGATAAGGGGCGGGCCTCCGGAATCACCAACGATTCACTGATCACCTTCCAGGGCAGGCCGAAACTGGGGGAAAGCGCCGAGATCGGTATCGCGATGGGTCTGCACAACGCGCTCGTGGTCTCCGGGTTCAACACGCGCGCGGCGGGCGATTTCACCTCGACCACGAATCTAACGCTTTGGAGCCAGACCTATGAACCGGGCGTGCTGATTTCCACCAACTACCATTTGCAGGATCTCAAGCTTTCGTTCGAGTACCTGACGTGGCCGTATCCAGTGGAAAGCCGGCACTTCCGCCTAAAAACGTTGTGGCAGGTGCAGTACGTCAATGTAAGCACCGGGTTCGATGCGCCGCTGCTGCCGATCACCGGCCCCGGGGGCGGCCCCCTGATTGGCTCCAACGGCTCTCCCGTGAGCTATCAGGCGGCAGGGAGTCGCTGGTTGATCTCGCCTACGCTGGGCCTGGGCGTGGCGGAGTATTTCTCCAAGTTCGTGCGCCTGGAGCTGAACGCTTCGGGCTTTGCGTTCCCACGGCGCTGGACGATCTGGGACACGGATGGTTCCATCAACCTCCGTTTCGGACACTTCGAGCTGGGCGGCGGAGCGCGCGCCTTCCATTTCAAGACTTCGACCAACGGTCCCTTCTACCTACGCGGGACCTTGTTCGTGCCGCAGGTTTCGCTTCGCTGGTATTCGAAGTAGCCGGTCCGGGCGGCCGGGGCCGCCCGCCGAGCGCGGCGATTTCCTCTTCCGTCAGCCGCCGCCATTTGCCGATCGCGAGGTCCGCGATGCGGAGCGGGCCGATCGCGGTGCGGACGAGTTTCAGTACGCGGCTGCCGGCGGCTTCGATCATGCGACGCACCTGCCGGTTGCGGCCTTCAGTGAGGACGATTTCGATAAACGTGTGTTTCGCGCCGTCGCGCAGGCGGCTCACCTGGGCTGGGCGGGTTGGGCCGTCGCTCAACTCGATGCCGCGGCGCAGCCGCTCGATTTGCTCCTCGCTCAGCAATGTGGCCGTTTTCACCTGGTAGGTCTTGGGCACCAGGTGGGCGGGGCTGGTGACGTGGTCGGCGAACGCGGTGTCGTTGGTCATCAGCAGCAGGCCGCTCGAGTCCAGATCGAGGCGTCCCACCGGGGTCACCCAAGCGTCCAGGTCCGCAATCAGGTCGTAAACCGTGGGACGCTTTTCCGGGTCGCGATAGGTGGTCAGGTAGCCCTTCGGCTTGTATAGCAGGATGTAGATTCCGCGCGTGGTTGCGATGGGATTGCCGTCCAGGGTGACCCGGTCGCGCGCGAGATCGATCCACTGGTCTGGGCTGCGCGCGACCACGCCGTTGACCGAGACGCGCCCTTCGCCGATCCAGCGCCGGGCCTCGCTGCGAGATCCCCTTCCGGCCTTCGAAAACACGCGTTCCAGCGTTTTAAGAACGCGACGATCCCGCTGCTGCGCAGATGGCTTCAACGCCGGTCCCTCGTACACACGATAGCGTCTGCTGCTACAGTGAAGTCTG
>Ga0181526_10002568_pt1 | contig 15650 bp, 12 predicted proteins | sample PEATcosm2014_Bin_35_FD_119750 | JGI IMG/M metagenome (GOLD analysis project Ga0181526, IMG submission 119750) | Peatland microbial communities from MTU Mesocosm Facility, Houghton, MI, USA - PEATcosm2014_Bin06_30_metaG | ecosystem: Environmental > Terrestrial > Soil > Wetlands > Peat | place...
GAGGAAGAGGCATAACCTATCCGGCAGCGCCTAACCGTCTGCCAGCCGTACCAGACCACTATAGCCTACATTACCGCGTTTGTCAAGTACCAACAGAGTCAATGCCCCCGATAGCACTGCCCTGCGCCGGTCCACCACGGGAGCATGTCAAAAGCTGTAGGAGAAATGCGAGGCTGGCCCGCAGCCCGCGAAGCGGGCGAAAGATCGTAGCCCACGGCGCAAGAAGCTGTGAAAAGACCGTAGCGGCGGGTTTATCCCGCCATCGCGGTTCTGAAAACGCTGGAGATATGGCGGGGTAAACCCGCCGCTACCTCCCGGCCGGCGATTTTTTCACAGCTTCACCGCCTCGCCCCTACCATTGTTCCCAGGGATCATCGAGGGAGGCGCAGGGCGAAGCCCTGCGTGGCGTGGGGCCGGAGTGGACAGAGACCGCCGCGCTGCGCTCACCGCCAGCCCGCGGTATTACGCCGCAGTATGGCGAGGTAAACTCGCCGCTACGGTGATAAAATCGCACCATGCCAGTGCCGTACTTTGTGCGCAAGAAAAACCGCTTGCCTCGCTCCTGCTATTTGGGCCACCAGTGGTATTTCATAACGGCATGTACGGAAGCAGGCCATCCGCATTTTTCCAGTGGTCAACTGGTGGAAGTGTTGCTCGACCTTCTGCGAGCGCAATGCTCCTCATGTTCCTTCAATGTATACGCCTATTGCTTCATGCCCAACCACCTTCACCTCGAACTGGCGGGCCTTTCCGACAACTCGGATGCAATCGTACTCCTTCACGACTTCAAGGGAATTGCGACATCACAGGCCCGCGCCGTCGGCGTTCGCAACCTCTGGGAGAAGGGATTCTACGACCATATTTTGACAGAGGATGACGATCACGATGCTGTGGCGTGGTACATTTTCAACAATCCGGTCAGAAAAGGCCTTGTGAATGACCCACGCGACTGGCCGTATTCGGGGTCCTGGATGTTCGATTGGAAGAAAGCCCTTCGGCCCATCCAAGAATACAACCCGCCATGGAAGTAGCGGCGGGTTTGCCCCGCCATTTTCGCCCCCGTGGCGACGGCCCTACCCCGCCGTGTGGCGAGTTAAACTTGCCGCTACAGTATGGGGCTGTGGGGCTGCTGATAAAATCTTTCGTGAAAAGAGTACCTGAAAGCCGTGAAACTATCGCCGGCCGAGAGGTAGCGGCGGGTTTACCCCTCCATATGTCTGGCGTTTTGAGAACCGCGATGGCGGGATAAACCCGCCGCTACGGTCTTTTCACAGCTTCTTGCGCCGTGGGCTAAGACCTTTCGCCCGCTTTGCGGGCTTACGGCATCCCTTACGATGAACGCCGGCTGGCGCAGGGCGAAGCCCTGCGTTGCGTTGAGCCGGAGTGAACAGAGAACGCAGAACTGGGCTCTCCGGCAGCCCCGATGGAAGCAGGGCTCGCAGATCATGTTTGGGAATTACCCGAGATTCTGATGGCGAACGCATAAAATGGCTTTCCTCACGCTGGAAAATACTGCTAGAATCATGGCCCGAGAAGTTTATCGCCAACTCTTCTCCGCGCAGGATCAACTGGGGCGTTGATCTAAAATTTTCCGTCAACGCAAAATTAAAGCACCGCGAGATCTTCAAGGCACGCTCGATTCCAAGATCCTCCGCGAAGGACGAAACGATGCAGTCGTCATGTAAAGACGCGATCCTGTTGCTGAAGAGTTGGAAGGACAACAGCGCACTGATCCGGTGCACCTTGGTTACGGCCGAAGACCTGATCTTCGTCTCTTGGGCATGGGTTACAGAAGTCTCCGATTCAGAAGCACAGCTAACGGGAAGAGCAAACTCCGTCTCTTTTTCCTTCCAAGGTGCTGATTTTGAGTATAGAGAGGCGAGTGAGTTAGATGATGACTCCAGGCTTCGTCTGTCACCCGAAGGACAACTAATCTGCTTGCTTGGCATCGGTTTCCCGAGTGGGACTACGCTCTTCCTGGCGCAGTCTCCGGGCAACGTATCACATGTAGAATGAATTTTAGCTCTCTTTGCTCAAGGATTCCGCAAAAGCAAACTCGCTCGCGGGCGCATACGTCCCGAGGTCTTGAAGCTGTGAGAAAATCGCCGGCCGAGAGGTAACGGCGGGTTTACCCCGCCATATCTCCAGCGTTTTCAGAACCGCGATGGCGGGATAAACCCGCCGCTACGCCTATTTCCACTCGCCGCCAATTTTCCAATATTCCAGCGCCGGTCCCTTGAGGCCGCCGGGGCCGGCCGTTATCGCGAGTTTCGCCACAGCTTCCATTTCCTGCGGCGTGTAAGGCTTGAAGTTCTGTGCAATGCGCACGTCGTCGTCAAGCTGTCCCAGGGTGCTACAGCCGACCGTGGCGCAATGGATCGGCAAGCTGAGAGAGTACCGAAGGCATTCTTCGGCATTCAAAACGCGCAACAGGAAAGCGTTGGCGAAGACCTTCATGGCTTGAATCCCCATGCCGCGCTCCACAGCCAAAGGCAAAGTGACCTTCTGAAAACTCAGGTACGCAGGGTCGGCGGCATGGAGTGGCATCAGAATGGAATCCCACTTGTCATAGGCCTTCAGCATCGACACGTGGGTTTGGGGATCGTGGTGCCCGGTAAAACCGAAGAAGCGGCATTTGCCGGCTTTCTTTGCGGCCTCGAAGGCCTCCATGGCTCCCCCCGGCGCAAAGATCTTCTCCACATCCGTCGAGTCCTGAACGCCGTGCATCTGCCACAAATCCACGTAATCCGTGCGGAGGCGCGTGAGTGAGCTGTGCAGGTCGTCTTCAGCTTCTTTGCGCGTGCGCTTAATGCATTTGGTGGTGATGAAGACTTCCTTGCGCACGTCGGCAAGCGCGTCGCCGTAGACCTCTTCGGAGTGCCCATCCCAATAATCGTGGGCGCAGTCGAAATAGTTCAGGCCCAATTCGTACGCGTGGCGCACGTGAGCCCGGGCGGCTTCCTTGGTTCGGGTCAAGGCCAGGCGCGCTCCGCCTTGTCCGATCACTGTCAGCTTCACGCCAGTCTTCCCGAACTCTCGCATGGGAATGTCGCCGGCGTGCGGTTTGGGGGCCCGGGCGCTGAGCCCTGTAATGCCCAGCCCGGCAAACACGGCTCCCACAAAGGTCCTTCGGCGTATGGGTTGGTTAAGTATGGGCGTCATCGATTCCTCCCGTTGCAGAAGCGGCTCAAATGGCCGCGGGGCGATTGGAGAGTATAACAATAGATGAAGCACGAGTAAGGTACAATAACGTGGTTTGGAGATAGCAGACCTGCCCCTGGCTCGTCACTCGTCAGTAACCTGGGAGGGAAAATGGCAATGAATCGTCGCGAGTTCATGTCGCTGCCGGCGGTGGCAATAGCCACCCGCCAACCCATAGTTCCCTCCGAAGCGAGGGCGGGCTCAGACTACTCCTTAGCAACCTCTTTCATGGGGACGGAATCAAGTGCTGGTCCGGATGTTCCCTGGCAGCGCAAAATCCGCCGCATCGGTCAATTGAATATGACCGAGCACGACCCGGTGACGCTCGACATCGAGCAGTGGGCTGATTACTGGGCCAGCCTGAAGGTGGATGCCGTGCTCGTGAGCGTCACGGGCATCCTCGCGTACTATCAAACCAAGGTGCCTTTTCATCGCAAGGGCAAATATCTCGGTGACCGCGATTTTTTCGGTGATTGCTGCCAAGCGGCGAAGAAACGCGGATTGCACGTGATCGCCCGCCTGAGTCCCGATCTCAATTGGGCAGACGCGGTCGCGGCGCATCCGGAATGGTTCGAGCAGGACGCGGATGGCCGTCCGGTGGTTCACGACGAGGACCACCGGCTGTTCTGCACGTGCATGTTTTCGACCTACATGACCGATTACATCCCGGCCATCATGCGGGAGATTAATTCAAGTTATGATGTTGACGGACTATTTACCAACGCCTGGCCGCCGCTGGGAAGTCTGCCGGTATGCCATTGTGCGATCTGCCGCAAGCTGCCGCCGAGCGGTACGGTCGAATACTGGGACAAGTTCAACGAGCGCACAGTTTTCCTTTGGAAGCTCTACGATTCGATCGCCAAGGAGAAGCGCGCGGGGAATTTCTATTTTGCCAATCTGGGGGGCGGAATCCGCTGCTCGGCCAACCTGGTGGAACTGGGCGAACTCTGCGAGTGGTTCCAGGCCGACAACCAGGGGCGGGGCGGGGAAGATGCGCCGATTTGGGGATGCGCGATGCAGGGCCGTGTTTGCAGCGCCGTGCAGAAAGGCAAGATGGCGACGAATGTGACCGGGGCATGGTCAACGGGGCCGGTCCGTTGGCGGGGCGTGGCCAAGTCGCGGGCCGAAGCCCGCATGTGGATGGACGAGACCGTGGCCAGCGGCATGGCGCCTTACCAACACATTGTGGGCGCCGAAAATGGCCTGGGCGAAGACCGGCGCGCGCTTGAGCCGGCGCGCGAATTCTTCAATTGGACCGCGCAGCACGAGCAGCATTTGATCAACAAACGGTCAATTGCCGCCATCGGCGTGGTGATGGGACAGCGCACGCAGTTGTTCTACCAACCTCCCCGGGGAGCTTCGGCGATGCAGTATATGGAGGGCCTGTACTACGCGCTGCTCGAGGGGCGTTTTCTGTTCGATTTCGTGCATGAGGAGAAGCTGACGCTCCCGGAGCTCGAAAAGTACACGGCCTTGCTGCTGCCGAACATCGCCCTGCTCAGCGACTCGCAACTACGCCAGTTGCGCGAATATGCGGATGCGGGCGGATCGCTGCTGGCGACCTTTGAGACCGGTTTGTACACGGAGAGGAACCAGAAGCGGGCGGACTTCGGTTTGGCGGACGTCTTTCAAATCCGCAAGGCGGGCGAGATCATTGGCACAACCGGCAATGCCTACTCGGCGCGAATCGAGAAGCAGCACGCCATCCTCGCCGGGTTCACCGGAACGAATTGGATTGCGGGCGCTGAGTACCGATTGCCTGTCGCACCCGTCGAAGGACCAATCATGACGGTCGTCCCTGGGTCGGTAGCTTATCCTCCGGAACTTTCCTATCCCGATCCTTCGCACACGCGAGAGCCCGCAGTGGTCCTCCGCGAAAAGGGCAAAAGCCGGCGGGTCTACTTTCCTGGAGATGTCGACCGAACCCTGTGGCACTCGGGGCACACCGATCTCAGCCGGCTGCTGCGGAACTCCGTTGGGTGGGTGGCGGGTCAGGAGCAGCCGGTAACTATCGAGGGAGATGGCCTGATCGAGCCCTTCGCGTGGGAAACTGAGGCCGGTTACGCCGTCCATGTGTTGAACTACACGAACCCGGCGGTACACCGCGGCTGGATCCGGGAATTCTATCCCATCGGGGAGCAGCACGTCCGAATGCGGCTGCCGGAAGGGCGTCGTGTGTCCCGGGTGGAATTGCTGCGGGCCGCAGCGGATATTCCTTTTCAAGTGGCCGATGAGGCAGTCACCTTCACCATTCCCAGGGTCGATGATTACGAAGTGGCGGCAGTATATTCCATTTGAATAACCGAAACCAGGAGGTATGACGTCATGCGACGCACGATCGGGCTGGGTATTTGCATTGTGGTTATATGCTTGGGTGCTGCTAGCGCGGAAGATGATGCAAAGCGTTTTGATGGGACCTGGGATACGACAGTTTCGTGCAGCAACACGGCGGGGGCGTTGGGTTACTCTTATCAATTCACTTCAACGGTGAAGGACGGCGTGCTTCATGGTGAAAAAGGCGACAAAGGCAAGCCCGGCTGGTTCCAGCTGGACGGGAAAATCCTTCCTGACGGAACGATGAAGCTCTACGCCAAGGGACTGGTGGGAGCGGAGGAAGTTGCCATCGGCCACCGTCCGCGCGGCAGCGCCTTTGGTTATCACGTTGAGGGAAAGTTCTCCGAGAAGGACGGAAGCGGCAAACGCGTGGAGGGCCGCCCCTGCGAGGTCGAGTTCGCGAAGAAGTAGTCCCGGCGACGACACGCTCCAGGGATTATCGGCTGCTTTCCGCGGCCGGCGCGGAGTCGAGGAACTCGTAGCGATCTCGATGCTCCTCCGGCAGAGCCCGGCACTTAACATTGAGGTGCATCACTTCATGAGTCTTGCCGAATTGCGGCCAGTTCGCCAAGCCTGACCCGTTGGGGTCGCCTGTCTTTATGAAGTTCGCCCAGTAGTCGTTCATTGTTTTGGCCACCGCGTAGTCGTCAGGCTGCCAGTCCGCCTTCTTTGAATCGAGCATAGTGAATACATACTCGAGCTCCGCGGCGTGCGGCGACCCGAAGGTCTTCAAACCCGTTCCCTTGTCCGCCTCCGGAATCGGGACGGTTTGGTCGAACTGGTACCGGTAAACCGTGTTTCCGGCTTTTGCCTGCTCGTCGAGCCATTTCCATGTGCCGAAGACAATGAACCGGTCGCTGGCCAGATCGCCGGCGGAACGCAGCGCCTCCTCGTCGGTGGATGCGGCGTACACCTTCAGGGCATCGTCAGCGCGAGGCCCGTATTCGCGGCGCAACTGCTCAGTGAAGGTCTTGGCGTTAGGCTTCTCCTTTGCCATCAGAACGTCCATCCGAGCTTCGTCCGCGTTCCAGCCGGCGAGAAGGGCACCGTGGTTTTGCTTTCCCTGTGCAAAGATGGAGGGCACGTCGGAGGGAAGGAAGTAGCCATCCACGATGGGCCAAAAGCCGAAGCCGTTATCCTTCTTCGAAGCCTCGCGGAGGAGATCGTCGGCCGACATGGCCCGCAACTCGGCTAGGTGTTTGCCGCCGCCGATTTTCGCGGCGAACTCCGCGCCCTGCTTTTCAGCTTCCGCCAGTGATGATTGGCCGCGCCCGCCCACCGGGCCGAAAAATGCTCCGCTTTCGCCGATTGCCTGCTGGAAGAGAGAGCGTGAGAGCGGGGAGGCCATCAGCGCGCTGACCGAAAGCGACCCGGCCGATTCTCCGCCGATGGTCACCTTTAGCGGATCGCCGCCGAATGCCGCGATGTTTTGCCGCACCCATTCGAGCGCTGCAACCTGATCGAGCAATCCGTAGTTGCCGGACGCTTTGTGGGGTGACTCCTGCGTGAGTTCGGGATGTGCGAAGTAGCCGAAGATACCCAGCCGGTAGTTCGCGTTAACCACCACGATGCCGTGCTTCGCAAAGCTCTCTCCATCGTACCGGGCCTCGTCGTTGGCTCCGGCGGCGAACCCGCCCCCGTAGAACCAAAGGTATACCGGAAGCTTTTGGTTTTTGGATCGGGCGGGAGTCCAGATCGTCAGATTGAGGCAGTCTTCGCTCATCTCTTTGCTGCGAAATACGATGTCGCTAAAGACCTGGGCCTGCATACAACGGGGACCGAAGTCTACGGCCTTGCGCACGCCGCTCCAGTGCTTGACCGGCTGCGGCGGTTGCCAGCGCAGATCGCCCACGGGCGGAGCCGCGAAGGGAACGCCTCTAAAAATCCGCAAAGAAGAGTCAGCGTTGACGGTGCCTTCCAGAATGCCGCTTGCGGTCTTCACCCGGTCAGCCGCCGAAGCCGTGCTCGCCAGAATAGCGACGCTCAATAGAACGCAGCTTGCGATAATATGATTACAGTTGTTCATGTGCTTCTCCGTTCAATCGCTGTTAGCGCGCTCGCTTATGGCGTGCGATGTTCATCAGCTACTCGCGCTGCCAAAGGTTATCAAATCCCCCGGGGTTTTGCGAGAGTGGAATCGCGGCGCAGGCGCGGCCGTTCCGCCGCATCGGGACACCACTAGAGTTCCCTTACAACAACCTGCGCGGTGCGGTGTATACTGCTGTCGCTTCAATAACTTTCGTCATCGGCAAGGGTCAGGAGTCCCCAATGTACACCTTCGCTAAACTGGTTTTAGTCGGCTCGGCACTCTTACTTCTCGGCGCGTCGCCGAATGGCTCGCAAAAGCCGGTGCGGATCAGCAGCGGTTTAATTTCGGGAACAACAGACAACAACGGTGTCACAGCCTACCTGGGCATTCCCTTTGGCGCGCCGCCGGTTGGGGAACTGCGCTGGCGTCCTCCGCAGCCCGTCGCCCGCTGGGAAGGCGTGCGAAAGGCCGACCATTTCGGTGCGAGCTGCATGCAGAATGAGCCCGGTGCGCGGCTTCCCTGGACGGAAGAATTCATGACGCAAGGGGCTGTAAGCGAGGATTGTCTATTCTTGAACGTCTGGACGTCCACGAGACCCTCCCACGAAAAACGCGCCGTCATGATCTATTTTTATGGCGGGGGATTCAACGAAGGCTCGAGTTCGGTCGCGGTCTACAACGGTGCGGAACTTGCGCGCAAGGGCGTTGTGGTGGTCACTTCCAACTACCGCGTCGGCCCGCTTGGCTTCCTTGTGCATCCCGACCTGGCGAAAGAATCGCCCCATCACTCTTCGGGGAATTACGGATTGCTGGACCAGATTGCGGCCCTCGAGTGGGTGCAAAAGAACATTGCCGCTTTTGGCGGCGACCCCGGGCGCGTCACGATTTTTGGGCAGTCCGCAGGCGCCATCTCCGTTGCGGACCTGATGCGTTCGCCGCTCGCCAAGGGCCTGTTCGCCAGGGCCATCGCTCAGAGCGGCCCCGGATTGTTTCCCGAAAACCTACACGGGGGGAGAGAGACGCTCCAGCAGAGGGAGCAACAGGGCCTCAAATACGCCGAAGCGAAGGGGGCTCACTCGCTCGCCGAGTTGCGCGCGCTGCCCGCTTCGGAGTTCTTCACGGCGACCCCCGGCAGCAAAAACGCGCCCTCGTATTCCGCTTATCCCGTGACGGACGGATGGGTGCTCACCGCGGAACATCCGTCGCGCGAGGTCCCGCTTGTCGTCGGGATGGTCGCAGGTGACGCTGGGTTCGCGGGCGGCTTCGGCCCGCCCACGGCGCTCACCGCCGCTTCTTACACGAGCTCCGTACAGAAGACACTCGGCGACATGGCCGCAACTTTCCTGAAGCTCTATCCCGTTGAGAAGGATTCCGAGGTGCCGGCCGCCAGGACGGCAAGCCAAACAGACCGCGCGCGAGTCTCTATCGATTTCTGGTGCGAGAGCCAGTTGAAGAGAAGTGGGAGGATTTACACCTATTTCTTCGATCGTCCCACACCGTGGCCTGCGCATCCTGAATTCGGCGCCTTCCACACTTCGGAAGTTCCGTACATCTTCGAGACCCTCAAGCTGCTCGATCGGCCGTGGAAGCCGGTGGACTTCAAGCTCTCGGATATCATCGCGTCCTATTGGTCCAACTTTGCCAAAGCAGGCGATCCTAATGGATCAGGCCTGCCGCGATGGCCAAGCTATGACCCCGCCAGCCACAATACGATGGAATTAGGAGAGCAGGTTGGACCTATGCCTGAAGCTGAACCTGCGAAGGTCGAGTTCTTCCTCGGCTATTTCAAGAAGTCGTGACGGCTTGGTTGTGCGTGGTCCGTTGTCAGTTGTCCGTGGTCCGTTGCCCGCGTATCGTACCACGGCTGTCATTCTGAGCGAAGCGAAGAATCTGCATTGGCTCGCGGACTGCAACTGCAGATCCTTCGCTTCGCTCAGGATGACAGTGACTTTCATCTCCATGGGTGGACCGCTGGTCCATGTACACTCAGAATGACAGAGCAGCAACTGACGACGGCCCACAAACAACGGACAACGATTTTCGGATTGCCACTTACTTCGTCTTCTTATCGCGAAAGGTCACATTGGCGATCAGGGGTTTAGCCCAGAAGCCGACGCTGAGAACCCAGCCAAAGGTCACGTAGAGGAACATCATCCCGGTGCGGAGGCCGAACGCATCGCCGAGGCGCCCGATGATCAGCGGCACGATCGCTCCGCCCATAATCCCGACACAGAGTATGCCCGCGAGCGGCCCGTGATATTCGGCCACGGAGTTCAGTCCCAACGAAATAATGATCGGCCACATCACCGACGCGCAGAAACCCATGGCAGGGAACGCCAGCTTTGACACAGGTCCCGGCCCAAACAAAGCCACCGTCAGGCAGGCGAGCGCGCCGAGGCTGAAACAGAGCAGCACTTTGCGGCTGTCCAACAGCTTAAGCAGCAACATGCCCAGCGCGCAGCCCGCCGTCATCAATCCCCAGAACCAGGCTACCGCCGCAGCCCCCGTGGTGTGCGGATCGTAGCCGTGATAGTGCGCGAGAAATTCGGAGATCCAGTCGGCGGTTCCCTGCTCGGAGCCCACGTACATGAAGATGCTCGCAAAAAACAGGAGGACGACGGGCTTCTTCATCAGATGCGCGTACATCTCGAGGGCGCCGGCTCTCTCCTCTTCCGTGCGCATCACCTGCGGGAAGCGCGACGTCCACAGCGCGATCAGCATCAGGGCAATAACCACCGCGAAGATCCAGTACATGGATACCCAGGGCAAACTTGCCGGAACCACTCGGCTCAAGGCTCTCAGCAGGAGGTTTTGCCTCGCCGGGGCCTCGAGGTGCAGGACCACGTAAGAGTAAACCTGCGGGCTGACAAACGATGCGGCGCCGAAGACCAACTGGGCAAACGCCTCGTTGAATGCGAAATGTTCTTCGCCGCCGGCGACGCGCAAAAGTGGGTTGATCGCCACCTGCAGCGCGGCCATGCTTCCGCCGATCAGAAAAAGGGAGACCAGGGAAACTTGGTAGACCGGCAAAAGCGCGAAAAACAGGGCTCCGGCCAGCGCCACCGCAAACGAGGCCAGCATTACCTTCTTTTCTCCCCACGCCTCCACCAGAAATCCGGCGGGAATTGAAAGCACTCCATAGGCAATAAAGAACGAAAACGGCAGCAGGGCAGTGGCGGTGAGGCTGACGTGAAAGCTCTGGATAATATCCGGGATAATAGGACCAAGGATGTTGGTGAGAAACGAAATAACAAAGAAGGTGGTAAGGACCAGAGCCACCATGTATCTGCTACGTGTCATGGTTAGATGCAGCCCCCTAACGCTGCTTCGGGGGGCCAACCCTTGTGGTGGCCCCGGAGCGGCCGGAAGGACCGTCCCAAAATGTCGGGCCTACTCCTCGACGGTCACCTTCGACCCCTGAGTAAAGCGGCCGGCCTCGCGGCCGGCTTGTGCCGCCAATGCCAGAGTGACCATTTCGACGGGAAGGATCTCGAGGATCGGCAACACACTCTGAGGCGCGTCCGGAATGCGCAGGGAAGAGAGCCCCGCATGCTGCCCGATCAATTCCGCTCTGCCGCCGTTCCGGCGGACGTCCTCGACCAGTCTTAAGTTCAACGTCCTAGTCTTCTCGTCGCCTTCGAAAACCAGAACCACCGTCTCTTCACTGAGCATCTCCATTGGCCCATGCCGCAGCGCGGCACTGCTCATTCCCTCGGAGTGGCGGTGGGTCGACTCTTTAATGATGAGTCCACCGGTCCCGGCAGCGGCGAGCGAGCCTCCCCGCCCGACCAGGAAGAGGTCGCGCACGCCTTCCAGACAAGCGGCTAATTCGGCGACGTGATCGCGCCAGCGTTCCAGGTAGCCTCGAACCGCTGGAACCGCCGGCGCCAGTTCGGCGGTGGTCTGCGGGGAATTCGCATCGGTCAGAAGGGATCCCAACTGATGCAGCGCCATCAAAGCCGTCACATAGGTTTTGCAGGAAACCGAGAATTCCTCTCCCGCCTTCGTCAGGAAAGCACTATCGGACTGCAACGCCAGGGGGCTGTCGGCCGTGTTCGTGACCCCGATGATCGCGCAGCGGCGTGCGTTGTCGTTGAGAAGACGAACGGTCTCAGCGCTGCGCCCGGATTGAGAAACCGCGACCACCAGGCTCCGGTCGTCCAACAGGCTTGGGAAATAGTAGAGAAGCTCTGAAGTCTCGATCATCACGGTACAAAGGCCGGCGGCCGTAAGGCACGCGTACAGGGGGTAGAGGGCACAGAAGGACGATCCCATCCCTGTCAGGACGATCCTCCGTATTTCTCCCTTTTCCAATCGCCCGAAAATCTGCAAGAAGCTTTCGGGCACGCTGAGACCACGGAGCGTCGCCTCCAGCGCCCGAGGCTGGTCCAGGATGTCACGGACGTAGTCGTTTTCAATAATGGTGTAATTAGTATTAGCAGGCACGATGATCTCCAGAGAGTGTCAATGTTGAAGGAACCCCTCACCCGTCCTGCGACGGCTGATGACTGCACCATCGCCGGACACCTTCTCCCCAGGGGAGCGGGCTCGTTAAACGCGATGGCGCGATCACGAGGGTCGGCGGCTACCTCGCGAAGCGATGGTGCCAGACCTGGGCCGCGCCAATCAGGGCCACGTCCGGGCCCAGGGACGCAAGTGAAATCTCCACGCGTTCGTAGGGCACCAGGCGGCAATTCTCGCGAATGACCTCACGAATGCGATCGAGAAACAGATCCGCGCTTTTCATCACGCCGCCGCCTAGCACGATGGCGTCCGGGGTAAACACACTCACGATATTGGCGAGTCCCACGCCCAAGTAGTAGCCCTCGCGTTCGACGGCTCGCCGGGCCCATTCGGCGCCCTCCGCGGCCCTCGCGCAGATGAGCTTGGCGCTTAACTCCTGGCCGCCATAACTGCCCGAAGCGTTGGCCTTAACCCACTCCACCATGGCCGGGCCGCTGGCCAGGCTCTCCCAGCAACCCCGAGCGCCGCAAGAGCAAGGCGGACCCGACGGTTCAACTACGTGGTGTCCGATCTCGGAATGGCAGCCGCCGGCTCCGCGATAGACATTGCCTTCCAGTATCACACTCGCGCCGATTCCGGTGCTGATGGTCACGTAGACCAAGCGGATCTTTCCCTTGCCGGCTCCCCAGACCGCCTCTCCCAGGCCCGCCGCGTCCGCATCGTTCTCCATCGCCGCCGTCACACCGAATTTCGCTGACAGCGTCTCAACCGGGTTGCCACCTTCCCATCCCGGCAACAGATTAACATTGCCCAGCGCGCCTGAAACCGGGTCTACTGGTCCTGTGCACCCAATGCCGATTCCTTTAATCCCCGTTTGGCCGACGCATTGTGCGAGCATTTCGGCCACACGCCGCATAGCGTCGGCAAAGCCCCGGGGCACGTCTGTGGGGCACTCCGCCTTGGCCAAGACGCGCCCGTCCTCGTCCACGACCCCTGCGGCTATCTTGGTTCCGCCGATATCAACCGCGCCGATCATGGGAATTCCCCCCTGCAGGGTGACGACCCCCTGGAAGCCCGCGCTCCCAGGAATGTAGAAACTCGATCCCTCTCCCTCAAGGGGGAGAGGGTATCAATATCACGTAGAAAATCTATTTCCACGCGAAAACCGCCGCGCCGTACGGCTGCAAATCCAATTCCCACTGCGAGCCCTGAAACGACACCGGCTGTTCTCCCTCGGGCGTCAAGCGCCGGACTGACTTCAATGGTTCCGCAGAAGCTACCGATACATGCTCGGACTTGCCGTGGTGATTGACAACGATAACATAACCGTGGTCCCGTGCGTCCAGCGACATTGCCTCTACGGAAGGTTGACCGGTATGGAAGCGGGGTTTGATTCCTGCCCAATCGCGAAACGCCTGATAAATCCGGTAGGAATTCTCCTCTTTGTCAAAGGCAGCGGGGACATTTGCCAAATAGGTTTCCAGCGGATAGGCGCAGACGAGTGTGAAGCCCTTGCCTAGGCGATTGGCTACGAGCGCTGGGCGCCCGTCCTGGTCAACAGCAATCGTGGTGCCGCCCCTTACGTTGAGCGTCGCCGCCCATTGGCGCGGCCCGCCGCCACCGGAATAATGGAAAGTCTCACCACTCTTCAGGCCGCTCCAATCAGCCACAACCTTCAGCGTCACATCGCTAACGGGAGAATGATCCATCAGTCGCGCTCCGAAGAGGCTTTCCATCTCCGGAATCGCGGCGTCTCCGCAAAGCGAAGCGTAAAGGGCTCCGCCGTTTTCGACATATTTGCGCGCCTTTTCCCAGAAGTCGGAGTGCACGTGGACGAGGAAATTGTCCGTGCTGGTCAACGGCGAGGGCAGCAACAACAACGGTCGCGATTGCCAATCTGAATACTCGCGGGGGAAATCCGCCTTCAAGCCTGCTTCTCGCGCCAGGATGAACGCCGAGAGCCAACTCCCCGTCAACCAATCATTCTCCTCCGACAGATCGGGCAGCTTCTGCCCAGCCACCGCGCCGCCTTCGTCAGTCGACGTATAGGGAACAATTACAGGACCACTCAGTCCGAAATGAGATTCGTCACCGTAGGGCTTCGACCATTCATCAGGAACGATGATGCCGGCTGTGGCGGACGCCGGCTCAACCCCGGCAAGGTCCAGCCTTCCTACGATCTTTTCGAACTCTTCGAACATTGTCCCTGTGGCACGCTCTTTCCCATCCCAAGTCGTCAATCCGAATTGGGTTTCATGCGGCGAACGCAGATAAGGGACGAGGCGATACTGCCGGGGTGCGGCGTCGGTATAGCACCAAATCAGGAACCCGTCCGCTCCGGCTCCCAACGCGGAATAGAGGCTTGCGCGAAGGTACGCCGCGATCTGCTTAGGCTCGTATTGTGCCGCAGAAGCCCCGATCTCCTGCACCATGACCGGATGCCCGGCGCTTCCGGAAAGAGCCGTTTCGAGCGCCGCTCCATAAGTTCCTCGCGTAGAAAGCATGGCATCGGGAAAAAGCTTCTGAGAGTAGATTGAGTAAGGGTGCACGCTGAAGAAATCGACATCGTCGCGGAGATTGTCAGGACGGAAGGGACCGCGCCCTACGTCCTCCATGCTGGTGCCCACCACGAGCGGATGGAGGGAATCGTAGCGATGGATGGCGCCGCTAAGCAGACGGGTCCAGTTGATGGCCATGGAATCTGTTGTCTGCTCAGAAATCCAGAAGGGAGGCTCATCCGTCAGATCCCAGGCAAGAATGGCGGTTTCCTTGCCGTAACGGCGGGCAAACTCGGCGGCGAAGTCGGTCTCCAGCCGCAGCATGTACGGGTCAGACTGAGGATTACGACCCTGGCGATACGGCACGTCCCAAAAGGCTTCTCCCACTTCGCCGCCGATCAAGAGCATGGGATGGAGGTAAATGTGATAGCGGTGAGCCAGGGAAATAAGAAAATCGAGCCCCTTGAAAGCCTCGGGGTTGAAATCACCAGGCCGCGGCTCAAACCATGCCCAGACCATATCGAGACGTATGGTGTTGAAACCCAGTTCGTGCATGCGCGCGAAATCCGCCTCCACCGACTTCGGATCCCACTCGTAAGGCCACGCCATGGCAGTTTGAGCGGGAACCCAGTTGGCGCCCACGGGAATGAAGCGGCGTCCTTGGCGCGAGAAGTAGTTGCCGTCCAGTCGAACGGCGGGCAGAGGAGCTTCGTTCAGCGCCTGCTGCAAAGACTGTTCGCTCGCCGTGCCCTGTTGTTTCTGCGCTCCGCCTGTGGTTGGCGGCGCGCAGATCAGGCACAATAGAGCCAACCCGTAAAGGCGCCACGAGACACGGTGAGGAATTCTGTCGATTGTCTGAAGCATGGGTAGCGGGTCTCCTCGGGTCGTTTTGTTGCGCAGAGATGGTACTCTTTTTCGCTTCGATCCGCACCTTTTCTTGGCAGGAAAGAGCTCGTCCTGATTTGACGCAACTTGCTCGCTATGCCGAGCGAAGTAGTGGTAAAGTCTGAAGCTGCGGCGTCGCCCCGCCGGCGCGCAATCTCAGCCGGGCGGAGCGAACCCGCTTCTATAATTATGGAATGGCGGTGTAACGCCGCCGACACATCGAGGAGGACTCATATGAA
>Ga0181526_10002569_pt1 | contig 15641 bp, 14 predicted proteins | sample PEATcosm2014_Bin_35_FD_119750 | JGI IMG/M metagenome (GOLD analysis project Ga0181526, IMG submission 119750) | Peatland microbial communities from MTU Mesocosm Facility, Houghton, MI, USA - PEATcosm2014_Bin06_30_metaG | ecosystem: Environmental > Terrestrial > Soil > Wetlands > Peat | place...
ACCTCTGGGGCACGACCTGGGCGGGCGAACTTGATAACGACGGCACGGTATTCGAGTTCAGCCCCTCACCCTCCAACTGGACGGAGAACATCGTACACATCTTTGGGCTAAGACTCCGCAGACGGCCGACAAAGCTATCATTACCGTGTACACAAAGTGGAAAACACCCATCAGCGCTAACGGGTCAGGTACGCGATTGAGCAGAGCGCCAAACATTACGGTGGCTGTACTGACATAGATGACCAGGCACACAGCCATGATCAAGCGAATGACTCCGTAAGCTATCCAGCATAACCCCAAAGTCCGGAGGTGACCGCTCAGGCTCTGGGCAACGGGATCGTGTGGGGACATGACGGCCTCCTGTGGGCTGGCGTGGCGGGCAAAGTCTATCACTGAATGGATTGGTTGCGAGCACAGTGATAAATAACCTGATTAGGCTGGAAAGGCCAACACGATGAGTTGGACCCGTCGTCATAAGTACAATTGAGATCGATGTGCTGACGATACCAACTTTCCCGGCGGGCTGAGATTCTGGCCAGCTACTTCTATGCAGAATACGAGGGCATGGACTGGGAGGCCCGCTATAATACCGCTCCAACTCGAACAGTGCCCGTGATCCGGCAGGACGTTAGAGTGCCGGTGCGGCGTGCCTCATTGATGCGATGCGGCTTGGGCTCGCACGAGACGCGCTCGGAGACTGCTGCGGAGAAGCCGGCTCTCAAGGAGCTCCTCCCAGCGCCGACGCTGTGTCATTCCTCCGGATGCCTGAGATGATGCGGCGGGAGCCTTTTGCCTTCGCTGGACTGTGAGATAAGCAGCACGGCTTTCCCTGTCTCCTTTAGCTCGCGAACGCCGGATGGAACGCAGCCCGCCTCAATGGTGATGTTTGCCGCTAGAGTGGCCACCGGAATGACCGCCCCCGCCCGAGTGCCCACCGCCAAAATGATTCCCGCCGTTGAAGCTCTTCGGAGCATGGCCTCCGCCGCCGTGGAAGCTCTCAGACCCGTGGCCGCCGCCAAACGGATGGAAGCCGCCGGAGCGCGCCTGCTTGCCAGGAGACTCCGCGAAACCCCTGTTCCCAAATTCGGAGGACGACCGCTGCCCGAAATTCGAGCGGGGAAGCCCTGCCGTTGATCCGCGATTGGCGCCAGCCGGCCTGTTTACAGGCGACGGTACGTGGCTGTAGGCCAGCTGCGGTCCGCGGGCGTAGCCAGAACCCTGATAACCGCGGCTGGAGTTTTGCGCTGAACGGTTCCCCGAATAGCTGTTCGGTGGCCGATGAACAAATGCATGTCCCGGCGCCGCGTTGTATCCGCCACTGGGCCGGTTGTAGCTGTTCGGTGGCCGATGGACAAATGCCTGTGCGTGACTCGTGTTATATCCACCGTTTGAGTAGCCATAGCTGTTTGGCGGCCGATGGACGAATCCCTGCCCCGCTGTGGTGTTGTATCCGCCTCCGTTCCCGCCATAGCTGTTTGACAGCCCGGCCGACGCTTCCGATTGCGAACCTGCGCGTGGTCCGCCGCCAGGGAAGCCCCAATCGGCCACCGTGGAGCTCTGCGAATTGTAGTTCGAGTTATTGAACAGCACAGCCTGGGCCAGCCAGCTCAATCCCCATGCCAGCCAGCCCCAAGGCGTGTGGTTGAAGGCGCTCATCGCGATGCCCAGGCCATAACGAACCCCGGATGAGCCGAAGAACGAGCCCAGCGCACCAATCAGCGAAAATCCCGGGTAAGGGGATACCGCTTGTCCGTACACACTCCACGGGTTATAGGCTGGGACATAGACCATCTGCGGATCTACGGGGGCCAGTTGGATGTTGCCCCCGACGTAGTTCACTGCCTCGTAGGCAGTGGTTTGCAGATTTCCTGCCGCTTGGGCGTGCGCCCGCATTACCTGCACGGCCTCCAATATGTCCGCCGGCTGGTTGTAGTAGGCATTGCCCAGGTCGGTTGTCCACGGCAGATTCCCGTCCATCTGCGCCAACACCTGCGGAAACGCCGTCAGTGCCTTCACGCTCGGGTCCCAGTTCTGGACGTCTGCTCCGGCTGCAATCTGCTCGGAAGACGCGTCGCCCTGCATCTGCCGCCAACGATCGGCGTCCGTCACCTGCGCGGGATAAGTGGAGGCGGTAAGCACCAGAGCGACAAGCGCATCCGGATAGAGGGCAATTGGCGCCACAAGTTGCTGCAGGCGCACCGCATTCAGCGGCTGAACCACCTGGCCATTACCCTGCTGCTGATACGCGTCAACAGCCTGGTAGCGCCGTTCTCCATAGCCTGGTTCGTCTGACTGAATCTGTCCGCTGTAATCTTGCTGCGCTTGTCCGAAGCGGGGCGGGGACGTCTGCTGCGCCAACAATTTTCCCTGCCACACCGGCAGCAGAAGTAATGCCATCGCCAGCGCGACCATGCGTCTAAGTGCAGGTCCCACGCCTCCGAAGGAATAGTTATGCAGGATTGAATAAAGCCGCAGGCGCGGAAACCTGGCGGGCTCCGATGCGGACAGGTGCGTTTGACGTCTCATCCGTCAGCCTCACTGGCCAATACAGCCTCGCCTGAAGGTGAGACCTATATTGCACGCCGCGGTAGGCTGCCTTTCCGCCGCGTACAACATAAATCGTAGTTTTTCGTGCTCCGATCGGTCAGGCGCCAAAGCAAGCCCGGTCCGTCGGCCGAAGAAACGCTACTCTGGTCTGAACCCGGAAACTCGGTGTTAGTTGCGGAAAGTGATGTGAATAGAGACCCAGCCCTGAGCTTGGCCTTGCTGTGTTCTTTCGCCACGAAGAACCGGGTTCTGCTAAACACGACCCACATCGCTCGACCGTGCAGGGCCTCTGCCTCCGAGGTGGATCGCGAAGAGAAAAAGATCTCTCGCGAAGCACCGCTGAAATCCAGCAGGCCACAGCTTTACAACTTTTGTTCTGGTCCCGCGTTTAAATGAGTAGGTGCTTTCAGACGGAGAGTGGTCGATCTGAGGCAGAGGAAAGAAGAAATGCGTTATCTAAAGTATTTGGCGTTGCTGGCAGCGTTGATGATTCCACTGGCCTACTCGCAGGCCCAGATTGGAGTGTCGATAGGTGTCGGGCCGGGATACTACGGCGGGGCGCCAGTATGCACCTATGGCTACTACGGATATCCACCTTATGCGTGTGCGCCGTATGGCTACTACGGACCTAACTGGTTTGTCGGCGGAGTGTTCATCGGCGCCGGGCCATGGTATGGGGGATACTACGGCCGTGGCGGCTGGTGGCCTGGTGGCTATTACCGTGGTGGCTATTACGGACGCGGTGGCTATTGGGGTCGTGGTGGCTGGGGCTATGGTCGCGCAGGTTATGGTGGCTATTACGGACGCGGAGGCTATGGCTACGCTCGCGGCTCCTACGGACGCGCAGCCTACGGTGGACGCGGTTATGCCGGGGGCGGCTACCGTGCCAGCGCCGTCGGGTTCCACGGCGGGGGCGGTGGTTTCCACGGGGGCGGCGGCCGTCGCTGATGCTGACGAAGAGGCAATTAATCCCAGAGTTCGTAATGAAGACGCGACTGGAGCATCTATCTTTCGTACTGCTGATGTTAGTGTTGGCGGTCGGTTCCGCTGAGGCTCAAACCAGACCGTACCCATATAACCCGCCGGAAAGAATGGCTCGCGTGCAGTATATGTCGGGGCAAGTATCGGTGGCGCCCTGTGAAGGCAACGACTGGGTTGCAGCCGCCCTTAATCAGCCGCTGCAGCCCCCTATCTGTATCTGGGCAGACAAGGACTCGCGGGCAGAATTGAACGTGGGTTACGCGTTTATCCGAATGGGGGCGGAGACAAGTGTCAGCCTGAATACCTTGAACCGAGGCACCGTGCAATTCAGGGTTAATCAAGGCGTCGCTAGTCTTTCTGTCCGATATCTCTTTCCTGGCGAAATATACGAGATTGATACTCCCAATACCACGCTGACTCTTATGAAGGCGGGAGTGTATCGCGTCAATGTTCTTCCCGATCAGGACCAAACATTGGTGACGGTGAGGAAAGGCTCTATTGCCGCAACCGGGCAGGGCCCCTCCGTGAAGATAAATGCCGGCCAGCAGGTGCGGTTTCAAAACAAAGCTCCTATGCAGCACGCCACGGAGAAAGCGCCGCCGCCCGATGGGTTCGATGACTGGGTCAACGTTCGCGACCAAAGACTATGGGGCCGTCAACCTCCACCGTTCGGCGTTTATTTCGGCTATCCCCCGCCGCTCTACGGACCACCCGGATTCTGGATACGGTAGTGACACCGAGTGAGCAAAGGATCAGCTCAGCGACTTTGCCCAATTGCCCTGCTGAATCGCTTGAAGATGTGCTCAAGAAGGCACTCGGATTTTTGTACACATTTGTACCCCGACCCTGTGATTTAGGGGGTTTTGGTGGCATGTGGAAAACGTAAAACGTGCAAATGGCGTAGATTCAACAGAATGCGTTGATTACTGCATGTCCTTTACGGCCTGGCCAATGTTGCTGGCCTCGTAGAAACGCTTCAGATCGGCGTGTCCGGCGAGCGTCTCGCGCTCCTGGCCGTTCACCAGAATCTTCACGCGTGCGACCTTGCTGTCATTTGCGTTCAGCGTCAACACCAGCGACGCGACGGTCAGTTCCTCAGCGAGGACGCCGGATGGATGCGCGTCGGCGAACGCCGAGTTCGTATCCACCACAGCAGTGTCCGCACTCAGCAGATACACCGAGCGCACATCGGAGGCCGGCCCGATGGTATGCGGCGATGGCGGCTTCAAGTATTGTGCCAGCAGGGTGCGCAACACCGCGCGGACGCGCTCGCTGCGTTCGGCCGGCAACGCAACGTTGATCTGCGCCTTGCGCAGGGTGCCGTCGCTGTCGTTGGCGATAAACAGGATCACCGGTTCCGGAGGCCTGTTCACCGGAGGCGTCACGATCAGTTGCTGCTCGGCAGCCGCCTGCGCGTCACGCGCGACCTTGCGCTTCAGATGCAAAGCGTAAGAACCGAGCCCGATGGCAACGATCCCAAGTATGGCGAACATCACGAGGATGTGCCGAGGTCCCCAAGCCACCTTGGTTTCGGGCGGATCGGGTTCAGGCAGCGTCATGGTCGCACCTCCGGCAGCTTGGAGCGCACGGCGGCAATGCCGGCGGCAATCGATTGCGCCACCTGCTCCTGATACTCGGCGCCGGCGATGTTGTCCACATTGTCGTCGGGAGGCGCGATCTCGACTGCGATTGCCGGTGCAGCGATGTTGTTCATGGGCCGCAGCGGGGCGACCAGCGTGGTGTTGGGCAGCTTGCGCGAATCCAGCTCCGCTGCTACCGACCCTGCGGCCACACCGCTCAAGTCGAGAAACGCCGCTTGCGCGGTGTCCCAGGGCAAGAATCCACTATCACGCGATTGGCTGGTCGGGGGCAGCATCGAGGTGAAGACATGCACACCGCGTCCGGTATTGGCGGCGTGCAGCGTGATGTAAAGCGCCGGACGCGCGGCGTTGGTGGACATGGCGCGCTGGTCCAGCGCGATGGCCACGTCGGAGTTGCGCAGCATTCCAGCGGCAATGCCATGGCTGGCCAGCTCGCGCTGCACGCGCCGGGCAAGCGCCAACACGACATCCTTCTCCACCAACGACGGAGTGATCGATGCTCCACTGTCGGCGCCACCGTGGGCGGGATCGATCAACACCAGGAAGCGCGGGCCGGACGGTGCCTTCGGCTGTGGCGCTTGCGCTTGCGCGGGAGCTTGTGGCTCCGGCGTTGGAGCCGTCGGCGCTGGCGGCGGAGGAGGCACGGGGGTCACGATGATCGTCTTGCCGCCGTCAGCGAAGTTGGCCATCAGCGGAGCCGTACCCATAACGTCGAACTCTGCCAAGCCATCATGCTCGGCAAAGACCGCGCCGGTGATCACGGAGTCCTCAAAGTTGGCGCTATCTTGCCCGTTGGAGACCACAGGCTCGCGGTGGAAGGTGAAGCGCACGCGTCCCGGCTCGGTGGCAACGGTGGGATTGACCGGGGCGGGGAAGCTCACTACCAGCTTCGGTGGGTTGCTCTTGTCCAGCTCAAGGCTGTAGCGAATGGGGACGTCGCCGACGAACAGCCGCCTCGCCGCAGAGTGCAGTTGGACAGGCTTCGCCAGCAGCTTGTTCAGGATTTCCGGAACAGAACTCAACGGAACGTAGCCGCGGCCATTCTGCAGAACAAAATTAGCGGGCAGCTTGTGATTTTCTCCCAGAATCTTCGCCTTGTCCTTGCCGTCATTGAACTGCGCTTCGACGGCGCGGCCACCCGGCGGAGTGAACTTCACTTTGTATTTCTTACCATCGGGACGAGCGTCGATGGAGCCCAGCGGCTCGAGCAATTCGACCAGCCCGGCATAGGGCAGACCCTTCACATCCAACAGCGGAACGGAATAAAAGGTCTGCGGAGAGTAAACCGTTAGCTGGTCTGCCGGCTGCGCATGCACCGTCGCGAGATGCGCGATCAGGGCGGCCAGCCCGAGCGCCGGCAGAACCACAGCGAGCCAGACGCGAGAACGGTTATCTGCCAGCGGGAACCTCGAAGTCATCCGATCGATCCGTGAGCGATGTACAGGGCACCCTCAACGATAAATGGGATGAATCGGCGAGACAAACTGGCGAGGGGGGTGCGGTGCCAATGCGGAAAGGATGCTTGACTTAGAATCGGTCGGCGCGTGCGTTCCGAACCGGGAATGCGAAATCAAAATTTTCCCCAAAGCGTCCCACATCACCGACAAACCTCAGGGCGCATGGGAAGATGCGCTTAGTGCTTTGACCTGGAGGTTCGTTATGTCCATTCCTCTCAGGGCTCTCCTTCTGTCGACAATCCTAGGAATTGCCGCAACCGCACAAAGCCAAGTCAACATCGTCAACTTCGATTTTGCAGCCGTGCCGATCGCGTGTGGGCAGGATTACGCATACCAGATGGGGCAGGTCACCGGCTGCGCCTATAAGTTCGTGTGGCCTATGCAAAACTTCAATTCGACCCCAGGCTTCGGATGGACCTTGAGTGGGCTTCTCGCCACCCAGGGCTGCTCTGGTCTTACCGGTCCCAACACCTCATTCCTTCCGCCGCCATTCGGCGGGCTGCCCTTCACCCAAGCAGTCGCCTTGGAAGGGCCATCGTTCGTGTGGCAAAACATTGGAGGCTTTACCGCCGGAAGTTACACACTCAGCTTCTACCTGGGCTCGCGATACGCAAGTGGGCAATATGACGGCAATCAAACTGTCCAGGTCTTGATCGACGGCAACGTGATTAATACCTGGAATCTGACAAGCTTTACGCCATTCACGCTGCAAACCGTCCCGTTCACGGTCAGTACCGACGGCAGTCACGTGTTGGAGTTCAAGGGATTACGACACTACGACTCCACCGCGTTTCTGTCGTAACGTCACGATCACCCCCACAGGAAGGCAACTTCCGACGATGGCTCCTCGTCGGCCGCGATAACAAAGCGCACAAACGAGGCCCAACCGGTTAAGTCAACGGGGGCCTCGTCCTTTTTAGCGCCCTCCCGCTTTTCCCTGCGCTGCCGTCTCCACCGAATAGATGGTGAGCCCACTCAGCATCTTGGGATAGAAGTCGGTGGACTTTTGCGGCATCACCCCGCCGGCAAACGCGATATCGCGCATCTGCTCAATGCGCACCGGATTCATGAGGAACGCTACTTGTGCGGCGCCGCTGCGCACTTCCTCCACGGCCTCATTGGCGTCGCGGATGTACTTCAGGTGCTTTTGTGCGCGGATGTCCTCCTCCGACATGCCGAGGATCTCTTCCAGCACCAGCTTGTGCAACTGCACCACATCAAGCCCGCGCTGCTGCTCGGACAGATCTTTCAGACGCGCCGGCTGCACATCGGTACGTGCACGCAGCAGGAATCCGCTGTGCGCCGTCACCGCCAGGAGTCCTGTGCGATCCTTGCCAGCCTGATGCAGCCGACGTACCGCGTCTTGCGCGTCCGACACCGGTCCCACATCCTCGACCTCAAAATACTTCCGCAGCTCGGCAACCATCTCGAAGATGCTGAAGTTGTCCAGGCCAAAGACCACGCGATGGGTGGGCAGGATCACCAGCCCGGGCGCATCCATGTTGACGAACGTGATCACGACGCGTTCATAGGGAGCGTCCAGATTGCCCTTAGACTGCTGCCGCATTTGATTGCGATAGTTGAGAGCGGTTTCGTAGCGATGGTGGCCGTCGGCGATGATGAGTCTCTTGTCTGCCATCTTCGCCTTTGCGGCCGCTAAGGTCGCCGGATCGGAGACCTTCCACATCTGGTGCAGCACGCCGTATTCATCGAGCAATTCGACCGTCGGCGGCCCTTCCGGCTTCAGCAGCTTACCAACCTCGTCCGCCGGATCGCTGTAGAGCATGAATATCTGTTCGCAATGTGCCTGCGTCGCCTGCAGAAGGTTCAGGCGATCGGCCTTGGGCTTACTCAGCGTCTGCTCATGGCGAAAGACCACCTTGCGGTCGTAATCTTCCACGCGGCCCAGGGCGATAAAGCCGCGCCGTTCCGCCTCGGCTCCAGTTGGATCGCCGGGAATCTTAAACCTCTGGACATAAACGTAGATGCTGGGTTCAGCGTCACGCCGCAGAACGCCCTCGGCCTGCCATTGCCGCAGACTGGCTGCCGCCCGCGTGTACACGTTCTCCTGATCATTGTCGTCAGGTTGGGATTTGCCCAGGATGATTCGCACCAGGTTGTAAGGACTAGCCGCATAGTACCGGTCTTGCATCGCCGGGCTGATTTTGTCGTAGGGCTGAGTCATGACCTCGCCCGCAGTCACTTTCGAAGGATCATAACGAAGAGCACGAAAAGGAAGGATGTCTGCCATAAGAGTCCCTGCTCCCGACGCGAAATTTTATGAGAGATGAGCGTCGGGAAGGGTGATTGTAGCAACAACAATAAGGAAACCAGAATGACGTGAATCACATCCAAAGGTTCAGCCAACCGGGCGGAGAAGCGTTGGAGATGGCGGCGACAGAGCCTGATTTGCTTGCCGCAAGCTGTGATAACATTCAGCACAAGCTTTAGAGGATCCTATGGCCCGCGGTAGCAGTACGGCATTCGGGTCAAGTGGCTCGGCCATCCAGCCTCGGTATCGTAATCGTGCGGCGGGACTTTTTCACCGCCAGCCCGTCCAATCCACCGTGCGCGCTTCCCAGACCTTGCTCCTGCTGCTTGGCTTATGCCTTGTCGCCTGCTGGACGGTTTTGCCTGCACTTGCCCAGAACGACGACATCCACATCACTCCGCGCGAAACCAAGAAGACCGACGCGACCCTCGCCCCGGACATTCCCGGCGATCCCTCGCTGCGCACGCACACCAAGCCGCTGAAGAAAGATGTGGAGCTGGTGCTGGTTCCGGTGACCATAACGGATCCGATGAACCGGCTGGTAACGGGCCTGGAAAAAGAGAACTTCGAGCTCACCGACAATGGCAGGCCGCAGACCATCCGTCACTTTTCCAGTGAGGACGCTCCGATCTCGCTCGGTGTCATTTTCGACATCAGCGGTTCCATGGCCGACAAGATCGACAAGTCGCGCCAGGCCGTAGTTGAATTCTTCCGCACCGCCAATCCGCAGGACGAGTTCTTCCTCATCACGTTTTCGGAAAAGCCGGAAGTGCTGGTGGACTTCACCTCATCGGTCGAGGACATCCAAAACAAGCTGGTGTATGCCATTCCCAAGGGGCGGACGGCATTGCTGGATGCCATCTATCTCGGCATGAATCGCATGCAAAAGGCGCACTATGAGCGCAAGGCGCTTTTGATCATCTCCGATGGCGGCGACAACCACAGCCGCTACACCGAAGGCGAGATCAAATCCATGGTGCGGGAAGCGGATGTTCAGATCTACGGCATAGGGCTTTTTGACCGTGACTTCAAGAGTCCGGAGGAACGGGAGGGCCCGGCCCTGCTGAGTGATGTTACCGAAGTAACCGGCGGGCGCACATTTGTCATCGATTCGCCCAACGAACTGGCGGACGTAGCCACCAAGATAGGTATTGAACTGCGCAACCAATATGTCCTCGGATACCGTCCAACCAATCCGGGACGCGATGGCAAATGGCGGAAGATCAAGGTGAAGCTGAATCCCCCCAGGGGCTTGCCGCCGCTGCACGTTTATGCCAAAACTGGATACTATGCACCTACGGAATAAGCGCAATTTCTTCCTGATTACTTTGGTTTTGTTGGGGGGCGCGTGGTTGGTGGCGCAGAACTCCACCGCCCCGAATCAGCAATCCACGGGTGCCGCGGCACAGCAGTCCGGCGCCAATCAGGACCAGGCTCAGGAGCCCGCGGCTCCCAAATCTCCCAACCAGCCTGGCGACACCGTGCAGTTACCGGCGCCACAAGGGCAAGAGCCTGCCGCGCAGCGTGATGACGTCTATATCTTCAAGAAGGAAGTGGACGAAGTCACGCTGCATGCCACCGTGGTGGACGATCGCAATCGTCTGATCACCAATCTGACCAAAGGCGACTTCAACGTTCTTGAAGACGGCAAGCCACAGAAGATAAGCTCGTTTCACAACGAAGATATTCCGGTGGCGATGGGCATCGTCATCGATAACTCCGGCTCCATGCGCGAGAAGCGACCCCAGGTCAACGCTGCCGCGCTTAATCTGGTGCGCTCCAGCAATCCGCAAGATAAAGTTTTCGTTGTCAACTTCAACGAGGAGTATTTCCTCGATCAGGACTACACGGGCAGCATTCCCAAGCTGAAGGACGCACTCGAGCGGATCGAGTCGCGGGGCGGCACCGCGCTGTATGACGCTGTCGTCGCCTCGGCCGATCATCTGAAAAAAAGCGGCGAGTTGGAGAAGAAAGTTCTGCTGGTCGTGACCGACGGCGAAGATAATGCCAGCCGCGAATCGCTGGAGCAGGCGCTCCGCCGACTGCAAGAGCAGAATGGCCCGACAATTTACACCATCGGCTTGCTGAGTGAAGAGCATGGCAAGCGGGCCCGCCGTGCTTTGCGCGAGATGGCCGAGGACACGGGCGGCGTCGCATTTTTCCCCAAGGACCTGAATGAAGTGGAAGCGATCACCCAACAGATCGCGCACGACATCCGGAACCAATACACCATCGGGTACAAGCCCTCGACGCCACAGAGCGCCGGTGGCTACCGCACGGTGAAGGTTGAAGCCCAGGCCAAGGGCTACAAGAAGCTGCAGGTGCGCACCCGCAGCGGCTACTACGCCGGCCAGCAGCGCGCCTCAGCCGAGCCTGCCGGGCAGTAGTCGCGAGCATTCTCGATGGTCGGACGCTGTAATCAGCATTTTCACGATTATGACGTACCTCAACGCGGGTGGAGCACGCCTTCAGGCGTGCATTGAGCTTTCTGTCTTCGAACCCGGCTTCAGCCGCTGAGGGAATTTCAGTTGAGGGTCACCTCAGCGGCTAAAGCCAGGTTCGAAATTTGCCGCCTGTTATGCACGCCTGAAGGCGTGCTCCACCCGGGATTGTGAATCCGATCTATCCTGCTTCTGAATCCCGCGCCGTCGCATCCAAAGCGGTTGCTAATCCATGCAACGCCTAGCCGAGCTGTGTGAGCGAATCGCCGCCACCGCCAAGAAGACCGAGAAGGTCGCGTTTCTGGCAGAGTACTTCCTCTCGCGGGAGTTGCCGGACGCTGCGATCTCCGCCGTCTTTCTTTCCGGACGCGCATTCCCGGCGTTCGACGAGCGCACGCTACAGATCGGCGGATCGCTCCTGTGGAAGCTGGTGACGCACCTTGCCCCCGGACAGAAGAGCGCAGGCGCAGAATCGGAACAGCAGGCCGCTCGCGGGCTGGCGCCCACTCGGGATGACAAAGCTAATATGGGCTCTGGAGGCACGCCTGAAGGCGTGCCCTTTCAAGGCTCCAGCGGGGCGTCTGAGCTTACCGCCGCGTATCGCGAGCGCGGCGATCTGGGCGCGGCTGCCTATGATGTGCTGCTGGCGAAAGCACCAGCATCCCCGACCATCACACTGCAAGAAGTTCGCGCCGCCTTCGATCGAATCGCGGAGACTCGTACGGCGACGGCTAAAGCTGCGGTGCTCAAGTCTCTGCTGGAGCGTGCGACCGCGCTCGAAGCCAAGTACATTCTGAAGATCATTACCGGCGAGTTGCGCGTTGGCTTGAAAGAAAGCCTGGTGGAGGAGGCAATCGCGAGAGCTTATGACGAGCCGCTTGCCCGGGTCCAGCGCGCCAATATGCTGCTCGGCGATATTGGCAGCACGCTGCAACTCGCGGCAGAGCATCGTCTGGACGAAGCACGCATGCGGTTGTTCCATCCCGTTGGCTTTATGCTGGCCAGTCCGGCGGCTGACGCGGAGGAAGCGTTTCAATATTTCGAGCACGCGCTGGTGGAGGACAAATACGACGGCATGCGAGCGCAGGCGCATTGCGGCGGCGGACAGGTGCGCCTGTTTTCGCGTACTCTCGACGAAGTGACGCCGTCGTTTCCCGAGCTAGTGGGACCGTTGAGTGAGTTTGCCGGGGAAGTGATCCTTGACGGCGAGATCGTCGCCTGGCGCGACAACCAGAATGGCGGGCACGCCATGCCGTTCTCCGAAATCCAGAAGCGCCTGGGACGCAAGCAGGTCAGCGAAGAACTCATCGCTGAAGTGCCGGTCGCATATGTTGTCTTCGACGTGATTTACGCCGGCGACGAGCTGACGCTCGACAAGCCGCTGTCGGCACGCGCGCAGGTTCTAGACCGCGTCTTTGCCGGTGCGAATCGAGTTGCCCCGCGTCCCATCGTCAATGCGCAAGGCAAGCTGCTATTCGAGCCGCAAATTGAAGAGGAAGTCGCTGCGTCGGGATGGGTCTTGCGCGCGCCATCCATGCGCGCCGACTCGGCCGAGCAACTGGAGCGCTATTTCGAGCAGGCCATGGCGCGCGGCAACGAAGGGCTGATGATCAAGGACCTCGAGTCGCCCTACATGCCCGGACGCCGCGGCCGCTGGTGGCTTAAGCTGAAGCGCGAGCTGGCGACGCTGGACGTCGTGGTCACCGCCGCAGAATTCGGACACGGCAAGCGCATCCACGTGCTCAGCGATTACACCTTCGCGGTGCGCAAGGGCGAAGAGCTGGTCAACATTGGCAAGGCGTACTCAGGATTGACCGACAAGGAAATTGCCGAGCTTACGGAATGGTTCCTGGCGCACACCACCGCCGATCACGGACATCTGCGCGAAGTGGAACCGAGGATCGTGCTGGAGGTGGCATTCAATGCGATCATGCGTTCGGACCGGCACGACAGCGGCTTTGCCCTGCGATTTCCCCGCATCGTGCGCGTCCGGCAGGACAAGCTGCCCAAAGAGATCGACACGTTGGAAACGGTGGAGCAGATCTACAAGCGGCAGCATGGAAGATGAAGCTGTCGGTAGTGTCCTAAAGTCAACTTTAGGACACTACCAAGCTGTCAGCTCTATGGTTCGCTCGATTCATAATGAAATACCTCTTCCAGCGGCACCCCGAAGGCGTGGGCGATGCGGAAAGCAACCTCCAGCGACGGCGAATACTTGTCACCCTCGATGGCGATGACCGTCTGCCGGGTGACGCCAACCTTCTCGGCCAATTCCTGCTGAGTCATCTCCGAACGGTGAAAGCGCAATGTGCGAACGTTGTTGCGGATCCGTCCACTGGCCATGTCAGAAGCCCTTTCGGTAATAGAACAGCTGGGTGAGGAGTTTCACCAGTTCAGCTAATACCATGAACAGCAGCACGAGATTGACGATGAGAAACGGCGTGACAATGATCCGCGTGGGAGCGGCATCACGTGCCAGGACGGCCATGATGACGCCGCCGATAACCAGAAAAGCCCCGGTTGCCAATGCAAAATAGCCGTTACGATAGGCTTTGCATTCGATCAGAACGTCGCGCTCGTCCTTGGGTTCGGGTCTGGATTCCAGGGCGAGAATGATTTGATAAACGATCTGGATCACCACGATGGCAATCACGGCAAAGATAAGACGGCCGATGCCCCCGCTGGCGAAGTCAGGTTCGCCGGCATGGCGCAAAGCATTGGCAAAGTAGTATCCGTAAACGACGACCATCGCGAGCAGCGATCCGAGTATACTTTTTTCCTGATAGGACAAATCCATTTCCGTTTCCCTCCAGTTGAGTAATGTGCAACGGACATAATGTAAGAAATAACTAACTAAATGTCAAGCATGTTTTACTTTATGTAAAGTAGATTCATGCCGCAGCATTCCGCTGCCGTCTGCCGCGTAAGATTAAGTCTTTGATTTCAAGGAGGATGTATTGGATGATTCGCCTCCCGTGGTAACCGTCAATCAGCGCGGTGCGGCTCGGCTGCGCGGCGGACACCTGTGGGTTTACCGGTCCGATCTGGCGGCCGTGGCGGAGGTCCTGCCCGGCGCGCTGGTTCAGGTGCGGGATGAGCGTGGCAAGAGGCTGGGATCGGCGCTCTACAGCAGCGCGTCGCAAATCGCTATCCGGACGCTCAGCAGCGAGGAGATCCCGGAAGCCGCACTGCCGGATGTGCTGCGTGCCCGAATTGCCCGCGCCATCGGGTTTCGCCAGCGCAGCGTACATGATACCGATGCCTACCGTGTCATCTTCAGCGAGGCCGACCTGCTGCCCGGCCTGATCGTGGACAAGTACAACGACGTCCTGGCAATGCAGGCGCTGACGCAGGCGTTCGATCGCGACGATCTGCGCCAGGTGGTGCTGGGCTCGCTGTCCGAACACTTTCCCGATGCCAGCGTGCTGGAACGCGTGGACGCACACATTCGCAAGTTGGAGGAGTTGCCGGCGCGCGATTCGCAACTGCTGCGGGGCGAGCGGTCGAGCACGATCTTTACGCTGAACGGCGTTCGCTTCCACTTCGACGGGCTAAGCGGGCAGAAAACCGGGGCTTTTCTCGACCAGCGCGAGAACTACGCCGCCGCCGCGCGGTACGCTCACGGAGAAGCCCTCGATGCCTTCACCTATCAGGGCGGCTTTGCGCTGCATCTAGCGCGCGTGTGCGACAGCGTTACGGCGGTCGATTCTTCGCGGCCCGCGCTCGAAGTCGCCGAGCAGAACGAGCAGCTTAATCACGCCCAACATCGGTGCGGCGAGATCGAGTGGACGGAGGCCAACGCCTTCGACCTGCTCAAGGACTATTCCAGCGCGGGATGGCAATACGACACCATCGTCCTCGACCCGCCCGCGTTTGCCAAGACAAAGCGCACCCTCCCCACCGCGATCAAAGGCTACAAGGAACTGAATCTGCGCGCCCTGAAGATGCTTCGTCCCGGAGGCACGCTGGTCACGTGCTCCTGCTCGTTTCACGTGAGTGAAGCGGAATTTCTCGAGATGCTGGGTTCGGCCGCAGCCGATGCCGGACGAGTTGTTCGCGTGCTCGAAAAGCGTGGCGCGGCCCAGGACCATCCTGTCCTGCTCAACATTCCCGAGACGGCTTACCTGAAGTGCGTGATCTGCCAGGCGCAGAATTAGCTTTCAGAGCATCTTGCTCCGCCGGGAATTGGCGTCCGAAATGGCGGACGCGCAGCCGGACGGCAAGAGGAGCAATCCGGTGCGCGTCTCATTGGAGTGGCTCACATCTCAGGACCGTAGTCCTGCAGAAGTCAGTGCCCAGCAGTGTCCGGTTGCCGTCCAGGCAGAGGGCGCCCGTTTGGCAG
>Ga0181526_10002573_pt1 | contig 15629 bp, 12 predicted proteins | sample PEATcosm2014_Bin_35_FD_119750 | JGI IMG/M metagenome (GOLD analysis project Ga0181526, IMG submission 119750) | Peatland microbial communities from MTU Mesocosm Facility, Houghton, MI, USA - PEATcosm2014_Bin06_30_metaG | ecosystem: Environmental > Terrestrial > Soil > Wetlands > Peat | place...
CGAGTTGAATCCCGCGGCGATGAAGAAATTCCGCAGGCCTGGCGCCTCGCCCATGATGTAGTTGTGATCGGGCGTGAAGGATTCCGGGCCGCAGAACAGCAGCTTGATGCCGGTGTTCGCCAGCACCGGCACGCGCCGCATCGCCTGCTCGATGTACGGATACATGCGGTCCCAGTCGGGCGGTATGTCGCCGAAGCAGAAATCCTCCGGAATCCCCGCCGCGCCCCAGGGCCTGGCCACGGGCTCGAACAACCCGAGCATGATCTTACCCGCCTCCTCGCGAATGTAGGCGCCGTTGCAGGGATCGCGCAGGATCGGCAGCAGCGGGTGCACGCCGGCGACGGGCTCCGACACCAGGTAGTAGTGCTCGGCGGCCTGCAGCGGCACATCGACGCCCGCGAGTCGGCCGACCTGGCGAGCCCACATGCCGGCGCAGTTGACGATGACTTCCGCATTCACGTTGCCGCGCTCGGTGATGACGCCCGTGACGCGCCCGCCGGCGCTTCGGATTGCGGTGACGCGCGTGTGCTCGAGCAGCGTCGCGCCGCCAGCGCGCGCGCCCTTGGCCAGTGCCTGTGTCACATCGGTCGGGTTCGCGCGCGCATCGCCCGGAAAATGAAACGCCGCCGCGAGATCGGAGACGTCGGCCAGCGGCCACATCGCCTGCACGGCATCCGGATCGATCTCGTAGCCCTCGACGCCGAATGAGCGGGCGATGTTAACGCCGCGCCGCATCTCCTGCGCCTTGGCTGCCGTCGAGGCCAGCTGGATCGAGCCGCAGGAGATCACGCCCGTGGCCTGGCCGGTCTCCGCCTCGAGGCGCCGATACAGATCCTGCGTGTACTTGGCCAGGCGGGTCTGCGTGATCGTGTCGCGCAGCGTCGTGAGCAGGCCCGCGGCATGCCAGGTCGTACCGCAGGTGAGCTGCCTGCGCTCGAGCAGCAGCACGTCGCGCCAGCCGAGCCGGGTCAGGTGGTAGGCGATCGAGCAGCCGATCACGCCGCCGCCGATGATCACGACCCGGGCATGGGTCGGAAGTGGCTTGTCGCTCATGGATGTTGCGCTCCCCGCGTCCCAAGCGGACGCGCACGCGAAGGCTAGAGACAGTCGCGGCGCTGCGCCACCGGCAGGGGGTCCCGAGCTGCATGGCCCGCTGCCAAATGGGCAAGATTGCGACAGCCGCGCCGGATTTCGGCAAGACGCGGCCGTTGCGCGCCGACACACTGCCGGCGGCGGGTTTATGCGACTTGCATCGGGGGCAGCCATGGGCGTCGACGCCTGTTTCAATCAGCTCAGCGCACACCACTACCTCGACGGCAGATTGCAGGCCGCGCGGGGCGAACACTCGGCGGACATCATCGATCCGGCCACCGAGCAGGTCATCGGCCGCTACACCGAGGCAACGGCGGAGGAGATCGACTCGGCCGTGCGCATCGCCAACGCCGCCCAGAAGCGCTGGCACAAGGTCAACTACCATCGCCGCGCGGAGCTGTTGCACGAGGTCGCGCAGGCCATGCGTCACGACCGGCCGGTCGTCGCCGAAATGCTCACGCGCGAGATGGGCAAGACCTACAAGGAGTCGGCGGATGAGGTCAGCTGGTCGGTGACCGCCGTGGATTACTACGCCGAGATCGCGCGGCACGAGCTCGGCAAGGTGCTGGGCCCCACGGTCGATGCGCAATTTCACTTTACGCTCAAGGAACCCCTGGGCGTCGTGGTGATCATTCTGCCGTTCAACTATCCGCTCTGCCTGCTGTGCTGGCAGGCGGCGGCGGCTCTCGGCAGCGGCAACGCCGTGATCATCAAGCCCTCGGATCTCACGACACTCACGACGTTGCGCTTCGTGCTGGCGTTCGAGGCGCTGCCGCCGGGACTGGTCCAGGTGCTGGCGGGCGGGGGCAAGGTCGGCTCGCAGCTGGTGTCGCATGCGGATACGCACATGGTGGCCTTCACGGGCGGCATCGAGACCGGCCGCGCGGTGGCGGAATCCTGTGCGCGGCTTTACAAGCGCTCGCTGATCGAAACCTCGGGCAACGATCCGTTCATCGTCATGCCGTCGGCGCCGATCGAGACGGCGGCGCGCGCGGCCGCCTTCGGCGCCTACCTGAACTGCGGCCAGGTGTGCGCGGCCGCCGAGCGCTTCTACGTGCACGCCGCGGTCTACGACGAGTTCGTCGAGCGGCTCATCGCTCACACGGCGCAGGTGCGCGTCGGCAACGGACTGGATAGGGTCGACATGGGCCCGCTCGCCTCCGAGCGCGAGCTGCTGCGTTTTCAGCGCATTCTGCGCACCGCCCGCGATCAGGGTATACGCGCGGCCATCGGCGGCGGCCGGCCGACCGGCCTCGGGAAGGGCTGGTTCGCGGAGCCCACCGTGCTCGTCGATGTGCCGCCCGAGGCCGATATCATGTGTCACGAATCCTTCGGTCCGGTCGCGCCCGTGACGCGCGTGGCAAGTTTTGACGAGGCCGTGACGCTCGCCAACCGCTCGCGCTATGGACTTGGCGCCACCATCTACACGCTTGAGCTGAACGAGGCGATGCGCGCGGTCAATGAGATCGAGGCCGGCATGGTGTGGGTCAATGCACCGCTGCTCGACAACGACGCCGGCCCCTTCGGCGGACGCAAGTATTCCGGCATGGGGCGCCAGCTCGGCTCGGAAGGCCTCGACAGTTTCCGGCATACGAAATTGGCTATGATCGACCCGGCCGCGAATCCGCACGATTTCTGGTGGTTCCCCTACGCCGATGCCGAAGCCCACCCCGATGCCCGAGCCGCGTCCGTCCCTGCCGCGCGCGGCTGACTATCTTGCGCCCGAGCTCGCGCGGCGAATCGAGATTCTCGAGCACGACGGCGACGCTGGCGACTTCGACAGTGCGAGCTGGTTCTGGCTGGTGCTGTTCGGGGTCGTGACCCCGGCGGCACTGCTGCTGTGGGGTTGGTGGGCTTGAGCGCGGAGGCCGACACCAGTGCCTGGCCGCTGCTGCCGGCTGAGCGGGACTGGGGCGCGTGGCGACTGGCGATCGCCCTTGCCACCGCAGCGGCTGCCACCTGGTGTTACATCATCGGCGAGTACGCCGGCTACTATCTGAACTTCGCGCAGGGAGCGGCTGCGCTGACCGCGGGTTGCATGATCGGCATACTGCTTGCCTTCATGGCGGCCGGTCCGACCTGCGCGCGCTTTGGCATCGATTCGGTGGCCTCGACCAAGCCGCAGTTCGGCGTGCGTGGCTGGATCATTCCCGCGGCAATGCAGCTGATCTCGATCGTCGGCTGGAATTCGCTGCTGCTGATCTTCGGTGCCAAATCGGCCGCACAGCTGCTGCTGGCGCTCGGGGCGATGCCGGCGGGCTACGGCGCGCGCGAGCTCGTCCCGGCGGCGACGCTGATCGCCTGCGCCATCATCTATCTGACACTGCTGCGCGGGGCGACCGGCGTCACGAAGGTGTCGAATGTGCTGGCGGCGCACGTGCCGATCGGATTCTGGATGCTGTACCTGCTGGTCTCGCGCCGCTGGCCCGAGCTGCGGCTCGCGCAGCCGGTCATGGCGAGCCCGGACAGGCTCTGGAATTACACCACTGGCGTCGAGATCGGCATCACCTCCACCATGTCATGGTGGCCCTACATCGGCGCGATGATCCGCATGGCACCGAACGTGCGCACCGCGGTGGTACCGGTCATGCTCGGCATGGGAGCCTCCATCCCGCTGCTGAGCCTGATCGGGCTGGCCGGCATTCTGGTGCTGAAAACATCCGACCCGGCCGAATGGCTGCGCTCGGTGGGTGGACCCACGTACGCCGTGATTGCGCTGATCTTCGTCTCGGTCGCCAATTTCGGCACCGCCATCACCGGCATCTATTCCTCGGCGATCGGATTGCGCAATTTTGCCGCGCTGGAACGGGTCTCGTGGTCGACGCTGCTGCTGATCACGATTGCACCCGTGGCACTCGTCGGGGCGCTGATTCCGGAGCTGTTCTTTGCACGCTTCGGGGCCTTCCTGGCCTTCCTCGGCGTCGCATTCGCGCCGCTATGCGGCATCCAGATTGCCGACTACTTCGTGCTGCGCGCCCGGCACGTCGATATCCGTGCGATCTACAGTCGCGACCCGGCTGCACCGTACCGCAGCGTGGGCGGGGTCAACCCTGCCGCGCTGCTGGCGCTCGCGCTCGGGTGCGCGGCGTATCTGAAATTGTTGAACCCGCTGACCTACACCTCGAGCGGACCCTACCGCTTTCTGACTGCATCGCTGCCGGCCGCGGCGACGGCGGCGGTCTGTTACATCCTGCTGACGCGCCTGCTTGGAGGACGCGTCGCGGGAGCGCGCTTGCGCCAGCCGCGAGGGCCAGAGTAGTCTGATTGGATGCAATCCAGCGGCGGCTCGGCGGCGGGGGAGCTCGGGCCCGAAGAGTGGATGAGGCTGATGCCGCGCGCGCCCGACCTTTCGAGCGCGGCGCTGAACTGGCAGCACATCCAGGCCTACCGCCTCTCCAATCCGCCGCGATGGCAACTCGACCTGCCGCCGATCGATCGGCATTTCATCGCCGCCCACCTCTCGAACCCGTGCCAGCTTTCCTCGCGATGGAACGGCCTCGAGCGGCGCAGCCGCTCGGTGCCCGGCAATATCATGATCATGTCGGCGCATCAGGGCAGTCATTGGGAGTGGAAGGGCGGGATCGAGGAGCTGCACATCTTCCTGGATCCTGTCGTGGTGAGCGCAGCCGCGCAGGAGCTCGGCGATCGACCGGTGCGTCTGCTCGACGGCATTGGCCTCATCGACATGTCAATCATGGAGATCGCGCTCAAGATCCATGCCGAGCTCATGCGGCCTGAAGTGTGCAGTCGGCTGTTCGCGAGCTCCATGTCCCACGCGCTGACGCTGCAGCTGCTGCGCCGGCACTCCACGCTGAGCATCCACGATCGGCTGCAGCGGCTCGATCTTTCGCCGCGGCGGCTGCAGTCCGCACTGGAGTACATCGAGGCGCACCTGTGCGAGGACGTCTCGCTCGAGGCGATTGCCGCAGCCGCGAACCTGAGCGTATTCCGATTCGCACGCGGTTTCTGCAAGGCCACCGGTCAGCCACCGCACCAATATGTCATCGGGCGCAGACTCGAGCGCGCCAAGGACCTGCTGCGCACCACCGAGGAGAGCATCGGCGAGGTGGCGCGGCGCGTCGGCTTCGGCTCGCAGAGTCACTTCACGTCGATGTTCAGCCGACGATGCGGCGTGCCGCCCAAGCGTTACCGTCAATCCTGCCGCAGTTGATGCCGCTGCAGCCGATGCACGGCGCCGCACTGGCGGCTGCGGCGCTGCTGCTGGCACTCGCTTCCGTGGGGTGCAGCCACACCCAGCCCGCCGCCGTGCGGTCCGGACCGACACGCGCCACCGCGGTGGCTGTCGCCGCGTCCCCAAGCACCATCCTCTACGTCGTACGACGCGCCTGGCACATCGACGTCGGGTTTGCCGTCGACGGACTGCGCGAGCCGCTCTCCGGGTTCGCGGCGCCATTCCCAGGAGCTCGCTTTCTGATGTTCGGGTTTGGCGATCGCGGCTATCTGCATGCCAGTCACCCGTGGCTGCCGAACATGCTCAGCGCGCTGTGGCCCGGCGAGGGACTGATTCTCGTGACCGCGCTGCAAGGCAGCCCGCAGCAGGCTTTCGGTGCCGACCAGGTCGTTGAACTGAGACTCGCCGATGCAGCGCTGCAGGCCGCGCAGCAGAGGATCCTGACCTCGATGCAATGGCGCGACGGGCGAGCCGAATCCGATGGCCCCGGCCCGTACGAGGGCAGTGAGTATCTACGCGCCTCGATTCGCTACTCGGCGATTCGCACCTGCAACACCTGGGCAGCGCAGGTACTGCAGTCGGCCGGGCTGCCCGTGCGAACGCAGGGCGTGGTGTTCGCCGGTCAACTGTGGCGACAGGTCCGGCGGCTCTCCGGCGCGTCCGACGCGCCCGCGCCGTCCGGCGTCCCGGCCCTTCAGTGACAGGGCGGCTCCGAACCGTCCGAGCAGACCACGGTGGTGGTCGAGTTCGACGGTACGACGACCGTCGTTTTCTCCGGCGGCGGCGGGCTGCTGCTGCTGATGCAGCCGGACAGAAACGGCACCAACAGTGCCAGGCTCGTCAGTAATTTCATTGCATTCCCCTCAATCGCCTGCTTCCTGAGCGCGCGGGGAATTCTGCTGCGGACGCCGCGGGCGCTGCAGCGGCATCTCTCAACTGTTGTCGTCGGTCAACGCCTACGGCAGCAGCGCTGCAAGCTGCGGCGCCGCCACTCTGATGCGCGTCGCCGCGGGTCTGGAGCTGACAGTCAGCGTATCGTTGTAGGAGTGACGCGCCCATCCCAGATAGTGTGGGTTGTCACGATTGACCTGATCCAGCAAGGCCAGCATCTGCGGCAGCTGTGAGCCGTAATCCGCGGTGCGCAGCGCGATCGCCATGCGCGCGAGCCTGGGATCTTCGAGACCCGCATAGGCCATCGCGAGGAAGCGCTGACTGGACTGCTCGAGTCGGTCGAGCTGCTGCGCGTCGGTTGCAGTCTCCTCGGGATTGCGGAGCTCATATAGCATCAGCGTGACACGCGGCACGGATCCGAGCAGCGCGCGGCGCGGCTCGACCGCCGCCTTCAGAAATTTGTTCGGAATATCGACATTGAGCGACAGTCCGGCGCGGTCCGTGAGCCGGCGCACGGCACGATAGGTGTCGATGAGCCCGGGCAGGAACTCGAGATTACCGGGCCCTTTGTTCTCTGCACGCTGCTGCGGCTCGATGTCCAGGTGAATGCCGTCGAATCGTGCGGCAACGTGCTCGCGATTGAACTGCAGGATGGTTTGCACGTGATCGAGCAGTCGGGTGCGGGGTGCGCCGGGCTCATCGGCAGTGGTGCTCGAGAGCAGCGCCTCGACGCGCACGTTGGACTCGTGCATCCGCTCGATCAGCTGCTTGAGCTGCAACTCCTCGAGCGGCTCAGTGTGAGCGGGGACGGAAACGTAGATCTCGGTGATGGCGGCGGAGGCGCAGAAGTTGCGTATCGCCTGCGCGGCCTGCGGCGCCTGCAGCACCGTGGCGCTCTGCCAGATCCACAGGCCGTGAACCGGCGCTTCGGCGGCGCCGACCGCATGCCAGCCGCACGCAGCAATGAGCAATAGCAGTGCGAAGCGGCCGCCGGACTTAGGCCAAGACCTCCGTCGGTCTATGGAATTCTTGATTTTATTACTGCAAAAACAGACAATTACAGACATAAACGCAGGTAATATCGAGGTCCCCGTGCAGCTCAGCGTCCGGGGCCGCTCGCCCCCAGGATCTCGGCTCGGATGTCCGTGATCTCGCGCGCACGCGAGGGCACCGCTCCTTCGCAGCGATCCGGGCGCGGGCAGTGGGCACTGCGCGGACAGATGATGCGCGCGGGATACTCCAGCGCCTCTTCGACCCAGGCGATGTTGAGCACGCCGGCGGCAGCGCGCAGCGCGCTGGCGGCAGCACCCGGGATCGGCGCATCGGCACGGCGCCGCAGGCAATCGGTGGCAATGCTGGCGACGATCTGCGCCGAGTCGGCGCCGTTGGCATCGAGCACGGGCGCCAGATCGATGCCCACCGACAGCACGTGCGGATTACCCGCCATATCGCGCGTGCGCAGCGAGTAGCAGCAGTAGAGCAGCGATCGGTCCTGGTCCCGCAGCACCGAGATCTGCGAGCCCGACTCCTTTTGGTGGCCGCCGAGCATGCGGAATACCGCCCACTGCGGGCAGGGATCGGACACACGCGCCATGTTGCCCCAGGGCAGTGGAATGCCGTTGCCACGATAGACCGCGCGCAGATAACCGGGCGGATAGGCATCAAAAAAATGCCAGTAAGGGTAGGGCGAGACCTTGGTCATGCGGCGCATGACCACCGCGGGCGTGAGCTCGAGCCTCGCCGCCGACTCGACGCGATAGCGCTCGCGCGCCAGGAAACGCCGAAACGGGATCTTCGGACACAGCAGCGCGCCTGCAAAGAAACTGCACTCGAAGTCGCGCCAGGCGTGCAGCACGTCCTGTGTGCGCAAGCCTGCCATGTCGGCGCCGCCCTCGGGACTGCCGCCCATCTCCCCGCCGGTGGCATGCGCCGATTTCATGCCATCGCCGCCGTGCAACACCTTGTGGCCGATGTGGGTGGCCAGATCGAACTTCAGTCGCGCGGGATCGGCGCGCAGCGCGCGGTTCAGATAGACAGTGCCCGGCGGCTCGAAGAAGGAGCGCACGATGCTGCGCACCTGCTGATCCTTGTCGCGCACCAGCGCCGGCCGGCGATCGAACCAGCGCAGCTGCAGTCCGTGCTTCTCGGCCAGCTGCATCAGATCCTCGACCGAGAGCGGAAAGCGCCGCTCGCCAATGGATTCGGCACTGCGCTCGAGATCGGGGAAATCGTTCCGCGACATCTCCTGGTGCGAGCGAATCAGCAGGTGTGCGAACTGCCGCCCGCTGGTGCCGGTCTGTGTCAGCAGCTCAGGAATGGCCGACTGCAGCAGCTCCTTGGAGAACAGGAACCCCGGCTCGAGCGGAATGCGCGCGGCACCCCCGCCAGGCGCGGAAGCCGAAGCCGGCGCGGGCTCGGCTCCATCCGAGCTCTCATCCAGAAACCAGGTCACCTCGCGCTGAAACACCCGCGCCAGCAGCGCCAGCAGTTCGGGCGAGGGCGTGCGCTTGCCGCTCTCGATCATGCTCAGGTAGGACACCGACGGGGCCATCTGCGCATCGATCTGCACGCAGCGGATCGACAGCTCCTCGAGCGTCAGGCCGTTGCGCTTGCGGATATTGCGCAGCTTGGCGCCGAGGAAGTGGCCTTTTCGCATGAGGTTGGACATCTGCTTGTGAAATTAACACTGTGAAGTTTTTAAAGTCAAATATTCCGATCCTGATCGCTATGCTGGTCACATGAACACTCGCCTTTCCGAGCGCGACATCGACCTGGCCCCGCACGTTCAGCCCCTGATCGCGCCCAGCCGGGTCGAGCGCGCCGAGCAGGTGCTGACGCCCGACGCGCTCGAGCTGCTGATGAATCTGCATCGTCGATTCGAGCCGCGCCGCAGGTCCCTGCTCGCGGCGCGCGCGGACCGGCAGCGTGCCTTCGATGCCGGCGAGCTGCCCGACTTTCTCCCGACATCGGCCGATGTGCGCAGCGCGAAATGGCGTGTCGCGCCGGTGCCGGGAGACCTCGCCGATCGGCGCGTCGAGATCACCGGTCCGCCCGACCGCAAGATGATCATCAATGCGCTCAATGCCCCCGTGAGCACCTTCATGGCCGACTTCGAGGACTCGTGCTCACCGACCTGGGACAATCTGCTGCGCGGGCAGGTGAATCTGTGCGACGCGGTGCGGCGGCGCATCGGTTTCACGGATGCGGGCGGCAAGGTCTATCGGCTCAATGCCCGCACCGCGACGCTCATCGTGCGGCCGCGGGGCTGGCACCTGCCCGAGAAGCACGTGCGAGTTGACGGCGAGCCGGTGTCCGGGGCGCTGTTCGATTTCGCGATTTACCTGGCCAACAATCACGAAGCCCTCGCGCGCTCGGGAAGCGGCCCCTATTTCTATCTGCCCAAGCTCGAGAGCCATCTCGAGGCGCGTCTCTGGAACGACGTGTTTGTGGCCGCACAGGAGCAGCTCGGCATACCGCGCGGCACCATCAGGGCCACGGTGCTCATCGAAACAATCCTGGCCGCATTCGAGATGGACGAGATCCTGTTCGAGCTACGCGAGCATTCGGCGGGTCTGAACTGCGGTCGCTGGGACTACATTTTCAGCTACATCAAGAAGTTTCGGAATCGCCCCGACTGCGTGATGCCCGATCGATCCGCGGTGACCATGGATCGCTCACTCATGAAGTCGTATGTGGACCTGCTAATCCAGACCTGCCATCGCCGCGGCGCACACGCCATTGGCGGCATGGCGGCTCAGATTCCGATCCGCAACGATCCTGCGGCGAATGCCGCCGCCATGGAGCGCGTACGCGCCGACAAGCTGCGCGAGGCGCACGCGGGGCACGACGGCACCTGGATCGCACACCCGGGGCTCGCCGCGATCGCCAGCCAGGCCTTCGATGAGGTGATGTCCGGAACCGATCAGCTCGGCGTGCTGCGCGAGGACGTGCACGTGAGCGCCGCCGACCTGCTGCGCGTGCCCGAGGGCGCAATCACCGAGGCGGGGATTCGTCTCAACATCCGCGTCGGAGTGCAATACCTCGAGGCCTGGCTCGGCGGCAACGGCTGCGTGCCGCTCTATCACCTCATGGAGGACGCGGCCACTGCGGAGATCTGCCGCGCGCAGCTCTGGCAATGGCTGCGCCACGGAGCCCGCACGGCCGAGGGCCGCGCGATCACGCCGACGTATTTCCACGAGCTTCTGACCGAGGAGCTGGAACGCATTCATCGCGAGGTCGGGGCCGCGCGCACGCTGTCGGGCGTCTTCCCGACCGCCACGCGCTTGTTCGCCGGCATGGTGACCGATGAATGCTTCGATGAATTCATGACGCTGCCTGCCTACGAACTGCTGTCCTAGGGACGCAGCCGGTGCGGGCGCATTGCCATCCTGATCGAGTAAACATCGAGTAATCCTGGAGTACCACTGGATGAATGCCGCGAGAAACCTGCCCACCGCCGATGAACTGCGCAGCTACTGGCGCGAGAGCCCGCGCTGGCGCGGAGTGACCCGCGACTACCAGGCCGAGGATGTGGTGCGGCTGCGGGGCACGGTGCCGGTGGAGCACTCGATTGCACGCCTGACCGCCGACAAGCTCTGGCGGTACATCAACGAGAAGCCGTTCGTGAACGCGCTCGGCGCGCTGACGGGCAACCAGGCCCTGCAGCAGGTCAAGGCCGGCCTCGACGCGGTGTATCTGTCGGGCTGGCAGGTGGCGGGTGACGCCAATCTCGCCGGTCAGATGTATCCCGACCAGTCGCTCTATCCGGCCGATTCGGTGCCGGCGGTCGTGCGCGCCGTCAATAACGCGCTGCGCCGAGCCGATCAGATCCACCACGCCGAGGGCGATGACTCGATCGACTGGCTCAAGCCGATCGTGGCGGATGCGGAGGCCGGCTTCGGCGGCGTGCTCAATGCCTTCGAGCTCATGAAGGGCATGATCGAGGCCGGTGCGGCCGGCGTGCACTTCGAGGATCAGCTCTCATCGGCCAAGAAATGCGGCCATATGGGCGGCAAGGTGCTCGTGCCGACGCAGGAGGCGGTGCAGAAACTGGTGGCGGCGCGTCTTGCGGCCGACGTCTGCAATGTGCCCACGGTGCTCGTGGCGCGCACCGATGCCGAATCTGCCACGCTCCTGACCTCGGATGTCGATGAGCGCGACCGCGCCTTCATCGATACCGGCAAGGGACGCACGAGCGAGGGCTTCTACCACGTGAAGGCGGGGCTCGATCAGGCGATCGCGCGCGGGCTGGCCTATGCGCCGTACGCGGACCTGCTCTGGTGCGAGACGGCGAAGCCGGATCTGGAGGAGGCGCGCGAATTCGCCGAGGCGATTCATCGCCAGTTCCCCGACAAGCGCCTGGCGTACAACTGCTCACCCTCCTTCAACTGGAAGCGCCGGCTCGATGACGCGACGATCGCGAAATTCCAGCGCGAACTCGGAGCGATGGGCTACAAGTTCCAGTTCATCACGCTCGCCGGCTTCCATGCGCTCAACTACGCGATGTTCGACCTCGCGCGCGGCTACAAGGCCAGCCAGATGACCGCCTATGTGGCGCTCCAGCAGGCCGAGTTCGCAGCCGAGACGCAGGGTTACACGGCCACGCGCCACCAGCGCGAAGTCGGCGCCGGCTACTTCGACTCGGTGACGCAGGCGATCACGAGCGGCAGCTCCTCGCTGGCCGCGCTGCGCGGCAGTACCGAGGAGCAGCAATTCCGCTCGGCCTGAGCGCAGCGAATCTCGCCGGGGAAGCGCATGCTGCTCGAAGAGACTCAATCCGCGGCCGGCTCGGCCGGCATCAGCGGGCTGACCCGCTCGCTCTCGCACGGTGAGATCCACACCGCGTTCGAGTCCGCGCTGTATGCGGTGCGCTGCGCGCAGCAGGTAGTCGAGGCCTTCCTGCATTACAACGCGCGCTTTCGCGCGATCACGCGCCGCGCGCCGGCGCGGTTCGTGGCGCGTGACTGGCACGCGGGCCAGGAGGATGCGGTCGAGCGTATCGATCTGTATGAGCATTGCATTGCCGAGACCATCCAGGCGCTCGAGCGCGCGCTGGGCGAGGACGCGCGCCGGCGCGGGTTCTGGATTGAGGTCAAGCGCCACTTTGCGAACCTGATCGACGGCCTGCCCGACAGCGAGTTCTGCAAGACCTTCTTCAGCTCCGTGACGCGCAAGCTCTTCGGTACCGTCGGTGCGGCTGCCGATATCGAATTCATCGCCACCGACCTCGATCCTCTGGCCTCGGTGCCGGCGCGCACGGTCACGCGCGGCTACCAACGCCAGGGGGAGCTGCCGGCGCTCATCGAACAGTTACTGGCCGACCAGGCAGTTGGCGCGCCATGGCGCGATCTCGCCGGCGGCGCGCAGGCGGTGGCCTCGATCATGGAGCGCAAGCTGCGCCAGCTTGCGATCGCGGCGCAGGTGGAGCGCGTCGAGGTCGTGGATGCGGTCTTCTACCAGGCCACGCGCGCCTATGTCGTGGGGCGCATCATCGCCGGCGGGCGCCAGCTGCCCCTGGCACTGGCGCTGCGCCACGGGCCGCATGGCGTGGAGGTGGATGCGACGATTCTCGATGAGGACGACCTCAGCATCCTGTTCGGTATCGCGCGCTCATACTTCCACGTCGATCTGGAACGTGTGGCCGAGACAGTGGTGTTCCTCAAGGAACTCATGCCACGCAAGCCCGTCGGGGAGATCTTCACCGTGCTCGGGCGTGCCAAGCAGGGCAAGACCGAGCGCTACCGCACGCTCATGCGCCACCTCGCGCACAGCCGCGATGAGTTCGTGCACGCTCCCGGCGAGCGCGGGCTGGTGATGGTCTGCTTTACGCTGCCCTCGTTCGACGTCGTCTTCAAGGTCATTCGCGAGCACATACCTGCGGTCAAGGACGTCTGGAAGCAGGAGGTCATCGACAAGTACGCCTTCGTGTTCCGGCACGACCGCGCCGGGCGGCTGATTGACGCGCAGGAGTTTCGGCGGCTGCGGTTCCCGGTGGCGCGCTTCGCGCCATTGCTGCTCGAGGAACTGCTCGCCGAGGCCGGCGACAGCGTACATCTCGATGGCGAGGACCTGATCTTCGATCACCTCTACATCGAGCGTCGTCTGGTGCCGCTGAATCTCTACCTGCGGTCGGCGGATGAGGCTGCGGCCACGCGCATCGCGCTCGACTATGGCCAGGCCATCCGCGACCTGGCGATGACCGATGTGTTTCCGGGCGACCTGCTGCTGAAGAATTTCGGCGTGACGCGCCACGGCCGCGTCATCTTCTACGACTACGATGAGCTCTGCCGGGTCACGGATTGCAGCTTCCGCGACGTGCCCACGGCCAGCAGCGATGAGGAGGAAATGAACGCCGAACCCTGGTACTACGTGGGCGACAAGGATGTCTTTCCCGAGACGCTCACGAACTTCCTGGGGATGACGGGCGCGCAGCGCGTCGCTTTCCTGCGCGCGCATGGCGAGCTGTTCGATCCGGCATTCTGGCGGCGCACGCAGCAACGGCTCAACGCCGGGGAGATTCTCGAGGTGCTGCCCTACGCGCCGGCGCAGATGCGCGCCGGGGCGCCGGCATGACCGCACACTAACGACCCGCCAGCTCGGCGGTCGCAGTCAGGATGGCATCGTACAGCCGCGTCAACTCATCGCCCGCAATGCAGTACGGGGGCATCACGTAGATCGTATTGCCGAGCGGCCGCAGCAGCACGTCAGCGGCACGAAAGCTCGCGCGCAGCCGCGGACCGACCTCTGCCAGGTAGCCCGCGTCCTTCACCTTGAGATCCACGGCGGCGATGGTTCCGCACTGGCGCAGACTCTCGAAGCGCGGATCGCCGCGCAGGCGCTCGAGCTGTGTGCGCTGTCGCCCGCTCAGCGCGGCGATGCGCTCGGGCACGGGCTCGCGCTCCCAGACCTCGAGATTGGCGAGGGCGGCCGCGCAGGCGATGGGATTGGCGGTGAAGGAGCTCGAGTGAAAGAACATGCGGCGCCGATCGGGCGAGTAATGCGCGTCGAACAGCGCGCGCCGGCAGAGCGTCACCGCGAGCGGCAGCGCTCCGCCCGTGAGTCCCTTGGACAGGCACAGGATATCCGGCGTGAGGCCCGCCTGCTCGCAGGCGAAGCGCGTGCCCGTGCGTCCCCACCCGGTCATGATCTCATCGGCAATGAACAGCACGCCGTGCGCTGCGCAGATCGCATGCAGCGCGCTCAGCACTGTCGGTGCGTACATGCGCATGCCGCCGGCGCCCAGCACCAGCGGTTCGACGATACAGGCGGCGGCATCGCCGGATTCACAAAGCCTCGTCAACGCCGCCAGCGTCTCGGCTTCGCGACCGGGCGCGGGGAAGGGGATGCGCGCCACCTCGAACAGCAGCGGCGCATAGGGCTCGTTGAACGGGCCACGAGCCCCGACGGACATCGCGCCGATGGTGTCGCCGTGATAGCTGTGCTCCATCACGATGATGCGCGCGCGCGGCTCGGCGCGGTGTTGCCAATAGCCCAGGGCCATCTTCAGCGCGACCTCGACGCTGGTCGAGCCGCTGTCCGAAAAGAACACGTGCTCGAGCCCTGCGGGGGCGATTGCAATCAGCTTTGCGGCCAGGCGTTCGGCCGGCTCATGGGTGTACTCGGCAAAGATGATCTGATCGAGCAGCTCCGCCTGCCGCCTGATCGCCTCGACGATGTGCGGATGGCGATGGCCGTGCGTGATGACCCACCAGGATGAAATCCCATCCAGAATGCGTGCTCCATCCTCGGCAGTGAGCCACGCGCCATCGGCGCGTACGATGCTGCGCATCGGCGGCTCGAGTGCGTGCTGTGTGAACGGATGCCAAATAGTCCGCATGCTGGCTCGATCCTCGCTGACACCCCGTGGATACTCGGCTACAATTATCGCTTACCGAGCCATCGGACCGTGGACGCACTGACCTTCGGGCGGCGCGCAGGTACATAATTGCTATCGTTTCGCACCCCGCTGCAGGCCGCGCTGCTTCTGATCGTGCCGGCCCTGGGTGGCGCGGGCGGCGTGCTGGCCGATACCGGGGGCAGCAACGCGACGGCGATGGCTGCATTGCCAGCCCCATCATCCGAGCTCCAGACCGTAGTGGTCACCGCCACGCGCGCGCCCGCTTTGAGCGATGAGCTGCCGGTGTCGATCGACCGCATTGATGAGCGCGAGATCTCGCAGGGCCAGATGCAGGTGAACCTATCCGAGTCGCTCGATGCGATTCCCGGCGTTTCGGCCCAGATGCGCCAGAACTATGCGCAGGACCTGCAATTATCGATCCGCGGCTTCGGCGCGCGCTCGGAGTTCGGCGTACGGGGCGTGCGGCTGTACTCGGATGGCATCCCCGGTACGATGCCGGACGGGCAGGGGCAGTTCTCGCAGTTCGACCTCGGCTCCGCCGAGCACATCGAGGTCATGCGCGGGCCGTTCTCGGCGCTCTACGGCAACTCCTCGGGC
>Ga0181526_10002576_pt1 | contig 15616 bp, 18 predicted proteins | sample PEATcosm2014_Bin_35_FD_119750 | JGI IMG/M metagenome (GOLD analysis project Ga0181526, IMG submission 119750) | Peatland microbial communities from MTU Mesocosm Facility, Houghton, MI, USA - PEATcosm2014_Bin06_30_metaG | ecosystem: Environmental > Terrestrial > Soil > Wetlands > Peat | place...
GGGCCATGGACGCCCGACCGCGAGCATCGGCGTGGACGATGCCAAGGCCTGGGTCGAGGCCGACAGCCGAGCAGGCAAGGATGGCCTCGCCTTCGAGAAGAGCGAAGCAGTAATTGAGGATGGCGTTGACGGGGCGCTCGGCTTTACGGTTGGACGCCGAGGAGGCGAGCACGGAGCGTCGGCCTTCGTAGCGTGACCAGTGCGGCGGGATGCGGGAGCGGTCCCTGGTGGCGAAGACCGGCGCACACTCCGGCCGACCGGACCAGGTTCCGAAGTAGAGCGCCGCCGCTGAGGCCTCTAGTTGGCGGGCCTCTTCGATCGTCTCAGCAAGCTCGACAGCGCCGGCCAACTCGGCGATCGTCTCGGCGGTCTCGCGATCGTCGAACCGGGAGGCAACGAGAGCTGCTTGCGCCGCCACCTTCCGGCCGAGCAGGTAGCGGGCGACGTCGAGGCCGTAGGGCCGCTCGGGGGCGAGCGCTTGCGTGCGCCGGAGCCGGGCGTCGTCTGTCAGTCGAGGTGTCGAGGCGAGCTGGGCGCGGCCGCCAGCTCCGAGCACAACGACGCCTACTTCGAGGGACATGCACCAGCGCAACGCGTCGAGCGAGACGGTGCCGGCGGCGTTCAGGATGACGAGCCGGCGGAGACCATGGGTGGCTCTGTCGTAACGACGGGTCCGGCGATGCGGTCCTACGCCGTCGTGGACCTCGAGGGCGCCCCGCTCGACGGCGATTCGCACGCCGAAGCCATCGGCGACGCAGACACCTCCAAAGTCGGGACGGCGGTAGGTCTCGGCGAGCGAGGCGACGGAGTCGGCCACGTCTTCGGGAGACAGGCTCGGCGGCTCGGGTGCGGACGTGGATAGCGTTGCGGATTGCATCGGGAGTTCACCCTCCTGGTGCCAGTCCCCCGGGTGTTGTCGCACCGCGGGGGACACCTATGTGTCACAGGCATTCTACGCTCTTCGCAGTTGGATCGGTGACCGTGCTACCAACCATGCCGCCTACATTGGCGACGGTTCAGGGCTTCTCGACGACGAGCGAATCCGGGCCGGTGTTAAGAACGATGCCCGGCGTCGTCTCCGAGTCGACAGGATAGGCAATGACCTGGCTTTCTCCCCGCCCGATCAGCAGGTACCCGCCACCCCATGACCATGAGACATAGGGGTCGAGAGGATTACCGTCCCCGATGCCTCCCCCCCAACTCACCTGTGGAGGTGGGCACGGGCCCATGCTGCAGATTTTCGGCTCGGCCACCAGCGTGAGCTGCCGCTGATAGATCACGCGGCCCGTGAGAACGTCGAGAATACGGAGGTCTGCATGCTCAAGGCTGTTCGCCCTTCCGCCATAGCCCTCGCCGGTGAGTATGGCGAGGTCCTGCGGCACCGAGGGCGAGAAAGTCGTGATCGACTCGAACGGAAGGTTGTTGCCGCTGCCAAACGAGCCGCTAGAGGCCGGTAGCGGCACCCCGAAGCGCACCGTCACGGCGAGGCCTGTGGTGAGATCGGTCACCAGCACCTCTGAGCAGTCTCCGGGCACGCAGGTCCCCGCCGGGGTCAGCATGTACCGAGTTCCCAGCGCCGCCGGGTTGAACGACGACTGAGACAAACCGACCTCCGACGGGCTGAGCAACTCGTCTCGGTACCAGGCGACCCTGCCGGTCATGGGATTCAAGACCTCGATGCGGACGGCACCTTGCCCCGATTCGATGAGTGGCAGCTGGAGCAGCAGCCCCCCGGGTACCGCCTCGAGCACGGACGCCTGACACGGCAGAGGCACGGTGCCGGTCAACGCGACGCCGGCGACGGTCATCTCCCTCAGCTGGAGACAGGTCCCCGGACCAGGGCGCTGATTCTCCAGCCACACGGCGTTGCCGCTGCTGGCGGCAAATACTGTCATCGCCCGCCCGAGCGTGGTGACACCAGACCTGCCCGGCTCGAAGGCGTACACCTCGTAGGTTCCGCCGGAAGGAGATGCCAGAGCGACGACGTAAGGCCCGACGGCGACCCACGGCAGTTCGATGTTGCCAACCTTCGGCAACGGGTTGATCGTGGTGTCACGCCCTGTCGCTGGGTCAAAGACGGTCAGCTTGAAGGGTCGCTTCTCGGGCAGGTCCGCCTTGCAGCACGACGAGTACCAGACGGGTGCCACAAGCAAGGAGCTGGATAGCGGGGCCGGCGCCGGCACCGGCCCCGGACGGGCGGGCTTCGGCGATAAAGGCGCCGAGTGGGGCGAGTGCGAGAGCGGGATGAGGAGCACGAGGACGAGGACCGCTGCGACAGCGATCATGATCAGCGTCCTGCGCGTCTGGCGTGCCCAGCCGATCGGCAGATGACGATGGCCGCCCAAGGCGAACGCCGGGCGTGCCTGGCGCAGACTCCCGCCGGGACGAGCAAGTATCTCCGCGAGCAGCCGCTCGGCCTGCGAGTCAGCAGCCGACAGGTGATCGTCTCCTGCCAGCGGTCGGGCATCTCGGAGAGCGGTCAGCAGGGGGTCGTCGAACAGCTCGTTATCCATCGATGCGTCCTTGTCATCCATCGACCGCGTCCTTTGTTTTCAGACCGATGGCCTCTGGTCGCGTGCGGGCACGCGGTTTCGGCCGTTCAATTCGAAGCTGATCCGCCAAGCGGTCGCGGGCTCGCCGGAGCCGTGTCCGAAGGGCGCTCGGTGTACATCCGAGGACGGTGGCGGCTTCGTTAGGGGTGAGCCCGTCCCAGGCGAGGAGTCTCAGGACCTCCTGGTCGTCCGCGCTCAGAGCGGAGAGGCCCCGCCTGAGGCTCTCTGCGTCCAGACCGGCCGGTTCGGCTGCCGGGACCATTTCATCCGGCCTGGGCACTCTGTTGAGGAGAGCACCACGGCGATGCTCGGAGCGGACCTGGTTGCGCCAGAGGTTGTGCGCCACGGCGTAGAGCCAGGGCAGCGGCGCTGCGAACGGAATCTCTCCGAAGCGGCGCCAGGCCACCTCGAACGTCCCGGCGACCAAATCATCGGCGTCGCTCGCGGACATGCCCCTGTGGAGGGCATACCGGCGGATGTACGGGTAGGCCGACTCGAACAGCGATCGGAATTGGCTGTCGGCGTTCATGCTCACCACCCTGTATATGTCCGATCGCTCGCATCTGTGACAGGCATGGCGTGATTCCGTACGGCCTGCTCAGTTCCCAAAAGCCAGAGTCTCCTCAGATGGCACCGAGAGGCAGAAGGAGCGAGTCGTGCCACGCTTCGAGGTCGTTGTCGCTCATGGCGAGTGCTTCGGCCTCAGTGAGGGAGCCGAGCACCCGAGCTTCCTGGTCCTCGGCGCCGCACTCATCACAAGCCCACACGTACTCGCTCACTTCCTCGGCTCGGACGTCTTCGTCGAAGAACGCCCCAGGATGCCCGCACGCGAGCAGGAGCACGAGAAGGGCCGCAGGTTCCGGCCTCCGGGCGCCGACGCGAGCTGAGCGTGCTTCCGAGCGACCGGCAGCAGCTGGCACGCGTACGACGGTCCGGCAGCTACGACATCGAGTGTTCGTGTGAGCTGTCGTATCGAAGCGGAGGCCGCAGCGAGGGCAGGTGAGTGTCGTCACACACCCATGTTCGCTCCATCAGGCTGCCGAAGTGAACGCAGGCGCTTTCGGGGCAGCCCTGTCGCTGTCTATCCGCGGCGCCGGTAGACATCGGAGCGGAGTGCGAGAGCAATGATCGTTACGCGTCGCTGGTCTGGATCGATCACGTAGAGCATTCGGTACGCCTGACCGACGCGAGTCGACCACTTGCCCGCATGGTCGAGCCTGAGCGCCTTGCCTAATCGGAAAGGATTGTCGGCAAGCTTCTCGCCTCGCTCCAGCGCCGCAAAAGCGACTGACTCTGGAACCCGCTCAAGGTCACGACTCGCCCCTGCAGTGAGCCGCACGTCCCAAGGCTGCTCACCTGCCACGTCGTCGAGCGAGGCTTGCCCGCACCTCGTCAAGCGAGAACGTCGGAGCCCCTTCGTGCATCGCTTGGCGCTCTTCCAGCAGCCGTTGGACGAGCTCAGGGTCAGCGAGGACTTCCAACGTCTCGCGCAAGTCGGGCACGTTGTCGTAAAGCCAATCCGAGGCGGCTCCTTCGGTCGTGTCGAGCATCGCAGCTGCCCCTGCCAGCGTGTGCGGCTGCCCCGCCTCGTCGAGCCTGTCCTCGAACTGCTCGACTGTCATCGTGCTGCGACCCGCCCCGGGACGTGAACGATGACGCAGCCAGCGAAGCAGGCCTCCGATACCGAGAATGGCTGCTGCGCCGAGAGTCGCCAACTCTCCGCCGCGTTGTGAGGGACGTTGCTGCACGTCCTTAAGGCTAACGATGTGGCAGCCTCGTACTTAGCCGCCGACCGCTCGAGCATGTCTCTGTCCATCAGGCAGCCTCTATCGTGACGACGATGGTCTCGGGACTGCCGAGTTGAGTGGCCACCTCTCGTCGGACGTAGGTCGTGCCGAACACCGGCTCTTCATCGGGGTCGGGGTCGTAGGCGACGAAGCGGGTCGTCTCCTTCGCCTTGTGCATTCTCGCGGTGATGGTCATGCTGGGCTGTCTCCTCTTTTGATGGTTGGGTCATGGGCGACATGCTGAGCCAGCTCGACCAGCCGTCGTCTCGTCGTCTCCACGCAACCAGGGTCGATGTCGCAGCCGAGGAAGCGCCGACCCTCCATGACCGCAGCGACCGCCGTCGTGCCCGAGCCAAGGAACGGATCGACGATCAGCTCGCCCGGCTCTGAGACCTGGCGCACCCAATGGCGGACTGGTTCGAGGGCTTGCTGCCAGGGGTGCAGTGGTCGCTCCTCAGGCCCGCCGCGTCCCTCCGCCCAGGCAACGTCGTTCAGCCACCCTCTTGGTCGGTAGGGGCCGGCCGAGTACATCAGGACGCTTCGGTGTTGACCGAAGACCATGCGAGTGCGGATTCTCGTGTGGCGACCCCTAAGCACGTTCGCCCCGTGCCACATGTAGGTGAGGCCCCCTCGTTCGAGCAGCGCCATCTCACGGTCCAGTTGGAGATGACCGGCGTAGACAACGGCCAGGCGGCCGACCTTGAGGAGCCGGGCGGCGAGCACTCCGAGCGGCTCGTAGAGAGGGACGCCGTCTTTGTCGTACGGCGGGTCAGTGACGACAGCGTCGACAGTGCCGTTCACGAGGTCGGCGAGCACCTCCCGGAAGTCGCCAGTGCGAAGCTCCCACGCTTCGCCCGCGTGCTGTGAGGGACCCTCTGCGGCATCGGCTCGCATCCGATCCAGACTGGCCATGCGGGCTCGTTCTTCCGCCCGGGAGAGGCCGATCAGCCCGGACGCACTGTCGTCGAGTGCCATGAGCGCCCGTGCGGCACGGGCTTCGTCCCGATTCGTCTGCGAGAAGATCGTCGGTGGAGGCCGCCGGGCCGGATAGCTCCCGCCTCCCTTCCGTTCCACTCGCTCCGGTAGGTCGATTGCGGACTTCTCCGCAATCTCCGCCAGGTCGTTGCGCACCGTCTTGTCGTCGACGCCGACCACCTCGCCGATTCGCCGCAGCGACCAACTTTCCGCTCGCAGCCGCGCCACGACGGCGGCCCGCTGCTCGCGCGTGAGGTGGCGGCGGAACAGGTTGGCGGCCACGACGAAGGCCAGGCGGTCGTCATCGCTCTTGAAGCGCAGAGTCTGCTTCGGGTAGTCAGGGACCTTCGTCCCCTCGGCCCGCAGCTCGGTCCAAGCCCGTAGTCGGTGATGTCCCTCGATCACCTCGCGGGTCTCGGCGTCGAGAACGACCGGCACGAGCACCCCCTGGGCGGCGATGTCTGCCTTCAACGCGGCGAACTCGTCGTCATTGAGCGGCGGCAGTACCTGCCAGCGGTCGGTGGTCATGCCGGCGCCTCGTCGATCTCATCGTCCTCGGGCGGTCGGTCGTCGTCACGAGGGCCGGCCCAATGCGTGCCGTAGCGCTCGACGTGGGCCGAGATGGGGACGTCCTTGAAGTCAAGTGTCATCGAGGCTTCCAGCCACGCAGCCGCCTCCTCGGCCCGAGCACGCGGAACTTGTACGACGATCTCGTCGTGCAGCAGGACCATGAGCGAGTCGGCATAGGCCGAGTCCGACAGGTAGCGGCGGAGAGCATCGGCGAGCAGGTCCCGGGCTGTCGACTGGATCAGGTAGTTGCCGTTCGCGTAGGTGCGGTCCGGGTCGACAGGGATGTGACGCCCGCTTCCAGTGACAACCGGGGAGAGCTTGGACGCCCTCCTCGACAACGTAACGAGCCCCGGGTAGGAATCTCGCCACGCGTCGGCGAGCTGACGGGCAAGAGGCACGCTGATGCCGAGCTGCTTGGCAACTCGCGGAGCGCCGGCCCCGTACAAGATGGCGAAGTTCGCCGTCTTCGACTGCTGCCGCTGGGCGTCGGTGAAGTCATCACCGAACACACGGGCGGCCGTCACGCCGTGCACGTCTTGGCCCGAGCGGATCATTTCGAGCAGGGCGCCGTCTCTGCTCAAAGCTGCCGCGACCCGAATCTCAACTTGGTCGAAGTCGGCCGACAACACGATGTTGCCTGGGTCGGCCATGAAGCAGGTGCGCAGCTCAGCATCCCCCTTGCGCAGCGTCTGCAGCGCCGGCTTGGTGATACTCATACGTCCGGTCACGGCCGCCACCGTCTTGAACTCCGGGTGCACCCGACCGTTCGGATCAGCCACGGCAAGGAACTGACGGAGGTTCGATCGTCGGTTCTCCAAACCGGCGAGGCGGGCCTTCCCAGCAAGGACCGGGCCGATTGTCGGCGCGTCCCGGTAGCGCTCGACGAGGAGCGGCATCACGTCCTTCTTGAGCGACCCCCTGCCCGTCTCGGTCCTCTCGTCAGGGCCGAACGTGACGCCGTTCGCTTCGAGCCATTCGGCAAAGGCTGGTGAGCGAGGAGACACGCCGGTGGCTTCGCGCAGCTCCCTCTCAAGCGGCGCCCTCTCGCTCTCTATCTCAGCGAGGCGACCCGATGTGGTCTCGACGTCGAGGGCGATGCCCCGGTGAGTGACTGCCAGGCACTCTGCCTGCAGCCATCGCTCGTTGTCTACAAGGGTGTCCGGGATGCCAGCAGCCCTGATCCTGGACCGGAGCCGGTAGGCGAGCCGGAGGCAGCAGATGGCATCAAGGCCGGCGTAGCGGAGAAAGACGGACGAGCCAACGGGCGTTTTGGCCCACCGCCAGGTGTCGAAGGCCGCTCCGACCCGGTGATGCACCGGTGCGTGCGCTCTTTGCTGAGCGATGAGGTCGGCCTCGGCCTCGGAGAGGCTCGTGTCTCTCAGATACCTGACCACAAGCGCCTTCAGCCCGGAGTCGACACGGCGGTAGGCCCGCTGGCGGGTCTCGTTGTAGGCGCCCGTCCATTCGTACTCTCTGCTGTCAGCCAGTTTGGCGAGCATCCAGCTGTCGACGAGCCGACGGGAGATGTCGATACCGAGATGGACGGCGAGGGCGTGTGCGTCGTATGCCGTGTGGCTGACGAAGGTTCGGCCCGTGTCAGCCAGGAAGTGAGAGACCACCTCCCGGCTGACGACGTCGCTGACATCGAACACCCAAGCGCTGTCTCTCGTGGCGACCTGGACAGTGCGCAGCCCGAAGCCCGGCTGCCAGATCGAGCCCTGCATGATCGTCCTGTCGAACGCAGTCGTCTCGACGTCGACACCGAATCGGTCCGTGGTGGAACACCACGCTTCGAACGCGTTGCCATCCCTCACGTGGTCATAGAGCCAGATGTCCTCGGCGTAGCCGTCCTCTCCTTCGTCTTCGTACTGCCGGGCGGGGTTGAAGAGGTCGCCCAGCGTCGTGCCGCCGTAAGACTTGGGCGAGAGGTCTCGGCCCTGCCTCGCCGGACCCACGGCATCGGCCATGCGGGTGAGCCGGAGCCATTCGTCCATGACGCCCTCGATGTCGTCGGGCCGACCCCGGCCGAGAGCGGTCACGAACACGTCAGCGAACACATCGGGCGGCATCCCGCCCGGCGAGGTGTAGCGGCGCTTCAGCCGCGCCCGCTCGCCCTGGCTGAGATCGCGGGACCAGTCCCAGTCGCCGCGCACACCGATGTTGGCCGGCGCGGGAATCGTCTCCAGCTTGCCCACGCTGTCGAGCTGCCAGGCGGCGCTGCGTGCCTCGTCCTCGATCTCGGCGAGATCGAATCGGACTGTCACGAGCTTGAGACGGGACACACCCTCGGCCCAGCCGTCGACGTCGCTGGCGGCGCTGCCGGCCCGGTCGATGACGCTGACACCGCCAGCTCCGAGAGCGGTCACGATGCCCTCCACTCTGCGGTGGGGGCGTACTCCGCCCCGGGGAAGTCACCGATCTCCATCGCCAGACCGACAATGAGGCGGCCCGCGCTTCGAGCCGATCGCCACGGCGGGGCGAGGAGCTGGAACCCGTCGATCTCGCGGAGCTGGTCGCCGACAAGGACGGCGACAGGCACGTAAGCGGCGATGGCGTCTGTCAGCTCTCGGAAGCAGCCTGTCCCGACCGTGCCGTTCTCGCCGGCGAAGACGACGAGACCCGAGAGGGTGCGCAGCACGCGGGGCCACGCGCGCAGCCAGCCGTCGTCGGTCCTGTAGCGACCAGCGGGGTCAAAGATGTCGACTCCGGGGAGCAACTGAGCGAGCGCTGCGAGGCACCCGGCTTCGTGGGCCGTGCCGTAGGAATCCATCGGGTGGGCTGCGTAGACGCGCGGCTTAGGGAGACGGATCACGAAGGGCTCCTCGCTGCTCGCCTTCGGGCTCTCCAGGCTCGGTCCTGCTCCCGTCGCCGGTCTTTGGCACACGGACCGCAGAAGCGCTGCCCGGCCCTCGGGATCGCAGCGTCGCACCCGCTGGTCTCACACGAAGGAACGAGCGACGCTGGCGCACGCAGGGCCGCGAGCGCCTGTCGGATCATGGCGTTGGACGCCTGCCCGGCTGCGACGTTGCAGGCTGTTCTCGGCGGCAGCCCTGTTATACGCCCGAAAGCACGCGGGCCGAGTTTGCGAGCCGCGCGCTCGACGATGGGCCGGCCGTCCTCCGGCTTGTAGACCACCCGATGCTCATCAGAGTCGGTCTCCCTGTCTGCCCGCAGGGCATCGAGGGCCGGGCCCGCTCGCCCGGCGAGACGGATCATGTCGGGATGGCAGATGATCGGAGACGTGTCCTGCGCATGCGGGACGAGCCACCGCTTCGCCAGCTCGCCGAGCGTCCGGATCAGGACCACACCGTCTTTGCTCATGTGGACCGAAACGGTGATGAGACCGCCGTCAGGGCCATGCCATGGCAACTCAACCCAATCGGACAGGTCGCTGCCGTCGTCGAGCGCAAGAGGCATGGCGTCGGCGGCGTACTCACGGCAGGCCCGCAGGTACCGACCGAACGGGCGAATACCCCGCAACGACCGACCGACGTCTGCGACCGCATCGACCGAGCGCGCCTCGTGCCGCTCGATCATCGGGAATCGATCCCACTCGTGATCGGGCAGCTCATAGTCAGAACCGATCGAGCGCCGAGCAGCATCCTCGGCAACCTCCCTTGCCCAGCGGTGCTTCCCGTTCGGAAGACGGCCGGACAGGCAAGGCGGGTCAACGACCGATCCGGCCAGGGCGTGCTCGCTGAACTCGACGACATCCTGGACCGACCCGTCGTCGTTTCGTGTGAAGAGGACATAGCGCTTTACACGGAGGACGACGGCCCATAGTGGGCGCCCCTCGTCTCGCAGCACCTTCCAGAACGGCGAGCCGTCCCCGAACGGGTCGAGATGGTCGAAGCGGGCGAGCACAGCGCCGAGGTCATGCCACTGCTCGGGCGTGCACCGAAGAAGCAGCCCGTCAGTGTCCCGGCTGGCGACTGTGATGCCATGCTCGGCGAGGATGTGCTCGGCCGTGGCGATCCACATTCGAACGGTCGAGGTCACAGCCGCAGAGATGAGAGGCGCCCACCACTCCCCCCGCTCTTCGGTTCCGGGCGTGGTGTGGCCGAACAGCCCATAGCCGGCGGCGAGACCGACGAGGCGCGAAGCCGCAGCACGCCGCTCCTCGGTAGCGACGGTCTCGGGATCGTTCGCTGATCTCGCCGCTGTCTTCTGACGGTTGCGCAACCGGGCGACACCGACGACGGGACCGGAGGGGCCCGCTCGCATCCGCTCGTAGATTGGTGCTGCTTGCCGCACGCTCGGCTGCCTGCCGACCGCCCGCCACGACACCGCCCACACGATCTCGGGGACCTTCGCGGTCCGCAGGGCAGAGACGAACAGGTCGGGTCCCGCGAACGGGAGGCGTGCCCTCGTGCCCTCGGCCCGGTGAACTTCTCTCCAGGAGTGGAACCCGGGAAGCTCGTCGTCGGCCGTGGCTACCGGGAGGATGTCCCGATCGGGCACGATCTTGGCGACGATCGACGCCAACCTGCGTACCCGCCCAGGGTCGAACACGAGAGAGAGATCGCCCGCAGCGGCTTCGCAAAGGACGGTTCGCAGGTCGTCGGCGGCATCGGAGAAGTCGAGGCTGGTGGCTTCGAGGAAGTCCTGGGCGCCGGCGGCCGAGAACGCGGCAAGGTAGGCCGACACGATGTCAACGTCGGCAGCGGAGAAGGCCTCACTCATCGCGGCCTACCGCCTCGGCAGAGAGCCAGCCGCCATGGTTGGCGCCGATGGCGGCGTCCAGTATCTGTTTGGGCACGTCGTGGACAGCACCTGGCGGTCGGATGCCCGAAGCGCGGAGAAGCTCGGCCGCCAGTACGCCCGGACGCAGACGGGTGATGTCGAGTACCGATTGACCGAGGCGCTGGCGCCCCGCGCTGGTCAGCCAGCGCGCCGCCTCATCGTCGAGGAGGACGGCGAGCTTGTGCATCGCCTCGACAAGGTTCGCCAGGTGCTCGGCTGACTCGACGTCGATCGGGAGAGCCGCCGGCAGGCCGAGAGGGGGCAAGCCGAAGGCCTCCAGGTGCTCGCTGATCTGGCGGCGCTCGATCCCGTCAAAGGTGAAGGCGAGCGGGATCAGGTCGACGAACATCCCCCGCCAGTGCGAGCCGTCCGCATTGCGCTTGCCGTAGCCCGGGCCACCGGGAGGGCGGGCGAACTCGACCATCTCGCCCATCTCGCCGAGTGCCTTCACTCGAATCGGGGGGAGGTGCGGCGAGACGGAGCGCAACCGCTGGCGCCCTCTGTCGTCCACAACCGTCTCGTCCCAGCCGGCCGGGTAGAAGGTCCACCCACCTTCGAAGCGCCCATGAGCCGGGCGCCACGTATCGGAGAGGAGACTGATCGTGCGCCCCATGCCGGCTGCGACGAGCGGCCCACGGGCCGTGTAGCAGGTCTGCCTAAGAGCGCCACTGTATGGGTGGCAGAACGCATCCCACGTCTCGACCCCCCAAGGGATCAGTCCGAGCGGGGTAGACACCATCCGAGACGGTGCCCAGGCGTCCAGCTCCTTGCGATCCTTGGCCGAATCGCCCCGCGGGACGATGATGCTTGCCTCGAGCACGCTCCGCCCGGCGATCCGGATGCACGCCCCGAGCCCGCGCTCCTCGCGTACGGCCCCGCGTCTGGCGACGGCCACGAGGACGATGCCGTCTCGATCCACGAGGCGGGTGGCGAGGCCGCGAGGCTCTCTTCGCTCGACGATCTCTCCACCCGGGTCGGCCTGGAGGATGACGGTCGCCGGAATCGGCTCGCCGATCGTGAGCGTGGTCACCACGGTGCCTCGTGGTTTTCGGAGGAGTCGTGACTGGCCAGCACAAAACGGCGAGCGCCTCCGGTGCCGGCAACCTCCTCCACGAGACCTGCGTCCTTCGCCCGGTGGAGCGCCTGGCCGGTCTGCAGCGGCGAGCACCCGAGCGACTCGGACGCCATCTGGAAGGAGGACCACTCGCCGCCGTCGACCTGCAGGGCGAGAACGACATCCTCAGCCGACAGACGGCCGGGCTTGGCGGCAGGTGCGCTGCCATCGGACGTCTCGCAACGGACCGCCACCAAGGACCCTTCGGCGACTTCGAAGCGGACGACGGCCGCCGTCGACCTTGCGGGTCCGATCCAGCCTCGGCGGTCCTTGGCGACGATCAGCTCGGCCCAGCCGGACGAGGAGCGGCTGAAGGGGACCTCGACATTGATCGAGTAGGCGGCGCCGTCGACGGCGGCCAGCTTGTGACCGGACCCACGTGGCCAGCGGCCCCGATCCTTCTCTGCCTTCACGACGTGGTCGATGAGCAGGACGCCGGCGCCGGCACGAGCCAGCCGGCGAGGCAGGGCCGCGATCCACCCGGCGACGTCTCCGGCGGAGTCTTCGCTGAGGCCGGCAGCACCGAGTGCCTCGGGCACGCTGTCGATGACGACGAGCGAGGTCGTGGCAGCCTCCTCAACGAGCCAGGCGATGCCCGCCGTGCCGATCGGACCTACCGCTTGCAGATAGCAGAGCTGGGCCATGTCATCTGCCACGACCCCGATGGCGAGAAGCCGATCCCGGGTCGTCCTCGGGCCGTCCTCGTAGTCGATGACGATGACCCGCTCTCCGGCACTCAGCCGCTCAGCTACGGCCGCGAGAGCGAGCCAGCTCTTGCCGCACCCGGGCTCGCCCGACAAGAGGTTGAGCGCCTCGCGGTAGAGCAGGCCAGCGCCGTCAGCTCGCCACAGGATGGACGGCAACGGCGCGGAATCTCCGTCAATGCCCGCCAGGTCGTGGCGGTCGAGGCCGCAGCCGTCGGGCGGCAGTGGTGCGGTCATGCCAACACCTCGACGGCTCGCAAGGTCAGCTGCTGCACCTCACGCAACGATCCCGCGCCGACATGCCAGGAGTCGTCCTCGTCGGCGAGTCGCTTGCAGAGCAACGCCAGTCGCGCTAGCTCGTGCGCGAGCGGATCGCTGCCGTCTGCCAGCCATTCGAGCCCGAGGCGACGCAGGACGGTGTGCTCCCTGCTGTGGCAACGTCCGCAGAGAGCGATCACGATCTCGTTGAAGTACGGAGCAGACGGAGAAGGCCGACCGCAGACGTGGTGCCATTGGACCGGCGAGGCATCGCAGAAGCTGCAGCGGCTCATGACGTGAACCAGACGTCTCGGTCTTCCGCCCGTGCCCGCTCGGCAAGAGCGATCACGGCGTCGGCGTCTTCGAGGAAGGTGTATCTGCCCGCGACCTCAGGAGGTCCGAGCACGGTGAACGGCGCCCAACGGCGCACCCTGGCGCGGAACATTGCAGGTGCCAGGCGCCCATTCAGCAGCTGACGGATCAGCGCGGCGTGACGCGCAGCGCGCCGGACGTCCCGCCTCGACAGCTCAACATCATGCAGCTCGACGGGTCGTCCTTCGCCATCCCGCGCCAGAACAATGCCGGCCATCGCCACGGGCGCCACTCGTGACGTGTGGCCTGCGGCTTCCCGGACCGTCCGTCCCGGCTTTGCGCGCTGGGCGATCCGCCGCTGATAGACGAGAGAGTCAGCCGCTTGGCGGCCCTGTGTGCCAGGACGGGTGTTTGAACGAGTAAGCAGCCCACGGCGGGCGGCCGCGATGAGGTCGTCCGGCGGCCGCTGTCGAGGTGGGGCCGGCTCGTCGGCACGAAGGCGAAGGTCCCAAGGGAGTCGGTCAGGTGTTCTGACCATCGCTCCGTGCATCCCGGTTCGGGCGCCGCGGAGCTATGCTTGCGTGCGCAACGATCTTTAGTCGGGTCGAGCCGGAAGCCTGGGAACGCGTTCTCAGGCTTCCGTCATTCACGGTTACCGTGCTTTGCTTCTCGGCAACGGCCAAGTGGCGAAAGGCGTCCCGCGCCGCCTCAGCGAGTGCCTCAGGGAGCACGCTGGCGAGGAGCCGTTGCGCCACCAACTCGACCGGCTCACCGGTCATCTCGGACCGCCGTTCCAGCTCGGCGAGCAACTCGCCCGGAATCCCGAGGCGCGTCAACACGCTTCGACCTCATGATCCGTCATCGCCCTGCGGAGCAGGAGAACTGCGACACGCGAGTCAGCCGGTTCGCAGAGGAGCACTGACAGGAGGTGGATCGCGCTGGTCAGGGCGGGCGCGAGGTTCCAGCAGACCACCCGCCCACGCCGGACCGGTCGGGTCGTTCCCGCCTCTGCGAGCTGATTCGCAACCACGTCACGATCCAACTTCACGCCTCGGACGATTCCGGGAGGACAGTCGGTACCGTACGGCTAGTCGGCCGTATTTTCCCGTACGGCGTAGCAAAATGGACTCATGCGCAGAGACAGCAAACGGGCGAAGCGGCTGGCCGAGGCGACCGGGGCAACGGACAGCAGGCTTGAAGCATGGTCGCACACGGACAAAGACGGGATCGCCTTCCTGTCGCCCGAGGGCTCGCCCCAGGACGAGGCGCTAGTCACCGCCCTCCTGACGGTTGGCACCGAAGGCCGCGACCGTGCCAGCACAACGCTCATCGTCGCCAGCCGCTTCGGGCTCGCGTGCCATGGGTTCAAGACCGCCCTCCGCCAGCGGTTGCAGCTCGACGATCCGGAGGTCGCCGAGCTGACGGCACCTTTGGACACCGACGAGACGGGCGAACTCACCGACGAGTCTTTCGTCGAGGCGGAACGGCGAGCTGCAGTCGTAGCGGCAACCTCGAAGGTCGACGCCGTGTCCGAAGCGATGCACCGCAAGGTGACCGAATCCGCTCCCACCTACGGCGAGACTCCAGAAACGCTGTGGCACAGCTGGACCACGCTTCTGGTGACGGTGATGTCGGGAGGCAACCCCTACTACACCCCGGCGGCTGCGGCGATCCTCGGCGTTGATGCTGGTGAAGTGGGAGCCCACGTCAGGGATGACGGGGCCATAGTGCTAGACCCGGGAGGCGGCTTCGGCGCCCCTACGTCGGTTCCTGGCATCATCGCTGAGAGTTTCGCCAAGCTGGGCACGTTCAACATGATGCATCTCCGTCACGTAATCGACGAGGTCGCTGCGTCCGACCTTGCGCGATTGGCTCCGCAGCTCCAACCTGTCGTCCGCGGCCTCGCAGCGGTCGCCGGCGTTGCCTACGACGCCGATCGGGACGAGGCCGCCGCCTGCCTGGTGCCGCTACTACTGGCGATCGGCCCTGAAGCGGTCACGACCTTCACGGCGATGGGAACAATTTTCGGCGCAATGCTTCGGCCGCAGCCCGACCAGGCCCAAGGCATCGCATAGCTCTTCATCAAGTCTCGCCCTGGTCGGACCCTTCGATCATTCTCTGGGTCAGCACGATTCTCCGGAATGCGTCGGTGACTGCGGACACGGACGCCGCCGTCGCCAACCCAGTTATCACGAGTTTGGTGCCAGCAACCGCGTACAGGGCCAGGCGCTCAGGCGCGTACTCCAAGGCGTCGAAGCTCCGCTGATTGCCACCATGATGCGGGTTGCGGCCGCACACCTCGCTCGGGTCAGCGTCGATAGCTATCACGCGTGACGACCGCTCGTTCAGCCAGTACCGGAGGCCGCTATCGCCGCTGTGACGCTCCATATCCTGACTCGCAGCTCCAATGTCCACGATGACAGGGAGGCTGGCCGTCATGGCTTCAACTTCAGCGAACAGTGGTGCAATCGACGGCCAGTCGTAGGACGGGGCCTTCGTGTCTTGGACCCAGGCGTCGAGATCAAGATGAGTCGCCTCACCCGCATCCGCTAGGTGAGTCGCTGCCGTGGACTTACCCACACTCGAAGGTCCAATTAGATA
>Ga0181526_10002578_pt1 | contig 15605 bp, 13 predicted proteins | sample PEATcosm2014_Bin_35_FD_119750 | JGI IMG/M metagenome (GOLD analysis project Ga0181526, IMG submission 119750) | Peatland microbial communities from MTU Mesocosm Facility, Houghton, MI, USA - PEATcosm2014_Bin06_30_metaG | ecosystem: Environmental > Terrestrial > Soil > Wetlands > Peat | place...
CCGGAGGCGAAGCGACACACGGAGAGAATGCCTGAATCCGGGCCGTCCCAGCGGCCACACCAACTCAGCCACGAAATGACGCGGCGACTCAGGCAACCGCGGCGGCTGCGCGAGCAAAGCGTGTGCGACCGACCCTCGAGGAGGCCGGTGAGGGCGCTCGGTTCCTCGGAGGCTGTAAGCCGACCACTTGCCGGCAGAGCGCGGCCGCCTCCCCACGACCGGCGCGAAAGAGGGTGCCCATTCACGGGCACCCTCTTTCTCCCCCTCATCCCTGAGAACCGAAGGGCAGAACCGGCGGGCCAAGCCGCCGGGTCGAGCCGTCGAGGAATGGTAACCGGCATCACGAGGGCGTGCGAATGGGCTGCCCTCAGACCGCCGCGGACACGCAGCGGCAGGACGACAGGCGGGCGGGGAGCCGCCTCGGGCAGGCGGATCGCGTCCCCCCGGTCAGCAGCCGCAGACAGCAGGCGGGTTCGCCGAAACGGGTACCGCCGGCCGAGCGCGACGCCACGCCTACGACACGTTGAAGGCCGTTGTGTCGATGCAGAAGTCCGTCGTGCCGCCTCCGGTGTCTGTTTCCACGCCGGTCCACTTCAGCGTGACCGTCCTGCCGGCATAGGCCGACATGTTGAGCGTGAGCAGGCGGTAGCCGGAGTTGGCGTTGAGGTTCGAGTAGGTCGACAGCGACGAGAGCACGCCGCCCGAACTGTTGAGTACCTGCAGCTTCAGGGTGTCAATGGCCTTCGAGGACACCTCGCTCGTGTCGATGTGCTGGTGGTACGAGAGCGTGTAGGTCGAGCAGCCAGCCGGCACGGCGATCCTCTGCGAGACGGTGTCGGTGTGCGGAACGCCGTAGCCGTCGAGCCAGGCGAAGTACTGGCCGGCCTCGGCGACTTCAGCCCCGCCCGTCTCCGAGTTGCTGAGGATCACATCGGGTGTGGCCGACCACGTCTTGTTGCCGCTTTCGAACCCGGGATTGCCCAGGAGCTGTGTGACTGTACAGGAGCTCTTCGCCTTCACCGCCCAGGAGAACGACGCCGAGCCACTCGCCTCGGTCGAGTCCTTCGCCGTCACCGTCACCGACGACGACGCAACCGTCGTGGGCGTTCCGGTGATGAGGCCGCTCGAGTTGATCGACAATCCGGCGGGCAGCCCCGTGGCCGAATACGTGAGGCTCAAGGCGCCGGAATCGCTGCCGGAGATCTGCAGCGACACGGGCGAGCCCACCGTGGTCGCCTGCGCCCCCGGGCTCACGACCGTGACGGTGTTGCCCGTCGAGCCGCCGCCGCAGAGGGTGGCGGGCAGGCCGGCGCCGTTCGGTGTGCCCAGCCCGGAGGCCATGTCGTAATCGGCACCAGCGGGAAACAGCCCGTTGTTCGTGCCCGTGTAGTCGTTGTTGCCGGACGTGATGTCGTTGAAGTCTGTCGAGTAGGCGGCGGCCGCTGCACTGTACAAGGCGGGGTTGGCAAACCCGATGGCCTTGCCGGCGCACTTCGAGGACGCGTCGGTGAGCGCCATGAAAGCCGCCCAGAGCGGCGCCGCCGCACTCGTGCCGCCGATGCCAGTCCAGGAGCCGTTGTAGTAGACGACGTAACCCGAATACGGGTCGGCGTCGGCGGAGACATCTGGGACCTCCCGGCAGTACGAGCCGGTGGCGGCACCACACGGCGATCCCGAGGAGTTGGAATTGACGACGTGCAGTGACGACGGTGCGCCGCTCTGGTAGGCCGGCATGGCGTGCGATGACGACACGCCGCCACCGCCGGCACCACCGCCGACGGCGCTCTCGTTCCAGACGTTCTGTGTCGGCGGCGGCCCGAGCGCCGTGATCTCGGTCCCGCCTACGCCCGTCACGTACGGCTGGCTCGCCGGGTCGTCGACACCGAGGGAGGTGGACCCGCAGTCCTCCGAGCCCGAGTCGCCGGCGGCCGCCAGGATGCCCTGTCCCTGCGTGGTGGCCGTCTGGAACAGGGTGTTCTCGGCGTCGATGGAGGACGACCCGGCGTCCGACTCGCACAGGCCCCACGACGTCGAGATGACCTTGGCCGTGTCCTTGGAGATGATCGTGTTGTAGGTGTCGTAGGGACCCATCCCGCCGTTTGGCCCCTGGTAGACGTCGATGGTGGCCTTCGGGGCGAGCCCTATGACGTCTTCGATGTCGAGGGCCGCCTCGCCTTCGCCTGCACCGGTGCCGGCGCCACCGTCGACTTCGATGTAGTTGACGGAGGCGCTCGTGCCGTAGCACGCCTGGTAGGAGGAGATGTCGGACGTGAGGTTCGGCTCGAGCTCGAAGATGGCGACCGTCACGCCGGTGCCCTCGTCGCCGGCGCCGTACAAGGAGGAGAAACGGTACGCCGAGGCCAGCTGATCTGCCGTGTAGGCGTCATTGTCGGGGCCGGCCGAGACGGCTGCCGCGCACGGCTGCGGTCCGCCGGTTACCACATGCGGCGACGCCGCCGCCGTGCCATGCGGTGACGCCGCCGTGGCGTGCGCTGCCGTGGCGTGCGCGGACGCCGGCCGCAAGTCGAGGCGCTGCTGCAGGTACAAAGAGTCCAACCCGATGACGGCCTGCACGTAGCGGGCCGCGCTGCCTGGGAACAGGGGTGCCTTCGTGTTGGCGAAGGCGATCCGACCCGACGGCAAGCGGTAACGCTCGAAGCCGATCGAGAACGCCTTGGAGAACGACGAAGCCGTGCCGGACACCGGGATGCTGAGATGGTCGCTCGGCAGTCGCCCGACGAGCAGGCCCTTCGAGCGCAAGGAGGCCGAGACGGCTGCTATGGCGGCAGGCGTCGGTCCGAACCGCCCGGCGAACTGGCCGCGGCGGAGATAGTGGCGGTAGAGGGGATCACCCGGCGTCGAGACGGCGGTCGCATAGCTCGAGAGCGCCGCCGGACTGCGGGGCAGGAGGAGGACGTCGGCGTGCATCGCCGTGGCGGCAGCGAGGGGTCCGACCGCTACGGCGTCGAGGCGGACGAGGGGTGCCTGTCCGATCCGCTCCGGCGGCAACTGGGCGGCGCCGGCGGGGGACGACGAGACGGCGACGAGGACGGCTCCGAGTGGCGAGACGGCAACGGTGAGGGCAGCGGCGGCTGACACCGATGCCCGCATTCCCCACCTCTTGCGGTGGCACCCTCGACTTTGTTTCGCAGGCATTGTCTTCCAATCTGACGGACGACGACGGTGCCCGACGAAGTCGTCGACCGCGCAACATCGGTACGAATAATGCCCGCGTCCGCCAGCACCGCGCGCCACCGCCGCCCAAATGTTGGTCGCCGCAGACCCACATGTCAAGGGTCTGTACGGGAGGCTGAGATCGTAGGTAATACGGCTGACAACGGTGCGGCCTCCATGCCGTTTAGGTGCAATGACGGTGCGGCTGTCTCGAGGCATGCACGAGGAAAGCGACCCCGGCCTAACCTGGAGGCTCAGATGCCGATTCGAAGGGAGCCATGTTGACGCGGCTTGCGAACCTCGCCGGGCGTGCCGTCCTCCTCACCGCCGAAGGGGGTATCGATGTCGAGCGCCGGTCGGAGGGGCGATTCGCCGCCGACCCGCAAGCGCTCTACGAGCGCTGGGACGAGTTCCTCCACTGGGCGGAGCATGTCGCCGTGAACGAAGGCGACCTCGATTACCGAGAGCTGCCGGAGGGTGACCTGCTCTCGCCGGCGCCCCGCCCCCGCCAGGTCTTCGGCATCGGTCTCAACTACCGCGGTCACGCCGCCGAGACGGGCATGGCGTTGCCAAGCCGCGTGGCGACGTTCACGAAGTTCCCGACGTGCATCGTGGGCGGCTTCCATGCGGTCGAGCTGCCCGAGGGTACGGTCGACTACGAGGTCGAGCTCGTCGTCGTCATGGCCAAGAGTGCCTACGGGGTGGCGGACTGGGAAGCCTGGAGCTACGTCGCCGGCGTCACCGTCGGCCAGGATCTCTCCGAGCGGATCCTGCAGCGTGAAGCGGGGAACCAGTTCTGCCTGGGCAAGTCGTTTCCGGGCTTCGGGCCGATGGGGCCCTGGCTCGTCACGCCCGACGAGCTGACCGAGCCGGACGACATGGCGCTTCGTTGCACCCTCAACGGCGAGCTCATGCAGGACGGCCGCACGTCGGACATGGTCTTCAGCGTCTCCCGCCTCATCGAGGAGCTCTCCGCCGTCGTCACGTTGCTACCCGGCGACGTCATCTTCACGGGCACACCGGCCGGCGTCGGTTGGGTGCGCCAGCCCCCACGGTTCCTCCAGAGCGGAGACGTCCTCGAGAGCACGATCGAGGGGATCGGGACGATCCGCAACCTCATGCTCTGAGCGTCGAGCTTTCTCCGGCGGCCGACGGGTCGACTGCCACGACGTAGAGCTGCGTGCACAGCCGCGCCCCGAGTGCCAGGTTGCCGCTGTCGAGGGACACGACGAGCGTCCCGTCGGGCCCGCGTTCGAGCACGGCGGCTGCCACGCCCGGCCGGAAGCCGCCATCCTCCAAGTACCCCAACGATGCCGTGTCCGCTTCGATCTCCTGGGCCACCCGGACGAGCCGGACGACCTGGCCGGCGGCGACGTCGGCGAGCGGCATCTGCGTGCCGGCGTCGCCTGTCACGGTGGCGCTGCCCGGGATGGGGTTGCCGTGCGGGCACGTCGCAGGGTCGCCGAGCAACGCGACGAGCCGCTGCTCCAGCTCGTCGGAGAACGCCCGGGCGAAGCGCCCGGCCTCGAGGTGCACGTCCCGCCATGGCAGGCCGATCACGTCGACGAGCAGGCGCTCAGCCAAGCGGTGCCGGCGTATGACGCCGAGGGCTCGCCGCTGCCCTTCCTCGGTGAGGAGGATGTGGCGACCTGCCCGTTCCACGTAGCCGCCCGCCACGAGGCGCTCCAGCATCTCCGAAACGGACGGCTTCGCTTTCCCCAACCGGGCGGCGAGACGGGCCGAGATGACGGGACCGCCCTCTTCGGCCAGCCAGCCGATCGTCTCGAGGTATTCGTCCGCCGCCGGATGGAACTCGTCTCGCATGCTTGGCCCCCTGCCTGCGCGGCGATCTTACGCAGGTCGGAGCACCTTCAGGACGCCTTGATCTCGATGGTAAGGTTCACCTGATATTGGGTATGGACGCGAAGTGAGCACGGGTGCGCCCCAGGCTGGAAACGGTGCGGCAACGTCGAGGCGGACCGTGACGTCGACGCGCCGCCGCCGGTGCCCCGGAGGCCGCTGGCGACTCGGGCAGCTCTGGCGTGCCCGCCGGCTCTGGCTGGCGGCGGCCCTGCTCGGCGGTCTCTTGACTGCCTGCGGGACGGCCGGTGGCGGGTCCGACACCATCACGATCTACAACGGGCAGCATCCACAGACGACCGACGCCCTCGTCGCCGCCTTCGAGAGGGCGACCGGCATCCACGTCCTTGTGCACAACGGCGAGGACGACTACTCGCTCGCCGACTCCGTCATCCTCGAGGGCTCCCATTCACCGGCCGACGTGATCTTCACGGAGAACTCACCCCCCCTCGAGTACCTGCAGGAAAAGGGGCTGCTCGCCCACGTCGACCCCGCCACGCTCGCCAACACGCCGGCCCGGTTCGACTCGCCCATCGGCGACTGGGTGGGCGTCTCGGCCCGTGTGAGCGTCCTCATCTACAACCCAAGCCTCATCTCGAAGAGTCAGCTGCCCACGAGCGTCCTCCAGCTCGCCGAGCCGCAGTACCGGGGCAAGCTCGCCTTTGCTCCGGGCGAGACCGACTTCCAGCCGATCGTGACGTCGGTGGAGCACACCGATGGCGAAGCCGCCACCCTCAACTGGCTGAACGGCATCAAGGCGAACTCAGCCGGCCACCGCTACGCCGACAACGAAGGGATCTCGTCGGCTGTCAACTCGGGCGCCGTCGCCTTCGGAGTCGTCAACCAGTACTACTGGTACCGGCTGCGCGCCGAGATCGGCGCCGGCAGCATGCACTCGGAGATCAGCTACTTCGCCGCCGGCGATCCCGGCTATGTCATCGACGTGTCCGGCGCCGCCGTCCTCCGCTCCAGCCGCCACCCGGCGGCGGCGCAGCGGTTCCTGGCTTTCATCACCTCGTCGGCCGGGCAGGAGATCATCGCCCACTCGACGAGCTTCGAGTACCCGATCGCCTCGGGCGTCACGACCGTGCAGAGCGAAGCCCCCTTCAACGAGCTGCATCCGAATGGCATCACGATCGAGCAGCTCGGCGACGGCCTGGAGGCACAGGACCTGCTGCAGCGCGTGGAGCTGCTGTGAGGGCGGCCGCTGGAAGCCGGCGCTGGGGGCGCCGGGCGTGAGCACCATCACGGTCAGTCCCGGCAGCGGAGGCGACGAGATGTCGAGGGTGCCGGGCGCCGCGCTCGTGACGGGGCGCTTCCACCGCCGTTCCCGCCCGCGGGTGCTGCTCGCCACGAGCTGTCTCGTGGCGGCCGCCCTGCTGACGCCGCTCGCCTTCCTCCTCATCGAGGCTCACGGTGCCGGCACGGGAGCCGTCGTGCGGCTCATCTTCCGCTCGCTCACGGCCAGCCTGCTCTGGAACACCGTGCGCCTCACGATCGTGGTGACGGCGCTCTGCGCCGTCATCGGCACGCTGGCGGCCTGGTGCGTCGAATGCACGGACCTGCCGCTGCGCCGCATGTGGGCCGTGCTCGTGGTCGTGCCCTTCGCCATCCCGGACTTCGTCGTCAGCTTCGGTTGGGCGTCGTTGACCACCTGGATCCAGGGCTTCCGGGGCGCCGTCGTCGTCATGACGCTCGCCGTCTACCCCCTCGTGTACCTGCCGGTGGCGGCGAGCCTGCGATCGGCCGACCCAGGTCAGGAGGAGGTCGCCCGCAGCCTCGGCGCCGGCCGGTTGAAGACGTTCTTCCGCGTGACGATCGGTCAGGCGCGCGGTGCCATCCTCGGCGGATGCCTCCTCGTGTCGCTCGTGATCCTGGCCGAGTACGGCGCCTTCGAGATCGTCGGCTACCAGACCTTCACGACCGAGATCTTCACCGAGTTCGACTCGTTCAACGTGCAGGCGGCCGCCGCCTTGTCGCTCGTGCTCGTCGTCCTCGGCGTCATCGTGCTCGTCGGTGACGGCTGGGCCCGTGGCAACACGAGGGTGGCTCGCTCCGGCGCCCTTGCCCAGCGGGCCAGGAAGACCCATCGGCTCGGGAGAGCGAAGGCGGGCGTGCTGCTCGGGTTTCTCCTGCTCGTAGGGCTGGCGCTCGGCGTCCCGGTCGGCTCCAGCATCTACTGGATGCTCGAGGGCGGCGCACATGCCTTCGCCGGCGTCTCGCTCCTCGATGCCGCCGGCGACACGGCCGCCTACAGCGCCTCGGCGGCGGCCGTCGCCACGCTGATGGCGCTGCCGGTGTCCCTGCTCGTCACGCGCCACCCCACGCGTTTCGGGCGCCTGCTCGAACGCAGCACGTTCCTCGTGCTCGCCATGCCGGGCATCGTCATCGCTTTCGCCTTGAGCTACTTCTCGTTGCGCTACGGCGGCGGGTCCTTCTACCAGACCGCCCCGCTGCTCATCGCCGCCTACGCCATCATGTTCTTCCCGCTCGCCCTCGTCGGAGTGCGGGCCTCCGTGGCCTATGCGCCCGTCGCCCTGGAGGAGGCGGGCCGCTCCCTCGGGCAGCGCCGGCTCGCCGTGCTGCGGCGCGTGACACTCCCGCTCGTGGGGCCGGGGTTGATGGCGGCCTTCTGCCTCGTCTTCCTCGCGACCGCAACGGAGCTCACGGCGACCCTCATCCTCATCCCCGACAACGTCCAGACGCTCGCCACGCAGTTCTGGGCGTACCAGACGGCGTTGTCCTACGGCCAGGCGGCACCCTTCGCCCTCGTCATGATCGGGATAGCCGCTGTTCCGAGCTACGTGCTCGGGCGTTTCTTCGACCGAAGGCCCTCGCAGCGGGCGGTGGCCCGGTGACGAGCGGCATGCGGGTGTGCGGGCTGCACAAGAGCTTCGGGCCGCAGGCGGTGCTCATGGGAGTGGACCTCGAGATCCCCTCCGGCTCCTTCACGGCCATCCTCGGACCGTCCGGCAGCGGCAAGACCACGCTGCTGCGCGTGCTGGCCGGTCTGGAGCGAGCCGACCGCGGGACGGTCGCCATCGGCAGCACCGTCGTCGACGACGACCGCGAGCACGTGCCAGCCGAGCGCCGCCGCCTCGGTTACGTCTCCCAGGAGGGGAGCCTCTTCCCGCACCTGACGGTGGAGGCGAACGTCGGCTTCGGGCTGCCGCGAGGGGAGCGGCGGGGCGGGCGGGTTGGCGAGCTCCTCGAAACGGTCGGCCTCAGCGGGCTGGCCCGTCGCTATCCGCACGAGCTGTCCGGTGGTCAGCAGCAGCGCGTCGCCGTCGCCCGCGCCCTCGCCGTGCGCCCGCAGGCGGTCCTGCTCGACGAGCCGTTCGCCTCCCTCGACGCCCAGCTGCGTGCAAGTGTGCGCTCGGACGTGCGCGACATCCTGCTGGCGGCGGGAACGACGGCTGTCCTCGTCACCCACGATCAGGACGAGGCGCTCTCGATCGCCGACTTCGTGGCCGTCATCCGCAACGGCCGCATCGCTCAGTTCGCCGAGCCGGCCGAGCTGTACGCCCGACCGGTCGACGCCGACCTGGCACGCTTCGTCGGGGCGGCCAACCTGCTGGAGGGCCGGCAGGAGGGCGGCGTTGTCGAGACGCCGCTCGGCCCGGCCGCCGCCGGCGGCGCCTCGGGTCCCGTCACGGTCCTCGTGCGGCCCGAGCAGCTCGAGATCGCTCGCCTCGATCCTGCCGGCTCCGACGCCGGGCGCGTGGCCGGCCGCGTGGTGAGCACGAGCTATCACGGCCATGACTGCCTCGTGTACGTGCGGCCGGAAGGGGCCGCCGGCGATCTCACCGGCGCCGTCGTCGCCCGCACGCTCGGCGACCCGCACCTCGCAGAGGGCTCGGCCGTCACGCTGCGAATCAACGGCCCGGTCCTCACCTGGGCTCCGGCTTCAGGGCCGGCGCCGGCGCCAGCGGCCGAGGCGGCCGAGGAGCCGGCATGACGCATTCAGCCGGCGCCCGGTTGTTAGTCTCCCGCCGATGACCGGTCCTCTCGACGCCACGGGTGGCTCGGGCCCCGAGGTGCCCGCCGGCGAGACGGCGGCAGTGACCCGCTGGGTCGAGCGGTGCCGTGCCCTCGCCGGCAGCACGCTCGACAGTGTCGAGACGCCGGCCGACGAGCTCGTGGAGCTGGCGGCGGGCGACCGCCAGCTCATGGAGGGGGCTCGCAAGGTGATCCTCGCCGCCCTCGAGGAGACGCCGGGCGATCCGACCTGGTCCCAGATGCTGGCCTTCTGGCGGCGCGCCTTCGAGAAGGGCAGCTGGTCCTGGGAGCCCAACCCCTGGGATGCCAGCCCGCTGCTGGCGGGGTAGCCCTACCTCACCAACCGTCGCGCGTCCTCGGCATCCCGCTCTCGCCCCCGGTGCCGGGCACGACACCGAGCACCTGATGGATCGAGAGGCCGCCGTCGTCGAAGCCGTTCGCCGACGCCGTCATGTACAACCACCAGACACGCGCCCGTGCCGTGCCGACGAGCGAGGCGGCCTCCTCCCAGTGGTCCTCGAGGTTCTTCACCCAGGCGTGCAACGTCCTCGAGTAGTGCTCGCGGAGCGACTCCACGTCGCGCACCTCGAAACCCGCCCGCTCCATCGCCCGCACGACGTCAGCCACGTCGATCAGCTCGCCGTCGGGGAAGACGTAGCGTCCCACGAAGGAGCGGCGGCTGATCTTGGAGCCGCCGACGCTCGAGATCGCATGGTTCAGCAGCCGGCCACCGGGCCGGAGGAGGCGGACGACGGTGTCGAAGTAGGCGGACATGCGACGTGCGCCGACGTGCTCGAACATGCCGATGGAGGAGATGGCGTCGAACGTCTCGCCTGCGAGGTCCCGGTAGTCCTGGACGCGGATCTCGACGGCACCGTCCAGCCCGGCCTCTCCGACGCGCCGGCGGGCCAGCTCTGCCTGTGCGGAGCTGAGCGTGATGCCGACGACTTGAGCGCCGTGCAGGGCGGCCGCATGGATCGCCATCGAGCCCCAGCCGCAGCCGATGTCGAGGAGGCGTGCCGGCGCTCGGTTGCCTGCGGCCGTCCCGGCGAACCCGGCGTCCCGGGCTGTTAGCGCCAACTCGGGCAGCCCGAGCTTGCGGCTGACGAGCTCGTGCTTGGCGGTCTGCGCCTCCTCGAGGGTCATCGTCTCGTCGCTGAAGCGGGCGCACGAGTAGGTCATCGTGGGGCCGAGCACGAGCCGGTAGAAGTCGTTACCGACGTCGTAGTGGTGGGTGACCGCTTGCCGGTCCCTGCGCTTCGAGTGGCGCCGGCCACGGACTCGGCTTTCAACCGCAGGCGGTGCCGGCGGCCCGCCGAGCACGCCGAGGCGACTCGCCGTGCGCACAACCTGCCCGACGAGGCTGTAGCCGCTCCCCAGCTCGCGGTTGAGGTGCGCGTGGAGGACGCGCAGGATCTCGAAGGCATCGCCGTCGGCGTCGAGGTCACCTGACACGAAGGCGCGGGCGACGCCCAGCTCGCCCGGAGCCCACAGCAGGCGGCTTACCGCCCGCGGCGAGTGGAGGGTCACGCGTCCGGGACCGGATTCGGGCCCGACGGAGCTGCCATCCCAGAAGACGAAACGGACGGGCAGACCGCGGGGGAAGAGCTTCGCAAAGAGCGGCTTGACGACGGCGGCGGCAAGCTGAGGCGCCCCTTCGGGCCGGGCTGCCCGCTCGGCGGCCCCCGCGGGACTCTGCTCGCCGGCGCCGGGGAGGGCCGTCTCGCCGGCGCCCTGAACGCCCCTGCCGTCGGCGTCGGGCTGGTCCACCCCGTCGCCACGGGCCGCCCTGTCCGTCTCGATGCCGATGCCGTCGCCCGGGCCACCCGGCGGGCTCTCCAGGCCGCCGTCCTTCGTCGGGTTCTTCGTGATGCTCATCGGATCGTCCCTCCCGCTCCGTCGCTTGTCGCTTCGTCTACTGGATGTCTTCACCGGCGGCCGGGGTCGGTTGGCGCCCTCCCGGCCCGGAACAACTGAAGTCTTGTCATCTCGGCGGCCCCGTGCCAAGCGCGGTCAACCGGAAGCCGACGCCCTCCGATGCCGCTGCTCAGAGCGCCAGGCCGGCGGCGAGGCCGGCGGCAGCGCCCGCGAGGCCGGCGGCGAGGCTCATGGCGATGTTCATGAGCACCTCCAGCCATTGCCCCGACTCGGCTAATCGCACCGTTTCGTACGTGAATGTCGAGAACGTCGTGTAGGCACCGCAGAAGCCGGTACCCAGCAGGTCGACGCCGACGGCCGCCAGGTGACGGTGCATGGCAAGCCCGGTGAGGACGCCGAAGAGGAAGGCCCCGGAGACGTTCACGGCGAACGTGCCCCAGGGCAGCTCGGAGTCGAAGCGGGCACTCACAACCCGATCGAGCACGTACCGGGCGGGCGCCCCGACGCCGCCGCCGACGGCCACGGCGAGAGCGCCGCCCAAGGTCATCGACATGGAGCTGTCGGTGGCCGATCAGATCCGGACGACGTCCACGTCGTCGAGGACGACGAGCACGTGCTCGAGGAGCTCGGCGACGTCGCCCAAGAACTGCTCGATCCGCTCCCGGCGGTCGATGATGACGACGGAGACGGGGGCGTCGTCGGAGAGCGTGTGAGTGCGGTGCACCCGGCCGGACTCTCCGAAGCCCTCCCGCCCCTCGAACACCGTCGCCCCGGCGAGGTGCGCCCGGTGGGCCCGCAGCACCAGCTCCACGACGAGCGAATGACGCCGCGCTCGGTCCTGCATGGACACGAGGATCGTGGCACGTACGGCCGCCTCGGACACAAACGGCTGCCCCGGCTCGCCGGCCTCGCTCACCGGCGTCACGAGCGCGCCTCGATGATCCGGCGCTCGGCAGTGAGGACGAGGGCGGCCGTCGCGATCCCGAGGGCGATGGCGAGCAGACCGGCGATCACGCTGGCCAACACGTAGGCGACCGCAACGGCCGTGTGACCGTCCTTGGCCAGCAGAGCCGTCTCGACGGCGAGGGTCGAGAACGTCGTGTAGGCCCCGAGCAACCCCGTGCACAGCACGGGCCGGGCGAAGCGCTGCCTTGGCAGCCGCTCGCCGATGTACCGGAGCAGGAAGCCCAGGCAGGCGCTGCCGGAGACGTTGACGACGAGGGTGACCCACGGGAAGCTGCCCGCCGTCACCGGCCAGGCCGCCATGAGGGCGTAGCGGGCGACGGCGCCGAGCATGCCGCCGCCGGCGATCGCTGCCGCGATGGCGAGCCGTCGTCGTCCCGCTCTGTTCATCGACTCCTCCGATTGTCGCCGTCGCAGCTACGCGGCGCGTCCGAATCCGGTAGGAGCCATCAGCCTTCCGGCACGTACGGCGAGCTCCATCGCCGGTCACGAGATTAGCCAGGAAAGCGGTGGCGGCCCACCGTGGGACCCTCCCACAGCCGGTAGCGTGGGGCTGGAGGTTCGAGTCATGGAGACCGACACGAACGGGACGAGGCTCACGGTCTTCCTCACTGAGGACGATCGTGTCGCCCACCACCCCGTCTATGAGCTGCTCGTGCGCCGGGCGCGCGAACAGCACATGGCAGGGGCGACCGTGTGGCGAGGGATCGAGGGCTTCGGTCGCTCGGGACAGATCCGCACGCTGCGCTTCCCCGACGCCGTCGCCGGCCTCCCCGTGGCCGTCGAGCTGATCGACGAGCCCGCCCGCATCGATGCCTTCCTTGGCGTCGTGGGCGAGCTGGCGCCGGGGGCCTTCGTGATCCGAGAACCGGTTCGCATGGCAAGAAGCGGCGCCGCGGTGGCGCTGTGACCGTGAGCGGCGTCGATCCGTCGAGCGTGCCCGAGCCGCCTGCCCCGCCCGAGCCGCCCACCTCGCTTGCCCCATCCGAGCAGCCGCCGGGCTACCCGCCCGAGCTCGAGTGCGACGTGCTGCTCGCCGACGGCCGTCCGGCGACCGTGCGCCCTATCGTCCCGGCCGACAGCGAGCGCATCCGCACCCTGCACGGCAGCCTCTCGGACGAGACGATCTACTTCCGGTTCTTCACGTTCCACCGCACGTTGTCCGAGAAAGAGCTTCAGCATTTTGCCGGCGTCGACTACCTCGATCGCCTCGCCCTCGTCTCCTTCGTGGACGGCGAGCTCGTCGGGGTCGCCCGCTACGACCGACCGCCAGGGCGGGACGAGGCGGAGGTGGCCTTCACGATCCGCGACGACCAGCAGGGGCGGGGCCTCGGCACCCTGCTGCTCGAGCACCTCGCCTCGGCGGCCCGGGCGAGGGGGATCCGGCGCTTCATCGCCGACACGTTGTCCGACAACTCGAAGATGCTCGGCGTGTTCCGGGGGGCGGGCTTCGTCGAGCGGGCCACCTTCGAGGCCGGCGTCGTGCGGGTGACGATGGAGCTCGATCCCGTCCCTGCCTACCTCGCCAAGGTGGAGGAGCGCGACCGCCGGGCGGCCGTCCGCTCGATCGAGCGCCTGATGCGTCCCAGGTCCATCGCCGTCATCGGAGCGAGCCGCCGCCCGAAGACGATCGGCCACGAGCTGCTCGCCAACCTCGTACGAGGTGGCTACACGGGCACCGTCTATCCGGTCAACCCTGCCGGCGGCGAGATCGCCGGCTTGCAGGCCTACCCATCGGTTTCGGAGGTCCCGGTGGCGGTGGATCTCGCCGTCATCTGCGTTCCGGCCGCTCAGGTTCTTGGCGTCGTGTCCGAGTGCGGGCGGTGCGGGGTGGGCGGCCTCGTCGTCATCTCGGCGGGTTTCGCGGAGACGGGCGAAGCCGGGAGGGCAGCCGAGCGCGAGCTCGTGGAGATGGCCCGCTGGTTCGGCATGCGAGTCGTCGGGCCGAACTGCATGGGCATCGTGAACACGGCGCCGGGCATCTCCATGAACGCCACGTTCGCGCCGGTGCGACCGGTGCGCGGCACCCTCGGCTTCTCGTCGCAGTCAGGCGGCCTCGGGATCGCCATCCTGAGCGAGGCGACCCACCGAGACCTCGGCGTCTCGAGCTTCGTGTCAGTGGGCAACAAGGTCGACGTGAGCGGCAACGACCTCCTGCGCTACTGGGAGGAGGACCCGGAAACCTCGGTCATCCTCATGTACCTCGAGTCCTTCGGCAACCCCCGGCACTTCGCCCAGATCTCGCGGCGTATCTCCCGCAAGAAGCCCATCATCGCCGTGAAATCCGGTCGCTCCACCTCCGGTTCACGTGGTGCCTCCTCTCACACGGCCGCCATGGCGACGCCGGACGCCGCCGTCGACGCCCTCTTCCGTCAAGCGGGCGTCATCCGGGTCGACACGATGGAGGAGCTGTTCGACGTCGCCGACGTCCTGAGCCACCAGGCCCTTCCGAGAGGCAAGCGGGTTGCGATCGTCGGGAACGCCGGCGGGCCGGGCGTGCTGGCGGCGGACGCCTGCGAGGGCTACGGCCTCTCCGTACCGGAGCTTTCGGAGTCGACCCAGAGCGAGCTCCGCGCCATCTTGTCGCCAGAGGCGGCCGTCACGAACCCCGTCGACTGCATCGCCTCGGCATCGGCCGACGACTACCGGCGGGCGCTCGAGCTGGTGCTGTCCGACGACGTCGTCGATGCCGTCATCGTCACCTTCACGCCACCGCTCGTCACACAAGCCGAGGATGTGGCCGCAGCCGTCGTCTCGGTGGCGGCGACGGCCGAGAAACCGATCCTGGCCGTTTTCCTGAGCTCGACGGGCACGCTCGAGGCACTGAGAACGGGCGACCGGCGGATCCCGTGGTTCGCCTACCCGGAGTCAGCAGCGCGAGCACTGGGGCGCATCGTCCCCTACACGGTCTGGCGGGACCGGCCCGAGGAGGAACCGCCGGATCTGGACGGGATCGATCGGGCACGCGGGCGCGCCGTCGTGTCGGCCGCCCTCGGGCAACGCCAGGACGACTTGGGCGTCTGGCTGGGTGCGAGGGAGACGGCCGAGCTGCTCGGTGCCTACGGCATCCCGGTCGTTCAGAGCATCCGGGCGACTTCGGCAGGCGAGGCCGGCGAGGCTGCCGAGCGCCTCGGGGTGCCAATCGCCCTCAAGCTCGACGTCCCCGGCATCGTGCACAAGACCGACGTCGGGGGGGTGCGGCTCGGGCTGAGCGGCGCAGCCGAGGTCGCCGCCGCCGCCGCCGAGTTGCTCGATCGTTTCGGGGAGGGCGCAGCCGTCGTCCTGCAGCCCATGATCGAGCCGGGCATCGAAACGATCTGCGGTCTCGTGGAGGATCCCGCATTCGGCGCCCTCGTGATGTTCGGCCTCGGCGGCACGGCCACCGAAGTGCTCGGCGACCGTACCCTCTCGCTCGTACCGCTCAGCCGCTCGGAGGCGGACGGCCTCATCGCCTCGCTGAAGGCGGCCCCGCTGCTGCGTGGTTACCGCGGGGCGGAGCCGGCGGACACCGATGCGCTCGCCGACCTGTTGTGCCGCGTCGCCCGGCTCGCCGAGGACGTGCCGGAGGTCGTCGAGATGGACCTCAACCCGGTTGTCGCCTGGCCGCGGGGTCGCGGCTGCGTGACGATCGACGCCAAGATCCGGCTGGCGCTGCCGGCCGTGCCCGAGCCTGCCCTGCGGCGCCGCCACCTGCGCTGAGCGCCCTTCGCGGGTGGGTCTGGCCTCAGCGC
>Ga0181526_10002581_pt1 | contig 15596 bp, 12 predicted proteins | sample PEATcosm2014_Bin_35_FD_119750 | JGI IMG/M metagenome (GOLD analysis project Ga0181526, IMG submission 119750) | Peatland microbial communities from MTU Mesocosm Facility, Houghton, MI, USA - PEATcosm2014_Bin06_30_metaG | ecosystem: Environmental > Terrestrial > Soil > Wetlands > Peat | place...
CCAGGAGAGGAACGGGATTCCCGGGACGCTCACGACGCCGGCGTTGGTGTAGAAGGAGGGGAAGTTGGAAACCGTCAGCGGGCCGAGCACGACGTTCGCGAGACCGCGGTAGAGGGTCAGCGTTCCGATCGTGACCGCCAGCGACGGCAGCCCCACCTTCGTCACGAGGAACCCGTTGACCGCTCCGAGCACCACGCCCAGCGCGATCACGACGACGAAGATCGCGGCCATCGGCCAATGGTGCAACCACAGGTAGCCGAGCGTCTCGCCGGAGAGCGCCAGCGTCGAGGCGACCGAGAGGTCGATCTCGCCGACCATGATGATCAGAGTCATCGGCAGCGCCATCAACGCCAGGTCGCCGATGTTGGTGCAGAGCGTGAAGAGGTTGTAGCTCCCGAGGAAGTAGCTGGAGGAGTCGACCCCGAGCAGGAAGACCGCAATCAACGCGACGGCGAGCGCCACCTCCCAGCTCGCGAACCGCCCGAGGCGCACGCGCGCAAGCGACAGGGAGCCCCCCGCCCGTCCGGGTTCCGGCGGGGGCGCGCCCGGCGGTTCGGCGGCGACCGACCCGGCGAACACGGGCTGCGAGGATTCGCCAGGATCCGCCGGTGGCGGGACCGCTCGATCGGGAGGATCAGGCGCCAAGGCGAACCCTTCGTTTGCGCAGCGCGGCCGCCAGGCGCACCTGGATGCCGCGGTCGAGCGTGATCGCGGCGATCAGCAGCAGACCGGAGATCGCCTCGATCCAGATCGAGGAGACGCCGATCACGTTGAGCGCCGAGTTGATCGTCTGCAGCAGCAGCGCGCCGAGCGCCGCGCCCACCACACTGCCGCTGCCGCCGAAGATCGCGACGCCGCCGACGACCACCGCGGCGATCACCTGCAGCTCGAGACCGGTGGCGGCGGTCGACTCGATCGTCGCGTACTGGGCCGCCCAGATGACCCCGGCGACGCCCGACAGCGCGCCGCTGATCACGAACGCCGTGAAGACGCGCTTGGCGATCGGGATCCCCGCGCGGCGCGCAGCCTCAGGGTCGGAACCGATCGCGTACAGGTCGCGGCCGGAGCGGAACGAGTTCAGGTAGTAGGCGGCGACCGCGACCACGACCGCGACGGCCAGCGCGATGTCGGGGATGCCGAGCACCGTGTCCGTCGGCAGGTTGAGGAACGAGCTCGGCTCGGTGCTGGCCAGCACGACGCCCGAGCCCACCACGATCGTGTCGATGCCACGGATGATGTAGAGCATCGCGAGCGTGACGACCAGGCTCGGCACGCGGCCGATCGCGGTGATCGCCCCCGTCACCACGCCGCAGGCCAGACCGACGCCCAGCCCCACGGCGAACACGAGGATGGTCGGGATGCCGGGGTGGGTGCCGAACATGTTCGCCGAGACGTAGGCCGACAGCCCCACCACCGAGCCGACCGACAGATCGACGTTGCGGGTCATGATGACCATCGCCTCGCCGACCGCGACGAGCGCGTAGAGCGAGGTCTGGCTGAGGATGAAGCGGAGCTCGCCGCCGCCGACGAAGCGCGACTGGATCAGCGCCGAGATCAGCACGACGACGCCGAGCACGGCGACGATGCCGAACGTGCGTGCGCGCAGGACGATGTCGACGAGTCTGCGCGGGCTTGCGATCTCCGCGGACTCGGCGGGCTCCGCGGGCGGCGCGGCCGTGCTCATGCCGGGCTCGCCTCCTCCACCGCCTCGGGAACGTCGGCCTGACCGGTCGCCGCGGTCATGATCCGCTCCTCCGAGGCCTCGGCGCGCGCCAGCTCGGCGACGAGGCGTCCCTCGCGCATGACGAGGATCCGGTCGGCGACCGCCAGTACCTCGGGCAGCTCGGAGGAGATCACGAGCACCGCGACGCCGCCGCGCGAGAGCTCGACCAGCAGGCGATGCACCTCGGCCTTGGTCGCGATGTCGATCCCACGGGTCGGCTCATCGACGATGATCACCGACGGCTCGCGGCTCAGCCACTTGGCGAGCACCACCTTCTGCTGGTTGCCACCCGAGAGCGAGGTCGCCGGATTGGTGATCCGGCTGTAACGCACCTGCAGGCGGCCGGCCCAGTCGGTGGCGAAGTCGCGCTCGCCCGACCCGACCAGCAGGCCGTGGCGAGCCAGTGCGCGCAGCGAGGCGAGCGAGATGTTGTCCTCGATCGACATGTCCATGACGAGGCCCTGCTGCCGGCGGTCCTCGGGCACCATCGCGACGCCGGCGCGCATCGCGTCGATCGGCACGCCCTTGCGCAGCCGCCGCTCGCCGACGAACACGTCGCCGGAGTCGTACTCGTCGATGCCGAAGGCGGCGCGCGCGACCTCGCTGCGGCCGGCGCCGACGAGGCCGGACAGCGCGACGATCTCGCCGGCGTGCACATCGAAGGAGATGTCCTGGAAGATCCCCGCCCGCGAGAGCTTTGCCACGCGCAGCACGGCGGCGCCGGGCTGGTTGCGCTCGTGCGCACGGTCGGCGATGTCCCGTCCGACCATCGCGCGCACCAGGTCGCCGGCGCTCAGGCCGCTGACCGGCTGCGAGAGGACGAGCCTGCCGTCGCGCAGCACGGTGACGCGCTGGCAGATGGCGAACACCTCCTCGAGACGGTGGGAGATGAAGACCACGGCGACGCCGTGCTCGCGCAGGCTCTGGACGACGCCGAACAGACGTGCGACCTCGGTCGCGGACAGCGCCGCCGTCGGCTCGTCCATCACGACGACCCGGGCGTCGAACGACAGCGCCTTGCCGATCTCGACGATCTGCTGCTCGGCGATCGACAGTCCGCGAGCCACGCGGTCGGGGTCGAGCGGCACGCCGAGGCGCTCGAACAGGGCGCGAGACTGGCGCTGCATCGAACGGTGGTCGATGCGCCCGCCGCGCCGCCGGGGCTGGCGGGCGATGAAGACGTTCTCTGCGACCGAGAGGTCGGGGAACAGCGTGGGCTCCTGGAAGATGATCGCGATCCCGGCTTCGCGCGACGCGGCCGTGCCGGACAGGAACAGCGGCCGGCCGTCGGAGTCGAGCAGCGTGCCGGTGTCGGGCGGGTGGACGCCGCCGAGGATCTTGACGAGCGTCGACTTGCCCGCGCCGTTCTCGCCGACGACGCCGTGCACCTCGCCGCCGTAGAGGTCGATCGAGACGCCCTGCAGGGCGTGGACCGCGCCGAACGCCTTGCTGGCGTCACGGACGCTGAGGATCGGCCGCGCGTCGGCGCTCACGCCGGTGCTCGCCGGCCCGGAGCCGGCAGCGGGCGCTTGCGCCCCGGCGTCCGCGGGCTGGGTCGGACGCTCAGCTCCGCGCCCGGGCGGTCCCTCGCCGCCCACCCCGTCGTTTGGTTGTTCCTGCTCGCTCACTTCTCGCACGCGGTCGCAGTCCTGGTCGTTGTCGCGGCAGGGACGCGGCCGCCTGTCGGGACCGGCGGGTCGCCGGCGCGATGCCGGCGACCCCTGGTCCGATTACTGGTTGGAGGTTAGAAGTTGAACTGACCGACGTTGGCCTTGGTGAACGTGGTCGTTCCTCCCGGATCGATCGTTCCCATCGGGCCGATCGTCTCCTTGCCGTACGAGCCGGCCGTGAACGACTGGCCCGTGGCGTCGGTGATCGTCTTCGAGGCCAGGTTGACCGCCGCGTACGCCGCGATCGTGCCTGTCCGCGCCGGATCCCACAGGATGATGTCCGGTGAGGTTCCGTTCTCGATGTAGGCCTTCATCTCGAGCGGCGTGCCGAGACCGGTCAGCAGCACCTTGCCGATGTCGTGCGCAGCGTCGATCGCCTGTGCAGCGGCCAGGACGCCCACCGTGGTCGGCGAGATGATGCCCTTCAGATGCGGATACTTCTGCAGCAGACCCTGGGTGACCTGGGTCGCCGTCGTCGGGTCGTCGTTGCCGTAGACGGTCGAGACGAGGTCGAGCTTCGGATACTTCTTCAGCTCGGTCTTCATGTAGCCGATCCAGACGTTCTGGTTCGGGGCCGATGCCGCAGCCGAGACGATCGCGATCTGGCCGCCGGCGGGGCCGATCTCCTTGGCCATGTCGACGACCTCACTCTCGCCGATCGCGGACGCCGGGGCGTTCTCGACGTACACCGAACGGCAGTTGGTGTCTGCGTCGTAGGTCACGACCGTGACGCCCTTTGCCTCCGCCGCCTTCAGCGTCGAACACAGCGCGGCCGGATCGGTTGCCGAGACGATCAGGATGTTCGCACCCTTGGCGATCGCGGCCTGGATGGCCGGGAGCTGCGAGGCCGGAGTCGCGGCGCTGCCGCTGGTCTCGGTCCCGGTTTCGCCAAGCGCCTTCAGCGCTGCCAGAGCGCCGCCCGTCTTCACGCTGTCAGCAGTCGTGAAGTAGGAGTTCCCGAGGTTCTTCGGGATGACATAGACCTTCAGGCCCTTCTTGAGCGAGGCCGCATACGCCACCCCGCCAACGACTCCGACGACGCACAGGGCCGCTACGGCCAAAATCAGTGTGCGCTTGCTCAAGCGAGACGTCATGACATCTGATCCTTTCGAAGGATTGATCGATTCCCTGGCTGAACTCAGCGCAGGTCGCTCGGACGCCGCGAGCCTTCGGCGACCGGTTGGCTGCAACGACATGCTGAGTTGGGGACCCTGACGTGGGGACGGCGACCGTTCGCGCTCACTGTGCTCATGGTGAGACGACCTCGACCTCATGGCGCGAGGGTGGCGCCCCAACGCGCCACGAGCACGCCAGCGCGTCGCGACGCGTGCGCATCCGCGCACGCCGGCGACAGCCGACTGGATGAGGACAGAACACCGGCCGAGGCCGAGATCCAGGGACCCCCGCCACGCCCCGGCCCGTGCTCCTCCGGTGCCCGGCGGCGCCGCTTCCTGCGGCACGCCGGTCACTGCAGCACAGACCTGCTGTCGGGACCTCCCCACCGCCCGACAGCTCCATCTCCTCATCAACGAACAGCTCCACCGCGATACCGCGCCGAGACCTCTCCCAGGAAGGTGTCCTCCGGAAAATTCGACCGCTCATTTGTGGTGGAGTGCAGTGAGCAGACACGCCTGGCGATCATATCCGAACGGCGCAAACTTTTGCGAATACACGTCGCTGGGGCCCAAAGGGCCAGTAGCGGCGGGCCTCGAAAGCGCGCGCGTGGTGGCGGGCGACACTGTTCGACCGCGGCGGACTACACTGTGCGCGCAGATCGGTTCTCAACGTCCGCTAACCTGATCGCAAGCTCGCCCTAACCGCGCTCCGCGAAAGCCGCCCTCATGACCCAGCCGACGATCGAGCAAGGCACGCCCCAGTCCATCCCGGAGGCGGCCGAGCTTGGGGCGATCCCGGAGGATCGCCGGCGTTCGATCGCGGATCTGCTGCTGGCGACCGGCGCGGTCACCGTCTCGCAGGTCGAGACGCGTTTCGGCGTCTCGGCGATGACGGCCCGTCGCGACCTCGGCGAGCTGGAGCGCCGCGGGCTCGCCCGCCGCACCCACGGCGGCGCCGTGCTCCCGAACGCGGCCGGGCACGAGGACTCCTTCGACCGGCGCCTGAACGTCGCCACCGCGCCCAAGCGGATGCTGGCGCGCGCCGCCGTCGAGCTGCTCAACCCGCACGACACGGTCTTCCTCGACTCCTCGACCACCACCTACTTCGTCGCGCGCGAGATCATCGCCAGCGGCGTCGCCGCGACCGTGCTGACGAACAGCCTGCCGATCATGACCCTGCTCGCCAGCGATGCCGGGCCGAACATCGAGCTGATCGGCGTGGGCGGCACGCTGCGGACGCTGACCCGCTCGTTCGTCGGCGCGGGAGCGACGCGCACGGTCAACGAGCATTACGCCGACCGGCTGTTCCTCTCCGTCAAGGGCGTCGTCGACGGCGACACGCTGACCGACGCCGACTCGCTCGAGGCCGACGTCAAGCGCTCGATGATCGCCCACGCCCGCGAGTCGGTGCTGCTGATCGACGGTTCGAAGCTCACCGAGCGGGGGCTGATCGCGATCGCGCCGCTGTCGCAGATCGCGATCGCGCTGGCCACGGACATCAGCGCCGACCAGGCGGCGGCGCTCGGCCGCGCCGGCACGACGGTTCGGGTCATCCGCCCCGAGGCGGCCGGGCAGACGCAGGCGCCCGCCGGCCCCAGCCAGTTCGGCAGCTGAACCGCGCGCGGGCGCGGCGGACGCCACGCCGCCGCGCGGTCGCCGCCCCGCCCGCCACTCGATCGCCGCCACGCCGCCGCGCGATCGCCAAACCGGCGCTCTACACGCGAACGCCGCCCCGCCGCTCCGCCATCCGCGCGACGTAGCCGGACGCGCGGAAGGCGGCGACCGGGTCGGCCGCGGCTCCCAGCTGCTCGCGCACGCGCGCGCACAGCGGGCGCACATCGGTCTGGAAGGCGCGCTGCAGCAGCTCGTATCCGCCGAGCACGTCCCCGTCCCCCTGCGCCTGCGCGAGCGCTTCGCGGTCGATCAGCAGCGCCCGGGCGTAGGCCTCCTGGAGGGTGACGACGCTGAGGATCATCGCCTCCACCTTCTCCTCGACGTTGTGTGACTGGTCGATCGTCAGGCGCGGCAGCGCCCCCCCGCCCAAGACCAGCTCGCTGAACACCAGGAACAGCGCGAACGGGTTGACCGAGCCGACCAGCAGGTCGTCGTCGGCGTACTTGTGGTCGTTGAAGTGGAAGCCGCCAAGACGACCTTCGGCGGCGATCAACGCGACGATCTGCTCGACGTTGACGCCGTGCGCGTGATGGCCGAAGTCGACCAGCACACGCGCGCGATCGCCGAGCCGGCGGCAGATCGCCATCGCGGTGCCCCAGTCCGGGATGTCGGTGGAGTAGAAGGCCGGCTCGAAGAACTTGTACTCGACGAGCAGCTCCTGCTCGGGCGGCAGCGCCGCATACAGCTGGCTGAGGCACTCGACGACACGCTCGTGGCGCTCGGCGAGGTTGTCCTGGCCGGGGTAGTTGGTGCCGTCGGCGAACCACAGCGACTGCGCGGTCGAGCCGAGCTCGGTCGCGATCCCCACGCATTCGATCAGCGCCTCGACAGCCTTCGCGCGGATCGCCGGGTCGGGATTGCCGACCGAGCCGAGCTTGTAGTCGGGATCCTGGAAGACGTTGGGGTTGACGGCGCCGAAGCTCAGCCCGAGCTCGGCGGCGTGGTCGCGCAGCGCCCCCAGATCGTCGACCGCGTCCCAGGGGAAGTGCGTCGCGACCGCGGAGGCGGCGCCGGTCAGCCGGTGCACCTCGGCGGCGTCGTCGAAGCGCTCGAACACGTCGCGCGGGCGCCCGGCCTGCGGGAACACGCCGAAGCGGGTGCCGGAGTCGCCGAAGCCCCAGGACGGCGTCTCGATCACGAGCGCGGCGAGCGACGCCGCGACCGCCTCGACATCGCAGCCGTCCTCGCGCAGTCGGCTCGCCAGATGGTCGTAGTCGTGACTTGAGTCGGTCATCGCTCTGCCTTTCGATTTTCTTATGGGCCGACTGCCGTCGGCTCGGATTTCGGGGTGTCGAGCCCGGTCACGGCGAGGAAGCGCCCGTAGGTCTCCGCCGCACGCGACTGTTCCGCCGGTTGGTAGGACATGGTCTCCACGGACGCGGCCGCAACCTCGCGCAGCTCCGCCAGCGTGCCGCCCAGCTCACCGGCGGCGCGCGCCTGGATCAGCACGTTGCCGAGCGCGGTCGCCTCGTGCGAGCCGGCCAGCAGCTCGACCGCGCACAGATCGGCGGTCAGCTGGCACAGCAGCTCATTGCGGGCGCCGCCGCCGACGACGTGCAGGCGCTCGATCCGCGACTGCGTGACCGCCTCCAGGCGCTCGAGCACCAGGCGGTACTTGCAGGCGAGCGACAGCAGGATCGAGCGGACCACCTCGCCCGGCGTCTGTGGCGCCTGCTGGCCGCCGGCGCGGCAGAGCGCCGCGATCCGGGCCGGCATGTCGCCGGGCGCCAGCAGCCCGTCGTCGTCGGGATCGAACAGCGCGACGTCCGCCGGCGCCGCGGCGGCGAGCGCGTTGAGCTGTTCGTAGTCCCACGCCGTGCCGGCGCCGGCCCAGGCGCGGCGGCACTCCTGCAACAGCCACAGCCCCATCACGTTGCGCAGCAGGCGGATCGTGCCGTCGAGGCCGCGCTCGTTGGTCAGGTTGAGCGCGGAGGCGTCCGCTCCAAGGAACGGGTGCGGCATCTCCAGTCCGAGCAGCGACCAGGTGCCGGAGGAGAGCACGGCGTCGTGGGGACCGCGCAGCGGCGCCGCGACGAACGCGGCGGCGGTGTCGTGGCCCGCCACCGTCCACACGCTCACCCCCGTGGCGGCGCCGGCGACATCCGCGTGGCCTTCCAGGACGGGGCCGAGCAGCGTCCCGGGTTCCACCAGCTCCCCCGCGAACGGGGCCTCGGGCAGGCCGAGGCGGGCGATCAGCGCCCGCGCCCAGGCGCCGCTTCGGGCGTCGAGCAGGCCGGTCGTCGAGGCCGCCGTGACCTCGTTCGCGAGCACGCCGGTCAGCCACAGCGCGAACAGGTCCGGCACGAGCGCGATCCGCTGCGCGCCGCGCGCCGCGGTCGACTGCGACTCCGCCATCAGCTGGAAGATCGTGTTGATCGGCATCGTCTGGATGCCGGTGACGGAGTACAGCTCGTCGTGCCCGACGCGCTCGTGGACGCGTTCGATCATGCCGTGCGTGCGCTCGTCGCGATAGTGGAAGGGCAGGCCGAGCAGGCGTGCGGAACCGTCGAGCAGGCCGTAGTCGCAGCCCCAGGAGTCGATCCCGATGCCGCTCAGCGACCCCTTCGCGGCCGCGCGCGCGAGCCCCTCGAGCGTGTCCGCGAAGAGGCCGAGCAGGTTCCAGTGCAGGCCGTCCGGCAGGCGCACCGGGCGGTTGGCGTAGCGGTGAACGACCTCGAGCGAGACGGAGCCGCGGGCGTCCAGGCGGCCGCACACGACGCGGCCGCTGTCGGCCCCCAGGTCCACCGCCGCGAAGTGCCGTGCCGCCGTCAAGACCGAGATCGGTTTCGTGCGAAACGCATCGCAAATGCCACGAAACAACCGTAGACGAGCAGCGTCGCCGCCGCAAGGCGCCTCACCCGGGCCGCTGGCGGGTGAAATAGGATGCGCCGCGATGGCCACCAGCGAGCCTGTGAAGGACGCCGGCGCGATCCTCGACTGCCACTGCCACGCCTGGCATCGCTGGCCCTATCTGCCGGCCGTCCCCGACGAGGACACCCGCGGCGCGGTCGAGCTGCTGCTCTACGAGATGGACCAGCACGGCGTCGAGCAGGCCGTCGTCGTCTGCGCGGCGATCGACCACAACGCCAACAACATCGACTACGTCTCTCGCGCGCGCGAGGCGCACCCGCGGCGACTGCATGTCGTGGCGGATCTCGACTGCACCTGGCACGACACCTACCACGCCCCCGGCGCCGCGCACCGCCTGCGGGCGCTCGACGACGAGCACGAGCTGGTCGGCTTCACCCATTACGCGGCGGAGCACAACGACGGCTGGCTGCGCAGCGACGAGGCCGCCGCGGTCTTCGCCGTCGCCGAGGAGCGATGCCTGATCGTCAGCTTCGGCGGACCGCCGGTCTGGCAGGCCGACCTGCGCGCGCTGGCCGCCCGACATCCGAGCGTGCCGGTGCTCTGCCACGCGCTCGGCGTCTTCAGGGCCGCCGAGGGACTCGACTCGCCCGGCCTCGCCGACGTGCTGGCCTCCGCCGCGGTCCCCAACATCATGCTCAAGCTCTCGGGCCTGCACTACGTTTCGGCCCGCCCCTGGGACTATCCCTGGCCGGATGCGCTCGCCGCGCTGGAGCGCATCCACGACGCCTACGGCCCGGCGCGGCTGTGCTGGGGCTCGGACTTTCCCGCCGCGACCCGCTACACCACCTTCCGCCAGACGCTCGAGGTCGTGCGCTCCCACTGCCCGTTCCTCTCCGCGGCCGATCTGCGGCTGATCCTCGGCGAGAACCTCCGCGGCCTGCTCACCGACGGTCGGGCGGCCGCCTGAGCGACGGCGAGCCGGCCGGATCCGAGCGCGCTCCGCGCTCAGTCCGCCGGGGTGCTCGCCGGTTGCACCGGCAGCGTGGCGGAGGGGGAGTTGACGATCCCGCTCGCGAGATAGTCGGTCCAGTCGAAGACCTTGCCGGCCGAGTCGCCGATCACCTTCCTGAAGTCACCCGACTCGAGCTTCGGGTCCGCGATCACCTGGGCGAGTTGGAGCACGGCCCCGTCGCTGGGATCGATGATGACCTCCTCGCGCACCCCGCGGTCGCCCCCGAACGGGCTGTAGCCGTCGCCGCCGAGCGGGCCGGCGATCGCGATGCCATGCGCGCCCGCCGCGTCGGTCGCGGGCCCGAGCAGCTCGATCCCCGGCGTGCTCGCCATCACCTCGCAGAGCGCGACGCGCAGCGCCGCGGAGGAGCCGAACGCCGGCGCCGCGAGGATCGCCGCCGCGGTGCTGAAGGTGTAGGCCGGCGAGGCGGGCAGCGTCGGGTCGGTCACGACCTCGTTCAGCCCCGTGTTGTTGGTGTCGATCAGCTGCGTCAGCGCCGCCGGGCTTCGCGGCAGCCGGGAGAGATCGTCAGGGACCGCGAGCAGCACCCCGGGCGCGTCGTATTCGACCCACTGCCCCCACGGTGCGGAACGGGTGTACAGCGCGCTGGCCGGCGGCGCGAGCGCCGAGGCGCCGCCGAGGACCCAGCCACGAGCGCCGTGCGTGAGCAACGTCGCCGGGCCGTCATTGGTCACGACCTGGCGGTCGGACCCCTCGGCGGACCCCCACGTCTGCACCGTCTCCGGCTGGACGACGTACGTCCCCTGCGTGGAATCGGCGTTGCCGAGCGCGTAGTACGCGCCCGCCAGGGTCCTGATCTCGTTGTAGAAGTACTCGCCGCGCCCGAGCTTCACGGTCGCGCTGGCGCTCGCGGCGCGGCCGGCTCGCGCGAGCACGACCGCGGCGGCCGAGACCGGTCTTGCCGTCTCGCCGCGCGCCGCCAGCCCGACGATCGCCGCCGCGGCGGCGGCGAGCACCAGCGCCGCGGTGGCCGGGACGACCAGCCGGCGCCTCGCACTGCGCCCGCGCGCGAGGACCCGGCGGTGGGCGCGGCGGGCTTCGCGCGCGTCCACCGCCACGACCACGAGCGCCCTCGCGGGGTCTGCATCGCGGATGCGGGTGTCGAGGTCCAACTCAGCTGCTCGCGGTGTTGAGGGTGAGGGTGTCCTGCGCTCGCTCCGCGAACAGGTGCTCGGTGACGAGCGGGTCCGCGCGCAGCCGTGCCTTCGCCTTGTGCAGGCGCAGGGCGACAGCGTTGACCGAGCAGCCGAGCACGACGGCCGCCTCGGCGTGGCTGCAACCTTCCCAGCTGACCAGCCGCACCGCCTCGCGGTAGGCGTCCGGGAGCCGCTCGATCGCGGCCACCAACCACGCGTCGGCCGGCTCGCCGATCACGGTGGCCTGCGGCATCGTCGACGCCTCCCGGCTCAGGCGGTCGAACAGGCGCCGCCGCCGGCGCTGGCCGCGACGGTGATTGAACAGCGTGTGGCGGGCCAGGCCGAAGAGCCACAGCCGGGCCTCCGCGCCGCGAGGCATCTCGTCCAGCCGCCGCCAGGCGACGACGAAGACCTCCGCGACGACGTCCTGAACCTCGGCGGGCGCTCCCGGCAGCCGGCGGTAGACGTAGGCGTGGATCGCCGCGTGGTGCTCGAGGTAGAGCGCCTCGAACCGGCCGCGGCGATCGCCGTGGAGGCGGCGGTTTGGGGTGATCACGCGGGCTTTGATCGCGACAGCATGCCGAATACATGTCCGGCAGGCACACGAACCTTTCCAGTCCGCGAGGGAGCCGTCGCGGCGGCTGTACCGCTGCGCCGCCGATCGGGGGTCTACTGCCGCTAGCCGCCCTGCGCGAGGTACGCCGTCGTCTCGCTGGCGACGAGGCTGACCATGTTGCCGAGGGCGATGTTGGCGTCGAGCGGGTGCAGTCCCCACAGGGGCGCGAGTACTCCGGTGGAGGTCAGCGGCTGCGCCCCGTTGATCGGTGTCACGTCGAGGAAGTTGTTGCCGTTCGACTGGGAGCACTGCGCGGTGTAGGAGTCGTTGTACTCGAAGAACGGCGTCGACCCGGCCTGCCCGGGTACCTCCGCGGGCGGGATGTCGACCCCGTTGCCAGGCGGGAACGACACCGGGAAGACCGACTCGAGGACTCCCGAGCCGCCGCTCAGCGCGGCCGGATTCGTGCAGAGGATCGCGTCCCCGGCGGGCACCGGTCCCACGCCATCGGTTGGGCTGTGGGTGTTGTCACCCCAGTCGGCGCCGACAGGCGGCGTACCGAGGAACGAGGACCAGGAGACCACGCAGCCGAGCTCGCTCGTCGACGTGCAGCCCGGGATGTGCTTGAAGCTGCCGCCGATGAGGCTCCCCTGCTTCACGACCACGGCACCGCCGGCCAGGATCGCCGAGAGCATGCGCTTGCGCAGCGTCGGGTTCGGGTCGATCTGCTGGGCGATCAGCTTGCGCAGCACAAACGCGCCCTGCGAGTGTCCGATCAGCACGAACGGGCGGCCGTGGCTGTAGTGCTTGAGAAAGTACTTCCACGCGTCGAGCACGCCGTCGTACTGCTCGGCCTGGACGGCGGGGGTCATCGCCTCCTGCTGCGGCGCGCCGACGTTCGTCACCGAGTGGTACATCGGCGCGTATATCTTGCACACGCTCTGGTAATACGCAGCCTGGTAGCGCGCGACGTCGGTCTCCGCGGACTGGATCTTCAGATCGGAGAGCAGCGACGTCTCCGCACTGACCGTCGGATAGATGTAGAAGCAGTCGACTGGGGGATCAGGATTCGCCGGCGGCGTGAACGTGCTCGCGAGCGTTTCGCCCGGCGAGAAGATTCCGGTCTCAAGGCTCCCTGCACACGGGTTCTTGGGCAGGCCGGGGCGGCACAGCCAGACCGGCTTGTGGGGCGCGGCGTCCGCGGCTCCCGCGGAGGCGACCAGAACAACAGCCGCGGTGAGCCCCACCGCGGCCGCCGCCCGCAACGCACGCGATCTCCGCATGCACCCCACATGTCCGGCAGCGCCGCGGATCTTTCTCGCTCGCGTCGCTGCGAGCCCGTGCTCAGGTTGTCCCGGCTGCTCTAGCCGCGCGCGATGTGCGGGCGGACGTTCTCCGGCGTCAGCTGAGCCCACGGCTCGAGGCCCGCGAAGTGGCGCAGGCACTCGTCGACCATCAGCGTGAAGAAGCGCCGGCGGCTCTCCTCGGTGTAGCCGGCGATGTGCGGGGTGAGAAAGACGTTGGTCAGATCGAGGATCGGCGAGTCCAGCGGCACCGGTTCGGGGTCGAAGACGTCGAGGCAGGCGATCACGTCGCCGCGCGCGAGGCGCGCGAGCAGCGCGGCGCTGTCGATCACCGCGCCGCGCGAAACGTTGACCAGCACGCCCCCCGGTCGCAGCAGCTCCAGCTCGGCGGCCCCCAGCAGCCGCTCGGTGGCGGGGGTGAGGGGGACGAGCACGAAGACGACGTCGCAGCCGAGCACCGACTCCAGCGGACCGAAGTCGACACCGTAGGCCTCGGCCAGCTCGCGCGGCGCGAACGGGTCGCAGGCTCGGATCTCGACACCGAACGGGCGCAGCAGCGACACGAGATCGCGGGCGAGATGTCCGAATCCGACCATGCCGACACGCTTGCCGCTCAACTCCGCGCCGTCATAGCCCGGACCGGAGCGTTCGGCGTGCGGGAGCGTCGGCTCGTGGGCGATCATCCGCCGGAAGTCGGCGCCCGCGTTGCGCAGGCCGATCAGGGCGAGCCCGAGCGCCCATTCGGCGGTGGGCCAGGAGGAGCCGTGGGTGGTGTCGACGACCACCACGCCCTGGCGCTGCGCGGCGGCGACGTCGACGCGGTAGCCGAAGCGGTCGCCGTCGAGTTCGCCGAGCATCGTCAGCGACGACGCCCCCGCCAGCACGTCGGCGCTCACGTACGGGGCGCCGTGGCAGACGACGAGGACGTCGAGGCCCGCCGCGAAGGCCGTCAACTCGGCCTCCGCGGCCGGGTCGCGCGGCGCCGGACCGCTGAGGTCCGAGGCGACCGAGAACGCGTGGAAGGAGAAGTCGGCGGCCGGGGCGAGGCGGGCAAGGTCGGCGTCGTCGACGTTTCGCCGGCGCGTGTCCTCGTTGCAGGCGAGGCCGACCTGCCGGCGCCGCGCGCCGCTGGCGTCGCTCACCGGATCGCCACCGAGCCGTCCTCGCGCAGCGGCGGGTCCGCGAGGTCGACCGACACCGGCGGATGCTTGGCGAGGCCGGCGTCGTCGAGATCGATCCCCAGACCAGGCCGCTCGGGCGCGATCAGGTAGCCGTCACGCACCTCGATCACCTGGTCGACGAGGTCGGTCCATTTCGGCGTGTCCTGGGGCACGTGCTCCTGCACCTCCCAGTTGGGCACGCAGATGCCGAGCTGGACGTGCGCGGCGACGGCGACCGGCCCGGACGGCACGGCGTGGGGAATGATGCCGGCGTGGAAGGACTCGCCGAGCGCGCAGATCTTCCTGACGTGCGTGATGCCGCCGGCGACGCCGACGTCGGGGCGGATGTAGTTGACGCCGGGACGCTCGAGGTACTCGGCGAACTCCCAGATCGTGGTGTTGCGCTCGCCCGCCGCGACCGGCACGCTCACCTTCTGCGCGAAAGCGCGCATCGCCGCCACGCTGTCGGGCGGGATCGGGTCCTCCACGAACAGCGGCCGCAGCGCTGCGAGCTCGCCGCACAGCAACACGGCGTCGCCGGCGCTCATGTTGCGGTGGAGCTCGACCCCGAGGTCGATCTCCCAGCCGACGGTTTCGCGGATCGCGGCGAAGCGTTCGACCAGATCGGCGATGCGCGACGCCTGACGGCCGCCGTGGTGGTCGTGTTGGAAGAGGATGACCTTGAGCGCCGTGTAGCCGTCGTCGAAGGCGGCTGCGCGCGCAGCCTCGACGACCTGCTCGAGTGTGCCGGTGTCGAGCACGCGCATCGCGCGCACGGCGCGGCGCGTGCGCCCGCCGAGGAGCTGCCACACGGGAGCCTCGTAGTGCTTGCCCTTGAGGTCCCACAGCGCCTGGTCGATCGCGCTGATCGCACCGGTCACCGCCATGCCGCGGAAACTGAACGCCCGGTAGAGCGCGAGCCAGTGATGCTCGACGTCCAGCGGATCGCGGCCCTGCAGGTAGGCACCGAACGATTTGACGATCTCGGCGACGGCGGTCGGCCAGCCGAAGAAGGTCGACTCCCCGACCCCGGTGCTGCCGTCGTCGGCGGTCACCCGCACGTAGCAGGCGCTGCCCGCGGGGATCGCCTCAACGGTTTCGATCTTCATCGTTCGCGCTCCTCTGTGGTGGCCGCCGGCGGCGGCGCTCAGCCAGCGCTTGGAGGGTAGACGAACTCCGGCTCGATCCGGACGCGGGGGGCCGAGATCAGCTCCACGATCAGCGGCAGTTCCGGCTGCTTGAAGTAGGCGAACGCCCCGTCGCCCTCGGCGCCGAAGCCGCGCGCGCTCTGCAGCTCGACGAAGCCGGCGGCGAGCGCCTCGGCCACCGCGGCGGGATGATCGGAGACGTAGCGGCCGACGTGATGGAGGCCCTCGCCGTGGGCTTCGAGGTGCTCGGCGAAGATGCTCGGGCC
>Ga0181526_10002583_pt1 | contig 15581 bp, 12 predicted proteins | sample PEATcosm2014_Bin_35_FD_119750 | JGI IMG/M metagenome (GOLD analysis project Ga0181526, IMG submission 119750) | Peatland microbial communities from MTU Mesocosm Facility, Houghton, MI, USA - PEATcosm2014_Bin06_30_metaG | ecosystem: Environmental > Terrestrial > Soil > Wetlands > Peat | place...
CCGTAGGAGTTGACGTTCTGCCCGAGCAGCGTGATCTCGCGCACGCCGTCGTCCACCATTGCGGCCGCCGCGTCGAGCAGGTCGCCGAGCGGCCGGCTGACCTCGCGCCCGCGGGTCGAGGGCACGATGCAGTAGGAGCACGCGCAGTTGCAGCCGACGCTGATCTGCAGCCAGCCCTGGAAGGCGCGCGAGCGCTTCTCCGGCAGCTCGCCGCTGAAGCCCTCGAACTCGAAATAGCCCTGCGCGCTCAGCGAATCGCTGGTCAGGAACTCGGCGAGCCGGTGCACCTGCCCGGGACCGAAGGCGACGTCGACGAACGGGAAGCGCTCGAAGACCTCGTCGCGCAGCGATTGTGCCCAGCAGCCCCCGACGCCGACCACCCGCGCCGGGTCCTCGCGCTTGAGCCGCCTCGCCTCGCCGAGGTGGGAGATCAGACGGTTGTCGGCGGTCTCGCGGATCGAGCAGGTGTTGAACAGGATCAGGTCCGCCTGCGCGCGTTCGGGCGCCTCCTCGTAGCCGAGCGACTCGAGCATCCCGCGCATGTGCTCGGAATCGTGCTCGTTCATCTGGCAGCCGAACGTCGTCAGGTGGTAGGTCTTGGCCATCAGCTGCAACGGTAGCGGTTGGCGTGGCGCGTGGGATCCCCTCCGGAGCCGCGATTCAGTAGCGGCCTGCTCCTGGTGTCACGGGCGACAACGTGTGCGCAGTTGCCGGTTCGTGACGCTGCTCGCAGCGTTCAGGAGCCGCCTAGAGGTTGATCGTTGATCGAAAGCGAGCTTGGCTGCACCCTCAGACAGGCCTGGGTCGCGTGCTGGAACAGGGGCGCCTGCTGGTCGATTCCGGCCGGGAGCGTGAACACCCCGTCATGATCGGGGTCGGGGAAGCTCGGAACTCCATGCGAGCGCATGCAGCGTGCGTACTCCAGGTCCTGCGCCTGCTCCTGTGGGGTGATTGCTGCCGGTGCTCCGCCGCCGGGCAGGAGGTGGCCGCAGGCTCGTGACGCCGCCCTGAACGCCGGCGTGCCGGCAAGGCGGCCGGGCGAAAGCTTGATGCTCCCATGGTTGCCCGACTCGGATACCTGCGGGTCGGGATAGCTCGGAAGCCCGTGAGAGCGCATACACGCCGCGAACGCCACGACTTTTCCAGCAATGTCGGTGGTCGCGGCATCTGGCCTGGTTGAACTGCTCGGCGAGGAGCTGCCGCCGCACCCGGCGATCAGCACAGCACTCGCCATGAGCGCGGCGAGCAAGGGCGTCCTGCCGGGTGCACGGACTCCGGGTCGTTTGGGTCCGGCGCCTGTCTCCATCTCGTGCGCAAGTTGTACCCCGCGAGCGGTAACAGCCAGGTCACGGCTGGTGAGCGGTCAAAGGTCATGCCCACCCCACGGTGGATGCGCGAGCCGCAGGAGCCGGAGCCACGGCCGTTCCATCCAACGCGGCGGACTCGACCAACCGCTCTCGCCCTGACCGACACCTCATCTGGAATTTCGGGACTACGTGGTGACGTGGTAGCGCTTCACGGTGCCAACGCTACGAGCGCACCCCGCGGAGGGCGCGCCGCCACGGCCGACGGCCGGCCGAGGCGCCCGGCGGTCTAGTCGTCGCGTGCCCCCGACGCCGCCCGCACGGCGTCGTAGGCGATGTCGGAGTCGTAGCCGGCGCGGATCAGGATCGCGAACGCCCGCTGGCGCTCGCGGTCGTCGCGCAGCGGGCCGCGGCAGCGGCGTTGCAGGAGCGCCGAGGCCGCCTCGAGCTCCGACGCCGCGTCGTGACCGGCGAGCACCTCATCGATCAGCTCGCGATCGACGCCGGCGCTCTGCAGGCGCGCGCGGATGCGGTCGGCGCCCCAGCCGTCGAGCTTGCGCCGGTCCTCGGCGAGCATCCGCGCGTAGTGCGCGTCGTCGAGGTAGCCCTGTTCGCTGACGATCGCCAGCGCGGCATCGATCGCCGGCGCGCCGAGCTTGGCCCGCTCGAGTCGCCCGCGCAGCTCCGCGACGCTGTGCTCGCGATCGCCGAGATGGCGGTAGCAGCGCGCGAGCGCGTCCTCCAGCTCGTCCGCGTCGGGGGCCGCGCGTTCCTGCGCGCGCACGGCCTCAGGCGGCTCGCTCGTCGGCGATCGTGATCGCCGCCGCCGCCTTCTCGAAGTCGATCGGATCGGCGTCGGCGATCTCCTCGCCGTCGACATGTTCGATCGGCAGCACCAGCGACTTCGAGACCCCGACCGCCGTGTAGATGCGCTGCTCGATCTCCGTGGCCATCTCGGGATGCTCCTCGAGATAGGTCTTGGCGTTGTTGCGGCCCTGTCCGAGGCGCTCGTCGCCGTAGGAGAAGAAAGACCCCGACTTGGTGACGATGTTGTGCTCGATGCCCAGGTCGATCAGGCAGCCCGCGGTCGAGATCCCCTTGCCGAACTCGATGTCGAACTCGGCCTGGCGGAAGGGCGCCGCGACCTTGTTCTTGACGACCTTGACGCGAACGCGGTTGCCGACCGCCTCGTTACCGTCCTTGAGCGTCTCGATGCGGCGGATGTCGAGGCGCTGCGAGGCGTAGAACTTCAGCGCCCGCCCGCCCGGCTGGGTCTCCGGCGAGCCGAACATCACGCCGATCTTCTCGCGAATCTGGTTGGTCAGGATGCACAGCGTCTGGGTGCGGTTCAGGTTGCCCGCCAGCTTGCGCATCGCCTGGGACATCATCCGCGCCTGCAGGCCGACGCTCTGGTCGCCCATCTGCCCCTCGAGCTCGGCGCGCGGGGTCAGCGCGGCGACCGAGTCGATCGCCACCACGTCGATCGCGCCCGAGCGCACCAGCATGTCGGCGACCTCGAGCGCCTGCTCGCCGTAATCGGGCTGGGAGACCAGCAGCTCGTCGATGTCGACGCCGATCTGCTTCGCGTACAACGGGTCCATCGCATGCTCGGCGTCGATGAACGCGCACGTCCCTCCCAGCTTCTGGGCCTCCGCCAGCACGTGATAGATCAGCGTCGTCTTGCCCGACGACTCCGGGCCGAAAACCTCCACGATCCGCCCGCGCGGGACGCCGCCGATGCCGAGCGCGAGGTCGAGCGAGAGCGCGCCGGTCGGGATCGCGGCGACGCGAACCTGCGCCCCCTCATCCCCCATCCGCATGACGGTGCCCTTGCCGAACTCCCGCTCGATCTGGGTCAGCGCGCCCTGAAGCGCCGCCGTACGGGCCTTCGCGGCCTTTTCGTCTTCTGTCACGCTCATCGTCGTCAGGCTCCTGTCGCGCTGGATCGGGTAGCCCACGATAGGAGCCTCTTCGGACAGAACTCGCGCCCGCCGGCGCGCGGCGGCTACGACGGCGGGATCGACGCGAGCGCCGTGTAGACGGCCCCGGCCGGATCGAGGTCGGAGCGAAAGAGCGTCAGCGCGGTTGGCGTGAACGTGACCGGCGGGGTCGGCGGCAGCTCGCGGGCGCGCTCGCTGCCGGCACGCATGCGGGCGAGTGTGATGTGCGGGCGAAAGCGCTCGTGCCTGGGGCGCCAGGCGAGACACGCCGCGAGCTCGCTGCTCAGGCCCTCGTGGAGCGCGTGCAGCGTGCCGTCGGGATCGCCCACCTCGACCGCCAGCACGCGCGGGCGCCGCGGCGGAAGCCAGGCCGGGGCCCCGACCGCCAGCTCCTCGACGCGGAAGAACGGCTCGATCATGCCCGCCAGCAGCGCCGCGATCTCCGCCACCGCGCCCGGCGGCTGCTCGCCGAGGAAGCAGAGCGTCACGTGCAGCGACTCGGCGGCGATCCGCCGGGCCGCCGGGCTTCGCCCGAGCGCACGCCGCGCCCAGAGCGCAAGCTCGTCGCGGAGCGCCTCGGGCGGCTCGAGGGCGACGAACAGGCGCAGCTCGCCGCTCACGCGGCGGAGCGCTCGCCGGCGCCGAGCAGCACCCGCCGCAGCAGATGCAGCGTGGCGACAACCGTGCGCTCGCGCACGTCCGCGCGCGAGCCGCGCTGGTCGGTCCGGCGCACGAGCCGCTGCCCGCCGGGCCCCGCAAGCGCGATCCAGACCAGCCCGACCGGCTTCTCGGGCGTGCCGCCACCGGGGCCCGCCACACCGGTCACGCCGATCCCGATGTCGGCGCCGATCCGCTCGCGCGCCCCGTCGGCGAGGGCGAGCGCCACCGCTTCGGAGACCGCGCCATGCTCGTCGATCAGCTCTCGCGGCACCCCCGCGACCTCGGACTTGACCTCGTCGGAGTAGGCGACGATGCCTCCTCGCAGGAACGCCGAGGCCCCGGGACGCTCGCTCAGCCTCCCCAGCACCAGCCCCCCCGTGCAGGACTCGGCGACGGCCACGGTCAGTCCCTGCGCGACCAGCAGCGCCGCGACCTGCTCGTCCACCACCGTTCCGTCGTCGGAGTAGATCACCTCCGCGTGGCGTTCGCGGATGATCGCCTCGAGCGCCGCGGCGACGGGCGCCGAATGCGGCTCGTAGCGGGTGACGATCTCCAGCTCGCCGCTGCGCACGCAGGTCGTGACCTCGACCTCCTCCAGCGCCACGCCGGCGCCCTGCGCCTCGCGCAGCGTCGTCGCGATCTCCGACTCGGGCAGGCCGTAGAGGCGCAGCACGCGTTGCTCGTAGACCGTCGCGCCGCGGATCGCGTGCGCGAAGGCCTCGGTCCGCGTGGCCTGCTCCCAGAGCGGCTGCAGCTCGCGCGGCGGCCCAGGCAGGACCACGACCGTCGGTCCCTCGCGCCCGGCGGCGGCGGGCACGACGAGCCCGGGCGCGGTGCCGACGGGATCGAGGATGCTCGCGCCGGCGGGGACGACGGCCTGCTTGCGGTTGGCCTCGCGGATCGCCTCATCGGACAGGTGCCTCCAGCGCGCCCGCGACGCCGCGAGGATTGCCGCGATCCGCTCCTCGAGCGCGGCGTCGAGCACCATCTCGCGGCCACAGAAGCCGCCGACGACGCTCGCCGTGAGATCGTCGGCGGTCGGCCCCAGACCGCCGCTGGTGACGATCAGCGACACGCCCAGCGACGCGGACCACCGCAGAGCCGCGAGCATGTCCGCCGGGCGGTCGCCGACGATCGTGACGTGCGCGAGCTCCACGCCGAGCTCGCGCAGCCGCTCCGCGAGCCACGGCCCGTTGCGGTCGCTGACGCGTCCGCCGAGCACCTCGGTGCCGGTGACGACGATCGCCGCCCGCGCGCTCACGAGCAGTGAGGCGCCGCGCCGGCAGCGAGCCTGCTGTAGCGGCCGCTGCGGAAGATCTCGTAAGCGACGGTCGTTCCCGCCGCCGTGACGGCGACGCCGTGGCCGTCGATGACCATGCGCAGCGAGCCGTCCGTAACGCTCACGAGGAAGTGGTTGTCGGCGTGCAGCACCGGCGCGGGACTGTGCGGCTGCAGCAGCGCGTTGCTGTAGCGCCGGTGCGCCCCTCCGTGCGCCGTGCGGTAGCCGATCAGGCACACATGCACCGGAGTGGTCGCGACCAGCGCCAGGCCGACGCGGAGCGGCGGGGCGCTGTGCGAGTGGCTCGTCGTCGTCGTCGAGGAGCTCGTCGTCTGGCTCGAGCCGCTCGGCGGGTTCTTCTTCCGCAGTTCCTGGACGACGAAGAGCGCGGCGGCGAGCAACACCACCAGCAGCGCCACGGCCAGCACGCGCGAGGAGGGGCCCTTCTGGCGCCGCTCGCGGCCGCGCTCGCGCTCGCGGCCGTGTTCGGGGGCGCGGTCGCGTGTGCGCCGGCCCTCGCCGCGGCTCGGCAGGACCGGCGCGAGCTCGAGCTCGGAGGGATCCTGGTACTGGCGCTTGAATTCGTCGACCAGCAGGCGCCCGTCGAGGCCGAGCATGTCGGCGTAGGTGCGCAGGAACGCCTTGGCGAAGGTGTAGCCCGGCAGCAGCCCCCACTCCTCGTCCTCCAGCGCGCGCAGGTACTTCGCGCGGATCTTCGTGCGCGCCTCGAACTCAGCGATGTCACGGTGCTCACGCATCCGTGCCTCCCTGAGCATCGCGCCGATGTCTGCCATCTCGACGCCGAAGCGTATAGCGCTACTGGGGTTCCACGGGCGCGACCGCGTCGGCCGTGCGCGCGCGACCGCCGAGCGCCGCGATCACCGCCGGAAGGTCGGCCTCCGAGACGAGCACCTGGCGCGGCTTGGATCCCTCGTAGCCGGAGATGATCCCGCGCCGTTCGAGCATGTCGATGAGCCGCCCGGCGCGCGTGTAGCCGAGCCTCAGGCGGCGCTGCAACATCGAGGTCGACGCGGTCCCCATCTCCACCACCAGCGCGATCGCGTCCTCGAGCAGCGGATCCTCGTCAGGGTCGAAACTCTCGTCGTCGCCGTCCGCGGCGGGTTCGGCCTCGAGCTCGGCGAGCAGTTCAGCGCGGAACTCCGGCTCCCCCTGGCGGCGCCAGAACTCGGTCAGCGACGCGATCTGCGCCTCATCGATGTAGGCGCCCTGGATGCGCTGCGGGGCCGAGGAGCCGATCGGCGCGAAGAGCATGTCGCCGGCGCCCAGCAGCGACTCGGCGCCATTCTGGTCGAGGATCACGCGGGAATCCGTCTGCGAGGAGACCGCGAAGGCGATCCGCGACGGCACGTTGGCCTTGATCAGCCCGGTGATCACGTCGACGCGCGGGGACTGGGTCGCGAGCACGAGATGGATGCCGACCGCGCGCGCCTTCTGCGCGAGGCGGATGATCGCGGTCTCGACGTCGGCCGGCGCCACCGTCATCAGGTCGGCAAGCTCGTCGATCACGCAGAGGATGAACGGGATCGGCGGCTCGCCACGGGCGATGCGGTGACGGTTCAGCTCGACCAGCGAGCGCGTGCGGGCCAGCGACATCATCCCGTAGCGCTGCTCCATCTCGCGCACGAGGTTGCCGAGCGCGTTCGCCGCCATCCGGGGGTGCGTGATCACCGGTGTCAGCAGGTGCGGGATCGACTCGTAGTGGTTCAGCTCGACCTGCTTGGGGTCGATCAGGACCAGGCGTACGTCGTGGGGCGTGGCGCGCAGCAGGATGCTTGCGAGCATCGCGTTGACCGAGCCGGACTTGCCGGAGCCGGTCGTGCCGGCCACGAGCAGGTGCGGCATCTTCGCCAGATCGGCTCCGATCGCGTGTCCGGAGACGTCCTTGCCGAGCCACACCGCCAGCGGCGACCAGTCGACGGGCGGGTCCTGGTAGACGTCGCCGAGACGCACGATCCGCCGGCGCGCGTTGGGCACCTCGACGCCGACCGCCTGCTTGCCCGGGATCGGCGCGAGGATCCGCACGTCCGTGGCCGCCAGCGCGTAGGCCAGGTCGTCCTTCAGGCTGGCGACCTTCGAAACCTTGATGCCCGGGGCCAGTCGCAGCTCGTAACGCGTGATGTGGGGCCCCGTGACGGTGCCGATCACCTTCGCCGCGACTCCGAAATGGCCGAGCGCCTCGAGCAGGCCCGCCGCCACCTTCTCCTGTCCGGCGGTGTCCGGACGAACCTGCTCGGCGCTGGAGCGCGTCAGCAGCTTGGGCTTGGGCAGACGCCACTGGAAGCTCGGATCGTCGGTCAGCGCCGCGCGGAAGCGTCCCTGGGGGGTCAGCTGGGCGGCGTCCACCGGGGCGCGGTGCACCGCAGGCTCGTGCTCGGGGGCCGAGAAGTCCGGCTCGGCCGCGTCCGCGTCAACGTCGCCATCGACGTCGGGGAAGTCCGGTACGTCGACCGCCGGCGCCTCCACATGGGTGGCCCGCACGACGAGCTCGCGGCCATCGAGCTCCGGCGGCACGACGCGCTCCGCGCGCGCATTCGCGGCCGCGGACGCCGCCGCCTCGCGGCGCTCTCGGGTCGCGCGCGCGATGCGAACGCCGCCATGGCGGATCGCCGCCGCCAGCGAGCCGCCGGAGAGGAGGACGACCCCGGCGAGCCCGAGGAAGACAGCGAGGATGTGGGCGCCGGTCGTGCCGATCAGTCGCGAGGCGGCCCACAGCTCGCCCTGGCCGAGGATGCCACCGTGCGCCCTGAAGTAGGCGGGCGTCCAGAAGTCGTGGAGCGGGCCGTTGCCGGCAAGCGCCAGCGCGCTCGCGGCGAACAGCAGGATCGCGCCGGCGCGGAACGGCCTGACGCTCGCCAGCAGCGGGCGCATCCAGAGCAGCGCGCCGGCCGCGGCGAGCGCCACCGGAACGCCCAGGCGCGCCTCACCGATCAGCCAGGCCAGGCCGGTCGCCAGCCAGTCGCCGACCCGCCCGCCGTCCCAGTGCGCGTAGAGCACGAAGCCGAGCAGCACCGCAACCGCGAGCGCCGCGAGGCCCAGCACGTCGAAGTGACGCTGCTGAAAGCGAAACGCGGCGCTGCGCCGCCGTCGCCGGCTCCTCCGCCGCGCACGCGGTTGCGCAGCAGGCTTGCGCCGCGCCGGGCGGCGGGCGGCGCTCTTGCGGATGATGGCCATCGCCCGCCCATTCGACGCCGGCGCGCGTTTGCCTGCCGCGCTGGCGCGTGGCCGCTCCGAATCCGCCCTCAACGCGGCCTAAATATCGGCCGCAACGTCTCTGGGCTGCCCTAACATCGCTGGAAATGGCCGACTTCGAACGCTCCCCCCGGGTCCTGGTGGTCGAGGACGACGGCGACATCGCCGACGTGCTGCAGCGCTCGCTGCGACTTGAGGGCTACGACGTGCGGATCGCCGGCGACGGCCAGGTGGCGCTCGACGAGGCCAACGCGTTCCTGCCCGACGTCGTGATCCTGGATCTCGGGCTGCCGAAGATCGACGGGATCGAGGTGGCGCGCGAGCTGCGCCGTGACGACACCGTGCCGATCCTGATGCTGACCGCCCGCGACGCGGTCGAGGCGCGCGTGATCGGACTCGACGCCGGCGCCGACGACTATCTCGTGAAGCCGTTCGAGCGCCAGGAGCTGCTCGCACGGATCCGCGCACTGCTGCGCCGCACGCCCCCGCGTGGCAGCGCCCCGCTGAAGGTCGCCGACCTGAGCCTCAACCCCGACACGCACGAGGTGAGCCGCGCCGAGCGCGAGATCGAGCTGACCCAGCGCGAGTTCGAGCTGCTCGAATACCTGCTGCGCAACGAGCGCATCGTGATCTCGCGCCAGCGCCTGCTCGACGAGGTCTGGGGTTACGACCCGTTCTCGACGACGAACACGATCGAGGTCTTCGTCTCCAACCTGCGCCGCAAGCTCGAGGCGGGTGGCGAACCGCGCCTGCTCCACACGATCCGCGGAGCCGGCTACGTCCTCCGCGCTTAGAACGGCTCCCACGATGACGAGCACGCCCGGATTCGGCCCGGATGGCGGCGTTGGATCGTCACCCGGCACCTCGCAGGTACCGCCGGTACCTGCTGCGGCACCATGCACCGCCCAACTTGCCCCCGGACCGCCCCGAACCCACCCTCCATCGTGAAAGACGTTCTTAGACAGAAGCTCGGCCGGCCGCTCTCGCGGCTGCCGATCAGGATGCGGCTGGCCGTCAGCGTCGCCGCCGTGGCGTTCGTGATCCTCGTGGTGTTTGCGGCGGTCGTGGGCCAGATCAATGCTCACCGCCAGCGCTCGAACTTCTACGCCGAGGTGGCGCAGAACGCGAACAACATCGTCACCGGCGCCCACTTCCGGCTGGTCGGCTGCCCGGCGAACTGCACGATCTCACCGCCGATATCGACGCTGATCCCGAACGCGGGAGCCGTGATCCGCCTGCTCAACCTCTCCGGCGGTGTGCTCGCGCCCCGCAGCGGCGCGCCGAACCTGGGCAGCCCGCTTTATCTCGCTTCCAGCGACCAGCAGTCCGGCGCGGCCAACGTCAACGGCTACCGAGTGGTTTCGTTCCTGGTCGGCCTCGGTTTCGACGGCGACCAGGGCTATCTCCAGTACGCACAGCCGTTCAGCTCGATCAACGGCGAGATCGCCGGCCTTCAGCTGATCCTCTTCCTCGGCGCGCTGATCGGCACAGTGATCGCGTTCGCCGCCGGTTCGCTCGTGGCGCGGCGGGCGATGGCGCCGATCGCGGGACTGACGGCCGCCGCGAGCGAGATCGAGCGCACGCGCGACCCTGAGCGAACGCTGCCGCAGCCCGTCGCCGACGACGAGGTCGCGGAACTGTCGCGCACGCTCAGCGGAATGCTCGCGTCGCTGACCGACGCCCGCGACGAGACCGAGGCGACGCTCGAGCGCCAGCGCGCGTTCGTCGCCGACGCCTCGCATGAGCTGCGCACGCCGCTGACCAGCGTGCTCGCGAACCTGGAGCTGCTCGTCGATTCGCTGCGCGGCTCCGACCGCGAGGCGGCCGAGTCGGCGCTACGCTCGACGCAGCGGATGCGGCGCCTCGTCGCCGACCTCCTGCTGCTGGCGCGGACCGACGCCGGCCAGATGCCGCCGCGCGAGCAGCTCGACCTCTCCGGGATCGTGATCGAAGCGGCCAGCGAGCTCGAGTCGCTCAGCCGCGAGCACGTCGTCGAGCTCGACACGCGCGCGGCACCGACGATCGGCAACCGCGACGACCTGGTCCGCGTGGCAACCAACCTGCTCGAGAATGCGCTGCGCCACACGCCGCCCGGCACGCACATCACGGTCAGCACGCGAGCGCTTCCCGACGGCTCGGCCGAGCTGGTGGTCGCCGACGACGGTCCTGGGATCGCAGCGGAGATGCGACCGAAGCTGTTCGCCCGCTTCGTGCGCGGCTCAGGCGACCGCGGCGGCTCCTTCGGCCTCGGTCTCGCGATCGTCGCCGCCGTCACGCAGGCCCACGGCGGCACCGTCGAAGCGAGCGCCTCGCCACACGGCGGCGCGATGTTCACCGTCCGCCTCCCGCCCGCGAGCGCCGAACCGCCACAGCGCCCTGCCCCGATCGACGAGGTCGTGACCGGGCCGGCAGTCGGCTGACGGCTATACGCAGTTGACGTCGTCGAGAACGCGGCGAGGGCAGACCACCACAGTGTCGAGAGACTGCCGGTTGTCGTCGAGGTCCTAGACCTCGACGACAACCGGCAGGACCATCGGCCGGCGCTTCAGCCGCTCGTACACGAGCGCGCCGAGGTGGTCGTGCAGGAGCTGCTGGAGGTGCTCGACGTCGCGGACGCCCTCGCGGGAGGCGCGGTCGAGCGAGTCCTCGACGGTGTCCTTGATCTCGTCGACGAGCTGGCCGGCCTCGTCGAGGAAGGCGACGCCGCGGAAGATCACCTCGGGCTCGGCGACGGAGCCGCCGTCCTGTTCGGAGATCGTCGCGACGACGATGAAGATGCCGTCGGCGGAGAGCATGCGGCGGTCGCGCAGAGCCGCGTCGGCGACGTCGCCGATGTCGACGCCGTCGACGAAGATCATGCCGGCGCCCTCGGGCTTGCCGAAGCGGGCGCCGCGCGCGTCCAGTTCGAGCACGTCGCCGTTCTCGGCCAGGAAGATCGCCTCGGTGGCGACGCCGACCGCCTCGGCGAGCCCGCCGTGGAGCTTCAGCCGCTTGTAGTCGCCGTGGAACGGCATCACGTAGCGCGGCTTGGTCAGGTTGAGCATCAGCTTCAGCTCCTCCGTGTAGCCGTGGCCGGAGGCGTGGACCTGCGCGTCGGCGGTGGTGATCACCTCGCAGCCGATGTGGTAGAGGCGGTCGATCGTGTCGTTGACGGCGCGCTCGTTGCCGGGGACGGGGGTCGCCGAGAAGACGACGGTGTCGCCGTCGTGCAGCTTGACCTGCGGATGGTCGCGGTAGGCCATGCGCCGCAGCGCCGAGAGCGGCTCGCCCTGGGAGCCGGTGGAGATGATCACCATCCGCTCGTCGGGGAAGTCGTCGATCTCGCGCGGGCCGACCATCAGGCCGTCGGGGATCTCGATGTGGCCGAGCGTGCCGCCGATCGCGACGTTCTTGCGCATCGAGCGCCCGACCAGCGAGACCTTTCGGTCGAGGGCGGCGGCGGCGTCGATCACCTGCTGGACGCGGTGGATGTTGGAGGCGAAGCTGGTCACGATCACGCGGCCCGGCGCGCGCGCGAAGACCTCCTCGAGGTGGGGTCCCACGACCGACTCCGACGGCGAGAAGCCTGCCCGGTCGGCGTTCGTCGAGTCGCCGCAGAGCAGCAGGATGCCCTCCGCGCCGAGCTGCGCCAGCCGCGACATGTCGGCCGCCTCGCCGTCGACGGGCGTCTGGTCGAACTTGTAGTCGCCGGTCACCAGCACCGTGCCCAGCTCGCAGGTCAGCGCGACCGCGCTGGCGTCGGGGATCGAGTGCGTCATGTGGATCAGCTCGAGCGAGAACGGCCCGAGCTCCAGCTCCTCGCCGTCCTCGAGGTCGGTCAGGCGGACCTCGCGCAGCTTGTGCTCCTCGAGCTTGGAGCGCGCCATCGCCATCGTCAGCGGCCGCCCGTAGACCGGCGGCGCGTCGGCGGCGCCGAGCTCGCGCAGCACCCACGGCAGCGCGCCCAGGTGGTCCTCGTGTCCGTGGGTGACGACGATAGCCTCGATGTCGCCGACGCGCCCGCGCAGGTAGGAGAAATCGGGCAGCACGAGGTCGATGCCGAGCATCTCGGGGGTCGGGAAGCGCAGGCCGACGTCGACGACGACGATCCGGTCGTCGTATTCGAAGACCGTCATGTTCTTGCCGATCTCCCCCAGGCCGCCGAGCGGCAGCACGCGCAGGACGCTCACGCGGTCACGTGCTCCAGCAGGCCGTGGCGGACCAGCATCGCCCGCACCGCCTCGCGCTCGCCGTCGTCGGCCGCGACCATCGGCAGGCGCAGGCCGCCGACGCGATGTCCGAGCAGCTCGAGCGCCGCCTTCGTGCAGGTCGGGCTGGCGGTGAGGAACAGCGTGCTGTAGACGTCCTGCAGCGACTCGTCGATCGCCGCGCGGTTCTCCGGCTCGTCGACCATCCGGCGCATCTGCGGCCCGACGATGTGGCTGGCGACGAGGATGCCGCCGGCCTCGCCGAGGTCGAGCGTGCGCGCGAACAGGTCGTCGTTGCCGGCATAGACGCGCAGGCCGTCGACGGGTGCGAGGTTCTCCGCGTTGCTCTGCTTGACGTAGTCGATCCGCTCGATCTGGGCGAGCCGGGCGAGCAGGTCGTTGGGCATGTCGGTGGCGGTCCGCGAGGGGATGTTGTAGAGCACCACCGGCACGCTGCTGGCGGCGGCGACCGCTTCGAAGTGGGCGAGGATGCCGCGGCGGTTCGGGCGGTTGTAGTACGGGGTGACCGAGAGCACCGCGTCGACGCCGAGCTCGCAGGCGCGCTCCGTCAGCTCGACCGCGTGGCGGGTGTCGTTGGAGCCGGCGCCGGCGATGATCGTGACGCCGTCGGGGCGCTCACGGACCGCCAGCTCGACGAGGCCGAGGTGCTCCTCGTCGCTGAGCGTCGAGGCCTCGCCGGTCGTGCCGCAGACGACGAAGCCGTCGGAGCCGTTGGCGGCGAGGTGGTGCAGCAGCGAGACGAAGGCGTCGTCGTCGACGCGCAGCCGCTCGTCGAACGGCGTCACGATGGCGGTGATCACTGTGCCGAGATCGGGCATCGCGCTCAGTATCCCAGGCCGCCCGCCGTACCGCCGGATTCGCTCAGGAGTCGAACAGCAGCGCCTCGAGCCCGATCACGGGCGAGCGCTCGAGCGTGCCGACGCGGCGCACCGCGAGCAGCACACCGGGCATGAACGACTCGCGCGAGATCGAGTCGTGGCGGATCGTCAGCGTCTGGCCGAGGTCGCCGAGGATCACCTCCTGGTGCGCGAGCAGGCCCGGCAGGCGAACGGAGTGGATCGGCGGCGCCGGGCGCCCGGACGCTGCCGCCATCAGCCGCGCGGTCAGCGCGGCGGTGCCGCTCGGCGCGTCGAGCTTGCCGTCGTGGTGCAGCTCGATGATCTCGGCCGCCGCCATGTGCGCCGCGGCCTCCGCCGCGAAGCGCATCATCAAGACCGCGCCGATCGCGAAGTTCGGCGCGGCGAACACGTTCGCGCCGCGCAGCCCCGAGAGCGCATCCAGGTCGAACCCGGTCGTGCCGATCACCACGTGCACCCCCGCCGCCACGCAGGCGCGCGCGTTCGCGAGCGCCGCGTCCGGCCGCGTGAAGTCGACCACCACGTCGCAGTCGCCAAGGATCGCGTCGAGCTCCACCCCGATCGCCGGGTCGGCCTGACCCCGCAGCTCCATGTCGCTGGCAGAGGAGATTGCCGCGCAGGCCGCGATCCCCATCCGCCCCGCGGCGCCGGCCACGCCGACGGCGATCATGGCGCGGGCGCCAGGGCCGGTGTGAGCGGCACGATCGCGGCGCGGAACGCCTCCTCGTCGGGTCCGATCGCCGCGGCGCAGAGCCGTTCGGGGGCGAGCAGCTCGGCGGCGAGCGCGCCGACCGCGTCGGCGTCGACCGCCTCGATCAGCTCGATCGTCTCGTCGAGCTCGAGGATCGGCAGGCCGGCGAGCACAGCGGATCCGAGCCGGTCCATGCGTGCCCCGGTCGATTCGAGCGCGAGCACGATGCGTCCCTTGACGTTGTCCTTGGCGCGCGCCAGCTCCTCGGCGCTGACAGGCTGCTCGCGGATCCGCGCGAGCTCGCCGCCGAGCACCTCGCAGACCTCGGCGAGGTTCTCCGGGCGCGTGCCGACGTAGAGGCCGATCTGGCCGGTGTCGCGGTAGAGGCTCTGGAAGGAGAAGACCGCGTAGGCGAGGCCGCGCTGCTCGCGCACCGCCTGGAAGAGGCGCGACGAGGAGGTCCCGCCGAGGATGCTGTCGAGCACGCGCAGGGCGAAGCGGCGGTCGTCGTCGCGGGCGAGGGCGGTCGCGCCGACCGTGACGTGGTACTGCTCGGTGTCGCGGGCGCGAAAGCGCGCGGTGCCGGCGGCCTGCGCCGGCAGCGGCGGCGCGAGCTCGGCGGCGCCGAGGCCGAGCGCCGGCGCGGTCAGCGCGGCCCGCGCCCACTCCACGACCTGCTCGTGCTCGACGCTGCCGGCGGCGGCGACGACGATGTTGCGCGCGAAGTAGCGCTCGCGGTGAAAGGCCCGCAGCTGCTCGCGCGTGGTGGCGCGCACGACCTCGGCGCGCCCGAGCGTCGAGCGCCCGAGCGCGTCGTCGGGGAAGATCGTCTCGCCGAGCACGTCGAAGATCAGCTCCTGCGGGTCGTCCTCGTACATCGCGATCTCCTCGAGCACGACCTCGCGCTCCTCCGCGAGACCCTCGATCGCGGGCGCGGTGATCATCTGCGCCATCACGTCGAAGGCGCGTTCCAGATGCTCGTCGAGCACGCGCGCGTAGAGCGACGTCATCTCCTTGCCGGTGCCGGCGTTCAGCTCCGCGCCCATCGCGTCGAAGATCTGGTCGATCTCCTCCGAGCCGTAGCGCTCGGTGCCGCGGAACAGCATGTGCTCGAGCAGGTGCGAGAGGCCGGCCTGCTCGTCGCTCTCGGTGCGCGAGCCGGTCCCGATCCAGAAGCCGAGCGCGACCGAGCGCACGGCGGGCACGCGTTCGCTGACGACGCGCACGCCACCGGGCAGCTCAGTGATGACGTGCGCGCTCTTCACGGCCGGCGTGTGCGAGGCGATCAGCTGTCGCGGTGGCGCGGGCGGCCGGAGCCGCGCGAGCCGCCGTTTCGGCCGCCGCCGCCGCCCTCGCGCGGACGGCGCGGACCACGGTCGCCGCCGCCGCCACCGCCGCCGCCCGTGCCGGCGAGCGTCGCCAGCTCCTCGAC
>Ga0181526_10002586_pt1 | contig 15561 bp, 18 predicted proteins | sample PEATcosm2014_Bin_35_FD_119750 | JGI IMG/M metagenome (GOLD analysis project Ga0181526, IMG submission 119750) | Peatland microbial communities from MTU Mesocosm Facility, Houghton, MI, USA - PEATcosm2014_Bin06_30_metaG | ecosystem: Environmental > Terrestrial > Soil > Wetlands > Peat | place...
GAGTATTGCGAACTGCTATTTTCTGCAGAAAAAACCAACAATCCCCCGTTCGACCGATTACACTCCTCACCCTAGAAACTTTTCCCGCCTTTTCTTCGTACATACGATTAGAATCCGAGTTGGATGTTACTATGCGGGGGTGCTCCCATGCTTTGCCCAAATTGTAAGAAGGAGATCGTCGACGGTTCTAACTTCTGCTATAGCTGTGGCGCGCGGCTTGGCGTCGGCGGGCCAGCGCAGGGTCCGGCAGTCGCGCCGCCGGCCAAGCGCCTGATGCGTTCCAGCCGGGATAAGAAAGTTGGTGGGGTGTGCGCCGGCGTTGCGGATTATTTCGACCTGGATCCGACCATCGTCCGAGTCGTCTGGTTGCTAGCGATTTTCTTAGGCGGGACAGGCTTCCTTCTGTACCTGGTGCTATGGATTGTGTTGCCGCTCGCACCGTCAGTCACGCCGGTCGTGGTGGTGCCAACAACTACGGTGCAGGGCTGACCACGGCAAACGCTATTCTCTGGAACTTTTCGGTGCTCGGCGCCGTTTGCCTTCCTCGCCAAAGACCAGATGATCTGCCGAGAGCAGGCCAGCACCGGTAGTTGCCAAAAGGAAACAGCCAGCGGCCAAAGCCAAAGGGAACTCATATTCTTTGACGGCCATGATTCCGTGGACGCTGTGGACCTTCCAGATTGCAACGGCCATCTCGATGGTCAGGAGCAATGCCGCCGGCCGAGTAAACAGTCCCAAAAATAGAAGCACCGCGCCGAAAGACTCGAGGATCCCGGCAGCACTTAAGAAATAGCCAGGGAGGCCGTGGGCGATGAAAAACTCGTGCATGGCCGGGCTGGGGTGGACCAATTTGGGATAACCGTGAACCAAAAAGATCAATCCCAGGACTGCGCGCAACCCCAGCAACGCCAGCGGCTCCAGACTCTTCATGAATTTCATCAGACGTCTCCCTCAGTGTCACCATACGTGTGATTTTATTTTGATTCCAGCCGTACGGGAGTGTTCTGTGTCACGTCGGCCAAGTGTGGGAATCGGATATAATTTCTCGGATTGTTCTCAATCCATGAACGCGGCATGCGCGCACCTTTGCCCCTTCGGGCCAGATCAACCCGCCAAAGCCGCTGCGAATACCAACGGTGGGACCGTTCTGGGTACCTCGAACCGGGGTAACCCATTCGCTTGCAAAGCGACCGAGAATTGCCAACAACTGATCCACGACTACTCTTCCCAGTGCATGGATAACGCGCGCCGGCTCGGCGGCGACGCCATGATGGTCATCGGCGGAGACGGCACGCAGTACCTTGCCGCAAAGGCGTATACATTGTGGGTGTCCCAAAAACCATCGATAATGATCTGGACGCGATGGAAGTGACATTCGGTTTCGACGCGGCTCTGGTAATTGCTACGGAAGCCATCGATCGTTTGCATACAACGGCGGAGAGTCACCATAGCGTAATGCTCATCGAAGTGATGGGCCGCGACGCAGGATGGACCGCGCTGCATTCGAGGATCGCTGGGAATGGCAAGGCGGTGCCGCCGGGCCGCCCCCGCGAGGTCGTCAGCACCATATCGGCTAATAGGCTTGGCGAACTGCTGCCGAAGGAGATTCTTGTGCCAGTCTTGGGCTACGTGCAGCGCGGAGGCTCGCCCACTCCGTTTGATCGCATAGTGGGAACGCACTTCGGGGTTGCCGCTACTGATTTGGTCGCCAAACAGCAATTCGGACGCATGGTTTACCTGAAAGCTGGCAAAATGGAGTCGGTGTTACTCGACGAAGCTCTAGAGAAGAGGAAGTATATCGATCCCAGCAGCGAGATCGTACATGCCGCGCGAGCCGTCGGAGCCACCTCCGGGGACTCTGCATGAAGCGAAAATTGTTGGTGGCAGTACCACTGTTGTGTCTTGTGGTGGTGCTGGCGTGGCTGTTCCGGCCCAAACACGAAACGCTCGGGGATGCCTACATCAGCGAGAGAAGTGTAACGCTGTTCAGCAGTATTGCCCAGGTTCGTGAGCAGCTTGGAGTGCTGTACTATGGCGACCACGTGGAGGTGCTGGCCCACCGAAATGACAATGCGAAGGTGCGCACGGCCTCGGGGGTCGAAGGTTGGGTCGACAGCCGCTACTTGATGGACCCGGGCCTTTGGCAACGCAGCGAAAAACTGATCGAGCAGTCGAAAGGGATGACGGTCCAAGCCAGGGGCCGAACCAAGACCACCACCAATCTTCGCATTGCACCGGGGAGAACCGAGCCGCGCCTTTATCAGTTTAGCCGTGCTACGGAAGTGGAGATATTTGGCAGAGCAGTGGCAGATTGGGTTCAAGTTACGGATGAAAAAGAAGCTGCCGAAGGTGAACCGAACAAGAAGGAAGATTGGTATTTGGTCCGGGGAATTGCCACTAGGCCCCCCGGCGAAGGCGCAATTCGAAATTCGGCAATCATGAACACGACGCAGCCTGGAGATCAGACGATCCCCATTGCAGGGTGGGTGGTGGCGCGATTTATTTCGCTGGACCTGCCAGATCCAGTGAGCGAGGGTATGAGCGCCGCCAATGAGCGGACGGTTGCGTGGTTCGAGTTGAATCGAGTGAGCGACGACGCTGGGGAACATCCGCAGTACCTCGTCGCGGGCACACGCAGCCCGGAAGGCCTGCCTTGCGATTTCACGGCTTTGCGTGCGTACACCTGGAACCCCAAGAAAACCCGCTACGAAACGGCGTACATCGAAAATGGTCTTTGTGGCGCATTGCCCGTCCAGGTCGGAAAAGGCTCGAAGGGCGAGCCGGAGTTTCGTTTTCATGTCATGGACGGCGCCAAAGAAGAGCGTGTCTATCACCTGGTGCAAACAGTCATCCGCCGTGTGCGAGAGGAATCTCCAAAGAGTTCTGTTGGTCCCCGAAAAGCCGTTAGAGGGAAACACTGAGGGATGGCATGAAAGCGCAGATGGCATCTAATCCTCTACGATGTTGGGGAGTTTCCTCATCATGAGAACGTTCGTCTCCAGCTTTGTGTTGTGCCTCATTGGGTTCAGCTGGTCGCACGCTCAGAATCCTGCCCCGCCGCGCGAATTCTTCCCACTCACCCCAGGCACTTATTGGGTATACAAGGGCACAGTGCGCTGGGAAGAGGCTGAAGAGGAAAAGCCAGCTAGCACGGAGGTCACGTGGAAGATGTCGGTGGATCGTGTGATTCGAAAGAAGGGAATCGTAGCCGCCATCGTGACTGGATTTCCTGCCGATCTCGATTGGTCAGGCGGAAAGGCAGGACCGAAGCCATGGCTCATCCTGGAAGACGAAGGACACCGTCTTTACTACGAGAATCTTGGTCCGGACTATGATCTCGCAAAGTTGAACGGGGACGAGCACGTGTTCGATAAGTTTCGAGTGGACGACAATTTCCTTTTCCAGTGGCCGCTTCGACAGGGCGCGAAATTCTGTGACGAGGAAGCGAAGAAGCGCGAGGATGAGATGTACTGCTGGGTGGTGACCGAAGTGACATCAAGAAATCTGAAGTCAGTGCAGGGTGCTCCAGCGAACGAGCAAGCTGTATTCCAATTGCAATACCGGACTAATCCCGATGACACGACGATGGAGCTTGTTCCCGGTATTGGTTTGCTGAGTTATGAGTATCATCACCATGGAACCGTAGCTGACACCGAGCTCCAACTTGTAGAATTTCATCCCGCACCAGAAAGTGCCGACGTTCAAGGACCGAAGCCATGACGCTGCACATCAATGAGGCGGAAGTGCGCCAACTGTTGACCATGCAAATGGCTATAGCTGCTGTTGAAGAAATCTCGCGCAAGCAAGCCGAAGGCAGCGTGATCGTGCACCCGCGCCGGCGGTTTGAGCTGCCGGATCATGGATTTTTTCATTACATGGCCGCACTCGATAGCGCCGCGGGATATGTGGCGATGAAGCAGTACACCTATGTAAAGGGAAAGCTGCGTTTTCTTGTCCCGCTTTATTCCGCAATCACCGGGGAATTGGTCGCACTGATCGAAGCTGACTACATGGGCCAACTGCGCACCGGTGCCGCCTCCGGCGTGGCAACCAAATATCTGGCAAGGAAACTCGCGAAAGTGGCGGGCATTCTTGGTACGGGCGGCCAGGCGCGCACGCAGTTGGAAGCAATTCACTGTGTGCGCATGCTCGACTCGGTATTCGTGTACGGACGCGATCCACAGCGCAGGAACCAATTCAGCGAAGAAATGTCCGAACGCCTCGGGATCAACGTTTACCCCGTGGAATCATCCGCAGCGGCTGTGCGAAACGCGGAAATCGTCTGCACCGCAACAACTTCCGCTCACCCCGTGCTCCATGGCGAGGACCTGGCGCAAGGCGTACACATCAACGCCATCGGAGCAAATCACGCTCACAAACAGGAGCTGGATGAAGCTGCCGTCGCCAAAGCCAACCTGATCTTTGTGGATTCGCTGGCACAGTCCCAGCAGGAAGCCGGTGATTTGATTGTCCCGTTCAGCAAGCAACCGCAGCGTTGGGCCAGCGTGCGCGAGTTGTCCGATCTTGTTGCCGGGAAAGCACCGGGTCGCGGCAACGACGCTCAAATTACGCTCTTCAAATCGAATGGGATTGCTGCCTGGGATATCGCCGTGGCCGAAAAGGTGTTCACCTTGGCCAAGGAAAAGGGCTTGGGCAGGGAATTACCGCTATACGCCACGGTTGAGTAGATTTTGAAGGTATTTTCGAAAGGGATGGCTTGACAGTCGGATAGCGGAGCCCTAGAGTATTTGAACGAACGTTCGAGAATATCATGGTCCCCTCGCTCCTCACTCCTCGCGACTCCGAAGCTAAACTCCAACACATTCTGCTGCATTCAGCCCAGATTTTTGCGGAACAGGGGTTTGAGGGGACGTCCATACGGGACATCAGCCGAGCCACGGGAGTTTCACTCTCCGGACTTTACTATTACTTTGAAAGCAAACAGAAGCTTTTGTATCTAATTCAAAATACAGCATTTAGCTCCATATTAGCGAGGTTGCAAGCGCGCCTTGACCAAGTCCATGAGCCAGAGGCTCGTCTGCGGGTCTTAGTTCAGAACCACATCCAATATTTTTTGTCGCACCCGAACGAGATGAAGGTCCTTTCTCACGAGGAGGAGGCGTTGGACACGCCTTATAGCGAGGAAGTGGCGTCGATTAAGCGAAGGTACTACACACTGGCTCGAGAGATCTTCGATGGGCTGGAAGCGGAAGGACTGGCGGAGGGTCTTAATCCTCGCGTAGCCGTCCTAAGTCTTTTCGGGATGATGAACTGGGTTTATAAATGGCATAACTCCAAGATTGACCCGAGCGCGGATGAACTGACGGACGCCATCGTTGGCATCTTTCTTCATGGAGTCAGGAAGGCACCTGCAGAAGAGAATGCCCTGACGACGGCAGGGTCCCCTGCCATCCCATAATTAAAGAGCTTGGGGCCGGACCCAGGATTCTGACGGAGACACGAGGAGAACTAAAGTATGGCGACCAGCAGTGTTGCGACAAAAGAGCTCGTGAAATACCGCGTGGAAGAGGGTGTGGCGATCTTTGAGATGGACGACCCGCCCGCCAACACGTACACCTACGAGATGATGCAGCAACTCGACACGGCCATTTTGAATGCGCGAATGGATGAATCCGTTCACGTCCTCGTGATTCGGGGTGGCGGCGAGAAGTTTTTCTCCGCGGGTGCGAGCATCCCGATGCTTGCGAAAGTCGATCCTCAGTTTAAATACTATTTCTGCCTGCATGCGAACGAGACGCTTTGCCGTCTGGAGCAAACTCCAAAACTCGTGATTGCCGCGTTGAATGGACATACGGTTGGCGGCGGACTGGAGATTGCCCTTGCCTGCGACATCCGGATCGCGAAGAAGGAGGGCGGAAAAATCGGCCTGCCCGAGGTAAACCTTGGCGTGCTACCCGGTACAGGCGGTACGCAACGGTTTGCGCGCGCTGTTGGCCGGGCCCACGCGATTGAACTGATGGCTACAGGCCGTACCTTCAGCTTCGAAGAGGCACTCGAAATGGGGCTGATTCACTATATTTACGAGAGGGAATCGTATTGGGAGGACGTCATGGCCTACGCTAGGCAGTTCTGCCCGCCCAATAAAGCGTCTCGGGCGGTTGGCCGCATCAAGCGCTCCGTGGTCACAGGCATGGAGATTCCGTTTGCCGAAGCTCTGGGCCTGGAGAGGGAATTACAGCAACTCCTGTTCACCAGTGAAGATGCCAAGGAAGGACTGGCGGCGTATGTCGAAAAACGCGCCGCAAACTTCAAAGGGAAGTAAACTTCTGATGCGGTTTATCTCCAAGGTTTGGGATCGAGTGAAGCACGAATGAAAACGCTGCCTGACTACCTTCGAAAGGGGATGAAGCTCATAATCGTGGGCTGTAATCCCAGCGAATCTTCGGTGCGCGCTGGCCACTATTACGCCGGGCGCAATAACTTGTTTTGGCCGACGCTGTTTGAGAGTGGCGTGGTTCCAGAGCCGTTCGATTATCCGGATGACCGGCGGATCATAGAATTCGGCATCGGGCTTACCGACCTGGTGAAGCGGCCAACCAAGAGCGCGGAAGAATTGAGGCGCGAGGACTTCGCCGAAGGACGCATCGTGCTTTCTCAGAAGCTTGAGGAATTCGGTCCGCGCGTAGTGGCGTTCAACGGCAAGACGACCTACGAACAATTTGCGCAGCGCAAGTGCAAGTTCGGACTACAAAAGGAATTGTTGTATGGAGCGCGGGTCTACGTCCTGCCCTCCACGAGCGGACAGATCACCACTGCCAAAGCGGACCGAATCAAGCACTTTCGCGGACTGGCGCGGTTGGTCGAGCAGTCCATGAAGGCCAAAGAAGCACAGCGGGTTTGAGGAAGAGGGGAAGGAGAAGGTTTAAGTGAGCCAGGCTAGCCATTCCGCCGCACCCGCACCGGTTCTTCAAGAATCGCGTAAGGGTCCCATTGTAACTTTAACGATGAACCGGCCGGAGCGCCTGAATGCACTCGACAACCAGCTTTCGACGGCCCTGAATGAGGCGCTGTCGCGGATTGCCGCCGACCACACGATTCATGTCGTGATCCTGACAGGCACGGGCCGCGCTTTCTGCGCGGGCGGGGATCTGGCTGTGATTGGCAAAGGCCGGTCAACGGGAGACGAGACGGAACTCGCCCCCATCCTACGCTCGGGGATGCAAGCGGTTCTGAAGATCCGCACCATGCCGCAACCGGTGATCGCGGCCCTGAATGGACCTGCCGCGGGTGCGGGAATGAACTTGGCGCTTGCGGCGGATATCCGCGTGGCAGTGGAGGAAGCCGTCTTCGGACAAAATTTCGCGAAGGTCGGACTTTTCCCGGATTACGGCGGCACCTACTTTCTTCCGCAACTGGTTGGTCCCGCGAAGGCGGCTGAGCTTTGCTACACAGGCGACATGATCGATGCCAAGACCGCGCTGCGCCTGGGCATCGTCAATCATGTTTTTCCCGCCGATCGTTTTGACGCTGAGGTGCAGAGCCTGGCCGCTAAGATCGCGAGCGGCCCGCAAGTGGCCATTCGCGCGGTGAAACAAACCATTTTTGCACGCGATGAAAAAGTCCTAGTCGAGGCTCTGGAAAAGGAAGTGGAGCATCAGCTCAAGTGCTTCCATTCACATGATTGCATGGAAGGGATTCGCGCGTTCCTCGAAAAACGCCCGCCGATTTTTCGCGGGGAATGATGGAGAAGTACTTTAACTTGCTGCGCCGCGGGGCACGTCCACGCGGCAGAAAAATTTCGCTCCCAGGAGGTTGAGCCATGCCGGCAACTCGCTTATCCACATTTGATGATTGGGTCGACCTGTTCCGAGTTTGGCAAAAGGACATTGGTGTAGCGTACCCGGAAATCGCGAATTACCAGTTTGAAGCCAAGTTTGGCCCGACGCGATCAAACGAGATTGAGTTCGGTGCGTACAAGGGCCGTCCGAAATGGGAAAAGGTGATGCAGATTCCCGATCAACGCATGCGCGACGCCCTTTTGAATCTGATCGTGTACCAGGGCGACACGGAATTCGCTTCGGTGGAGCAACAGCGCCGGCTGTTTGAAACGGCGCCCAGCGAGCACGATCGCCAGTCGCTTTGCCGCGTGGTGACCGAAGAGATGCGTCACGGGTGGCAGATGTGCTACCTGTTGATGAACCACTTTGGCTACAGCGGGCGCGTGGAAGCGCAGAAAATGCTGGAGCGCCGTGCATTTGATCAGAAGCGCTTGCTTGGCGCGTTTAACCAGGACGTCAACAACTGGCTGGACTTTTTTGTGTATACGGACTTTGTCGATCGCGACGGAAAATATCAGCTCACCATGCTCAGCTTTTCCGGCTTCGCACCGCTGGCGCAGTCCATGATTCCCATGTTGAAAGAAGAGTCCTTCCATCTGGGAACGGGTCAGGACGGCATCAAGCGCATCGTCAAGGCGGGCGTGATTCCTCAGCAGATCATCCAGAAATACATCAACAAATGGATTCCGGTGAGCCTGGACCTTTTCGGGGTGGACCGATCGAGCTCCGCGCATTGGTTTTACGTTTGGGGGCTGAAGGGCCGCTACGACGAACCCACGGCGCAAGCCGAAGCCAATCTGGAGCGCATGAACGAACACAGCCGCGAACTCTATCGCCAGGAATGCATCAAGCTCGTGGAGATGATCAACAAGAATCTGCCGGCGGGCCAACCAAAACTTTATGTCCCAGACGTGAAGTTCAACCGGTACATCGGCGAGCACGCGCGCGAGCCGTACGGTGTGACCGGGGAGTTGTTAAGCGAGAGCGCATATGAAGAGCACCTGAAGGAAATGCTTCCGCAACCGGAGGACCTTGCACTGGTGAATGAAATCCAATCCATGGAGAAAGAGTGGATTTCGCCCAAGGGTTCGATCCAGTAAGCGGCTGAAACAGGTGGAATTTCGCGGCGCAGAACAAAACCGCTCAGCGGCATTCCACACGGACAAGCGCATATGGCACGGCGTAGCGAATGGAAGTTTGTTGGTCTGATTTTTGGTTGTCTGGTCGTGGCAGTGATGCTGTTCATGATGGTTGCGGTTCTCACCGGTTTGTTTGCCGGCGATTAAAAAAGTCACTGAATCGAGTGAACTGGATTCTCAAGTAGATTTTGCGGACGTGTTCAGAATGAGCCACGTAAGGAGCGGTATGAACGACCTGGAGATAATGCCGCGGGAGGTGAAGCAGATGCTCGACCGCGGGGACAAACTGCTTCTCGTGGATGTGCGCGAGCCCCACGAGCACGCCATCTGTAATATCGAAGGGGCGGTGTTAATTCCCATGCGGACGATTCCCGCGAATCTCCAGCAGTTGGACCTGGATGAAGATGTAATCTGTTTCTGTCACCATGGGATGCGCAGTCTGGACGTAGCCAACTGGTTGCGCGCCCAGGGCGTGAAATCCGCCAAGTCCATGTCTGGCGGCATCGATCGCTGGTCGGTGGAGATCGATCCAAAGGTTCCCCGTTACTGACTTCATTACATTGAGAGAAAAAATGGCCGCCGCAAAAATTGCGTTCTACCAAAAGCCCACATGTACGACTTGTCGCAAAGCAAAATCTCTATTGCAGGAACTCAAGCTCGATTTCACATCGCGCGATCTGGACAAAGAGAAGCTCAGCGAATCCGAACTGGATCGGCTGATCGGCCAGCGGGACTATAAGGATTTTCTCAATCCACGCAACGAGCTATACCGTACTCGCAACATGGGCGAACACACGCCCACTCGTCCCGAGGCCCTGAAGCTGATGGCCAAGGAGCCTAACCTGATTCGCAGGCCCCTGCTTATTTCCGGATCGCAAATCATTATCGGCTTTCATGAGGCGGCCTACCGCAAGTTGAGCCGATAGTGTTCCTTCGCCTCTGGAGAATCGCGTGGAAGTGAAAACCATCGCCGTTATTGGTGCCGGCACCATGGGCCGTGGCATCGCTTACGCGGCCTCGCTCGGCGGTTTTCAGACGATTCTCGAAGATCTGGACGATTCCGTCCTGGCGAAGGCGATGGGCTGGATTCAAGAAGCCTTTGACGAGGGCGTCAAGCGGGGGAAGGTGGAAGCCTCTGCCCGCGATGAGGCGATCGCCCGGATCAGCACTTCACGTGTTGTGAAGGAGGCTGTTCAGGATGCCGAGCTCATCATCGAAGCAATTCCCGAAGAAGTGGGAATGAAGCTGGAACTCTTCACCATCTTCGACAAGTTTGCCAAGCGCAACGCCATTTTTGCCAGCAATACCTCCTCACTGTCGATCAGCGATTTCACCGGTGCTGTCAGCGCGCGGGACCGCTGCCTCGGCATGCATTTCTTCAACCCCGTGCCCAAGATGCGGCTTGTCGAGATTGTCCGTACAGGGCACAGTTCGGATCAGACCGTGGCAACCTGCGTTGCGGTCGCGCACCGCATGCACAAGGAAACCGTTATTGTGAATGAAGCGCCGGGTTTCATCACCTCACGAATCAACGCGCTCATCGGGAACGAAGCGTTTGCGATGCTAGAGGCCGGGGTCGCTTCCGCGGGTGATATCGACAAGGCCGTCAGGCTCGGACTGAATCATCCTATGGGGCCATTCGAGATGGTGGATCTTGTGGGGCTCGATGTCCGGCTGAAGATCCTCGAATACTTGCACCATACGCTTGGCGAAAAATACCGCCCCAGCCCGCTGCTTAGACAATATGTTCAGGAGGGCCGCTTAGGCCGCAAAGCCGGACGCGGAGTGTATGATTATACGCATCACGACCCGCACCATGGAAAGCCGTAGCCCGCTCCGGCCGGAAAGCGAATCATGAAACCTCTCAGCGAACGCATTCTCATCCAGCAAGGCGACCTTACGGAGATGGACGTCGACGCCATCGTGAACGCCGCCAACAATGACCTCATTCTGGGTGCGGGAGTTGCTGGAGCGATTTTGCGCAAAGGCGGGGCTACCATCCAGAAAGAGTGCAACGAGGTCGGCAGCATCCCCGTTGGCTATGCGGCGATCACCGGCGGGGGCAAGCTCAAAGCTCGCTTCGTGATACACGCCGCCAGCATGGGGCTGGGTGACGTCCGCACAACGGCGAAATCCCTTCGCACTTCCGCTGCGCACTCTCTTCGCTTGGCGGCGGAGCGCAAGTTGAAGAGTATCGCGTTTCCCGCCGTCGGCACGGGTGTTTCCGGCTTTCCGATGGATGAATGCGCCCAAATCATGCTCGCGGAGGCGGTGCAGCACCTCAAAGGCGAAACCTCTCTTGAAAACGTTTATTTTGTCCTTTTTGACGCGCCCGCCCGAGACACTTTCCAACGCACTTGGGACAAATTGCGGAAAGAGCTGGCTGCCGGAGCCGCCAGAGCGTGACTCCCCTCGCGGCGCTGCTGGACGAACGCATCCGCCGGTTCGGCCCGATTACCTTCGCAGAATACATGCGCGAATGCCTGTACCATCCCCTCTATGGCTACTATAGCCAGCCCGAATCGCGCGGGTTTTCGGATTACTACACCAGTGTGGATGTCCATCCGATTTTTGGCCGTTTACTGGTGCGTCAGTTTGCGCAAATGTGGGAACAACTTAAGCACCCCACGGAGTTTTATCTCGTCGAAGGCGCAGCGGGCACCGGCCGGCTTGCAGGCCATATCCTGGATTTTGCGCAAGCAAAGCTGCCGGAGTTTTACGGGGCGCTTCACTACGTCGCCGTCGAACAGTCTCCTTCGCGTTGCGATCAGTTGGCTGCTCGCCTGGCCGCGCATATTGGGAGAGGGAGCTGCCAAACCTCCATCGTAATGCCTGCAAAGATTCCCACTGGCTGCGTTTTTTCGAATGAACTTCTGGATGCGCTACCGGTTCATCGCGTCATTCGGGAGAATGGCAAACTTCAAGAAAGTTTTGTGGCAAGCGATGGGGCGGCATTCTCTGAAGTGCGAATGCCGCTCTCCACTTGCGCTATCTCTGACTACTTTGCCGCGCAAGAGATTGATCTAATCGAAGGGCAACAAGCCGAAGCTGCTCTTGAAGCTTGCGACTGGATCAGCGAGATTGGCCGGCGCCTGGAGCGCGGTTTCGTTCTCACGATCGACTATGGTCACGAAGCCTCCGAGTTGTTCGATGGCCATCACATGGCCGGCACAGTTCTCGCGTATGCAGGCCATCGCGCCAGTGAGGATTATTACTCCGCGCCCGGCAAGCAGGATCTGACTGCCCACGTGGACTTCACGGCGTTGCGCTTGTGGGGGGCGCGCACTGGCCTTGTCACACTAGGAATGGTCTCGCAAACGGCGTTTCTGCTCGCCTTGGGCCAAGGAAACGAATTCGCGGACTTGTACGATGAAGGGATGGACGAAACGGCACGCGTACGCGCCCGCCTCCAGCTTAAAACCTTGATTTTCCCCGAGGGCATGGGCGAACGATTCCAGGTCTTCGTCCAGCAAAAAGGAGAACCGCGCGCAACATTGACAGGTCTTATTGGTATTTAGTTTTCCTGTAGCTTCTTCAGCATTGCCGCGGCGTTGTCGTTCTTCGGATCCAGATCTAGCGATTTCTTGTAGCTCTGAATCGCCAGTTCCTTATCGCCGTTGTTCATGTAGGCTTCGCCCAGACTGTCGCAGGCATTCGACGACTCCGGGTGCAACTGCACGTTCAATTGAAAGATGCGGATGGATTCCGGCAATTTCTTCGACCGCAGCAGTTGGTAGGCGGTGGAGTTGATCGAGTTTTCGGAAATGTCGCCGCGCATCAGTGCCGGGCGGAATTCGTTGATGGCGACCGCGGCCCCTCTTTCTCGAGCAGCTCTGGCAAACTGCATGGCGGGCGAGTCATAGCTGTCGTACCTGATCCAGCGCAGAGCCGGTTGCTCTCCGCCAATTGCCGTGCGCAGAAGTTCACTGGCGATCGAGAGCCCGTTTTCTCCGTTCATGAAGAGCACCACGCCAATTTTCTGTTTTGGATAGGCCACTACGTAACATTTGAATCGCCCGTTATCGCCCCAGTGCCAAAGTGATTCGCCCTGTTCCGTCTCCTGGATTCCGACGCCCAGCCCCCAAAACACACTTTTCGAAAGCTCCTTTGGTACCCGCTCGGTGCAATTCGTGCACTGGGGGTCCACGGCGACCTGGGGTTTTTCCATTTCCCGAAGCGTCTGAGATTTCAGGCCGGTGCCGTTGAGCAGAGCTTCCACGAACAGCGCGTAATCCCCCGCGGTTGTATGCAAGCTGGCAGCGGTGTTCGCATCCGTTGGCTTGAATTTCTCTCCGGGTTGGCCGGCAGAGTCGTGCGGCAGCGCGGTGAGTGCGTCAAAATCCGAACGCCAGACGTAACTGCTGCTGGTCATGCCCAGGGGGTGGAAAACGGCTTCGATCATATAATGGTTTAGCGATTTTCCCGTGATTTGCTCGACGACCTTCTGCAGATAGACGAAACCTTCGCCCGAATAGCTGAAACGCTCGCCCGGGGTGAACTGAATGGTCAGAGAATTCCCGTCGCCACGCCAATTCGGAAACCCAGTCTTGTGGCTCAGCACAATCCGCGCCGTGATCTTGTCCAGGCGGGCGTCACCTTCTATGTATGGTTGGGGCAGATACTTGGACAGGGGCATGTCCAGGTCCAGCTTGCCCTGATCTACGAGCTTGAGCACGCCATACGTAAAGACCGGCTTACTCAGCGAAGCGGCCTCGAAGATGGTGTCTTCCGTCACTGGCTGACCAGTTTTGGCATCACGAACGCCAAAGGAGTGCAGCCAGTAGGTCTTGCCGGCGCGAATCAAAGCCAGTGAAAGCCCTGGCACCGTGCCTTCCTTCAACAGCTCCGGCACTTGTTTCTGCAGCGCGGCAATCGTTGCTGCGTCGGGCTTCCGCAGCGGCGGTATCTTCTCACCGGTGGGGGTGTTCGCACGTAAGCTGTAAGGAACCGAAATCACGCCGAGCGTGAAGGCTATCCCCAGCCACCTTCGGAATCCGTTCATGGTTCACCCCGATACTGATTAGACGTGGGGCGCTGGGTTGGGTCCTGTACGCACACCCTCACCACGCGTTTCAATTGCTACTACGCACAAGGTGGGGGATAAGTTCCAGGTACAACGGAGTACCCCCTTAAGGAGCCAGTCCCGTGCGAAGTCCTATGGATTCGGTTTCTTAAGCACAGGTTTGTCTCCCGAACTTGGTTCGGGGATGTCCGCCTGCTTGCCGCTCTTGGTGTTGTCTGGCGTACTGCTGCCTGGGTTACTGACGGGAATGGGGGCGCCTTCGGTGTAGGGCTTCTTAATCAGGGCTTCCACATATTGTTGCGCGCCGCCGGTATTGTCATTGGTCTGGCGCGCCTTGTCGTATTCATGCAGGGCGCGCTCGCGCTGGCCCAACAAGTCGAAAATCTTCCCCAAATAGATGTGACTCCAAACCTCGGTCCATTTCTCGGAGGGTTCCGGGACCGTTGCCAAATCTTCGCGGAACGCATTTGCGGAAGCCTGATAGTTCTTCTGGTAGAAAAAAGCTTCTCCCATTCGGAAATTTGCTAAAGAGCGGTTGGGCTGAATGCTTAGCGCTTTTTGATACTGTTGCACGGCATCGTAATACTTACCGACTTCGGCCAATTCCTCGCCACGCGCAATAGCCGCTCTGGCGCGCAGAGCTGGGGTGCTCTTCAGGATCGTATTGTTTGGATCCACATGGATTCCACCGGGTTTTGGCCTGCCGAAGGTCTCCACCATGAAAGGCGATTCGGTTCCCGCTACATCAACGGTTTTGGTTTCTGGGTTTCCTTCGGTGTCGATGCGAATTTGCATGGGCATGCTGAAGGTGTCGATTGGCTGCTTGATCTTGCCGAGCACGCGAAAACCTTTCCGGGTGCGGTAAACGACATAGTCGAGCGTGAATTCAGGAATTCCCGTGGAATTCAACCATTGTGCAAAAAAGCCCTGGAGGTTGGGCGGATCCGCTCCTTGTTTCGTGCTTGCGTTCGCCTGAGCAACTGCCAGATTTTCGAAATCGGCAATCGTGGCCGTCTTGCCCTGGTATTTTGCATAGAACTGGTGAAGCAGGGACTTGAACGGCGCATCTCCCATCTGCGCTCGCAGCATGTGGAACAGCATGGCCCCCTTGTTCATTACCACGGAGCGGTACTCTGGAGAGTAAGGAACCAGGCGCGCGGATTGCGCCACAGGAGCGGAATTGTCGAACATCAGGGCGCCAACGGCAAATTCGTCAATCGCCCGCAAGCCTGCTTCCTTCCCGATGGCTTGCTCGGCATAAAGCTCTTCGGAATAGCGCGCCAGCCCGTCGCTGATCCACGTATCGGCCGTACTGGCCGGAAGAACTCCAATGCCCCACCACTGCGAAGCTACCAACTGACTCAAAGTGCGATCGCTCGCCTTGGGATCCCAGATGCGATGCGAGAGCATGACTACGCCCGGGCCGGCAAAATCACGCAATGTACCATCCGGCAATTGCACCACGGTCAAATCCGGGTCCGGCAACTCGCCGAACATATCGGAGAAAATAATCTCCTGGTGCGCAACGTCATTCGCGAACTCTTGGGCCTTTCCGGACTGCGCCGGAGGAGCGTACACGGCCACGTTAATTCCTTCCGCC
>Ga0181526_10002587_pt1 | contig 15557 bp, 14 predicted proteins | sample PEATcosm2014_Bin_35_FD_119750 | JGI IMG/M metagenome (GOLD analysis project Ga0181526, IMG submission 119750) | Peatland microbial communities from MTU Mesocosm Facility, Houghton, MI, USA - PEATcosm2014_Bin06_30_metaG | ecosystem: Environmental > Terrestrial > Soil > Wetlands > Peat | place...
AGCCTGTTATGGGCGAGCTTCGCTCGCCGAAGAGCGGGCCTACGAGGCCCGCGCAGGCTGCGAGCCTGCCCCACGGCGGCGGACAGAATGTAGAAAAGCGGTGGGTTTTCGACCGTGCGCGGGTCCTTCAGGACCCGCTCTGCACCGGCTGGTCGGTGGATACCCGCACCCTCTCCCCCGGCGACGTCTTCTTCGCCCTGCGCGGTCCGAATCACGACGGCCACGCCTACATCGATGCAGCGATCGAGAAAGGCGCGGTAGCAGTTGTGGGGCAGGCGCAAAGCCCGCGGCGGGCTCCCAGCCCGCGCATTCTGGTCGTTCCGGATTCCCTGGCCGCCCTCCAAAACCTGGCCGCCTGGGCGCGCCGGCATTGGGACGGCCGCATCGTAGGTGTAACCGGCAGCGCCGGCAAGACCACCGTCAAAGACGCCATCGCCCATCTGCTGGCCGTCGAATTGCCAGTGGGTAAAACGGTGGGCAACCTGAACAACCACGTAGGCGTGCCGCTCTCGATCCTGCGCCTGCCGGACGAATCGCGCGTAGGCGTGCTCGAAATGGGTATGAACCACGCGGGCGAGATCCGCACGCTGGCGAACATCGCCAAACCAAATATCGGCGTGGTCACCAACGTGGGGTACGCGCACGTGGAAGCCTTCGATTCGATCGATGGCGTGGCGCGCGCCAAACGCGAGTTGATCGAAGCGCTCGATCCCCAAGCGGGCATTGCCGTGCTGAATGCCGACGATCCACGCGTGCTACGCTTCCGCGAGGTTCATCCCGGCCGCACCATTACGTTCGGTTTTTCGGACGCCGCGGATGTGCGCGCAACGGACCTCGCCTTCACAGCCGAAGGCACGCGGTTTGGCGCCGATGGCGTCGATTTCCACACAACTCTCGCCGGCCGCCACGGAGTGCTGAACCTACTGGCGGCGTTGGCTGTGGCGCGCGCCTTCGACATCCCTCCCGAGCGCCTCCGCGACGCCGTGGCCACGTTCACCATCGGTAAAATGCGCGGTGAGCGCATCGAGCATAATGGCGTGACCATCTGGAACGATTGCTACAATTCCAACCCGGAGGCTGTACACGCCATGCTCGACGTGCTGCGCGCCACGCCCGCGCGCCGCCATATCGCGGTTCTGGGAGAGATGCTCGAACTGGGACACGCCGCCGAATTCCTGCACCGGCAGGCCGGACGCTGCGCGGCGGAAAGCGGCCTCGACGCCCTCATCGCGGTGCAAGGCGCGGCCCGCTTCATGGCCGAAGAAGCCGTGCGCGCGGGTATGCCGCCACACTCCGTGCATTTTTTTGAACATTCCGAAGGCGCCGCCGGCGAATTCGTCCGGCAATTGGTCCAGCCCGGCGATGCCATCCTCTTCAAGGCCTCGCGCGGCGTCCGCATCGAACGGGCGATGGAGAAAGTCCTGGCGTAATCATGCTGTATTTCCTGCTCTACGAAAAGCTATCGGCGCTGGTCTCGGGGTTCCGCGTTTTCCGCTACGTCACCTCCCGCACCGCGTTCGCCAGCTTGACCGCGCTGTTCCTCTGCATCGCGCTAGGCCCCTGGCTGATCGGCAAGCTGCGCCAGTTCCAGATCGGCCAGTACATCCGCGAAGACGGACCCAGGTCGCACCAAAAGAAGGCGGGCACCCCCACCATGGGCGGCGTGCTGATTATTGTCTCCATTGTGATTCCCACGTTATTGTGGGCCGACCTGCGCAACTCGTATGTGTGGATCGCTATCCTCACGCTATTGGCTTACGGAGCGATCGGTTTCGTGGACGACTACTCCAAGGTCACCCAGCGGCGCAATCTGGGGCTGACCGCGCGGCGCAAGATGCTGTATCAGGTTGGCGTGGCTTTTGTGGTGGCGGCGGTGCTGATGTTCATGCGCTCGTTTGGAGGTTATTCCACGGTGATGAACGTGCCGTTCCTGAAACGCTTCAAGCCCACGCTGCTGATCTCTTCGCTGCTGGCGAGCGACTGGACCTACGCGCTGGGCGTGCTGCCGTTCTTCATTTTCGTGGCGATCGTGATCGTGGGCGCGTCGAATGGCGTGAACCTGACCGATGGTCTGGATGGCCTGGCGATCGGCCTGATGGTGGTCGCTTCGGGTGCGCTCACGGTGCTGACCTACGCCGGCGGGCATGCCACGTTGGCCGAATATCTGCAGATCGCCCGCAACGCGCGCACTTCGGAGCTGACTATCTTCTGCGGCTCGATGACCGGCGCCAGCCTGGGCTTTCTCTGGTACAACGCCCACCCGGCTGAGATTTTCATGGGCGACGTCGGCTCACTGGGGCTGGGCGCCGCGCTGGCCATCGTGGCCATTTTGATCAAGCAGGAGATCCTGCTGCTGTTCATCGGCGGCATCTTCGTGCTGGAGACGCTATCGGTGATCCTGCAAGTGGGCAGTTTCAAGCTGCGCGGCAAGCGCATCTTCAAGATGGCGCCGCTGCATCATCATTTTGAGGCGCTGGGCTGGACGGAATCGAAAATCATCGCGCGATTCTGGATCGCGGGCTTGGTGCTGGCGCTGTTTGCGCTGACCACGCTGAAGCTACGGTGATGGGTTGTGCCGGTATGGAACTCGTGGAGTCCGCCGATCGAGTAATGGAAAACGATATCCACTCGCGAGGCCGCGGCGCGGATGCAGCCGCAGTGCGCGCCAACGTCCTGAACGCGGACAATGCCGCCGAACTGTTCCCGGAATGCGCGGCGTCCCTCGCATCCCGAGCGCAATTTGGCCCGGCCGTGCATCGAGCGGCTCAGTGGGTGCGCGACGAACTCTTCACCCGCGCGCTGGCAGACCCGAACGTGCGCGAAGTCGTCTTCACCGCCGGCGGCAATGGCGTCGGCAAGAGCACCGGAGGACCCAGCGGCGATTTGGTTATGGACACCACCCTCAGCAATCCGGAACATTCCACAAGGTTGGTGCAGGCCGCACTGGACGCCGGCAAGAGCGTTCACATCGTTTATACCTACCGGCCCATCGAGCAAGCATTCGAAGCCGTCCTCGACCGCGCTCGCATCGAGGGGCGCACCGTTTCTGTCGGCACGACGATCGAAACTCACGAGGGCGCGGCCCAAACCATGCGTTCGCTGTTCGAGAAATATGCCGGCAATCCCGACGTGCGTTTCCGGTTCATCGACAACAGCATTGCTCTCACCCTGAAACAGGACTATCGTGAAAGTAGAGAGCAACTCTATGGCATCCTCGAATCTCACCGCACCCAAATCCCCGAATATATCTACCAAGCCGCCCGAGGAACTGACTATGGACGAGCGTGCCGACCAACTAGCGCAACAGGCCCTGCGCAATCTGCGGCGAGCGGCGCAACAAAAACAGGAACCAGCAACCCGCAGCCACAAGTAAGCTCACGCACGCGCGCGCTGGTCGTCGGGATGGAGAAATCCGGACTGGCGTCGATCCAGGTGCTCTTGCAGCACGGCGCCGACGTTCGTGCCACTGACGTCAAGCCACTCTCGCAAATGCCCAAGGCCGCGGCAATGCTCGAACGTTTGGGCGTTCCCTTCGCCCAGCAGTCGGATGTTGTCTTCGAAGGTTCCGGCTTGATCGTTATTTCTCCTGGGGTGCCATCCGATCTTGTGCCCCTTCAGGCGGCGCGCGAACGGGGAACCCGCGTCATCGGCGAAGTGGAACTCGCCGCGCCTTTCCTCCTCGGCCGCACCGTCGGCATCACCGGCACTAACGGCAAGACCACCACCACCGCGCTGGTCGGACACATCCTGCACGAGTCCGGCATCCCCGCGCAGGTCGGCGGCAATATCGGCACGCCTGTCACCGCCATGATTGAAAGCTCGCGTCCGGACCAGTGGAACGTGCTGGAGCTTTCCAGCTTCCAGCTTGAAACCATCGCCGAGTTTCACGCCGATATCGCGGTAGCTCTGAACGTCACCCAGAACCACCTGGACCGGCATCACACTTTCTCCAACTACGCCGCCGCCAAGGGACGCCTGTTCGAAACGCAACGCCCCGGCGCATTCGCCATTCTTAACGCCGACGACCCCACTTGCGTGGGCTATGCCTCGCTCACCACGGGATCGCCGCTCTGGTTCAGCGGCACGCGCGCGGTGACACCGGGCGTCTGGCTGGCCGACAACAAAGTCTGGTTCGACGGCGAACTCTTAATGGACGCGCGCGAGATTCCCATCCGCGGCCGCCACAATATAGAAGACACCATGGCCGCCGCCGCAGCCGCCCGGCTGGCGGGCGCATCCCTGGCATCCATCGCCGCCGCGGTGCGCACCTTCAAAGCCGTGGAGCACCGCCTCGAATTCGTGTGCAATCTGAACGGCGTGGACTTCTATAACGATTCGAAAGCCACCAGCGTGGATGCCACCCTCAAAGCCCTCGACGCCTTTTCCGGTGGACTTTGGGTGATCCTGGGCGGCAAGGACAAAGGCCTGGACTATACGGTGCTGCGCGCCCCGCTCGCCACCAAAGCGCACGCCGCCCTTCTGATCGGCGCGGCTGCCTCCAAGATCGCGGAACAGCTTCAAGGCGCGCTACCACTGGAAGCCGCCGGCACGCTGCAGAACGCGGTGCAATTCGCCTATGCGCACGCGCATCCGGGCGACACCATCCTGCTGGCGCCGGCCTGCGCCAGCTTCGATCAATTCAACAGCTACGAGCATCGCGGGCAGGTTTTCAAGAGCCTCGTAAGACAACTGGAGCCGGCAAACTAATATGGCGCAAAGACTCAAAACCGATTGGACCCTTTTCGCGACTACCATCGGCATGACCGCCTTTGGCGTGGTCATCCTCTATAGCGCGTCCTCCGTTATCGCCGAGATGAAGTTCCAGTCGTCCTGGCACTTCGTGTTGCGCCAGGCCATGTGGATCGTGCCTTCGCTCCTGCTGATGATGTTTTTGAAGCGCACACACTATCGAAGGCTGCAGAGCTCCACAGTGGCGTTCGCCGCTATCGGACTGGTGCTGATGCTGCTCTTCCTGGTGTTCTTCGTGGACTCGGCGCACCATCGCTGGCTGCGCATGGGCCCGATTGGCTTACAGCCTTCAGAGCTGGCCAAGCCGGCGATGGTCGTCTTTCTGGCGTACTTCGTGGCCTGGCGCGCGCAGGCCATCAACACGCGTTACACGCTGTACCCCGCCGCGCTGGTCGTCGGACTGGTGATTCTGGCAGTGGTGGTGGCGGACCTCGGCACCGCCGTGGTGCTGGGCGTCACGGCTACGGTGGTCTTTTTTGTGGCCGGTTTGCGCTGGCGCTTCTGCGCGATCGTGGCCGGGTTCGCGGTGGTCGGGCTGATCGTTTTCATCGCCCTCAAGCCTTACCGGCTGGCGCGCATCGCCGGGTATCTGGACCCCGAGTCCAAGATCGTCTCCGAAATCGATCCGTCCGGCCGCATTCAACAATATATGCACCAATCGCTCACCTCGCGCGACACCAGCTATCAGTTGGATCAATCCAAAATCGCGGTGGGAGCGGGCGGCGTGTTGGGCGCGGGGCTGATGCAGGGGAAGCAGAAACTGCTCTACCTGCCGGAGGCGCACACCGATTTCATTTACGCGGTAGTCGGCGAAGAACTCGGCCTGTGGGGATCGCTGGCGGTGCTGGGCGCCTTCGTCCTGATTCTGTGGCGCGGTCTGCGCGCCGCTGTGCGCATGCCCGACGATTTCGGGCGCTACCTGGCGCTGGGCATCACCACCGTGGTGGTAGTGCAAGGCTTGATGAATATCAGCGTGGTGCTGGGCATGATGCCGACCAAAGGCATCCCGCTGCCGATGATCAGTTCGGGAGGCAGTTCGCTGTTTTCGACGCTGCTGTCGCTGGGAATTTTGATGAATGTATCGGAGCACGCGGGCTAAGAGGCGCGCTTGGCGCGCCGTGGCTGGTGGTTGGTGGCTGGTGGTTTTGTGACGGAAACGGTTCGGAATTATAAAGAGCTTCGGGTGTGGCAAGGTGCTATGGAATTGGTCGAGAGCGTTTACCGGTTGTCTGCGGCGTTTCCCCCCGAGGAGAACTACGGGCTGAAGTCGCAGATCCGCCGCGCGGCCGTCTCGATTCCTTCGAACATTGCAGAAGGGCAGTCGCGCGCGTCCACGAAAGAATTCCTCAACCACTTATCGATAGCGCAGGCCTCACTGGCGGAGGTCGAAACCCAGCTCGAAATCTCGGTACGGCTGAGATACCTCGCGGTGGAACAGGTTGCCACAGCTTCCCAAGCCATCCAGAAACTCGGCAAACAAATCCACGCGCTGCGTACCGCACTGGAGGCACGCAAATGATCGAGCGGAGCGAGCTAAACACCAGCCACCAGCCACCAGCCACCAGCCACGGCGCCGAAGGCGGCGGAGCCGCCTTCCTGATGGCAGGCGGAGGCACCGGCGGCCACATCATCCCCGCGCTCGCCGTGGCCCGCGAACTCCGCCGGCGCGGGCACAGTGCTTTCTTCGTCGGCACCGAGCGCGGTCTGGAAAGCAAACTCGTGCCGAGCGAGGGCTTCCCTCTGGAGCTGATACAAATCGGGGGGCTCAAGCGCGTCGGTTTTCGTCGCAGGGTGGCGACCTTGATGCAACTGCCCATCAGCACGATGTATGCCAGGCGGCTCTTGAGAAGCCGGCGCGTGTCGGCGGTCTTTAGCATGGGCGGGTACGTCGCTGGACCGCCGGTGATTGCCGCGCTGGTGGCTCGCGTCCCCGTAGTGGTCATGGAGCCCAATGCCGTGCCGGGATTCACCAATCGCCGCATCGCACGGTATGTGCGCCGCGCGCTGATCGGTTTCCCGGAGACGGCTCGCTATTTCCCACGAGGCCGCACCGAACTCACCGGATTGCCGGTGCGTGAAGAGTTCTTTTCCATCCCGCCGAGGCCACGCGGCGAGCGGTTCACGGTCCTGATCACCGGCGGCAGCCAGGGATCCCGCACGCTGAACCAGGCCGCGCGCCAAAGCTGGCCGCTGTTTCGTGCCGCCGCGCTACCGGTGCGCATCGTCCATCAGAGCGGTCCGGCCGCGTACGAAGAACTGCGGGATGCCTTCGCGGAATCCGGGCTGGATGGCGAAGTGCTGCCGTTCATCGCGGATATGCCGGCCGCTTTCGCCGCGGCCGACCTTATAGTATGCCGGTCGGGCGCCGGCGCGGTCGCCGAACTCGCGGCCGCCAGCAAGCCGTCCATCCTGGCGCCGTTTCCGTTCGCCGCCGACCAGCACCAGTTGCGCAATGCGGAAGCCTTCGTACGCGCGGGCGCGGCGTTTCTTGTCGAGGATCGGGAGATGACGGGCGAGAAATTGTTCCGGACCGTATCAAAGCTGGCTGCCGATCCCGCCGGACTGGCGCGCATGGGAGCCGCCGCGCGCAGTTTGGCCCACCCCGGCGCCGCGCGCCGCGCCGCCGAGGTGCTGGAGGAGGTGGCGCGTGCATAGTGGGGCGGACCTCCAGGTCTGCGCGGGTCCTTCAGGACCCGTTCCGGGCCGGCGTGGACGCCGGCCGCAGGACTGGAGTCCTGCCCCACAAGTACGATTTTCATTGACATAGGCCCCAAAAAGCCGAAACAATACGAGGAGATAATGTTTTTTAGACGGCAGCACCTGCATTTCACGGGGATCGGCGGAATCGGCATGAGCGGCATCGCCGAGGTGCTGCTCAATCTCGGCTACACCGTCAGCGGATCCGACCTGAAGCTGACCCCCATCACCGAGCGCCTCTGCGCCATGGGCGCCACCATCCACGAAGGCCACGCCGCATCCAATGTCGCGGGAGCCCGCGCCCTGGTGGTCAGTTCCGCCGTCGACGAACAGAATCCCGAGGTGCAGGAAGCCCGCCGCCTGCAAATCCCGGTGATCCCCCGCGGCGAGCTGCTGGCCGAGCTGATGCGCCTGAAATACGGCATCGCCATCGCCGGCAGCCACGGCAAAACCACCACCACCTCGCTCACCGCCACCATTCTGAACCACGCCGGCCTGGACCCCACCGTGATGGTGGGCGGCCGCGTCGCCACCATGGGCGGCTCCAACGCGCGGGTCGGCCACAGCGATTTTCTGGTGGTCGAATCGGACGAAAGCGACGGCTCCTTCCTGAAGCTTGCGCCCATCCTGGCCATCGTCACCAACATCGATCGCGAGCACCTCGATCATTACGCCTCGCTCGATGAAATCCGCGACGCGTTCATCGAGTTCGTGAACAAAGTTCCGTTTTATGGCGCCGCCATCGTCTGCGTGGACGACGATAACGTGAAGACCATCCTGCCCTCCATCCGCCGGCGCACCATCACCTACGGCGCCAGTTCGCAGGCCGATCTGGAAGCCGGCGAAGTCTGCTGCGGCCCGTTCGCCAGCGACTTCAGCCTGCGCTACCGCCAAACCGCGCTGGGCCGTTTCCATTTGCGCATCCCCGGCAGGCATAATGTGCTGAATGCCACCGCTGCCGCGGCCGTCGCGCTCGAACTGGAAGTCGCGCCCGATCGAATACGCGAAGCCCTGGCCAGTTTCAGCGGCGTGGACCGCCGTTTCCAAACCCGCGGCCAGGAGCGCGGCATCACCGTAATCGACGACTACGGGCATCATCCGACCGAGATTCGCGCCACGCTGGCGGCCGCGCGGCTGTGCGGATTCCGGCGCATCCACGTGCTGTTTCAGCCGCACCGCTACACCCGCACGTTCCATCTGATGGACGATTTTGGCCGCTCTTTCCACGATGCCGATACCGTGCTTCTGCTGGACATCTATGCCGCCTCCGAGCATCCCATCGAAGGCGTGAATGCCGAGGCTGTGGCCGAACGCATCCGGCAGTTCGGACATCATGGCGTGGAATATGTGGGCACTATCGAACGCGGCGTCGAGGCGCTGCTGCAGGTGGCCGAGGAAGGCGATTTGGTGCTGACGCTGGGCGCCGGCAACGTCTGGCAGGCCGGCGATCTGCTGCTGACCGGGCTTAAGCGGGAAGGCAGGCTAAACTGATGGCGCGCGAGAAGGCCCGTCCCAAATTCCGCTGGCGCCTCTGGCTGACCGTGTTCGCCTGGTGCGCCGTCTTCATCTCCAGCGCCGTGGCGGCGCGCCAGGCGCAGCGCTACGTGCTCCGCGATCCACAATTCATATTCTCCAGCGAAGACCGCGGCGCGCTGACCCTGGAGGGCGTCACTTATGCCGCGCGCGCCAAGTTGCTGCGCATTTTCGCCGGGGACTACGGCCGCAGCATCTTCGCCGTACCGCTCGCCGAGCGCCGCCGCCGGCTGCTGGCCATCGACTGGGTGGAGGACGCCGCCGTCTCGCGCATCTGGCCGAACCGCCTTCTGGTGCGCATTACCGAGCGGCAGCCCGTGGCCTTCGTCAGCCTGCCGTTGCATAGCGGCTCCGGATCGGCCGCGCGTTTCCTGCTGGTGGACGCGCAGGGCGTGCTGCTCGATCCGCCGCTGCGCGCCCAGTTCGCGTTCCCCGTGGTCACCGGCCTCACCGACGAGCAGACCGATGCCGAGCGCCGCGTCCGCGTGCGCGCCATGCAGGGCCTTATGGACGACCTGGGGCCCGCGGGACAAAACATTTCCGAAATCAACGCCGCCGCCCCCGACGACCTCACGGTAGTTGCCCAAGTGGAGGGCCGCCCCCTCGAGCTCAAGCTCGGCGACGGCAATTATGCCAGACGTTTGCAGAATTTCCTGCTCCACTATCCGGAGATTCGCAAGCACGCGGCCAACGTCACGACGTTCGATTTGCGTCTGGACGACCGCATCACCGCGAAGGAGCAGCCGAACCAAAAATGAGCACGCCGAACACATTCGACGCCGTGGGCCTGGACGCCGGGAGCGCCTGGACCCGATGCGTCATTTGCCGCCTGGAAGATAACCGCCTGCGCTTTCTGGGGTGCGGATCGGCGCAGTCCCAGGGCTGGGCGAAGGGACTGATCGCCGACCAGAATGCCGTCTCGGAATGCATGCTGGCCGCGCTGCGCGAGGCCGAGAAGAACGCGCAGGTCTCCGTAGAGGGCGCCGTGGTGGGCATGGGCGCGACGGTCCGCGGAGCCAACTGCCGGGGCTTGCACGATCTCGGCCGTACGCGCATCGTGGAACAGCGCGACGTCAACCGCGCCATGGAGCGCGCCAAGCGCGTGCGCCTCCCGGAAGGCGCCATGATCCTGCAGATGTTCCCGCAGGATTTCGTGGTGGACGGCCATCCCGGCCATCGCGATCCGCGCAAAATGATCGCCGGCCAGATTGAAGCCAACGTGCACCTGGTGATGACCTCGCAAAGGGAGCACGAATGCCTGGTCACCGCCGTGAACGAAGCGCATTTGGCCGTGGAGGAAACCGTTTTCGAGGCGCTGGCTGCCTGCTACGCAGCCGTGCTGCCGGAGGACCGGCGCCAGGGTGCGGCCTTGTTGAACATCGGCGCGCAATCCTCGCAGTTGGCGGTGTATTACGGCGATGCGCTGCAGTTGGCGGAGAGCCTGCCTATCTCCGGCGACCATTTCACGCGCGACGCGGCGCGCGGGCTGTGCATCGGGTTCGAGGACGCCGCCATCATCAAGCACGAATTCGGCTGTGCCAGGGCCGATACCACGGCGGAAAGCTCTTCCGTCGAACTGCCGTCGCGTGAAGATCGCGACGTGTCCCGGCGCACGTTGAATTGTATCTTGGAAGCCCGCGCCCAGGATCTGTTTGGGATGGTGCAGCGGGAATTAGCGCGCGTCGGTATGCAAAGCGCGCTGATGGGCGGCCTGTTCCTGTCGGGCGGCGGCGCGCGCCTGGAAGGCATGTGCGAAATCGCCGAGGACGTTCTGAAATGCGGGGTATGCAATGCGCTGCCCGCGGGTATCCAGGATTGGCCGGACGAGTTCTGCGACCCGGCGTGGACCACAGTTGCCGGCCTGGCCATGTACTCGGCCAAGCTGAAATCCCAGCACGAAATGCAAAGGCAGACGTACGGGCTGCTGAACAAAATTCTGAGATGAAAATACGGAACCACAGATGGACACGGATAAACACAGATAAAGACAAACCAAGCCACCCTGCCCTGTCTTTGTTTTATCCGTGTTTATCTGTGTTCATCTGTGGTTTCAAGTTCTTGAAGGAGGGCAGTTATGGGGCTGATCGATTCCGAAAACGACGACTTAAAATACGAGATTCAAGAAGAAGCCGCCGGCGGCGCGCGCATTAAGGTTATCGGCGTAGGCGGCGGCGGCTGCAACGCTGTCGCGCGTCTGTACCGCGAAGGCATGGCGGGCGTGGAGTTCTGCGCCATGAACACCGACGCGCAGGCGTTGGCCGCTTGCGAGGTGCCCGTCAAGCTGCAGCTTGGCGCCAAGATTACCAACGGGCTCGGCGCGGGCTTCAATGCCGAGATCGGCCGCCAGGCCGCCCTGGAAAACACCGACAAGATCGTCGAGCTGCTGCAGGGCGCAGACATGGTCTTCGTCAGCGCCGGATTGGGCGGCGGCACCGGCACGGGCGCGGCGCCCGTCATCGCGTCGCTCGCCAAGGAACTGGAGGCGCTCACCATCGCCGTGGTCACCAAACCGTTCACCTTCGAAGGCGCGCGCCGCATGCGCCTGGCGGACCATGGCCTCACCAAGCTGGCCTCCACGGTCGACACCGTGATCGCCATTCCCAACGACCGGCTGCTCAAACTCGTGCCTCGCGGCACCAGCTTCTTCGAAGCTTTCAAGCTGGCCGACGACCTGCTGCGCCAGGCCGTGCAGGGCATCAGCGATATCATCAACACGCCCGGCATTATCAACCGCGATTTCGCCGACGTGAAGGCCACCATGCTGGGCATGGGCTATGCCATGATGGGCACCGCCACCGGTCGCGGCGAGAATGCCGCCGTGGACGCCGCCCGCCAGGCGATCAATTCCCCGCTCCTCGAAGACTCGCGCATCAGCGGCGCGCGCGGCGTGCTGATCAATATCACCGGTTCCAGCCGCCTGGGCCTGCATGAGGTGAACGAGGCCTGCTCCATCATCCGCGAAGCCGCGGATTGCGAGGACGTGCAAATCAACTTCGGCGTGACCATGGACGAATCCCTGGCCGATGCCGTGAAGATCACCGTGATCGCCACCGGCTTTCAGCCGCAATACGCCCCCGCCGCCGAAGAACCGCCCGCGCAGCAGCCGCAAGCTTTTTGGTCCGAGCCGGTCGCGGCCGCCGCGGCGCCACCCGAGCCTGTGCCAGAGCCCGTGGTGAATGGGGAACCCGAGCCGCCTTTCGATCCCGACGACCTGGAAACGCCGGCCTATATGCGGCAGGGCCGCCTGCTGAATTGAGGTAGGACAGGCCTCCCGGCGCCTCCTGTCCTGGCCCCTCGCCGAAAGTGCTCCGTCGTGCTGGGCAGTCCGTCCCCGGGGTGACCATGGAGGAATTCAGGGCGCCTCAACAACTGGCGTTGTGGCGCGTCACAACGCAAAGATAGCCCTTTTATGCGGCAGGACCGACAACGGGAACGCTTACGGCCCGCGGCGCCATGTACGTCATCAGCGTTAAGAGTTCATGGCTGTTGTGAAACGCCTCGAAGAGGAACAGATGTTTATCTCCGCAGTCGTCACACAGAATGATCTCGTCCTTCCCCAAAGGCCCGCGTCTCTTCCATGAGCAATGGCTTCGGACGATCTCGAAGCAATCGCGCTCACTCAGATTGGAGAATTGCTGGTCGAATAGCGGCGACCGGATGAAATACCGGCACGGCTCGGTCGGGTTAAACTTCTCGTCAGTGTAATGCGGATGCTGGCTGACTATCCCCAATGCCGGAATATCGAGGGCCTCCACGAAGCGCCAGAGCGCCGACGTGATGGTGTTGCCAAACCTCTTCCTGCCGCTCTGAACGAGGCAAAATGAAGAGGAACTCCTCGCGAATTCTACGAACTGATCCTGGAGAAAGAGCAGCCGCCCAGCCCCGTAGTTCGCCTCCGCCTCCAACTGCTCATGACAATCCGGGCTGAGGCTAAAGGCATCGTCCCCATGCAGGAGCGTTAGGTGCCACTCTGTGACGCTATGGATCACCTCATGTGCTTCACTCCAGCGCCACTTCAGTTGAGGTTGCGAACGGTCAATAAGGACGCGTTTCCGGTCCGGCACGTAAAGGGCTTTCAGATTCCATTTTCGAACGGCGTCCACAAGCAGCATCGGGCGCATTGCGATCTGTTTGCCTGCGATGAACGCCCGGCTAACAAACTCCCGCAGCGCCCCATCGTCCTGTGCAGAGTAGTATTGCCGATCGAGCTTTTGCAGCTCGAACACGTCCGCAAGATCGAGCGGCGGTCCTGGATTTCCCAAGCCCCGAAGAATCTTCGCGACTTGGCTGTCAATATCCCGTGCCGTGCGTGCTTCAAGAAATCGGTTCTTCACTGTTCACACAAGAACTTCACATATTCTTCAAGAGCGTCGTGCTCTTCGTGGCTCAATTCCTCGACCGGCTGCGATCGCGCCGCAAATCGCAGGGCCTCCTCCTGAAACTGCACGTCCCGGGCGCGCGCGAGGCCCGAGAGAATCAGGAGTTTTTCCGCCGGTACACGCATAAACTGCGCGATTCTGGTCACTGTTCGCGGCGTCGGCTTATAATGCTCGTCGGCAATGCCGATCAACTCTGCTAGGTCCACGTCCAACTTGTTCGAGAATTGCTCCCATGTGAGCTTGTGCTCGCGTCTCGCGAGATCCACGAGGCGCGCGAACGCCTGGCGCGTGAGGGCTGCGCCGTGCGATTGCTCCAGGTCTTCGACCGCTGAAACAAGCCCGCCGACCGAGACAAAGCAATTGTCTTCCAGTGCGGCTTGTTTGGCTAGCCATTCACGGTCTGTGGTGGGTTTCATAATCCTTCTCCCGTTAAGAAACTCTCCGCTTGATCAGGCGTGAACTCAAGCCAAAGGAGGTTCTGCTTGGCAGAGTCGCGCCCGACCGGCGTCATTCTGCAGACCTTTCTGTAAAACTGCTCCGTTATAGGAAGAGAGTGCAGGCCGATCCGGCCCTTGCACTCTTCCTCGATACTTTTGCGCACGGCCGCCTCAATCAATCGGCTTCCTACAGCGTTGAACCGCGGCTTTTCACCGAGACCGAGCGCCAACGCTTTCAGGTTCCACGGGGCGACCTCGACGTAATCCACGTAGACAAGCGCCCTGCCTTCCTGCTCTGGGAGCCGGCAGCGGCAAAACTCTCCTACTGTTTGCACCTTCATCAGCCCTTGGAGTTTCTTCTCGCACCGAATTCCGCAGAACGTATTGGCAAGGACGCTCAGCTCCGGGGCCTTCGCTGTCCAGTCCCAATGAAGATGTTGAGGGATCAGCTCGCGGCTCCCCAGCTTAGCAAGCTGTCGAGCAGCTTTCAGCACAATCGGCCGCCACTCCTGCTGTGTTTCTATGAAGTGTTCAACAGTCACTTCATCGAATAGTTCCGCCGCAACCGGGGAACCGGTCCTATTGTCGATGATTTCGATGTGGGCCTTCACACGACCATCAGCTCTGCTTTCTTCTTCTCTTCGTCCTCAAAGAACAGTTTCTCGCCGCGCCCAAGTCGCGTGTCGACCATTTGGTAGAGCCGGAGTGCCTGGCGCAGTAGGGCCGTCTTGCTTACGTCCTTCCGCGCGCAGAGATCCTCCAGGACACGCATCTCCTGGTCCGTGAGGTTCAGGGTCATTGTGCGTTTTTCGGGGCTCATCTGCCTACCTCTTCCATATATCCACTATACACAAAATAGCCAAGAACACCAACAGGGCAATGATTAAGAGTAGCTAATAAATAGCCAATTACTGGCTACACGTGGTATAACGGTAGTAGGCCCGTGGAGGGGCCAAATGATGGAAGATCGACAGCATGGCCACGAAGGCGCGCTACCAGAGGGCGTCGGTGCGGTGGAAGTGATTGAATTGATTGAGCTTGAAGAGCACTCGAGGCGTCATGGGACGGAGGCCCCTTGCGTTAGGCACTACGCCTTCCGGGTCGACAAGACCAGGGTCGTGGTGGACACCCCTACTATAACGGGCGCGCAGATCCTCGAAAAGGTCGGGAAGACACCTGAGCAGTACAAGCTGTACCAGCATAAGCGCGGGCACCAGCCGATTCTCATTCGGCCGGACGAAGTCGTCAACCTCCGGGAGTGCGGAGTCGAGCGGTTCACGACAATGCCCAGGGACACCACAGAGGGCCGCGAAGGCGGCCCCTGTCTTCGCCAAGACTTCCGGCTTCCGGCAGCGGACGAAGACTATCTAAATGGCCTGGGCCTGTCGTGGGAGGCGCTCCAGGACGCGCGTAGTCAGTGGCTCATCATACACGGCTGGAAGCTCCCCACCGGATACAACGTCAGTGTGGCGGATCTGGCGCTCCTGATTCCCAGCAATTATGCCGACAGTCAGATCGACATGGTGTACTTCAAACCGCACCTTGCCCGCGGAGACGGAAAGGGAATTAACAGCCTTTCCGCGCAGACGATTGCTGGGACAGTCTGGCAACGCTGGTCCAGGCACCGCACGCAACAGAACCCCTGGCGCGTCGGCATTGATGATGTGGCTAGCCACCTCAGCCTAGTAGACGAATGGCTCCAGCGTGAGTTTATGGCGAAAGCAGCATGAAATACGCACTCCGTATCACCGAGACGCAGCAT
>Ga0181526_10002593_pt1 | contig 15526 bp, 14 predicted proteins | sample PEATcosm2014_Bin_35_FD_119750 | JGI IMG/M metagenome (GOLD analysis project Ga0181526, IMG submission 119750) | Peatland microbial communities from MTU Mesocosm Facility, Houghton, MI, USA - PEATcosm2014_Bin06_30_metaG | ecosystem: Environmental > Terrestrial > Soil > Wetlands > Peat | place...
AACCCCACCGGCGTCCCCTCTTTTCGCACCCTGTTCCCTGTCCCCTGTCCTCTGTCCCCTGTTCCCTATTCCCTGTTCCCTGTCCTCCGTCCTCCGTCCCCTGCCCTTTACCGCCCATTCCGTCCGATTATCGCCCGCTAGAGACTTCCCGCCAACCCGCATCGTATATCTTCTAGGGCCTCGCTCCCCAGAAACCCACGAGGCGCCTTGAGGAGAACCATTATGAAACAACTCGCCGCTTTCGCATCCATGTTGGTCCTGCTTGCCGCCCCCGCGTTCGGCGCAGGCTCCAAGCCCCAGAACGTAGTCATCCCCCAGGCCGTCCAAATCGGGTCCACACAGGTTCCCGCGGGCAACTACAAGCTGGCTTACACCGGCACTGGCAACGTTCAGGTCACCCTCACCCAGGCCGGCAAAACCGTGCTCACCTTTCCCGCAAAGGAGATCGACAAGAACACCGTGAACCCCGGAGTCGACCTCATCACCAATGGAGCGGTCACCAATCTCCAGGCCATCCATCTCAGCAAGGTCAGCTTCGAGCTCTCCAGCGCTCCCCAATCCGGCCAATAACGCCGGCAGCCGCTGTCCCCCGTTCCTGAACCCCATGGTCGACGCATATCATTCCGCGTCGCCCCTGGGGTTGCCCGCGCCTTCGCCCCTCGCGTGTGGCGCTTGTGCTTTCAACTGACAACCTGCAACTACTTCCTGCGCATCTCCACCGCCAGCCCCCACAGCACCAGCGCCAACACCACCCCAAACACGGCATTTCTTACCAACACCAACATGGGCTTTCACCAGTGGATTCAGCAATCCCAGCTTTTGCCTTTGCTTTTGGTTTTGCCTTTGCCTTTGTCCTTGCTTTTGTCTTTGCCTTCAACTGACAACTGACAACTGACAACTGACAACTAGCTTTTCGCCCTGCACCCTATAGGACGCGGAATCCCACCAAAAAGAACACTAAAATAGGGCTCATGTCCTTCACTGCGGCGGTCGACCATCTGCTCGCTCTCACCCCGGAGCTTTCTCCCTCCGCGCCCCGCCGCAAATTCGACTTGGAGCACATGCGCATCCTCGCCCGCGCGCTCGGCGACCCTCAAGCCTGCTTCCCCGCCGTCCTCATCGCCGGCACCAACGGCAAGGGCTCCACGGCGGCCACGCTCGCCAGCATCCTCACCGCCGCCGGCCTCCGCACCGGCCTCTACACCTCGCCCCACCTCACCCGCGTCACCGAGCGCATCCGCGTCTCCGCACCTCGCCCCTCGCACCCACCTCGAACCTCGAACCTCGAACCTCGAACCAGCCTCCTCGAAATTCCCGAGGAGGCTTTCGCCCGCCTCTACTTCCGCGTCGACGAGACCGCCAACCGCCTCGTCACCTCCGGCCAGCTCCCTCACCACCCCAGCTTTTTCGAGACCCTCACCGCCCTCGCCTTCCTCTACTTCGCCGATCGCCCCGCCGACGGCGGCGCCGGCCATCCCGTCGACATCGCCGTCCTCGAAGTCGGCCTCGGCGGCCGGCTCGACGCCACCAACATCGTCCATCCCCTCCTCTCCGTCATCACCGACATCGCTCTCGACCATCAGGACTACCTCGGCTCCACCATCGCCGAAATCGCCCGCGAAAAAGCCGGCATCCTCCGCCCCAACGGCACCCTCATCACCCTCCCCCAGCATCCCGAAGCCAACCAGGCCATCGGCGAAGCCGCCATCGCCCTCAACACCCGAGCCATCTCCGCCACCCCCTACCTCCCCGACCGCGCCCCGGACCAGGACGCTTCTAGGTACGCCAAGCCTTGGGTCTGTTTGACTCCCCCGGACCAGGACGCTTCTAGGTACGCCAAGCCTCGGGTCTGTTTGACTCCCCCGGACCAGGACGCTTCTAGGTACGCCAAGCCTCGGGTCTGTTTGACTCCCCCGGACCAGGACGCATCTAGGTACGCCAAGCCTTGGGTCTGTTTGACTCCCCCGGACCAGGACGCTTCTAGGTACGCCAAGCCTCGGGTCGGTTTGACTCCCCCGGACCAGGACGCTTCTAGGTACGCCAAGCCTTCAGGCTTGGCTCTCATAGGCCAGCCGGAAATCGGGGCTTTAGCCCCTGGGGCAGATGTGCGTTCCTCCCCCCTCCCCCCCAACCACTACGACCTCCACCTCAATGGAGAAACCCTCCACATCCGTTCCCCCCTCCCCGGCTCCCACCAGCAACGCAACATCGCCCTCGCCATCGCCGCCGCCCTCGAACTCCTCGCAGCACCCACCTCGAACCTCGAACCTCGAACCTCGAACCTGCTCCAAACCATCGAACTGGGCATCGTTTCCACTCACTGGCCCGGCCGCCTCGAATTCCTCCCTCCCAATCTCCTGCTCGACGTCGCCCACAACCCCGCCGGCGCCTGGACCCTCCGCGCCGCCATCTCTTCTCTCCCCGAATCCGCACCCCGCGGCTTCACCCAGGAATCGCCCCGCACCCTCATCTTCTCCTGCCTCCGCGACAAGGACCTCACCGAGATCTCCCGCATCCTCTTCCCCCTCTTCGACGCCATCACCCCCAACAGCGCTTGTCATTCTGACCCTGAGGGAAACGAAGGGGAAGAACCCCCGCATTTGCCTTCCGCTCCTGCTTGTCATTCTGAGCGGAGCGAAGAACCCCCGCATTGGCCTCTTCGCCCCTCGAACCTCGAACCTCGAACCTTGAACCTCATCCTCACCCCCATCGACTCGCCCCGCGCCGCCTCCCTCGACTCCCTCATCGCCGCCGCCCGCGCCCTCTCCATCCCCGCCCACACCGCGCAGAATGCAACCGAAGCTCTCGCCCTCGCCCGCTCGCTCACCCCACCCGACGGCCTCATCGTCGCCACCGGCTCCATCTACCTCATCGGGGCCCTCCGCACCGCCGCCCTCTCGCAATCCAAATAGTATGTATCGAACCAAGTTACATAAAGTCGATTCAACAAAAATCCCCATCATCGGCGACAATCGGTATGGGCTTCTCCCTCGAACCTCGAACCTCGAACCTGTCCCATGACCACCACCCCCCAAATCCCGCCCGCGCCACTCGAGCCCGCGCCCCCAACGAACAACGTAGAACAAACAACGAACAACGCTCCCATCCCCCTCCATCTCCGCCTCTTCACCAACCTCTTCGCCATCCCGCTCATGGCCGCGGCCACCGCCTTCTTCGGCTGCATCTCGCTCGTCTGCGGCCTGTGGGACCGTTCCGGCCGCCAGCAGCATTTCATCGCCCGCATCTGGGCGCGCACGCTGCTCCGCATCTCCTTCTCGCCGGTCGAAGTCATCGGCGCCGAAAAACTTCGCAACGCACACACCGCCGTCTACGCCTCCAACCACCTCAGCTACATGGACACGTCGGTCCTCTTCGCCCGCCTGCCTTTCCAGTTCCGCATCCTCGCCAAGGGCGGCCTTTGGAAGGTCCCGTTCGTCGGCTGGTATCTCCAACGTTCCGGCCAGGTCCCCATCCATTCCGGCAGCCCGCGCTCGCTCATCGCCGGCCTGCTCCGCGGCGCCAAGACGCTCCAGTCCGGCATCCCCCTGGTCGTCTTCCCCGAAGGCTCCCGTTCCCCCACTGGCCAATTACAGTCGCTCGCCTCCGGCGGTGCCTTCATGGCCATCCGGGCCCAGGTCCCGCTCATCCCGCTCGCCCTCGTCGGCACGTACGAACTGCTCCCCATCCACACCTACGCGCTCCGCCCCCGCCCCTTGAAAATCATCGTCGGAGACCCCATCCCCACCCACTCCCTCACCACCCGCGACGCCGACGCCCTCACCGCCCAGCTCTTCACCGAAATCACCCGCCTCTACCACCTCCACTCCGACCCCTGATCCATCGTGGGGTTACTCTCTACCCTCGCACCCCCATCCGGATTGCCGAACCTGCCCTGAACGCTCTTGGAAGCGTCATCTCGACCGGACCCTGAGCGAAGTCGAAGGCGCAGTGGAGAACCCCCCGCATTTGCCTCTGCCCTGCCACATTTCCCTTGTCCCATCCCCATATCGGGAACACAATTGTCCCTGGCAACGTACCACCACCAAGGACCTTCCCATGAAAGCCTCCACCCAAAGCACTCTCGCAGCCACTCTCATCGCCACCGCTGTCGGCACCGGCTCGTGGCTCTTCGGCTTCGCCGCACTTATATGGCCCGCCCACCCGCTGATCATCGCCTTCCTGATCACCATCGGCGTCAGCGTCATCGTCAAGCAAACATGGCCTGTCAGCCACCCCAGAACCTGACCGCCTACTCCACCAATCCCCTTACCGCCGCCTCCAGCCTCCCCGTCACCTCCGCCGGATCGCTCGTCTCATCCGCCGCTCCCACCATCGCTCCCACCCGCACCTCGATCTTCCCCGCATGGAACCACCGCGCGCGCTTGTCCCCCGTAAGCTCATACAATCCCCGCAGCCCCACCGGCCACACCGCCGCCCCAGCCTCTTTCGCCAGCAATCCAATCCCCGGCCGGAACCCATGCATCTTCCCATCCCTGCTCCGCGACCCCTCCGGAAAAATCAGCACCGAGTAGCCTTTGTCCATCGCCTCGCCCGCATGCGCAAAGCTCCGCCGGAAGCCCCGCGCCCGCGGCAGCGGAAACACATTGAACAGCGCCGTCAGCAGCCAGTACGCCCCCGGCGCCAGCAAGTTCAGCACCCAGTTGCCCTGCCCGCGCCCGTGCCGGTAGTCCATCAGCATCTCTCCCGACATCGCGCACGCCACCCGCCGCCGCACCCGCCCCGGCAGCGCATACAGCACCAGCGCCCCATCGAACGCCGTCACATGATTACAAATAATCAGCACCGGCCCCTCCGGACCACCGCCCCTCCCCGGTGCCGCCGTCATCCCGACCGCAGCGGAGGGATCCCCGCATTCGCCTTTGCCTGAATTTCGAGCCGCCGTCATCCCGACCGGAGCGGAGGATTTGCCTTTGCCCACATTTAAAGCCCCCGTCATCTCGACCGAAGCGAAGCGCAGTGGAGAGACCCCCGCATTTATCCCTCGCTCTCGCTCGTCATTCTGAGCGAAGCTCAGAATCTCCGTATTTGTTCCTCCCCCAGTTACATAATCTCCCACCCGCCCCACATTTGCTCCTCCAGTAGTTACATATACCTTAGGCCGAGCCAGCACCCACACCAGCGGCCGCATCACCGCCTCGATCCACACCACCCGCACCCACCGCACCCACCACCACCAAGCCCACCGCGGATACACCACCTCCTCCCCGCCCGCCGCCCGCCGCCCACTGACCGCCGCCTCCGCAAACCGTTCTCCCTCGCTCGCCGCCGGCCGCCCTGCCTCCGTCAGGGTTGCATCTCCTCCTCCGGCTTCCAGGTACCCCAAGGTTTCAGAGGCTGCTGAAAAACTCCGTTTCGTTAAGGGCACGGATTTATCCGTGCCGTAAGCGCCGCGGAATAAATTGGGCTTTAGCCCCTGGGGTAGGTCTTTCGCATTGCCTCCCACCAACTTCTCTCCACCTACCCCCGCCCGCCCCTGTTCCCTGTCTCCTCCCAACTGCCCCTCCACCATCCTCCGAAGCTCTCCCACCGTCTCCACCGCTGCCACCGCATCTTCATCCAGCTCCACGTCGAACCGCTGCTCCAGCGCCGATTGCAACTGCACCCGCCCCAGCGAATCCAGCTTCAAATCCTCCGCCAGCCGCAGCGAATCCCCCGGCTGCCCAGCCTGTTCGCTGGGGAGGTTTCGATTGTGAGATGTAGGTTCTCCCGTCACCTCTTCAATCACCCCCAGCACTTCGTCTCTAGCTTCCAGGTACCCCAAGGCTTCAGCCTTGGGTCTCTCGACCGCCGCCGAAGAAAGGGGTTTTAACCCCTGGGGCATGCCCCCCACCTTCCCGCAAACCCACCCCGCCACCTCCCGCCGCACCAGCTTCCCCGTCGACGTATACGGAAACGTCAACTCCGGCCACCTCACCCATCGCCGTATCTGCTGATACTCCGCCAGCCCTCGATTTGCCTCCTTCACCGCCGCCGCCATCTCCTCGTCCGTCCCGGAAAACAGCACCACCGCCACCGCCTCCGGCCCCGCCGCAAATAGTCGGGGTCCCCGGCCAGCTTGCTGGCTGGGGTGGAAATTACATCCCACCACCACCACACCGCGCACTCCCGCCTGTCCCGCCAGCGCCGCCTCCAGGTCTGCCGGATGAACATTCATCCCCGCGGCGGTCACAATCACATCGCCCTTCCGGCCCACGAACTTCAGCTCGCCCTCCGCGCCCGCCTCGGCCAGGTCGCCGGTCGCCAGCCACTCGCCCTCCCGCCGACGCATCGCCCCATGCTCCCAGGTCGCCCCTGCCACCACATCCCCGCGCACCAGGATCTCCCCATCCGCCCCAATCTTCACCTCGCGTCCCGGCAGCGTCTTCCCAATCGTCCCCTGCTTAATATGGAAGGGGTGGTTCAGCGTCACCAGCGCAGTCGTCTCGGTCATCCCATACCCCTGAATCAGCGCAAACCCCAGCCCGCTCCAGAACGCCTCCAACTCCCGCGGCAGCGTCGCCCCGCCCGAGATCACCGCCCAGAACCTCCATCCCAGCGCCCGATGCACCCGCCTCCCCCGCCACCACTTCTTAACTACAGTTGTCAGGTGTAAGTTCTCAGTTCTCAGTTCGCCCGCGCCCAGCTTCGCGCCGCCCGCCCTTGCTTCTGAACCGTCCGCCCTTGCTTCTGAACCGTCCGCCCTTGCTTCTGAACCGTCCGCCCTTGCTTCTGAACCGTCCGCTCTTGTTTCTGAGATAGGCCGGGACTTCAGTCCCGGCATTCCAGCCACACTCTCGACAGGGGCTTTAGCCCCCGGGACACGCCTTTGCTCTTCCTCAGAACTGACAACTGACAACTGAGAACTCCCCTCGAACCTCGAACCTTGAACCTCGAACCTTGTGAGCAAATGCCCCCGCAATAACTCCAACACTCTCGGCACCGCCACCAGCACCGAAATCCGTTCCCGCTTGATCAGATCCACCACGCGTGCCGGCTCCAACTGCTCCGCAAAGTGGACCTCCGCCCCCAGCAGCGCCGGGCACCAGAGTCCCATGAACTGTCCAAACACATGGCTCAGCGGCAGCGAGGCTAGAAATCGCAGCGGATGGAACATCCGCTCCAGCCGCCGGTATTTCCGAATCTCCCGCTCGATCGGGTCCAGCGTCGCCAGCACATTCCGGTGCGTATGCACCACCCCGCGCGGCTCCGCCGTAGTCCCCGACGTAAACACAATCTGGAACGGCGTATCCAGCCCCACCGCCTCACTCACCGCCCACAGCGGCTCCCCCCCCAGCCGCCCCCCAATCCCCCTTAACTCCATCCGTTCAGGGAACAGGGAACAGGGATCAGGGAAAAGCGAGCCCTGCCTTTCTGTTCCCTGTTCCCTGTTCCCTAGTCCCTGTTCCCTGTCGCTGACCACCAACTTCGCCCCCACATCCTCGACCACCCTCCCCGCGAACCCCGCATCGCCCGCCGCATCCAGCGGCACCACCATCACCCCGCGCAGCAGGCACCCAAAGAACACCCCAATCCACTCAGCCGAATCCGCGCCCCACAGCACCACTCGTTCGCCCGGCCGCACCCCGCGCCGTTCCAGCTCCGCCGCGAACCGTCCCGCCAGCTCTGCCAGCTCGCCATAGGTAGTCGCATACCGCCGCACTCCGCGATGCGCCACCACGGCCGTCTCCGCCGCGTGCTTCCTGAACTCCTCCACCAAACTCGCCAAATGCGCCCGCATACGTCACATCCGCATACGCTGAATCATAGCCGCGTCCCGCCCGCCGCGGATGTCGCCTGGGACACTTTATGAAGTGCCCCAACCGCTTGGCACATCCAGAATGCTTTGCGCTGTGACGTGCGTCGCAGGTGAAGCGGTTCGGGATGTGTGCTCTCGGCTGTGCAGGCGTCGTTTGGAGGGTATTTCCAGTGGGTACTGGACGCCGCCTGCGAAGCGGTCGAGTGGCCTTATCAGCCATTAGGGTTCAACTCCCTTGCCCTCCGTACGGCTCTCGACTTAAAGATTGATCGGCTGTAGCCGATGGAGTAACATAACTCTGTTTCGCAGGCGGCGTCCGGTTCCACGGATACCCAGTAAGCAAAAGCCCCAGCTTGATAACCTGGGGCTTTTGCATGCTCAAAACAAGTTGACCGCCGGGTGCTTCTCCGCCGCCGGATGCTTTTCCGCCGAGCGAATAAGCTCGGCCCCGGAAGCAGCAGGGGCCTCGTAGCCCCTGGGCCTCTGCCTAGGGCAAGGTCGTACTCGTCGGGATCAGCACGAAGTCGGCATTCCGCTCCGCTCCCCCAATATCGAAGTAACCCGCGCGCGGCTCCATCGGCAGCGACCGCAAGCTGCTGTACAGCGTGGCAACGTCGAGCAATCTCTCCTTGCCGCCCTTTTGTTCGAGCTCCTTCAGCAGCGCCTTCGAGAACGGAGAGTGACCGCCCGGCTCCCCATCGCTCACCTGGTGGTTCTCGTCGCCGGAGGTTATATAGATACGCGACCTCGCCTTCAGCGCCCGCAATACCAACTGGTCGCGGCTCGCAGGATGGTCGGCCGTGCCGCCCAGGATGCTGTGGAAGGATGTCGTCGCGTCGAAGATCCCGCCGTAGCACACGTCCATCACCAGCAGAATGTGCGGCACCGGGATCACGTCCAGCGCATTGCGGAGGCTGCTAAACGGCAGCAGCGTGTCGTACGAATCATCCTGGTCCGGAGCGCGGCTGTCGCTGAACGCGAGATAGCCATCGAACGGATTGCGAATCCCGTGACCGGCAAAATACACCAGCAGCCGGTCGTTCGCACCAAACTTTTGTTGGATCAGTAGCTTGATCGTGCTTACCACGTCAGCCTTCTTCGGATTGTAGAGTTCCGTGATCCGCTTCGGGTCGTACCCGTAGTCCTTCTCCAGTTCGTCGCGCAGCGCCTTCGCGTCATAGATCGGGTTCGCCAGCGTGCGCCATCCCTCCGAGTAGTGGTCGGACGCAACAATCAGCGCGTAGTCCCTGCCCAGATCCGTCGCCGCTGGCGCTTCGGCCTCTTCTACATCGACTCCTCGCGTCGGCGCAACCGCCACCGTCTTCGACGAACGGAACAGCACCAGGTCGTCCAGCGTCGAGTACGAGTAGAAATGAGTATTGGCGCCGCTTAGCTGCTTGGCCACCTCTGGCAGCTTCCACGTCATATACCCTTCCAGCCGCGCCTCGGTAACCAGGCCGGAGTGATCGGCGTCCGCAGCCCCATTTATTCCCTCCAGCAGACAGTAGGTCAGCAGGCCGTGCCCAAGCTTCGCTATCTCCGGCTCATCCCCACGGCTCGCGAAGATCGCTACCTGTCTCTTGATGGTGCTCAGATCGAACGAACCCTTTGGCTCAAGCGCCGCTCGAATCGCATCCGCCGCAAGCAAAGAGTCGCTCGTATCCAGCACGATCATCTGGCGCTTCGCCGGAATCTGCAGCAGCAGCGTCGCCAGATCGCTGGCCCGCAGCCCTCGCTCCACCTTCAGATCGGCCAGCGTGTCGGATGCGGCGAAGATAAAGTCGCCGCCAATCTCATCGGAATCGTCCGCTATGTAGAACAGAAGCGCATCCTCAGGCTGTGCATCCTTCGCAATCTCCTGCATCGCGGTGCGGATGCCGTCCAGCGTAGCTTGGTCCCCCAGCAGTTGCCGGACAATCACCTCGGGGATCGCTAGCTGCTTATTGTTCGAGAACGCCTTGGATACCGAACTGGCGTCCGCTTCCGCCAGTTGCAAACTATGAAATCTCCCGCTCGCCGGATAGCGGTTGATACCGATGGACAGAACGAATAGACGTTGCGGCGCATCTGACTTCCCGGCCGGCTCGGCCCCGGCCCACGGTCTCGCCGTCCGGTCGCGAACAACTCCAGGTAGCCGGGATGTCACATAGTTCACTAATTCGTCCCACGTGACTGGCTCCCCGCTGCCGAAGTTAGCCGTGCCACCCAGACCGTCAAGGATAGTGGCCGCTAGCGGGCCGTGCTTCGCACCCGCAGCCTCATGGCCGGAGCTGTCCATCGCCATCAGACCCAGTTCCTTCAACAACTCATTGCGATTACGCCGCAGCGCCGAGAGAAGGTCGTCGACTGCCTTCTGCGCTCGACAGGTATCAAGAATCACAAACCGCTCATCCGCCGGGACCTTCCCCAGCAATCCGCCAAGTTCCCCGGCACTCAGCCCATTCTCGATCGTCCCGTCGGGTCGCAGCACCGTGTCGTACGCCGCGAATTCGAAGTCTGTATCGGTTGCCTTGCAGGTGCCCATGCCATTAAACGTAAGAATGAAGATGTCATTGGCGATTGCGTTTGCGGCAATCTGCTGCATCGCCGAGCGGATCGCATCTGCCGTTGCCTGCGCCCCAACCAGGGTAACAATGTGAATGGTCTGGCGAAGCGGATCGACCGCCGCCAACTTCGCCAGTGCCGGGGCCAGGTCCGTCGCATCAGCTTCCGCAAATCCCCGGTCGCTGAACCCGCTCTGGGCCGGGTATTGATTGATGCCGACCGACAGCACATAGATCTCCGGACGTGAAATCCCAGCCACCGCTCTGACCGGCGAAAACATCGACACCGCCAAAGCGAGAACCGACGCGCCCGCAGCCCAGCGTCTCCGCCGGCACAAGAATCGCCGCATTGGTCCTCCAAACCGCACCATGATGGCGTCATCTTACCCCATACCACCGGCGATCCGTCATCTCGACCGAAGCGCTAAGGAAGGAAGCCCCGCATTTGCCCTTTGTTTTTGTTTGTCATTCTGAGCGCAGCGAACGGGGCCCCCGGCCCAGCTCCGGGGTCCCCGGTGAACTTGTTCACTGGGGTGAGAGCTTGCTGGCTGGGGCAGGAAGAACCCCCGCCTTTGCCCTTGTCTCTCGGATTAGCGTGGGGCTGAAGCCCCACGAATAACGTCAAAAAGCAAGGGGGGCTAGCCCAAGGCTTTAGCCTTGGGTCTCAACGGGCCTTTGCCCTTGCCCCTGAGATAGGCCCGGACTTCAGTCCGGGCATAAAGCGGACGGCGAAGGATGTGGGCTTTAGCCCCTGGGGCATGCTCTCTTCCACGCCGCCCCACCCCTCAAGCCAGCCGAGCCCCAATCGTCTCATCCAGAATCTCCCGCACCGTCAGCGCCACAATCGAAATATGTTCCCGCTTGAAGAACTGCCCAATCTCCACCATCGCGTCGCTCGAGAAGTCGAACCCCACGAAGAATCCTTTCTTCCGTTTCGCCCGCATCATCGCCGCCTCGAACTTGTCGACATCGGGCCGCCCCACCTTGTCCATCTGCTTCACCTGCACCGGGTACCAGTCGTCCATAAACCCGAGCTGCCCCTCCTTCCCGCTCGGCTCCGACCCCACCGGATAGATCCGCCCATCGATCCCCATATCGCCCACCTGCGTCTTGTTCGGCACGCCGCCCAGCGCAATCACCGCCCAGTTCTCAAACTCGAACGGCGGAATCGTCCGCAACTGCTTCTCCGTCCACGGCAGGTCGCGCACCACAAACCCGCGCCCAATCTGCCACAGCTTCTCGCTCTCCGGCAGCTTGCAAACATCGCGCAGCCGCTTCGCCATCACCCGGCAGGCCGTCGGCGAAACATCAATCCCAATCCACTGCCGATGCAGATTCTGCGCCGCCACCAGCGCCGTCCCACATCCGCAAAACGCATCCAGCACAATATCGTTGGGGTTCGAGGAAGACCTGACGATGCGCTCAAGCAATGTAAGAGGCTTTTGCGTCGGATAACCAAGACGTTCAGCCGAATGCGCCCCAATAGCGGGAATGTCCGTCCAGATGTTATCCAGCGGGGTGCCATCCTCGCTCAAGAACCGCTTGAATCGGGGGACGCCTTCACCCGCCTTCGGCCAGTAAATCAGCCCCTCACTGTCCCACTTTTCAAGCGCAGCGGGCGGGCGAATCCAATGTCTGCGTTTTGCAGTCACATCGATGCCTCGCCACACCTCGCCGGTCTCACCACGGCGAACGCCTGCGCCCGTCAAATTATCAAGCATGTATGGTTTGCCCGTTGCCTCGTCCACATTCTTATAAAACTTATCTATGTACCCCTGCTCATACGGCTTCATCTGTCGGTTCCAGGTGTAGTCGTTGGACTGCGTATAAAAGAAAATCGAATCTGTGACGTGTCCAAAGCCGCGCGTGTCCGCGTGTGCCGGCGTGCGCTTCCATACGATCTCGGCCTGAAAGAAGTTCTCACCCATGATCTGGTCGAGCATCACTTTCACATAATGGCTCGCGTGCCAGTCGCAGTGGTAATAGAAACTCCCCGTCTTCTTCAGCACCCGCGCCAGCTCCACGCAGCGCGGCCGCATGAACTCGATATACGCCTGTGTCGACTCGTGCCGGTCCTCGAACGACCGCTTCTCCTTGGTCTCGCCCCAGAACACCTCATAGTTCCGGTTCGAGTTGAACGGCGGATCGATATAGATCAAGTCGATGCACGCATCCGGCAGCTTCTTAAGCTGCTCCAGATTGTCACCGCAATAAATAACCCGCGTGTCCAGCAACGAAGAACTCTTAGCCATAGCTTCGCACCAGCTTACATCCTCCCCGCCCGCAATTCTGCTCTAGACTCTGCGGCGCCACTCCATCCAAACCGCCACTCGGTCTCTTTCGGAGTGTCATTCTGAGCGCAGCGAAGAACCCCCGCATTTGCCTTTCCGCCGAGCCACGCTCGGCCCCGGAGGGAGCAGGGGCCTTTAGGCCCCTGAATACCATCCCTGAAATAGTGAGGGGCTTCAGCCCCTGGGCCCTTGCCCTTGCCCCTGAGATAGGCCCGGACTTCAGTCCGGGCATAAAGCGGACGGCGAAGGATGTGGGCTTTAGCCCCTGGGGCATGCTCTCTTCCACGCCGCCCCACCCCATCGACGGAGAGCTTGCGAACTTTCCCGCGCATAACCGATTCCGACGGCCCCCGCTGTACCGTCCTTGCCATGACCCATGCGTCACAGGTCGTAAGTCGCCCTGACCCGCTTGGAGCTTCGCAAGTATGCCAGCCAAACGAGGGCTGCGATGGCACCCGACATGCACTGAGCGAGCGACTCTTCGACTGTTCTCCCGTCAGCAGATGGCTTCGACCCCCCCATGTAGGCCAAGAGAGCGACGATGGCATCGAACGCGACAACAAACCAAAGAAACACGATGGCCTTCTTCACCGCGCCCGGTCTCACGCGCCAAAGACAGACCCCGACATAGATGCTGAAACAAGCGAATGCAAGGCTAAGAAGACCATCGATTGTTACCCCGCGAATAGACCAGATATCGATTCCGTCTGCTCCGTATTTGCCCATGATTCGGAGGGGACTGAGCACCGTCAGGCCGACGCAGAAGAAGAGCAGCCAACCGCGCACGCCCCTGTAACGCGGCGGCGATGGCGCAAAAGTCCTTTGCGGTGGAATGCTCACTCCGCGCTCAGAGAGAGCCTGGGAGATTGCGTTGAAGGCGGAGTCTGACCACTGCTCCCTATCATTGACGCCCCAGATCTCGAGTAGCTCGTCAGTCGTCTTTTGCTGCATTTCTCGTTCAATTCGGTCACATTGCGCAACTGTCATGACTTCACTTCCTCTGTCCGCGCCATCATACCCCGCCTTGCTGATACCCGTAAGGAGTTTGTGTCGCCGTAGTTTTAGATCGAGGCCACAGGATGTCCATCATCAGATCGTCGCTTTCACCCGAAACGTCACCAATTGTTCTGAAGTGGGCGCTGGACCAACTGTCGATACTTGTCATGGCTGCGGGCTCCCTTTTGAGTGCCTGGATAAAAAGGAAATCCCACCTTCCTCGGCCTCGGAGCAAGCCACTAACTCGGAAGGGCAGGGCTTCAGCCCTGCCAGAAAAGACCGCGCCGAAGGCGCATACCGCTCTGCCGAAGGCCGGAGTGAAGCGCAAAGCGCGCAACGACTGATTTGCCTTCTTGCGCGTAGCCCACCAGGCCGCGCCCGTGGAACCTATGCCGGCTCGAACAGGCCCAACTGGTCGATCGTCTTGAAGGTGATCGGGCCCTTGTTCGCTTTGCGGAAAACCACCCTCCAGTCGCCCTGCAATGCCACCGTATTAGCGAATGCCTGCGCGAGACCCACCCCATGATTGGCACCGCCACAGATGCAGGCGCACCTATCCACGCAAACGGAGCGAGCGCCGTAGCAATTGGCATCACAGCGACTCATGCGCTTTTTTCGACCGTCGTACGCCGTTATTAATGCTGGCATCGTAAGAACCCCGCGCAATCCCCGTGCTCTCTTCTCCCCTGTGACCTCTGTGATTCGCTCTTGCCCCACCCAAATAATATGTAACCACATCAGTTACATTCCCTCTAACCACTCACTTACCACTGACCACTTACCACTCGCCCCCCAGCGCCTCCAAGATCCGATCGAACTCCTCCACCCCCGAGTACCCGATCACCACCCGCCCCTTCCCGCCTTTATCGTCGATCTGCACCCGCAGCCCCAGCTTCTCCCGCAACTTCTGCTCCGCCGCGCGCACATTCGGATCCATCACCCGCTCCTTCGCCGCCGGCTTCTCTTTCAGCCCCTTCCCCCCCGCCAGCACGTCGTCCACAAACCCCTCGGCCTGCCGCACCGTCAGTTCCATCGCCACGATCTTCAGCGCAGCGTTAACCATCGCGTCGCTGCCATCCTTTTCCAGCCTCAACACCATCTTCGCGTGCCCCACCGTCAACTTCCCAGTCTCCAAAAATGCCTGGATCGCCAACGGTAACTTCAACAAACGAAGGCTGTTAGCAATGCCGGTCCGGTCTTTCCCCGTCCGGACCGCCATCTGTTCCTGGGTCATTTTGAACACCGTGCCAAACTGCTCGAACGCCCGCGCCTCCTCCATCGGGTTCAGGTCTTCCCGCTGCAGGTTTTCGACGATGGTCATCTCCATCACCTGCTCGTCGTTCGCCTGCCGCACCAGCACCGGAATCGTCGCCTGGCCCGCAATCTTCGACGCCCGCCACCGCCGCTCCCCCATGATCAACTGGTAGCGCCCGCCGCCGATCTCCCGCACCGTCACCGGCTGCACCACGCCCTTCGCCTTGATCGAGTTCGCCAGGTCCGTCAGCGCCGCTTCGTTAAACGAAGTCCGCGTCTGGTGAGGGTTCGGCTCGATCCGGTCCAGCTCGACCTCCAGCGGCCTGCCCGTCCCCTCGGCCGCCGCCGCAGACACCTGCACCCGCGCCCCCAGCAGCGAATCAATCCCTTTGCCCAGCGCCGCCCGCTTCTTCGTCTCCGTATGTATGTTGACTGTTTCCATATCCTTACCTCTGCCTTAAGCTTCTAGGTGTGGTACCCCAGGGCTTCAGCCTTGGGTCTCTCAAACGCTCCAGAAAGATGGGGCTTTAGCCCCTGGGGCATGCTCTCTATCCCGTCATAGCCTTCGCTTCCAGGTACCCCAAGGCTTCAGCCTTGGGTCTCTCAAACGCTCCAGAAAGATGGGGCTTTTAGCCCCTGGGGCATGCTCTCTATCCCGTCATCGCTTCGCTTCCAGGTACCCCAAG
>Ga0181526_10002594_pt1 | contig 15520 bp, 11 predicted proteins | sample PEATcosm2014_Bin_35_FD_119750 | JGI IMG/M metagenome (GOLD analysis project Ga0181526, IMG submission 119750) | Peatland microbial communities from MTU Mesocosm Facility, Houghton, MI, USA - PEATcosm2014_Bin06_30_metaG | ecosystem: Environmental > Terrestrial > Soil > Wetlands > Peat | place...
CATTTCCACGGCCAGCGTCTTGATGCTGTGCAGCACCTGGATGGTGGCGGTTTCGCGCGCCAGATAGCGCGAGACCACCTGGCGCAGCAGATCCTTGGCTACCCTCTGAATGCCGGTGTTGCAGAGGACCAAGTGCTCACAGAACTCGGCTTGCCGCTGTTCGCTCCACGCCACCGGCTGCACGCGGATCCGCTGGCGCAAACCGGGCCCGGTAATGAGCAGCTTGACGCCGGGAAAGATGCCGCCCGCCTGATCTTGCCAGCCGCCACCCGTCGTCATGCGCTGTTCGAGCTGCATCACGGCCTGCGAGAGCGCATGATCGCCCAGCTCACGGCCGGAGATCGCGGCCAATGCGCGAATCACGGTTGCGGCCAGGATGCTGCTGGTTCCCAGCCCGGAACCGATGGGCAACCGCACCCCGCAGCGAATCTCGAGGCCGCCGCCCAATTCCGCCAAAGTCTCCTCGAGCGGCTGGTTCTTGACCGGAAGCCCATGCAGCCGCAGCGCCGTGCGCGGGATGGAAAACACGCTCCCCGGCCCGCACGGCTCCAGCAGCTCCGCGGCGGTGCGATATTCGGCAATCGCCCCATGCCCATCGGCATGGCAACGGATCACGGCCTCATCGATGCGCTGGATCTTGGTTTCGATGGGATACTCTCCGTCGATCTCCAGCGCGCAATTCAGCACCGTGCCGCCCCAGTCGAAGCAGAACGGCGGCGTATCGGACCAGCCGCCGCCCAGATCGATGCGCGGCGGCGCTGAGACGTGAACGCACTCGAAGCGCCAGTGAGACGGCGTCGGCTCCAGCTCGCCGGCGGTCCCCTCGCGCACCGCATCCTGAATGCAAGTGAAGGCCTCAGCCTCGGCCTGCTCAGCCTCCCGCTCGAATCCCGCGCGCCCCAGCAAACGCGCCGCCTGAATGAGGTGGCTGGCCGCGTGAGTCAAGTTTTCCGGGCTGCCCTGGCGCAACTCGTGCGCGAGCGTGCGGAGTGTGCGGCCAGCCGCGGCGGCCGGCGCCAAACCGGGCAGGTTGGCCAGCAAGGGCCGCAGGTCCGCGTCCGACTCAGCCAATTCGACGACCGTCTCCTGCCAGATGCCGTGCAAGCGGTGGTTGCGGGCTTCGGCCAGAGCCTTGCCGTCGGCGCAGCGCGCGCTTTCAGCCAACGACAGCCGCCGCGCCGCCCGCCAATCCTCCACTGTGTACCCGCTTGCGTAGCCCATCATCCAACGCGCACAGGCCCAGGCCTCGTCCGGCGTGGTCACGGGAAACAGCGTGGCGTTCCATAGAGTAGGCGCTTCACCCGCGCCCCAAACCTCGTCGCCGCTAAGTCCGAGCCGCTCCATGGTCTCGAAAATCGGCCGGTTGAACCAGGTGGCGCTCTCGATGGACTGCTTCGGATCGTCCTCGACCCCATAGACGCGGATCACCCAGCCGTTTCCGCCTGCCGTTTCCACTGGCAATTGGTGAACCACAGTGTCTTCAGGGACCTCCACAGGTCCGCTCAACCCGGTGAGTCCATGCAGGATCGCGCCCCGGCTGGCGGTGACCGGCCCGCTGAGGTCGCATTCCAGGATCACAGCCTCATGCCCGGCCTGGCATGACCCGCCAACAACGCTGTCGAGAACTCCGCCCGAACCGGCCGCCAGCGACCGGAACGACCGCGTCGTGCCCGCATGGAGAAACTCGCCCTCGACCACCGCGCAGTGGAATTCCGCCGGGCGTTCGGGCGCGCGCAAGATGCTGTCGAGCTCCCGCCAGAACGGCCCCGCATCGCTCGCCGGCTTCCACTCGCCGGTCAGGCCGCGAGTAATCTGATCGTAGAGATCGACTGCAGGGAGTGTTTTGAAACGCGCCAGCCCGGCAAGCGCCACGGTGAGATCGGGATCGAAGCGCAGCAGTCCGATATCGACGGCAACCCGCCCATCCCGAAGCAGGCCGCCCGCGGCCTTCACCTCTGCCGGGGTAGGCTTCTGTAGGAAGGTATAAACCTGGTCTCCAGCTCCGACCACATAGACGCCGTGATGGCCTCCCGTTTCCACGTCCAGCCGCATCGCCACGCCCGTCGCTCCCGGCCGGTTCCACCCGACCCGGCTGGAGTCGAAGCGCAAGACCACATCGCCTGAAGCCACCAGCAGGCCGTTGGAGATTCTCTCTGCCCATGCCGCCGAGAGCGCCAGGGTTTCGTCGAAGACCGTCGTAGTTCCGCGCGGCTGCGTGCGCGAAGGCAGCACGCCAAACAGCTTGCCGCCCGGCGAGTATTGCGGCAGGCGGCGCGAATCGCCTCCGGAGTGAATCAGCAACGCCCGATGGCTGCCCCACCACTCGCGGTCCTTGCCCAGAATCCCCAGCGCGTTGATCGTCGCGCCGCCGCTGCCCACCCTGCGATCGTCCGGATCGGCCACCACCAGGAACTCCGTCCCCTCGGGCAGCGCCCCGGACAATCGCCGCCGCTCGATCTCGTCGCGGTAAAGCCCCGCTTGCCGCGACGATGAGGCCGTGATCGTCACAACGTCCCAATTCTTCAACGTGCTTCTCCGCAATGAGAGGGAATGAGAGCCCATCCGTCCACGGACCCAATATACCTGAGCCACCCCCCGCGAGCGATTAGGCCTGCATCCGGTCCTGAGCCTGAGGCCCGGGCTCAACGGGAAAACCAGCGCCATGATTCGAATGGCCGCTTTGCTCCTTAATCGGCCTGCCGGATTGCGCACCGCTTGCAGGGAGAATTGTCGAGCGGAAGCAGGCCTTGGGCGTCTGTGTGGATAGAAGAAGGCCAAGGAGCCGCTCTGGGGATGCGGCATGGCGTTCTTCCAATCGACGAATGGGAGAGGCGAGAGATGAGATTGAATACTGACGAGACTCGAAAGACGTGGATGAACGCCGTTCCGATGTTGGCTGGAATCATGCTGGCCCTGATGCTCTTTGCGCCCGGCGCGGGCGCGCAAACTCCACCCACGGACTGCAAAGCCGCCGAACCGAAACCCATCCCACCGGAGGCATATCAGACCTTTTACCTCACTAACGTCAGTCAGCAGAACGACCTTAACGATGTTCAAACCGACCTGCGCAATACACTCTCGCCGAGAGCCAAGCTGTTTTCTGTGGCATCGCAGAATGCCATATCCATGCGCGGCACTCCCGACGACATTCTGCTCGCGCAGAAGATGATCGCGGAGCTTGACCGTCCAAGGAAGACCTATCGCCTCACCTACACGATTACCGAGACGGACGGCGTCAATCGCACTGGAACGAGACATTTCAGCCTGGTTCTGGTTTCCGGAGACAGGGAAGTCTTCAAACAGGGCAGCCGCGTGCCGATTGTTACCGGGAACTTCGGCGTTAAAACCTCAACGGAGAATACCGTGGTCGAATACCAGGATGTCGGGCTGACGATTGAAGCTTCCGTGGCGGGATATGCGGATGGAGCAAGATTGATTTCAAAGCTCTCGCAAACGAGCCTTGCGGAGGAGAAGTCCGGCGTGGGCCCGCAAGATCCAGTCATCCGCCAAACCGTGCTCGACGGAACATCGATCCTGGAGTTCGGCAAGCCACTTCTTCTGGGATCGTTCGATCTGCCCGGCGGCGCGCGGAAGCAGGAGATCGAGGTGGTTGCGGAGGTTTCCCAGTAGGAACGGAAGGCGCCAGGGCCTACGCCATTGCTGCCAGCCCGTCGGTCTCATCGACCCGGCGCGGTCTTCTGAAACTCTTGACGGTAACCCAGGCGCGGTGACGATTGCGCATAAGGAAATCTTCATGTCCTGCGCGTAGAATAGTGAGTGGCATGACCACTGCAGCCGCTCCAGCCCTTACAAGTCCGAGTCCCCCATGCGGAATGCCGCGCGGCTCCTGTTTGCGAAGTGTTGAACTGGCCGGTTCCGCGGGCCGGCTTGAGGCGCTGCTGAGCGAGGGCGCGCCCGATGCGCCCTTTGCGGCGGTGATTTGTCATCCGCATCCGCTGGCCGGCGGCACCATGCACAACAAGGTGGTTTACCACGCCATGAAGGCTCTCAACGATCCAGCGTGGGGGCTGGGCTGGCCGGTGCTGCGCTTCAACTTTCGCGGAACGGGCTTGAGCCAGGGCGAGTACGACGGCGCGGCCGAGGCCGAAGATGTTCTGGCTGCCCTCGACTGGCTTGAAACCGAATACAAGCGCCCGCTGGCGGCCGTCGGCTTCAGCTTTGGCGCGGCCATGGCGCTGGCAGCCTGTTGCGGCGGCGGTAACCAGGTTGCACGCGTCAGGGCTGTTGCGGCCCTCGGGCTGCCCACACAGGTTGCGGGGTTCGCTTACCAGTATCCCTTTCTGCGCGACGGCGCGATTGCCAAACTGTTTCTCAGTGGAGACCAAGACCAGTTTGCGCCAGCTACACAGTTGGCGCAGGTAGCCGCCGCAGCAGCCGAACCCAAGCGTCTGGCGCTCCTCCCAGGCGGCGATCACTTTTTTACGGGTCAACTGGAGTTCATGCAGAAAGCACTCTCCGGTTGGCTGAAGGAGCAGTTGTCATGACGCCGGCCGGCGAAACTTCTTTGGACGCATTGCACTCCACGGTCACGGGGATTTTTACCGGAGCTCTGGAGGCTTGCAATATCGCATCGGCCTTCGACCGCCGGCTTCGCTTTGAGGGCAATACGCTTTGCCGCCTGGTGCCCGACGGCAGCGGCCCGGCGACCATCGATTTGGCCGCCTACAGGCGCATTTTCGTCATTGCGCTTGGCAAGGCGGCCGGCCCCATGCTCGATACCTTGCTGGAGCGGATGAAATGGCGCAAGGGCCTGCGCGGCATTTTCTGCTCGAACCAACTTCCCAAGCGGCGCAACTGGCGCTTCCGCTACTTTGAAGGCGGCCACCCGGCGCCCAATGAAGACTCCTTCGATGCGGCCCGCGCCGCGCTGGCGCTGCTCAAGAGGGCCCGCAAGGACACGTTGATCTTCTTTCTCATCTCCGGCGGCGGGTCGGCGATGTTCGATCTGCCGCTGGACCCGAAGATCACGCTCGATGAAACCATCGCCTTCCATCGGCTTCTGGTGGCCTCGGGCGCGCCCATCGCCGAGGTCAACACCCTGCGCAAGCACTTCTCCGCGGTGAAAGGGGGGCGGCTGGCCATGGCCGCGCCTGAGGCAGCCAAGGTCTCGCTGCTTGTTCCCGACGTGCCTCTGCGTTCGCTGGACGCTCTTTCCTCCGGCCCTACGTCGCCCGATCACTCGACCGTGGCCGACGTGCGCGCGCTTCTGGCCAAGTACGAGCTGGCCCCCAAGCTGCCGCTCTCCATCCGCACCTTTTTTGAACGGGAAGACCTGCCCGAATCACCTGGCAACAAGGCTTGGCGTCCGCAGTTCTTGCCAAGAATGCCTTGGACCGGGCCAGTTCCCGCGCGCAGCGTCACCTCGGCCGCCGCCATGAAAGGCGAGGACGAGTTCTTCCGCGATTCGGTCTTCGAGGTTCTGCTCTCAAGCCACGACCTGATTGAGAACGCCCGCGCTTTGGCCGAAAGAGCCGGATACTTCACAGTGGTGGACAACAGTTGCGACGACTGGGATTATGCCGACGCCGCCCGCTACCTGCTGGAGCGCTTCCACGCCCTGCGCGCCATTCATCCGCGCCTGTGCCTGATCTCTGTCGGCGAGATAACGGTGAAGATTGACCGGACTCCCGGCGCCGGGGGCCGCAACCAGCAGTTTGCCATGACCTGCGCGCTGGAACTGGAGAAATATCAGGGCGAACGGCTCACCGTTCTGAGCGCTGGCTCGGATGGCATCGACGGCAATACGAAGTCTGCCGGGGCGATCGCAGACCCCACGACCGTGACCCGCGCACATGCTTTTGGCTTCCATCTGAAGTCTTCGCTGGCGGCCTTCGACGCCTGCCCCATGTTCACCGCTCTGGGCGACGCCGTTGTGACCGGACCGACAGGCCAGAACTTACGCGATCTGCGACTTCTGGTTGCCGAAAAGGGTTAACCTGCCAGAATTGGTCTCCCCCTAGCAGGGTTCCGGCCGAGTGCGCCCAGGCGCGCGAGCAGCGGTTATCCAAAAACCGCGGAATGACCTCCGCAAGACCCCGGTCCATGCGATAAGATGGCTTTCATACTGAACCCTGATGGAAGAGGAAGGGCGCGTGGTTCAAAAGCGTACCTGCAAGACCGTCGCAAAGGCGCCCGATATCCGCGCCGTAGCAGCCCTGGCGAAGGTTTCCATCGCTACTGTTTCCCGGACCATCAACGGATCTCCGGTGGTAAGCGACCGCCTGTCAAAGCGCGTGTGGCGAGCCATCGAGCAATTGAATTATTTTCCGAACACCCACGCGCGCAGCCTGGTTTCAGGCCGCAGCCGCATTCTGGGCATCATTGTGGAGAACATTACCAACCCCTTCTTTCCAGAGCTGATCCAGAGCTTTGAGGAGGTTGCGGTTGCCCACGGATACGAGATTCTGGTCAGTTCCTCGAACAGCAACCTCGCCACTTTGACCACCTGCGTGCGGCGCATGCTGGAGCGCAAGGTGGAGGGCGTGGCCGTGCTCACCTTCGGCGAGGAGGAGCCGGTTCTGGACCAGTTGGCGAACCACGATATCCCGATGGTGCTTGCCGAGTTCCATTTGGGAAAGGGCAAAGTCAGCACCATCCTGCTGGACTACAAAACCGGCATTCATGCGGCCGTCAATCACCTGGCGGAGCTGGGCCACCGCAGGATCGCTTTTCTGGCCGGCCCGCATAAGCTGCATTCGGCCATCACGCGCGAAAACGAATTCCGCACGGCGATGGAAGCCGCGGGGCTGCCCATCCAGAAGAAATGGGTGATTGAGTGCGACCATACGGCCAAGGGCGGTGTGGCCGGTTTTGGGCGGTTGCAGGCTCTCGGAACCCTGCCTACGGCCATTCTCTGCTCCAACGACATGACCGCCATCGGTGTGCTGCGCGCCGCCTGGATGCAAGGCCTGCGCGTACCTCAGGATCTGTCGGTCATCGGACTGGACGACATCGACTTCGCCGAGTTCACGCTGCCCCCGCTCACCACCATCCGCCTCTCGCGCGCCGATCTGGCGCGCGCTGCCTTCGAGGCCCTCCGCCAACAGGCCGAGGATCCCTTCAATCCCAAAATGCAACGTGATTTTCTGGTCTCGACCAGCCTGGTCGTCCGCTCCTCTACAGCCGCGCCGCCCGCCGGGCCGTAGTCTCCCCTCTGTGCCGTATGCCTGGAGGGCACTCCGGGCCAGCAGGGCCCTCGCTGGAAAGGAACGCACCGGTCCGCGAGCATCTGCGCGCTGTGCCGGGGCTTCAGCGCAAGGGCGGATATGGAAAAAACGCGGCAACGAAGAGGCCTCCCGCCGGGAATTTCCACCCCGGAGGAACGCTCCTCCATCGCCGCGTGGAGGGAACCGATGAGGATGGCAGGAGGGGTCGAAAAGCGATGCTCCCAGGTGCGAGCCTGTTGGCGATGCCTTTGCCGCCGGCCCGCAACCTCTTGGAGCTCTTTCCGTCCCGGCCGCCGCCTTGCTATTGTCCGGAATGTGGCGCGCCTTGCAGAATCAGGGTCAGGTTGGAAAGCTCAATTGTGTCCAGAACCTCGACTGCGCCCTGGGTATGGGTTTCCACTCCTGCGTTATTCTTCGCCCCGATCGCTTTTGCCGGAACGGTGACGAGGGCCTTCTCATTCTGGCTGAGAGTGACCTGAACGTTCGATCCCGAACCTGTCAAGGTAAGTTTGTAATCGCCCGCTGGAAGCTGCGCCGATCCGACTTGCACAGTCCTCGGGATAGTTACGGTTGGAGACTTCTTGCCGGCAAATGCAGGCGCGGCAAAAAGCACGAGTGTCAATGCAAAACCGAAGAAACGCTTCATTTCAATCTCCTCAATTGCCTCGCGTATTCGTTTCGCCGCATGAGGCATTGAGGTCATTACAATACGGTCTTCTGAATTTGAACCTTAAGAATTCTTAAGAGTTGCAGCCTTGCGGAACGGGTTGATTGACGGCGCCAACTTTCTTCAATCCTCGGTGGATGCCATGCTACCAAACGGAATCGCAATCTGCACGCGCAGGCCGGGCGATGCATTCTCGGCGGCAATTGTGCCGCGATGCACCTCGACAGCTCGCTTTGCAATGGACAGGCCCAGCCCCGACCCTCCACCGATCGCGTCCCGCGCCTCTTCAACCCGGAAGAAGGGATCGAATACCCGGGCAAGCGCCTCCTCGGGAACGCCCGGACCATAATCGCGGACGGCAATGGTTGCAGCGCCGCAATCCTCGGCGAGGATCACTTCGATGGTGGAATCCCGCGGGGAATAGCGAATCGCGTTGCGCAGCACATTCTCGACTGCGCGCCGCAGCAGTTCGGCATTTCCCAGAACCTCGCCGGCGAGCCGGCCGCTCACCGCGATGCGGCAGCCGCGGCTCTCGGCTTCCAACTGGCAATCGCACACCACTCGATCGACGACCTCCGCGGGGCGCACGATCGCGGCGCCTTGAAGGGCAGGGCCGCTTTCAACAAAAGTGATCTCTACAATGTCGGCCACCAGCGACGCGATGCGGTCCACATCCCGCTCGACCCGGTCAAGCGCCGCATTCCTGTCCGCTGAGGTTCTGGCCAGCTTGACGGCGAACTTCAGCCGCGCCAGCGGCGACCTCAGTTCGTGCGATATGTCTCCCAGCAGCCTTCGCTCACTCACAATCAGCCGTTGCAGGCGTTCGGCCATTTCATTGAACGAGCGCCCCAGTTGTCCAATCTCATCCTGCCGCCGGGTCTGCACCCGAACGGATAGATCGCCCCGCCCGAAAGCCGTAATGGAGGCCGCGATCCTGCGGATCGGCGATACAACGCCAGCCGCGGCCAACCAACACAAAACGCCCGCTACGCCAATCACCAGGAAGTAGAAAGGAAGAAAGGTCCGGAAATGCGGCCGGTCGAGCAGGCCCACGGTAGCAATCCAATACTGCCCGTCCGCCGATCGGTGAGCCCGGATGTAATGGCCTGGCGACCGGGTGCGCCATTTGGACCGTGGCGCGGGAGGTAACAGAGCTGATCTGTTTTCGCCCGACACCATATCCATGCCGTGCGAGTCGAGCAGATAATGGGACTCTCCCCCAAAGATGCGACTCAGCTTGGCAAGATACTCCCCGAGCGCCTTCGGCCCGCCGCTGTTCAATGCTCCGCGTGCGCTCTCCAGCTCGAACTCGTCGATGCGGTCGAATGCGGGATCGATGGACTTCTTCTGTATCCGATTCGATATCGATTGAAACACCAGGAAGGAAAGCGAGAGTGTGGTCACCATCGCCAGCAGAACGCCGTAATAGAGAGACTTCACGGGCAATGACTTAAGCCGCTCCGGTAAATACATAACCAACTCCCCTGATGGCGCGGATCTCGCTGCCACCGCCTTCCAGCTTCTTGCGCAAATGACTTATGTGAACATCGAGAAAGCGATCGTACGGCGTTGCCTCGCGTTCGAAGAGAGCCACCGTAATCTCGTCTCGCGAGACAACGCGTCCCGCCGAGCGCATCAGCATCTCCAGCAGGTCGAACTCCACCGCTGTCAGCTCCGCCGGCGAGCCCGCCACCCACACCTCTCGCGTGGTGGGGTTGATCTGGATCTCGCCGATGGTAATCACTGTGCCATCCTTCCAGTTGGCCGCATCGGCGCGGCGCAGCACAGCTCTGATCCGCGCCAGCAATTCATCCGGATCGAATGGCTTGGGAAGATAGTCGTCGGCTCCCGTATCGAGGCCGAGGATGCGGTCCTGCTGCCGGGCGCGCGCGGTCAACATAATCACCGGAAGGTCTTTTCGCCGCCGCAACTGTTGCAGCAGCGTGAGCCCGTCGAAGACAGGAAGCATGACATCGAGAATCGCCAGATCGTAGGCGCCATTCAGCGCGGCGGCCAAGCCGCTCCGGCCGTTGTAAGCGCAATCCAGGCGATGGCCGGCCTCGGCCAAGTACTCCTGCATCATCGCGCACAACTCCGTGTCGTCATCGACAAGCAAAAGGGATAACTGTTTTTGCTTTTCCGCAGTCTCCATCCGCACTGCCTCAGAGCCCGGCGGCCGCGTGCCAATTCCCGCCGTTTCCTAAGTCTCGCACAGATCGAATCAGAGGCGACATGCTTAACAAATCTTAAGACTAGCCACCATGAAACACCTCGCCTGGACGGAAGGGACGGCCTTTTGCCGGGATCTGCTGCCCCAACTAAAAGACCACCTCAAACACGCCGGCTCACCGCTGGTAAGAGATACAGGCTGGCCACCCTGAAGTTTTTCGACCTAACCGCGGCGAGACTGGCTCGTCCAATCGTCAGGATATGCAATACTGGGGCGTCCTGGAGGCTTCGCATGTTTTTTCGTTTCTGGACTGGAAACAGGCCGGGTAGCGCCCTTGGCAGCATTGGAGTCGCGCTTTGCTCGCTCGGCCTGACGATGGCAGCGCCGGCGCAGGATGCCGCGCCAACTCTGCAGCAACGCGGTCCGCAGCCGCCCACGCTTACCATCACCTCGCGAGAGGTTCTGCTCGATGTTGTGGTAGCCGACAAGGAAGGCCACCCGATCTCTGGCCTAGCGGCCTCCGACTTTGCGGTAACCGAAGAGGGCCAGCCACAGCACATCGCGCACCTTCAAGAGCATCACCCGATGGAACCCGAGGAGCTGGCCAAGCTCAAGGCTGCCCCCCCGCTGCCGCCGAATACCTTCACCAACTACACGCCGGTGGCTAACACGAATGCCTGGACCGTGATCCTGCTGGATGCTCTCAATGCCCGGCTCCAGGCGCAGATGGAATTGCGCGAGCAGCTTATCGACTACCTCAAGCACATGCAGCCGGGGACGCCGGTCGCCATCTTCCAGATCGACACAAACATGCGCCTGATTCAGGGTTTCACCTCCGATCCGCGGGTGCTGCTGGAGGCGGCCAAGAGCAAGCGAGATATGCCCTCGCTGCTGCGGCCAATGCCCGGTACACCTGACGAATATCGCATGTCCCGGTTCGACACTCTGCAAGAGGGTTTCCAGATGATGGGGCGATACCTGGCCGGATTTCCTGGGCGCAAGAACCTCATCTGGCTTACTGGCTCGGTTCCCCAGTCGCAGTATGTCGATCTGACGGGCGGTTCCTTCGGCATGCCGTTCAGGGACGACCTCGCCATTCTCGGGGACGATCCGAAGGATCTGACCGACGCGCTGACCTTGAGCCGGGTTGCCGTCTACCCGATCGACGCGCGGGGACTCCAGACCCCGCCGCAATTCGAGGCCGGCAATAATAAAGGACCGGCGCCCAACGCCAACCTTAACTTTGAGACTAGGCAGGCCGCCGACCACATCGCGCTCGACGTGATTGCCAAGGCAACCGGAGGCAAGGCCTACTACAATACCAACGGTTTGAAGCAGGCGCTCACCGTAATCGTCAACAACGGCTCCAACTACTACACCCTGGCCTATGCCACAACCAATCAGACTTGGGATGGCCGCTTCCGGCACATCAAGGTGACGGTTGACCGGCCAGGCTTGCGGGTGCAAAACCGGCAGGGCTACTACGCAGTGGACCGCACCACGCAGGAGCAGCGCCTGCTTGCCGCCAAGCAAAGGGAAAAGGCCAGAGCTACCAACAAACCATTTGAGGAGAACAACTCCCCGAGCGATGATTCGACACAAGCGCCGGGTGGGCCTTCATCGCCGGGCGAGACCGGCACCCTTATCATGCACCCCAAAGGCGGCTTCGAGGCCGCGATGCAGCTTGGCGTAGCGCCGCCAACCGAGGTGATCTTGACCGCCAGCCTCGCGGTGGACGACAAGGTTGTGAAGCTGAGCAGGGACACGCCGCTGCCGGAAGACAACTACCTGGAAGCGGACTACAAGACCATGCCGTTCCATACTTACACAGTCCAGGTCCAGGCCGAGGCCCGCGCCTTCCGCCTGACGCGGACGGCGGATGGCCGACGCCAGGGTTTGGTCGAACTCGTCACGATTGTGTACGACCAGACCGGCGGCCGGGTTAACTCGCTCGTCACCAGGGCTGCGCTGAACCTGGCCGAGGCGCAATACCGCAAGCTCCTGGCGGAGGGTTTGCCTTTCCGGCAACAGATTGCGGTGCCGGCAAAGGGCAATTACTTCATGCGCATTGGGGTCCGCGATGTGGCGAGCGACCGCATCGGCGCGCTGGAGATACCGGTGGATGAAGTCCATGCCGGCGTCTCTGGCCGGGGTCTGCTGAACGATTAGCATCGAGCGGCGCCATTGCAGATTACTGCAGGGCGAGAACGCCGCCCGCGCGCATGGCCTCAATTTCCGCGCGGGTTTCGTCGGCCGCCACACGGCGGTCGGTGTAGACACGCGGCTGGCCAAAGCGCAAATGGGCAGAGAAGCCGGCAGTACCCAGCACCTTCCACAGGTGGGTCGCGAAACTCTCGTCGCCATACCAGCACAGCTCCCGTTCATCGACACCGCCTTCAATCAAGTAGCCGATGGCGGCGGTGGAGATGGGCGCTCCAATGGAGGTGGCGGGGTCAATCAGCCGGGAGTGGAAGCGGATTACCTGGCTGCCATCGGTGCTGGTGCCCTCGGGAAACAGCAGCACCGGAACCTGAATGGGCAGCTTGAGCCGCTCGGTCATCTGTTCGGCCACCGTCATGGCGCTGGCCAGGCTGCCACGATCCACAAAGATGGTTCCGTTGCTGCGCGCGGCCATTCCGAAGAAGGGCCAGCCGCGTATCTCCATCTTGGCGACAAAAAAGCACGGCATGGCCGCCGCAATGACAAGGATGTCAATGTAGCTGAGATGATTGCAGACCACCAGGCCATGGGTCGGCGGCTGACCTTCAACCTGGTAATGGACGCCAAGCGCCTTCAGCACCAGGCGGCTGCTCCATTGCGACCACTCAGCCTGGCGTTCCAGAGTGAGCGGCCCGCGCAGGCGGAGGAGCCACATCCGGAAGATGCAGAGAACCAGAGCAAAAACCAGCGCCACAGCGCGCCGGAGCCGGCGCAGCGTCACTGGATGAGCGGAGTGAGGAAGCGGTTGCGCGCCGAGTGCGAGAGCAACTTGAGATCGAGCAGCGTGAGGAAATCGATGGTGCCGAACTCGCGGTCCCAAGCCGGCGGGGCGGCGATGCGCGCTCCGATGGCCAGGTAGGTCTTGAGCAGCCTGGGTACCTTGACCTGCGCTGGGGCTGGAGCCGGCAGCGGGGATTCCGCCAGAGCCGGCATGACCGGATTCGATTCCAAAGGACAGGGCGACGGCTGTGCGTGTGCGCCCTCCCGCTCGATGGGACAGGCGTAAGCGGCGGTTGGCGCCGTTTCAAACTCCGGTGAAACCCGATATTGCTCAAGCTGGCGATACATCTGCCAGCCTTCCACCGGGTCTTTCGAAGTCAACGACGAGCAGCCGATCAAGTAACGCAGCCCCATGTCGGTAGCATACTGCGCGATCCCCCTCCATAACAACGTCAGCACTTCGGGGGTGCGATGTTCGCGATCGATGGAGGCGCGGCCCAGCTCCAGAATGCCGGGCCGCAGCGGCTCATAAGCGGCAAAGCTGAACTCCTGCTCGGAGTAGTAGCCCAGATTGTCCGCGGCCGTGGTCCCGGATTGCATCCGGTAGGTGCCCACGATGCGCCTGCCCGGATTGTCTTCGAGCTTGTCCTCGACCAGCAGGTGCTCGCAGATGGGGTCGAACCGGTCGGTGTCCAACCCCGTCCGGTAGGAGCTCTCCAGCCCCTCGCCCAGCTCGATATTGAAGACCTTGAAGCGCAGCCGGCAAGCAGCATCGCGATCTTCCGCGCTTTCGGCAAGCCGCAGGCGGTAGCGGCCCACCTCGGCGCGAATGCGCGGCGCGGCTGGAGCCGTGGGCAGCGGCGGAGCATAGGTTGGAAGGGAAAGTTCCACCAGAGGAGTGGAACCAAGCGCGAGCTTCAACGGAACCTTCTGTCGACCGTGCGCAATCACGGAACCAGTATCCGCCCGGAGTTGTCAAAGGACTGTCAAACACTCGCAAATAGAGTGCGAATATCTTGTTCTACTTGTAACTCGGGAGTAACAGAGCGGTCTATTTCAATACGGCCGCCCTGGCGCCGGCGGCTTCCATTAGGATGCAGAAGGACTGCCCCTCGGTTGAGGTTCCGGGGCGGTCGAAGTTGGGCGCGCCGCAAACGCCCTGGACGTAGCCGAAGGCGTCCATCCTGGCGCGGGCGGCGTCGCGCAGGATGTCTGCTTGAGGCTTGTACGCAGCGGGAAGCCAGCCAGCCGCGACGCCCTCATAGATGGCAAAGGCAAGCATCTGGGCAAGATTCGTTTCAACGAAGGTCGCCGGCTGGTCGACCACGTCGTGAAAGAGGCCGTCCGGGCGGCGATGCTGAAGGCAGCCGTCCACAATCTCGCGGGCAAAGGCGGCCAGACGGTCGCGGTCCTGGCCGCGGCTGGCAGGCAGGCTGCGGATCACGCGCGCCAAGCCAGCAGCCGCCCAACCATTGCCGCCGCCCCAGAAGTTAGGGTCGGCGAACTGCCGCTTGCCGTCGTCCCAGATGTGCGCCAGGAGCTTCTTCTCCGGGTTCCAGAGCCGCTGCCGGTAGCCCTCGATCTGGGCCAGGGCCTCGTCGCAAAAGCCCATCGCTGCCAGAAACGGCGGTGCGCCGTTGAACCCATCCGACCACATCTGGGGCTCGCGGAATGTATGGTACAGAATTCCCTCCAAGTTGCGGGGAGCCTTGTTTCGGATCCAATCGAGCATGCCGCCAACCGCCTGGCGCATCCCGGCGTCGCCGGTCCACTCGGCTGCCAGGGCATAGGCTGGACCGCCCATCGCGGGATCGGTGGGGCTGCCGGAGACCACCACGCCCAGGCGACCGTCCGGCGTTTGCTGGACGATGGCCGCCTTGGTGAGAAGAATGACCCGCTCGCGGTCGCCGGCCTCGACCAGCGCCTGCGCAAAGATGCCCTGCTCCCAGTCGCGGCGCTGCATGGCCAGGGCCGCCGCAGTGGCGCGCTCGATGCGCCGCGCGCTCTCGGAAGAGTGGCTGAAATCCTCGCCGGCCGGGCCGCGCGCCGCCTCAGCCGCCGCACCTGGAATCGTAACCAAAGGAGCAGCAACAATGGGAGCGCCGAGGGCTGCGGCTGCGTGAAGGAAGGATCGCCGATTCATAGTGTGCCTCAAAGGGATAGAGAGTCGTGCTCACATCCTACTTTGCGCCGGTCAGGTTGCGGATGATCTCGACTTCGCGCTGGCGGTAAGGCGTTCCGTCGGGGTGGAAGACGTCGTGGAACCAGATGATAGGCTGGCGGTCAACATAAGGATGCTGCCAGGAGTCCCAGGGCAGGTACGTCTGGCTCTTGCCGGCCACCAGGCCCCAGTTGATGGCCCCGACACGATGCTGGCGGGCGATGGGCAGAACGGTGTCGAAGGTGCTGCCCGCGCCGCGGGCCATGTATTCGGTGCAGAGGAGCGGGCGGTGAAATTGCTCCAGTAGCTTCACATGCTGCTCGAAGTCCTCGGGCCAGCCGTAGTTATGGAAGCTGAGGATGTCGGACTGCTCGACCTGGATGCGGGCAATGGGC
>Ga0181526_10002597_pt1 | contig 15517 bp, 14 predicted proteins | sample PEATcosm2014_Bin_35_FD_119750 | JGI IMG/M metagenome (GOLD analysis project Ga0181526, IMG submission 119750) | Peatland microbial communities from MTU Mesocosm Facility, Houghton, MI, USA - PEATcosm2014_Bin06_30_metaG | ecosystem: Environmental > Terrestrial > Soil > Wetlands > Peat | place...
AACGGCATCTTGTTCAATCACGAGGGACCGACCCGGGGCGAAACGTTCGTGACCAGGAAGATTACCCGCGCGGTTGCGGCCATCGAGCTGGGCCTGCAAAAAAAGCTGTTTCTCGGCAATCTGGACGCCAGGCGCGATTGGGGCCACGCCCGCGACTATGTCGAAGGCATGTGGCTCATTCTTCAACAGCCGGAGCCCGACGATTATGTTCTAGCAACGGGAGAACAGCACTCGGTCAGAGAATTTGTCGAGAAGGCGTTCGCGCATGTCGGGCGGCAAATTGAATGGCGAGGATCGGGTCAAGCAGAACAGGGGATCGACGCGCGCGACGGTCGGGTCCTGGTCGAGGTTGACGCGCGATATTTTCGTCCCACCGAAGTGGATACGCTGATTGGTGATCCCAGCAAGGCGCGACAAAAGCTCGGTTGGCGCCATACGGTCTCATTTGATGACATGGTGCGCGAAATGGTCGAGACCGACTTGAACGCGATGCGTCGCTCCAGGGTACTTCGCGAAATCCATGACTAGCGCTCGCTCCTTTGCGCGGCGAGGGGTCAGCAAGCGAGGCGCAAACCCGGCTGGAATTGACCAATTGTTGAGCTTAATGTTTACAACCAAAGGAAGTGATTCGCATGATCGGCCCCAGAGACATTTTCGATTTACGCGGCAAGCGCGTCTTCGTTGCGGGACATGCCGGCATGGTCGGCTCGGCGATTGTTCGGCGTCTTGGCCGCGAATACTGCCACATTATTGTTGTTCCGCGACGGGAATGCGATTTGCGCCAATCGGAGGCGGTCGAGGGGTTCTTGTCACGCACCAAGCCCGACGCAGTTTTCATTGCCGCGGGCAAAGTCGGCGGCATCCGCGCCAACAGCACATTCCCTGCCGAGTTTATTGCCGACAATCTTGCCATCGCGCTCAATCTCATTCGCGCCGCTCACAGTACGGGGGTAAAGAAGCTGTTATATCTCGGGTCCTCCTGCATTTATCCGCGACTGGCGCCGCAGCCGCTGACGCCAGAGATGTTGCTGAGCGGGGCCCTGGAGCCGACTAACGAATGGTACGCCGTGGCCAAGATCGCGGGTATCAAACTCTGCCAGGCCTATCGCCGCCAATATAGCGATGACTTCATCGCGGTTATGCCCACCAATCTTTATGGGCCTGGCGATAATTACGACCCGGAAAACAGCCACGTTCCGGCGGCGCTGTTACGGCGCTTCCACGAGGCCAAGATGACCGGCGCGCCGAGCGTGACGGTTTGGGGGACCGGCTCGCCGCGGCGCGAATTCATGGCGGTCGATGACCTTGCCGACGCCTGCGTGTTTGTCATGAAACGCTATTCAAACTCTGAGTTCCTCAACGTCGGAACCGGCGAGGACATGAGCATCGCAGACTTCGCTCGATTGATTGCCGATGTCGTCGAGTATCAAGGCGAGATTCTCTTCGATCCGTCGCGGCCGGATGGTATGCCGCGCAAGCTGCTCGACGTTTCGCGTATCAACGCACTTGGTTGGCGAGCGACAATCCCGTTGCGCGAGGGACTGCATCGGATGTATGCCGACTTCCTGGCGCGATTTGTTGCGACCCGCGGCGAAGCGGAGAGACGCGTTTCGCTTTGAAGAGCTAAGAGGATGCTCGCGGTGGTGCCGGCCGCTGCATCAGGACATGCCGGTGTCATCTCATGGTTGCCACCAAGCCCAATGCCGCCGTGACTTGCTCCCACTGTGCGACCGAGATTGGGTTCGTCAAGCAGCCAGATTTGCCGGACGGGTTTTCGCTCGTCTGCTCCAAGTGCGCACGCCGAAAAATCTACCGGCTTTCCGACGTTCATGACCCGAAGGGTCAGAATTAAGATTTGTGAATAATGTCGACGGCTGATTGCGGATGCCATGGGTATCAAGGCGAGATTCACTTCGACCCATCACGGCCGGATGGTAAGCCGCGCAAGCTGCGCGACGTCTCGCCTATTGACGCGCTGGACCGGCCAGTGACAACCCTGTTGCGCGAGGGACTGCATCGGATGTATGCCGACGTCCTGCACGATTTGTTGCGACCGGCGCCGAAGCGGAGGACGCATTTCGCTTGAAAGAAGAGGCGCCGCTAGCTACAGGACCGATCAATTGGAATGCCCAATCTATCAGCAGACATCTCCAGGCTCTATGTGATCGGTGATATTCACGGCCGCTCCGATCTGCTTGATCGCATCGCGGCCGAAATAAAGCGAGATCTCGAGCAACGGCCCGATTCGCAATGCATGACGGTCACCCTGGGCGACTATGTTGATCGTGGACCCGACTCGCGTGGCGTGATCGAGCGGCTGATCCATAATCCATTTCCAACGCGTTATGTTGGGCTCAAAGGCAATCATGAGGAACTGTTTCTGTCGTTTCTGGCCGATCCGGCCGTTGGCCAACAATGGCGTGAGCTCGGCGGGCTCGAGACGCTGCATTCCTATGGCGTTGCGGTAGGTGCGCTGATGATGGGAAAAGGATTCGAAGAGGCGTCGCGCGCATTGCGCGATGCCGTTCCCGAGGACCATTTCCGCTTTTTGTCGTCGCTAAGAAATTCCCTGACCGTGGGCAATTATTTCCTCTGCCATGCTGGCGTGCGACCAAGCGTCGCTCTTGATCGGCAACGCGAGGAGGATCTGCTTTGGATCCGCGACGAGTTTCTCAACAGCAAAAACAGTTTCGGCAAGATCGTGGTCCATGGCCACACCCCGTCCGACCTGCCGCAAGTGCTGGCCAACCGCATCGACATTGATACCGGTGCCTACGCGACGGGCCGGTTGACCTGCCTGGTTGCTGATCAGGAGGGCCAGCGGTTTCTCGCGACGTAGTGAAAATCAGCGCTGCTTGGCGGCAAAAACGCCGGATCGAATGACTGCGGGCGTTACCAGCGTCTCGAGCGGATGGGGCGGTGTCAGGCAAAGAGCTACGCCAGAGGTCGCGCGATCCCGCCTGGCAGATGACCGCAATCGATCAGCGGCCGGTTGACAAAATGCAAAGCTTTTCATGTGAATAGTCCTAGTGTCGTGAAGACTTTGGCGGGCATGGACATTTGTCCTATGGTTGGTTCGAACTGTACAGGCCGGCAGCGATGATCAGCCGGTTCCGCGTACGCGATGTGTTCGCCTCGATTCTGCTGTGCTTGCTTGTTGCCGGTTGTGGCGGGTCAATGCCGCTAATTGGCGGCTCGACCGCGATTGAGGCGGCCGCGCCGCCGCAGCAACAGGCGATGTTGCCGCTAGCAGCTGGCGACAGAATCCGAGTTACCGTCTACGGCGAGGATCGAATATCCGGCGAATATCCAGTCGATCCTAATGGAATGATCTCGCTTCCGCTTGCGGGGACCATCAAGGCGGCGGGCCTGACCAAGCCCGAACTTGAGACCGCGCTCGCCGAAAAGCTGAAAGGAAGTTACCTACGGAATCCGAAAGTGACCGTCGATGTCGTGACTTTTCGGCCATTTTACGTGCTAGGTGAAGTTCAAAAGCCCGGCGAATATCCATTTCGCAGCGGTCTAAATGTGCTGAGCGCGATTGCCATCGCGGGGGGTGCGACCTACCGCGCCAATACCTCCAAGGTCTACATTCAGCGTTTTGGGTCGACTGCCCTCACCGAATATGCCCAATCCCCGACCGTTGCCGTCATGCCAGGCGACGTCGTGCGGGTGCCGGAGCGCTATTTTTAATGATGGTTAACAGAATTGTTCCGCCGCAACTGGAGGTCGCAGCCGAAAATTGTCGTTACGCCGCCTGCAGCATCGAGGTTGGTGGTTTCGTTGATACCCCTCATGCGTGCGTTCCGTGCGTCCAGTATACGCGAGATTGACTCATCGGCGTGAATAAATACTGATACTGCGGCTGCGCGTGTGGGGTACAAACTTGTTTGTTGGGGCTGACCCGTTTTGTGGCTGTTTGGCGGCTTATTTACGCCAGAGCCGCCGGGTATCCGGCTGCACTTGGCTTGCGGCGGTCGCGCTCACGGTCATGATGGCGAACACTGCGCAAGCGCAAACTAGCGCTGCCCCTCCGATTCCATCGGCGCAGATCTTCTATTCGAATATTCAACCCCTGACCGACATTGCGGCACAGGCGCAAAACGATCCGCGGCCGAGTTCTACCGATGGGGCGCTGCAAATCTATAATTGGCTGGTGTTTGGCAGCCTCGCGGTCGGCGGCGCTTACGACAGCAACGTCACCCTGTCACCGTCCAATCCAATTACCGCCTATGGTTTGCGGCTCACACCCAATGTCATCGCCGAGTATAACACCGGCATTCAGCGCACGTTTATTTATGGCACTGGAGATTTTCGCTACTACCCATCCCTCGACCGCACGCAAATCTGGAACTCGGCGGCGGGTATCGTTCATATCTGGGAAATCGAACGCGGTTTTACCTTCAGAGCGCAAGCCCAGATCGCGGAGGGTGAAAGTCCCTTGGGGTTTACCAATATCGGCAACAATGCTGTCGTTGCCATTGAGCCGGTGCAGGCGACTTCGCTATACGGCTCCACGTCGATCCAACGCGACATCGGCTTATTTTTTGGCGCCCTCGGGGGCAGCGTCACGCACCAAATTTTCAGTGATACGCAAACGGTAGACACCAATATCGCGGTACCCGAGAGTTACCGCGACGGCACCACTTCGACCCTGAGTGGGCGGCTCGGCTACAATGTATCGCCGGTGGTCTATGCGTTCGTCGAGCCGTCGTTCAATACCGCAAGCTACGATAATTCAAGCCTCAATTCGGACGGCTATCGTTTCGTCGCTGGTCTTGGCTCCGGCCGCATCGGGCTCGTCAATGGCGAGATCTACGGCGGCTTTATCAACCAGCACTTCGACGATCAATCGATCGCGCCGCTGACGGCGCCCGTCTATGGCGGACATTTGTCGTACTATCCGACCCGGTTTTTGACCCTGACGGCCTCGGTCGCCCAGGAGGTCGCCACCTCCGACTACAACACCCGCGCCTTCCTTCCCGGCAGTATTACCTACACAAACACCAGCTCGTTGAAGGCCAGCTGGGACGTCAACCGGTACATCACGCTCGCCGGAACCTTTCAATATAGTCATTGGGAGTATTTGGGCTCGACGCTGCTGCAAGATTATTGGACCACCAGCGCCGATTTTACTTACTGGTTTACCCCAAAGTTTGGACTTACTCTGGATTACTCACGTATTATTCTTGATTCCAACATTGTGGGCGGCAATTATGCGGATAATTTTGTTTCGGCAGGCGCAAAGACTCGCTTTTAGCTCAGTGGATAGCGGAATCGATGAGGCCGTTGAGGTGATCTCGTCAGCAAACCTGCGATTGGCGAGATCCAAGCCACCACGGATCGTATTGGCCTTTTAGAATCAAAAGGTTGACGTTAGGCGTTCGGCTCGATAAAAAGGTTGTACCCGCGAACGTTGTACGCGCGTAGGCTATCTAAATGATTGGGGTCGGGCACGTGCGCAGGACGGTGTCGTTACTGACTGCCGTAGCAATGCTCACAGCGAGCATGCCGCCGGTCCCCGTATTCGCGCAGGCCTTGCCGGCCGCCGTGGCGGTGAGGTCGATTAATCCTGTCGTGCTGCAGACTTTTCAGGCTTTCCCCAACGGCGGCCCGGCTCTTGCCGAGCGCATTCGGCTGCTGATCTTGCAGAACAATGATCTGGCCAGCGACGTCGCGCGCGCGATTACAACCAACGGGTTTTTGACGCCGGCGCAACGGGAAGCGGCGGCACAGGGCCTTGATGACGCGCTCAGGCGCTTGGGAGTAGGCGGGCAAAACCCCGAACCGGCAGCAGCCCCTCCAGATTCCGGAGATTCCGGCTTACTCGGCAACGCGCAGTGGTTGGCCTTCATCGCGGCGCTAGCGGCGGCCGGTGGCCTGGTCGCTTATGAGGCTACGCGACCCAAATCGTCGGCCGTGAGCCCCAACTGAGGCTGTGAATTCGCCCGCGGGAATAATCTGCTGCGGCTTGCCGCCCGCTGCCACGGCGGTGAGTTGACCATCAAAAATTCTTTTGCTGGGGTCGGTCGGACGGAGATCCGTGCGAATCAGCGCCCGTGAGCAGTCGATGCATGTGACCCGGCCAAGCGGTTTACCAACTGCGAGCCGCGATGCGGCGCCAGCGACGAATTCCATCTGTTTTTGGGCGGCAAATTTGGGGCTGGCGTGGGCACCATTCTGGCTTGGCAGCAATCGGCCGATCGCCTGGTACGTCAATGCGCTCTACTTCGGCGGCTTGGTGTTCTTGTTGGAAGCATCACGGCTGCTGTGGCCGCAGCCGCTGGCGGTGCCACTGCGGAAAATTGCCTTCCCCGCATTCGCTTTCCTCGGCATCAGTGTTTGGATTTTCCTGCAGGCTGTGACCTGGACCCCGATCCAACTGCACAATCCGATCTGGCAGTTGGAAAGCCAGGGGCTTGGCTTCAACATTCCGGGAAGTATCACCATCAATCGCCCCGAGACGGATATTGCGCTCGTCCGCTTGCTGACCGAGGGTGCTGTTTTCTGGCTTTATTTGCAGCTCTGCCGCTCGCCGCAGCGGGCCTACCGCAGCGTCCAAGTCGTCGCCGTCATTGGCGCCGTTTACGCCGTCTACGGCATTGTCGCGTTCTATGTCTTTCCGGGAACCGTGCTTTGGCTTGCCAAAACGGCCTATCTGGAGTCGGTCACCTCGACCTTCATCAATCGCAATTCCTACGCGACCTATGCGGGCTTGGGCCTTCTTTGCGCACTTGGTGTCGGGTTGAGCGAATACGTCCGCGGTGCGGCTCAAGCCGCTAATTCACTCGTTCGACAGGGGGCCGCGTTTGTCGCCGCCACCGCGGGTCCTGCCGGTGCCTGGGTCGCGGTCGCATTCGTGCTCGCCATGGCGCTTGTCCTGACCGGCTCGCGCGGCGGAATTCTGGCCACTATCACGGGTACGCTGGCGTTCGCCGTTCTGGTGCTGATGCGCGGCCGCGGCGTCCGCGCCGGGCTTGCCGTGTTGATCGCGTTGGTGACGGTCGGCATCGCTATTTTCACCTTCGGCGACCTCTTGGCCACCAGGTTGTTGCAGCTCGGCTTTGATGCGACCGACCGGCTTGCCGTCTATCGCTTAACGCTCCTGTCGATTTTTGACTCGCCGTGGACCGGTTTCGGCTACGGCACCTTCCGGACGGTGTTCCCGATGTACCGGGATTCAAGCGTCGGCCCGGTCGGGATGTGGGACATGGCGCATAACACCTACCTCGAAATCATCCAGGGGCTCGGCATCCCGGCCGCGGCCTTGTTTTTCGCCATACTGTTCGGTCTGGTGGCGCGCTGCGCCATGGCGGCGTTGACCCGGCAGAGTTCCTCGACGGCGCCGCTGGTGGCGGCGAGCGCCACGGTGATTGTCGGGCTCCACGCTTTGGTCGATTTTAGCATGCAGATTCAAGCGGTGGCGTTGACGTGGACGGCTTTGTTGGGAGCCGGCGTCGCCCAATCCTGGTCGAGCCGGCAGCTTTCCTGAAGCGACCGGGGTTCCATGCGGCGGTGCGGTAATTGCCTTTCTTTTGCCGCCCCCACAATGCTAAGTTGCTGAGCCGTAAGGGATGAATCGGGGGTAGGGCGGAATGCACGGTCGTGTCGCGCGCTCGCAAGTTCCGGATCTTGTTCCGGCGGCGCAAGAATCCGACGCCATCGACCTGCGTCAGGTCCAGGATTTCTTCTTCCGCCGCTGGCAGGTGATCCTGGGGACGGCGGCCGTCGTCGCGGTCGTCACCTTTATGGTGCTGCTGGCGGTCACCCCGCGTTATACCGGTACCGCGCAGGTCCTGCTCGATCCGCAAAAAGACAAGCTCTTTGGCGCCGAGAGCATGATCTCCGAGCTGAGCCTCGAGACCGGCAACGTCGATAGCCAGATTTCGGTGATCCGCTCGACCAACCTGCTGCGTCGCGTCGTCGAGAAGACCCATCTGACCCAGGATGTTGAATTCGGCCTGCCGGCAGCCCCCGGCCTGTTTCGGCTGTTCACTTCTTGGTTCTCCGCTGAGCCGGCGGCCGAGCCCAAACCGGCGCCAACGGATACTGGAATTCCTCCGGATGTCCTGCGCGCCATCGGCCGCTTGCGCAAAGCACTGGACGTTGCGCGGGTGCAGCGCACCTATGTGATTTCGATTTCCGTGACATCGGAAGATCCGGCCAAGGCGGCCCGCCTCGCCAATGCGGTGGCCGATACCTACGTCGTCGACCAGCTTGATGCCCGCTATGACGCCGCCAAGCGTGCCTCGGTGTGGCTGGCCGAGCGCATGGAGGGCCTGCGCGACCAGGTTCGGCAATCCGAAGAAGCGGTCGGGACGTTTCGTCGCGAACACAACCTTCTGACCACGACCAGCGAAACCAAGTTGACGATATCCGAGCAACAGCTATCGGAACTCAACGCCAAGCTGGTAGCAGCGCGCGCCGAAACTGCGGAAAAACGCGCCAAATATGAGCAGGCGCAGCACGTGCAAAGTAGCGGCGGCAACGTTCAAGCCATTCCCGATGTCGTGCGCTCGACTGTGGTATCGCAGCTTCGCGCCCAACAGGCCGAATACGCCCGCAAGGCCGCCGACCTGGTGTCCCGCTACAGTGACAACCATCCGCAAGTGATCGACGCTCGCGCTGAGTTGCGCAACATCGAGCACAGCATTGCCGCCGAAGTTGGCCGCATTATCACCAACCTGAAGAACGACTACGACGTCGCCAAGGCAGGTGAAGATTCGCTGCAGCACAGTCTCAATCAAATGTCGGGGTCGAGCGGCCTCGACAATGATGTCGGCATCAAGCTGCGTGAGCTCGAGCGCATCAACGCCGCCAACAAGACGCTGTTCGAGAGTTTCCTGTCGCGGACCAAGATCACCCAGGAGCAGTCGACGTTCCAGGAGCGCGAGGCGCGGGTGATTTCGCCGGCCACCAAGCCTGGTGCTCCGTCTTACCCGCGCAAGCCTTTGGTGATGTCGCTCGCTTTGGTCGTCGGGCTTCTCGTCGGTATCGGCGGTTCGGTGGCGCTCGACATGCTCAATGCCGGTTTTAACACCCCGCGCCAGGTTGAAGAAAAACTCGGCGTCCCGGTATTGGCCTCAGTCCCGCTGCTGCGTGAGAGTGCCCGGCAGATCGATGGCAAGGCCGTCGATCCCGCGACTTATACTTTTGCAATGCCGCTGTCGCGCTTTGCCGAGGCCATTCGCGCCGCGCGCATGGGCGTGCAGATGTCGGATGTCGATCACCCCGCCAAGGTGGTGATGGTCACCTCCACCATTCCTCAGGAAGGAAAGTCGACGATCTGCATGAGTCTCGCCTTCTCGGCGCTGAAGGCGAACCAGCGTGTGGCGCTCATCGATGCCGATCTGCGCCACCCCTCGGTAAGCCGGTTCTTCGGCCTGGAGAAGAAGCCCGGGCTGGTGGACTTCCTCACCGGCAGCGTCACCCTCGACAAGGCGCTGGTAAACAACCACGGCCTCACCATTATCCCGGCAGGATCGAAGTCGCAGAACCCGCCCGACCTGTTGGGTTCCGCGCGGATGGCGGGATTGGTCGAACAGCTGCGTGAGGCTTACGACTACGTGGTGATCGACACCCCGCCAGTCGGGCCGGTGATCGACGCCCGGGTGGCGATGCAGCTCGCCGACAAGGTCATCTATGTGGTGCGCTGGCAGTTGACCACGCGCGAGATCGTGGCGCAGACCCTGGAGACGCTCGATGCCGACCGCAAATTGGCCGGTATCATCTTCAATCTCGTCGACGAAACCAAGACGCCGCGCTACGGGCCCTATTCGTATTACGCCGGCTACTACTACAAGAAATATTACCAGGGTTGATGTGCGTGAAGGAAGGCGCATTGGTGGTCGATCGGCTGTCACAGACCTCATGCGGATTGCGCTCCGGTCTGCTCAGGCGCGGGCTGACGGAGCGGTTTGGGTGGACCGTGGTGCAAAAAGAAGCAACAAGAAAACAACAAGACAGCAACAAGAAAAACAAGAAAAACAAGAAAAAATAGGACTGTTTGGGTCATGCAGGCTGACGTCGGGACGAACAGGATTTCTCTGACCGCGGGCGAGCGTTGGTACGTGGTGCACACGCTGCCGCACCGCGAGCTGCAGGCCGAACGCCAGCTCGCGGCCCAGGGCTTTCGCCCGTTTCTGCCGCGGCAGCGCAAGACCGTGCGCCACGCCCGCAAGCTGCGCACCGTCAATGCGCCGTTCTTCCCGCGTTATCTGTTTGTCGCTCTTGATCTGAGCCGCGACCGCTGGCGCAGCGTCAACGGCACCTTCGGCGTGGCGCGCTTGGTGACGGGCGAGGACTATCCGCTGCCGGTTCCTGTCGGCCTGGTCGAGGGCCTGATCGCGGCCTGCAATGCCGATGGCAATCTGCAGCTTTGTGGTGCGCTGATGCTCGGCCAACCGGTGCGCGTCGTCACCGGGCCGTTTGCGGCGCTGATCGGCGCGATCGGCCGCTTCGATGGCGGCGGCCGGGTGCAGGTGTTGCTGCAGCTTCTCGGCGGCACCGTGCCGGTGCAGATCGGCCGTGAGGCGCTGATGCCGGTGCTGGCGGCATAAATCGGCGGCGATTTCAACGCTGCCGGCGCGCGGCGCCATAGCTGTTAGCGTGATGGCTTTGGGACCTTAAGTCACCCGAAGTGCGGTAGCTTGCGGTGACGGCTGGCGGCTGCCGCTTTTCCCGCTGGCGCAGTGGGATGTTATCGCGCCATCTTGTCCGAAAACCGGTTGCCACTTTTCGGGATGGCGCGCGGTGGGGCGTTATCGCACGTCGATATGCGCGGCCAGGCCGCGGAACCAAATCGCCTGCAAACCACTTGCAAGATTTTTGAAATCTTGAAAATTATCAATCCAAAGGTCTGATGGGAATTGTATCCTACAACAAATAGCAGAAAGTTCTGGCCAAGAGCCAACAAAAAGGTCGGCATTTTCGCAGAGAGGAGCCGCTCGCCGCTGCTTCCGTGCGTCGGCTCGAGCACGCCCCCGCGTATGTCTGTGTGATCGGATAAGCCATGGATCGCGCCACAAGCCGCGACTTCAGGCGTAATGTTGTGGATAGCTGGGAATGAACGTACCATTTCGTCTGCCTAACCGTGAAAATTCCTACCATCCTGGGAAGCCTGTCTTGAAGAGGAGCTGGACTAGGCAGGAAATTATTTCGGTCTTTCCAACGAAAGAACTAGACATATTGGACGTAGGCGCAGGCGAATTTCCATTCGCGGCTCGAGAAAGAGATCGCCTCGTCACAGTTGATTTCAACGCAAGGAGCAATCCGACTGTGGTAATAGATTTTACTATCGAGTGGCCGTTTGGTAGCGATCAGTTCGATTTCGTATACGCAAGTCATGTCATCGAACATATTTACCCGCATCTGCGTGACAGGCTGGTTGTGAACATTTTCAATTCCCTTCGCGCGGGCGGTTTGTTCTTTATTCGTGTACCGCATCTGAGTTCAATCCACGCGACCGGGTGGGAGCACTTTACGATGTTCGGCACCGGTGGTGTTGGGAGCTTAACGCATGGCAAGAATCCCAATCTTCCTCAGTTCGAATTAATTTCTATTGGCTTAGCAGCTGGACCCATTGAACGCTTTAATGGAAGCAGAACGATTACACAAAAGCTTATTGAGAGAATTCTGAATCTTTCCTTTCGGCTCACTGATCAGTTTCTTGCCTCGATACTAGGGGGCGTTGGGGAGGTCCAGTTCTTATTGAGAAAGCCTTCACAGAGCCGAGAAGAAACGGGAGAGGTTCATTGACATTTTGGTCCGCTTCGCGCGGTGGCCCGTTGCACAACCCGCCCCGCGAGGGGGCGCGCGTCGGCGGGATGGACGACCACACTTAACAGGAGGCCGAGCGTAGCGACGGAGGTAGCGCTTGCGTCCCGTGACCTTCTTGCCTGCATCAAAACTCTGCGAGTCGAGCGCAGAGCCCCCTTTTTCGATCGGCCTCGGCGCTCTGGCTGTCGCTCTTAGGCTGGCGTCGCGTCCGGCCTGTTCACGCGTCGCTACGTAGAGGCGTGTGGTGGATGCGCACCAGTGTGCCACCCCATTCCCACAGCATCGCTGTACGATCCGAGGTGCTAATCAAGGAATCACAACCGATTCTTCTTAGGTTGGCTCTTAGCGGTGCGCAGCATCAACGACAACTTTGGGATGGGCTGTGATCATCCAAGTGGGACTCGACCGGGAGCCACAGTAATTAATGCGCCAAGTCAAAGGTGGTTCGCATTTTATGCGTGCGGTGATTGACCACACGTTTCGATTAGTTGCCTCGCCGCGCACGGGCGTCATGATGCGGAACATTGCCGCGGCTTTCAGCGGGCGCGCAGTCAATATTTTAACGACCATCCTCGCCATCCCAGTCGCTGTCCGGACCCTCGGGCAAGTACAATATGGGACGTTGGCAGTGATTATTTCGCTTACGACCTTCTTTGCCTATGCTGATTTCGGCCTCGGTACTGCCCTTATTACCGAACTCGCCGAGACTGAGGCGAACGGCGATCACGCGGCCTCGCAACGTTTGGTTTCCCAAGTGTGGTTTTTTTTGATTGGCTGTGCAGCTGCAGTCGTGGCTCTAGGCAGCATTCTATATGCAAATGGGTTTGCGCTTCGCCTGCTGCCCGGCGTGCAAGCGGAGTTGGCGGGAAACGTTTGGTTCATTTTGCTTTATTCGTCTGCCCTCGGTATTCCCCTCGCGATCCCGCAGCGTATGTGTTTTGCGTTGCAGATGGGTGTGGTGGGCCAAGTATGGTCTTCTGCAGGCCGCGTCAGCGTTCTTGTGGGTGTGATCGTGGCCGCCTATGCATCACCGCGTCTTGATACATTCGTCATCGTGTTTGTTCTTGTCCCAAACCTAGTGGCTGGCGCATTTACGGTACATCTATTTTTTCGACTCCGTCCTGATTTATGCCCGAGGCTGGCGGCTCTGTCAGTAGAACGCCTCCGCCATCGGATCGCAATGGGTTTCAATTTTACCGTGCTCCAGCTTATTGACTACGCCGAGGTGGGAGTGGACACGATCCTGATTTCACAGTTTTATGATTTACGAACTGTCGCACAATATGATCTTCTTTCGCGCCTTTTCGGTTATGTTTTGGCGGTCGTGGGGATGGGAATGGGGCCGGTATGGCCAGCGGTTTCCGCAGCGGCCGCTCAATCCGATTACGATTGGATCGTCGCGGCGCGACGAGCAGGTTATTGGCTTATGATATCAATATCGGTCTGCGCCGCTGTGTTTCTCTGGTTTGAATCAGAAACTATTGTTCGCCTATGGACTAGCGTACGACTGACTTTACCCGACCAGGCGCTACTAAAATTGGCTCTTGCGTTGTTTGTCATCCTGAATTGCATGCTCAGCTTTCAACGAGTGCTATTAAACGCTTTCAAGGATATAAAAATACAAGTACTCGTCGGTGGGCTGTCAATTTTACTGTTGATGCCACTGAAATACATGTTTTTGGATTATACGATGCTTTACGGGGTCGCTGTTGCTACCATCGCTATATATATTCCGAAGTGGTTTTATTTCGCTTATCTAGTAGAGCATCACATCGAAGCGTTCAAGGTTCGCCGCAGCTTGCAGGCGTCATGGTGACTACGAGGACTTTAGCGAACGTTTTTCAAGGTCTCACCTCGCTTTTGCGGGGATTACCCTCGTGGAACGGTAAAAGATGAAGGCTGCAATTTCCTGCGCTGGAACATTTCATGCGACGCTGATGGCTAATGAGTTTGCCTCTAGAGAGATAGATACCACAATTTTGTCCTCGGCGCCGCGTTCTTATTTCGGGGCACTTGATCCTAAGGTCTCAATTAAATTCGTCCCGTTGCCAGTCCAAATAATTTCACGCCTTTCGGGAATAGCCGCCAGCAAAAAGCTGATATATATCGATACCGTCATTTATGATCGTCTTGCGTCTTTACGTCTATCGCCGTGCGATCTGTTCGTCGGTTGGGCGGATTTGAGCCTTGATAGCGGGCGGCGAGCGAAGCGATTGGGAGCAAAATACGCTCTAGAAAGAGCCTGTCCGCATGTCGATTTTCAGCAGCAGTTGTTACACGAAGAAGCAAGTAAAGTTGGGTACAATTTTAAGGGAGAACCGCGCTGGTTTGTGGGGCGGCAATACGAGGAATATCGCTTGGCGGATTGCATCTTGGTGCCATCGCATTATTCTGCAAATACGTTTCCAGACGAGCTTCGAAAGAAGGTCATCATAGCGCCGCTGTATGGCAGACTGCGCAATCCTCCGCCGAATACACGGCCCGGTGGGCGGAGCGTGTTCAACGTTGGTGTCGTGGGTGGAGAGCCGTTAAGAAAGGGATATCTTTATCTACTTCAGGCCTGGAAAAAGCTAAACCTTCCGAATGCGACCTTGCGTTTGAGAACGGGCCGCGGATTTGACGGTTTTCCTGTGTTGCGTGAATTGGCTCAGCATTGCTCCAATATCGAATTCGTTGATTATGTAAAGGACATTAATGAGTTTTATCAAAGCTGTGATCTGTTCATTCTTCCCTCCGTCGATGACGGCTTCGGTATGGCTCTGTTCGAAGCGATGTCAAATGGAGTGCCAAGTATTGCGACGACTCGGTGCGGAGCGGTTGAATTATTGAAAGACCGGGAGGAAGTTTATGTGGTGAAGGCGTTTGATGCGGACGAAATCGCTTCAGCTATCGATCGCATATATCGCGATTCTGAATACAGGCTTCAATTGGGGAGAGCGGGACGACGTGCAGTGGCAGGCATGCTTTCTGGGACATCACCGCTCCACTACCATAATGCACTCGATAATCTGTTTAAATAGGTGCTGAAGTTTGGCGCATGGCCTATTCGCAAATAATTATTTTTTTTGCAGGTCTTGTGGGAACAACGCGAATTACAGTTGTCGGTGGCGACCTGTTCGCGACGGATATATTGTTGAGCATATCCTTTTTATTGTTGTTGCTAACCGGCAACACAGCCATCAGGCGACTTTCGCATGGGTTGGTCGGTGTTATTGTTCTGCTGGGCTTTTTATGGTTGCTAAACCAAATTATCACGGATGTTTACCGCGGAACGGCATTTGTGGATTGGTCGCGAGGTTGGGCTAAAATTGTTGTTTTTCTTGTCGACTTTTGCGGATTGGTATTACTGACGGACTTGCAGTTGGAGAGAATTATCACGTTCTTTGTCGGCATTTGCTTTTCGCTCTTTATTGAGTTGCTGTTTTTTCCGAATGAATTTGAATTCGGTGGCGACTTTGCCCAGGGTGTTTGGAAATTTGGGCTAGCTCCAGCACTGACAACGCTAGCGGCCATTTTTGGTACTACAAGGTACGCTCAACTGTTGTTGGGAATTTATGGTGAATTTGCATTTCTGGTGGTCATGGGGGTCGTCAATCTTTTTTACGATTACCGTAGCATGTTCGGCCTGGCAATCATGGCAGTAGCGTTTGGTTTGCTCAAACGCGTATTGGACCGATCGATACATCTGCGGGCGAAAGTCACGCCTATAGCTTTTGTATTTCTTTTGATGGGTGGCTTG
>Ga0181526_10002599_pt1 | contig 15513 bp, 20 predicted proteins | sample PEATcosm2014_Bin_35_FD_119750 | JGI IMG/M metagenome (GOLD analysis project Ga0181526, IMG submission 119750) | Peatland microbial communities from MTU Mesocosm Facility, Houghton, MI, USA - PEATcosm2014_Bin06_30_metaG | ecosystem: Environmental > Terrestrial > Soil > Wetlands > Peat | place...
ACTCAGACAGGAAAAGTCTGGAAATACGTTGCGTCGGGTCAACCTAAAACGCTCAAAGACAAAGATCAGACCACTGACCTATCAGGGGGTAGCACGATAATCGGTCTGACGCCGGGCACTTTTGTTCCGGTGGATCGGATCGAGTTCGCGCCGCCGAAGGCGGGCGGGGACAAATGAATCTTATGCGTCCACCACAAAGATCATCACTCTCTGCGCTGGATAATCAGCATTGTAAAGGAAGTATGTGCAAGTGAAGTCGCCGGAATCAAAATCCGCGATGCAAGTCTCATCGATATAGGCGTAGGTCAGTTCGTTGTAAAACCAATAGCTAGGGATGGAATCGAAAAGCGTAAAGCAGAACCCACTTTGGCAGAATGAGGAATGCAGCTTGAAAGGAGTCCCTCTCCACGCCATCGCCGGACCGTTGATGGCAAATGCGTGCCTTTTTCCGTAGGTTCCGGAAAAGAACTCCGGGACAAACCTTTTTCCATCCCAGTACTGCTTGATCGGTTCGACAGGTGTAAATGGCTTCTCCGGTTCTGGCCACGGAGCAGTCGTTATAGGCTTCTCCGGTATTCCCCAGTACCTACTTACCATCGACGCCTCTGTCGGTGCCGCAACTTTCTTTTCCGCGGCTTTATCTATCACCCGCTGTCGCCGTCGCTCAACTAGCCCCCCGCGAGTCTCTGGTTCCTTCATCGTCGGCTGAGGTGGAGTAATCGGAGGGGTTGAATTTGCGTCAGCGGAGGTGGATTCCGCCGAAATGGGCGTCGAAGTCGGATGGAACGGGGCGTTCATCTCATTGGTGACCTTCTGCTCGGTATCAGATTGGTCTGGACTCGGAGTCTCGGGGCTGAATGTTGGTGGAGAATCTGGAGTAGCGGATGTCTCAGGAGCCTTCTGCTTAGCTGCTGCGCCCGTGCTCTCGTATGAATTAAGCGGTTCCCCTGACCCTGCCGCTGAGGGGGTCTGCTGCTCTCCGGGCGAAACAGGACTTGGTGCAGCGGGTGGCGGTGGTGGATTCTCCTGAGCGCATACTTGCGCTTCTACATCGGCGGTAAGTTTTCCTGTACCGCACAGAACCGTAGTGTTGGTCTTGGCGATGGCTGGGAAGAAGAATCCCAACGTTAGAATCTCTTTGTTTGGCTTGTCGGGATTCGGCAATCTGATGGTGCAGCGGTTGTGCTTATTGCAAGCCGCGCTAAAAAGCACCTTGTCGCCTTCGTGCAGGTCGTCCATGAACCATGCTTTGTGCACGGTTGGGGAATTCCCATTAGTCGCCATTCCGAGCAGGAAGGTCCCCGCTACCGATACAGGAGCCTCGATTGAAAAGATGCCATCGGGCGTGCTGACAAGGTGGACGTTGTGGGCGGCGTTGTAGGCCGAGCCGTTGCAGCCGAAGGAACCGCAGCTCGCGGTTGAATAGGTGCCGTCGCTGACCTGTTGGCTGGACATGAATATGCCCACCTCATACGGTGGCTTTTCTCTGGCTACCGCGCAGGATGCCAGTAGTAAGAACAGCACAAATGGCATGACTCTCATTTGGCATCTCCGTGATAGCAGAATCGAACGTCACGCATTGCAAAACGCTCCTCTGACCGCATGGCATCCAGCCGAGGCCCTTAATGGACTGCCTCGTCTAGTGAGATTCGAGTTCTTGCGTTTGCTTCCTCAGTCGGGTCCGCTAACAGTGCTTGCTGAGGTTCAAGTCGTCGGGGGAAAACGCTACCAGTGATTAAGAATAGGGCAAAAGCCCACAAAAACTCGTGACTGGCGTCACCCCGAGTGGTGACCTTATCGTCATTGAGGGGGCTACCTTGCTTGAACGGTTGAACAGAATTCCGAGCGGGAATCCCGACCAACCTTGCGAGGAAAGGAAGCCAGCCTCATCGCTGCTTGTCGAAAAGACGCTCCCAGACTTTGCGACGGCGAGCCGCGCACCTGACACCCCGGTTGTTACCACGCACCAAGATGCCTTCGCCGCCAACTGTCAGGAAGGGGAATATCGTCTCATTGGCATGGCGATAAAGTTCGCTGGAATCCGCTAGACTCACGAACATGGCACGCCTGCGCATCGTCACTTGGGGGAGAAGAGGAGCTTCTGTTAAAGGCAGGGGCAGTTATTGTTAGGCAGACTTCTTTGTCGGCGTGGGGAACTCAATCAGCTTCCCGCGATCCTCTGCGTCACCTTGCCACTCCCATCCGCATTGGCAACGAACCGAATCCGACGATTGGGCCTTCCTCAGCAAAGCCTTGCAGATGGCACATGATCTCATCCACATGATTCTCACCCGGCCCCATTGTGCTGATTGGAGCGAAGCGTTTCGTTCTCAGTGTGCATCGCACGGGCAGAGTGGGGAATGGCCCCGAGGTGCGGGGCACAGACGTAATTGCCCCCCACTGGGAGACTTGGCACAAAACAAAACGCCCCGGACTCGGTGTGAGTCACAAGGCGCTCAGTCGATCAGCCCTCCCCCAAGTGCTGCTCAAGCACAGAGTTGAGCATCAACGGCTCCGAAGGAATGGCACCACTGGGCTGGATGGCGTCACGTTTAGGCCATACCGCTACAGTCCTCCGCATCTAAACTTGTATTCGCCGCACTCTGCCCCCGGTGGGAACGGTTCATGATGGAGATTATGGACGGCAGCCGGGAGATGGCTGAATTCCTCCAGCGTGCCGTGGGGTACAGCATGACGGGCTTGACCGTAGAGCAATGCCTGTTCATCCTCTGGGGCAACGGCAGCAACGGCAAAAGCACATTCATCGAGGTGCTGCGCCATGTGTTCGGCACCTACAGCAAGGCGTCGGACTTCCACACTTTCGTCGCCAAGAAATGGGGCGTGCAGTCTGGGCCGAATTCGGACATCGCCAAGCTGAGGGGCGCAAGGTTCGTAAGCGCAACCGAAGGGGAACAGGGGCAGAAGTTGGCGGAATCGCTGATCAAGCAACTAACGGGCGGGGACACCATAAGCGCCTGCCTCAAGTTCAAGGAGCCGTTCGAGTTCAAGCCACAGTTGAAATTGTGGCTCAGCACACAGCACAAGCCGGAAATCGTGGGCACGGACGAAGGCATATGGAGGCGCATACGCCTGGTGCCGTTCAACGTCCACTTCGAGCAGGACACCACCCTGCAAGACATTCTATTCGCGGACGCTCCGGGCATCCTGCGGTGGGCGGTGGAAGGGTTGAAGCAATGGAGGGAGCACGGACTGATGGAGCCGCAAGCTGTGGTGGACGCCACCACGGGCTACCGGGCGGAAGAGGACGTGATGCTGCGGTTCATCCAGAGCGACTACTTGGAGATCGCCGGGGAGCACAAATGCGGCGCTCACGACCTGTACGAAACCTACAAGAAATGGGCGCACAACAATCATGAGGAGGAACTGAGCGAACGGAAGTTCAGCAAGTTCAGCGACAGCATGAAAGCCCACCCGTGCCAGCGTGTCGGGTCCGAGGTTGAGGGATTCGCTGATGCTGTCCAAAAGGCGGCTGGCGACTTGTTCCCGGCTATTCATCTTGTTCCTAGCACCCGTCATTGAACCCCGCCCGCCCAAGGGAGGGGTTTTGAGCGTAAACGTTTTGCAACAGCTAGCCGCGCTTCTGCATGTACTGGCTGTTGAAAGCCTCGTGCGTCCACCAGCGTTTGGATCGGATACCCTCGGCTTCTGTGAGGACCTGATCCATCGCCTTTCGGAGCGCGTCAATACGCTCCCGTGCATCAACCCTCTTGAAGAATCTCCAGACAAAAGGTTTGTGCGGTTCGATGAAGCAAAGAAATCCGTCCTCGTATGCTTGGTAGTAACCGCAGCCGATCCATAGACGAAATGACTCGTTAACCACAGGAACGACCCAGCCCCAATCCTCCGCGATGGGCTCATTCGTTTCAAATCCCTGTTTGCGCAAGCCTTCCCGAAGAAAATCAGCCAATCGCTTGCCCCACAAGCCGTGCGGAGCAGCGTTGCCCGCAAAGTTGACGTTGTTCTCGCCTTCTTCCGCATTCATTGATCTTTCTTCATACCAAAATTAAACGTTCTGCGGCATTCGGATTCTTTGAAAGGGGGCCAGTCGTGGCACCCGCGGTGAAGGCCAAGAAGCTCAGCAAATTCGATACGAAGACATTCCTTTCGACCATCAATGGCGGCAGGACGATCACAGCTTTTTCCAAGAAGCAGGCGATCTTTGTCCAGGGCGATCCGCCCGACGCTGTTTTTTATATTCAGACCGGCAAGGTTAGACTCACCGTTGTGTCGCAGAGCGGGAAGGAAGCCACGATAGGCATTCTGAACGAAGGAGATTTCTTCGGAGAGGGTTGCCTTACAGGACAGACTTTCCGCTTGTTCTCCGCAACCGCAATGACCGATTGCTCTGTGATGCAAATCGATAAGAAGTACATGATGGAAGTGCTTCACCGGGAGCATGCGTTTTCCGATATGTTCGTGGCATATTTGCTCACACGGAACGTCCGTTACGAAGAGGACTTAGTTGACCAGCTTTTCAATTCCAGTGAAAAGAGGCTTGCCCGGATGTTGCTATTGCTGGCTCAGTTCGGCAAGGACGGAAAGCCCGAAGCTGTGATCCCCAAGATCAATCAGGAGACGCTGGCAGAGATGGTGGGCACGACCCGTTCGCGGGTCAGTTTCTTTATGAATAGGTTCAGGAAACTAGGATTCGTTGCCTACAACAGCGAAGGCTTGCAAGTCCACAGTTCGCTTCTCAACGTCGTGCTCCACGACTAGCGCCGACTCCGAATCGCACAAACAAAGCCGCCAGACAGCAAAATCAGGCGCTTGCTGGCTTGCTGGGTCTAATCCGGCGAGCGGCGCTATTTTCGTCGCAACCAGCACCTCCAACACAGTTGCCGTGCTACGAACGCTTCCTGCAATGGTGATGAGCACTTCCGAGACGAGCGGATGTTGCTCTGCCAGCGCGTCAAGACGGTCACTGACGTTGTGGAGTTGCTGAGCTTCGTGCAGGATCGCATTCGAAGGCATCGGGTACGCGGCTTTCTTTGAAAGCCTAAGGAAAGAAAACTTCAGATGGGCTGACTTAGTTCAGGGAACCTGAAAGAGGAGAAGGTGGTAACCACCTCAATTGCAGTATAGCACCGCGCACTCGGAATGTTGCACGCCCGTCCATTGGGGCACAGGCACAGTCGGGGTCAGCTAGCTTCTGCGCCGAAATCCGTCGCTCGCCGCAATTTTTCGCGCTCTGCGATCTGTGAAGTTGCCCAAGGAAATCGTCAGGACTGAGCGGTTTAGACCAGCCAGACCATGCTTTCGAAGCCCATGCTATATCCGACGTGATGAACAGTTGTTCGCGAAAGACACTGCTTTGCCGCTTTGGAAAGAACAAATCAAATTGTGGCCCACCTCACTAATAATGCGATCCCGACGCTTCCTAAGTCCCCTCAACCACCCCTATCACACCCCGGAGCGACCCGTGACTCGGACCGAGCCAAGAGACCATCGCTCGTCCAGCCCTCTGCTCCCGATTCGGAACTGAATCCCGGTGATCGCGTAGAGGGCTTGGCTAATTTTGGAAAGCCGACTGGAGAATTCGGAACCGTTGTGCAAACCAACGAAGACGATGCACTTGTAAAGTGGGATGATGACGGTCGAATGAGACTGCACCAACCTTGGCTCAAGAAGGTCAGCAAGAAGGCTCATCCCTTTGCCAAGCCAGCAAGTGCGTAGCTGGACTGTTCTGCCACAATGCGAGCAGGACAACTTGCATCGCTCACTATGGCTTGGCAGTCAAATCCCTGATTCGCTTGGAGGGCACCATGTCGTCGCGCACGATCTTTCTGAGCAGGCTGATTGGGCTGTACTGCATTCTCATCGCGCTTTCAATGATGACCCGCAAACAAGCGACTTTGGAGTCGGTGGCGGCAGTTCTTCGCGATCCATCGATGATGTTCGTCCTTGGTGCGATGACGTTGGTCGCTGGGCTGGCGATGGTTCTCGCGCACAATATCTGGTCAGGGGGTGTGCTCGCGGTTGTGGTCACCCTCGTCAGTTGGATGACGCTGATCAAGAGCTTGTTCTTCTTGTTCCTGCCCCCAGAGTTAGAAGCAGGTTTGTTTCTCAGGCAGCTTCACTACCAAGAGCTTTTCTACGTGTACGGGGCTATCTCGCTCGCCCTCGGCGTCTGCCTGACCTACGGCGGATTCAAGTCAAGGTCGCATTAGCCAGTTTCTCAGCGAGGCAGTTGATCCGGGCGGTCACACGGTTTCCCCTGCGGGTACAATTCAAGCGAGGCAGGTGGGCTCGAAAAGGAGATTCCTATTGATAATTGTCGCCATGAAAAAACTACTGTTGACGAGCACGTTGATTGCTTCATTGACCGGAGGATGTAGCACTTCTCAAGCTTCACAAACCACACCTACCACCAAAACTGATAATCAAGCCGCTGAATCCACTATCAGCCCGGCTCAAACCAACAAAAACACGGGGACATCGACGCAGGCTCCGTCACCAACCGTTCAAACACACTCTGACACCATACCTTGCAATCCCAGCGGCTCTCTCAATTACACTTTGTATAGAAACGATAAGTATCATTTCACCTTCCAATGCCCAGAGGGCTTACAAGTTCGGTTTTATCAAAGAACAGATAGAATCGGCATGCTGACAGTTGTGGCCGGTAAAGATACCATGATTACCTTGACTGTTGGCGGGCCTGCTGTGCAACTCGTTCTCATGCAAGAAACTACTCTGGATCAGACCGTTATCAACGGCATAGCAATGCGTAAACGGCTCATCAGCGACCCCGTTATAGGCAATCCGCCTGTCCAAGATCGAGAAGTTATTTATGATTGCAGTCACGCTGGTAATTCATTTACGTGGTGGGCAATTTTCAGGAAAAACGATACCCTAACTCAAAACAGAGTAAATCAAATTGTCGATTCTTTTAAGTTCACGGATTAGGCTCTTGATGGCCGCACAGGATTCTACGAAGAGAGTCGATCCTGCATCCGGGCGAGTTCCACGGGTGCGGAGCAAGGTTTGTTCTCGTTCCCCACATGGTTGACCCGCGGTGCTCACGGAAAAGCACCGCATCTGACGGGCATCCGCGGGGCCTGAACAGGTTGGACGCCGCACGACTGGTGCGGAACCTTTGCTAGCTGACCATCGCCCGGCGAGGTAAAACAGGGGGCGAAAGGCCGCGAAAAATGAGGGCGCTGATTTTGGCCTAATTGAGACGCAGTGATAGAAACCCTTCGGTGTAGCATTTATGATCTGTCAGGGGTGAGGACCAATCCATGCCAAGGCTTGCAGGATCGCGGCGTGATTTCATTAAAGCGGGGATGACGGTCGGGGCTTCGTTGGTTTTGCCGGAGGCAGCTTTCGGTCAACGCGTGGCAGCCTCACAGAGCCAGTCTGACGCTGCCACTACACCGCAGCCCGGTAAGCCAGACTACACACTGCACATCAGAACGTCCCCCATCGAGATTGCACCCAACCGCATCATCTCGTTGACCAGCTACAACGGACAGTTCCCCGGCCCGCTACTTCGCTTTGAGGAAGGACAGCGCGTCACAGTCGATGTTTACAACGATACGGACTCGCCCGAGCAACTGCACTGGCACGGCCAAAAAGTACCGACAGACGTGGATGGAGCATCCGAGGAGGGCACGCCGCTTATTCCGGCGCATGGGAAGCGTCGGATTGAGTTCGTTCCACAACCAGCAGGATTTCGCTTCTACCACACGCACAACCGCGCCGGTGCGAATCTGTCTGCGGGACAGTACAGCGGTCAGGTTGGCCTTGTGTACATCGAGCCCAAGAGTCCGCCGGGCAGGTACGACCGGGAAGTATTCTTGGTACTCAAGGAGTTTGAGCCAACCTTCAGCCGGGGCGGGGATATGGCTATGGATTTTCTCTTCCCAGCCTTTCGTGTCGAAGCACTCGAAGAGGCAGGGGAGTCGGCAATGAAAACCTCGCTTGCGAAAGGGATGCCCAAGGGATATGAGGTTGGCTATCGCTCGTTCACGATCAATGGCCGCATGCTTGGACACGGAGAGCCAATCCGAGTGAAACAGGGAGAACGGGTGCTCTTTCATGTGCTGAACGGAAGCGCAACCGAGATTCGCGGTCTAGCCCTGCCGGGGCACACGTTTCGCGTCGTCGCGCTGGATGGAAATCCGGTGCCCAATCCTGCACAGGTTCCGGTGTTGTGGTTGGGGACAGCGGAGCGCGTCTCTGCAATCGTCGAGATGAACCATCCCGGAGTTTGGATCATGGGCGACCTCGACAATGATGATCGGGCCCATGGGATGGGGATTGTCGTAGAATACGCAGGGCGCTCGGGCAAACCTGAGTGGGTCGCTCCTACGCCCTATCGCTGGAATTACATGCTCTTCTCCAAGTCCGGTGCTTCAGCTGCGCCGGACGAGACATTCGAGATGACTTTTGCTAAAGACAACGCCGCCGAAGAGGGTTTCAACCGTTGGACGATCAACGGTGTCTCCTATCCCATGACGGGCGAAATGACGCCTGCCACATTCCATCTACAGCAAGGCAAGCGATACCGTATTCACATGCGTAACGCGAGTGACGACGTACACCCAATCCACCTTCACAGGCACACTTTTGAGTTGGCGAGTGTGAGCGGAAAACCTACGAACGGAGTCATGAAAGATGTGGTTATGGTCGGAGGCTATCAAGAGGCAGAGATTGACTTCGTGGCCGACAACCCGGGACTGATCTTCCATTGCCACCAACAACTCCATATGGACTACGGTTTCATGACGTTGTTTGAATACAGGTAGAACCTGAACGGGGGATGCAATGCAAGCTCGACAATTCCTCGGAAGCAAGGCACTATCGGCAACCGTTCTGATCCGCTTGATGGTGGGTTGGGTATTCATGTCCGAGGGAATTCAGAAGTTCCTCTTTCCCGACACTCTGGGAGTGGGACGATTCACCAAGATCGGCATCCCGGCTCCACATTTCTTTGCGCCGTTCGTAGGAGTCGTGGAAATTATCTGCGGAGCATTGTTAATCGTGGGTCTGTTCACACGTCTTGCTTCGATTCCGCTGCTCATCGACATTCTTGTTGCCATCGCTACAACAAAGATTCCAATGCTGTCGAAAGCGGGGTTCTGGGGCATGATGCACGAAGCTCGCACAGACTTTTGCATGTTGCTGGGTCTCGTATTCCTGCTGATCGTCGGTTCCGGCGCGCTATCTTTCGATGAACACTTTTCTCGGCAGCCAGACTGATCCGAATCGCGCTGTTGTATAAGGGCGAAAGGACAGGAACTTTTCACGACCGATCAACGAACCTTTCACCGTGATCGGCGTTATCGGATCGCCGGGGCTACATTCTGGTGGCTGGTTTGCTGGAGCCCTTCTGGGCAGCGTCATCCCGTTCACGCTGATCGTGATCTTGCCAACGAACAAGCAATTGCTGAGCCCCACGCTGGACATGCGATCAGCCGAAACGGACCGGCTACTTGCCCGCTGCTGTGGGAGATTGCATGCCGTGAGAAGCGTGCTCATGCCGAGGAGCATGTATTCGTCCTCTTGGTAATCGGCGGCGAAGGCGTCTTGGTGAAGCAACACCAGTTCGTTGTCATCCGCGCACGCATTCGCGAAAATCGAGAAGTTCCCCTCTGATGGTTGCGATCAAGCTGGACTCTCGCTGCATGCGTTCGTCGTTGATCAGTTGATCATGGTGCTATGAGAATAGCTGATTCTGAACTCCCCCAAGTTCCACGGGTGCCGAGCACTCTTCGTCGTCGTTCAAGAGTGGTTGATCCGGGCGCTCACCGGATAGCTCCGCATCAGCCTCGCATCATAGGGTCTCAGCAGATTCGAGACCTCGCCCACGTTGCTCATGCCCGGATCGAGCCACAAATCGTAGCTGTCTGGATCGAGGATCACTGGCATTCGATCATGGACAGGTGAGGTCACTGCATTCGGGGTCGTGGTCAAGATCGAGCAGGACTTGACCCACTGTCCGCTGGGGTCTTTCCACCGATCCCAGATTCCTGCGAACGCAAATAGCGCACCGTCATTCACTTCAAAACAATACGGCTGTTTGGTTTTTCCCGTTCGCATCCACTCGTAAAAGCCGTCCACAGGAATCAGGCACCTGCGGGATTTCATGGCATCGCGGAACGCTGGCAATGTCGCCGCTGTTTCCGACCGTGCATTGATCATCTTCGCAGCACCAGAGGCATCCTTTGCCCACGATGGAATCAGTCCCCAGCGCATCAGCGACAATTCACGGACAGGTTCCTTGGCATTCTGGCGGATGACTGGGACAGGCTGTGTTGGAGCGATATTGAAGCGGGGAGTCCAGTCTTCTTCGCCCGAAACAGTGTCGAAGTGTTCCTCGATGATCTGCTTTCGCCGGACAGTCGATAGCGTCCGGACATAACGACGAGATTATCGCAGATCGGGGTGGCTTCACTAAACCGACCAAGTGGGGTCTCTTCGCCTTCAATCCCGATGCAAGAACTGTTCAATATTGACCAGACACGGAATTAACATTCGTTTTAGATTACTGACTTCTTTGATCCAAACCGGACGACCGTGCAACCTCACTGTCGTTCATTTTTCAGTGGCGTAGTGGTTTCGCAGTCCTCCCAAACATCCACTACGCCACCCTCCCTGAAGTGTGGGGCTATCTCAGTCGTAAGCGTTGGTATTTCCAGAGGCCGGTGCTCGACCAACTCGCATGGCCTCTCCGAGAAATGAGGGACGGCCATGAACTCGCCGAGAGCGCTTTCCAACCGGAAGAGCCGCTCGATGGATATGAAGGAAGTGATGGAGCATGTTCGAGTAGACCTCCGAGAGCGTCCCGACAGCCACTTCTCCGAGGTCTACTTGCGAATCCTCAAACGCGGAGCCAGTAGCACCGACGTTCACACCGCCCTCTACGAGATGCTCAAGCGGGATGAGGTCAGGATCAAAGAGGGCAAGTGGCGGATGGCTGCCAGCGCGGATCGACGAAGGGCGTCCTGAAACAAGGCGTTCACCCTCGACGGCGCGTGACTGAAAAATCTCCCGCGACATATGCCTAGTGTGTACAAACCGCTGCCCACGCCGTATTTGAAGCGGGCCAAGACGATTACTTGGTCGCGTTCGTTCCAGCAATCCCTTTCGCGCCCTCTCCCACGAATCTCGGGAGGCTCTCGATCAGATTATGAAGGCCAGCGTTTTCCCGAAAGGAGCGGTGATTCTTGCCGAGGGACAGGCCTCGCGTGGAGTCTTCCTGCTTTGCCAAGGACAGGCGAAGCTGTCGATCAGCTCTCGAATTGGAAAAATCCTGATCTTGCGGATCGCCAAGCCGGGAGAAATCCTCGGGCTAGACGCAATTGTCATGGGCAAGCCCTATGAAGTGACGGTGGAGACGATGCAGCCCTGCCGGATGAACTGGGTGAACCGAGAAAACTTTCTTGGGTTCCTCAGAAAGCACAGCGATGCCTGTCTTCATGTCGCGCAGCATATCAGCCGTGATTATCAATACGTATGCGATGGCGTTCGGTCTGTCGGATTGTCCCATTCGATTTCGGAAAGACTCGCCAAGTTTTTCTTGGAGTGGTCAGCGGGGGGACAAGTCACCAATGGGGTCATCTGCACAAAGCTATCGCTCACCCATGAGGAGATTGCTCAGCTTATGGGCACTAGCCGGGAAACGATAACGCGCATCCTGTCGGAGTTGCGGAAAAAGCACATCATCGAAATAAAGGGCTCTGACTTGATCGTCCACAACAAGCCAGCGCTGGAGCAACTGGTGGCGGCCTAAAGAGGAAGGAGAATAGCGATGCTTGCTAAGTGTAGTAATCCCTGCTGTTCCGTTCCGTTTCTTCGCCTCGCCGAAGGGAGGCTGTTTCGACTGGAGACCGATCCGGTGGACCGCCCGTCCACGTCCAGCCAAACGGAGTACTTCTGGCTTTGTCCTCGGTGCTCATCCGCGATGACCCTGCGTCTGAGAGAGGATGCAAGAGTAGAGACCGTTCCGTTCCCAGAAGCAATGCTTGGTGTCTCGGATGGTGTCGCACGTGCCTCGGCGGATGGAAAACAAGGGCAATTGCTCCGCACCGTCAGCCCTTGCCCGACAGAGCGAATCGGCAATCCTGCACGGTTGAAGGACGGATACCGTGCTGCATGAATGGGACGAACCCGATGATGAGGTGGCGGCGGGGGCTATTTGCCCGATGCCCGATTGCGGTGCATTGGTGATTGCCTTTCGTGCCACATGCGTCGTTAGACCCGACCCCCTTCTGGCGTGGGCCTTTGTGTGCGGACGTTGCGGCGCTGAGTTTGACGTGCCAGAGAACGGCCTAGTCCTACAAGCGGTGCCAAAGGGCTGGCTCTTCGCCAAGGTTCATCTCGCCTAAGAGAACAACGATTCCGTCGATTCCGCGAATTCAGGCTGATCCATCAAGGATGAACCGGTAACCGGGACCTTCTGTGACAAGAACGCTCTGCGGCGCTCCAGAATCTCCTCGCACAGTTTTCGGCTTCGACGAATAGTTCCGCGAGAACCGGAAGCGAGGAACGGTCGGGTTGCCATGCGATTAGGCATAAAGCTGAGCTTGAATCGCTCGGCAAATAGTCGGCGGCAAAAAAAAGCGCCCCGGACTCATCAAGTCATGGGGCGCATCGTTTGAACAGCCCTCCCCCGAGTCTGCTCAATTACAACTGGGGCTCTACCCCTAACTTCATGGATAGCTCCTAGCGTACCAAGTGGCGGCACTGCTGGGCTAACCTAAGGATCGCCTCACTTTATAGAACGAGATCGTCCGTCAATCCCCGTCACTCGGGAAGAACAAATGTGGAGTTTTCCGATTGTTTTGCCGTATTCAATAAGCGGCATCCCCAAAAAGCATCCGATTTCCCCAGCACGTCCCGTCCCTGTGTTTCGCCGCGTCTGACACTTCTTGAAGTTCCCGGCGTCACCTGCAAAACTAGAACGAATGGGTCCCTTCGCGTCAACGGTCGAATTCTATGCCCGCTACCGGGAGCCGTATCCGCCAAAGTTTTTCGAGAAAGTTGCGGAGCAGATCGGCATGCGCGGCGATGAAACCCTACTCGATGTTGGTTGCGGTCCCGGCCTGCTTGCCATAGGTTTCGCACCCTTTGTCGGAAGCTGCACCGGACTTGATCCCGAACCCGGAATGATCACGGCGGCGAAGGATGCGGCGGCGGAAGCAGGGGTTGCGCTCTCCCTGATCGAGGGTCGCATAGAGGAATTCCCAACCACTCAAACCTACGATGTCATCACCATTGGCCGCGCCCTTCATTGGCTGGAACGCACTCCGACGATGGCGGTGCTAGGGGGGATTCTGACCCCCAACTCCGGTCGCATTCTGATTTGCCGAGCCTCAAGTGTTGAGACGCCGGAAACCCCTTGGGTGAAACCCTATCGGAAAGTGCGCAGTGCTTGGGCCTCCGGACCAGAAGAGAAACGCTATCGGATTGATCCGAGCGAATGGTTTGCGGGCTCGCGCTTCACGGCACTCGGCGAAGCATCGGTTACTGAACGCCGTCAGGTGACGATTGACGACCTAATTGGACGAGCACTCTCTAGGTCCAATACGTCGCCTGAAGTGGTCGCCGAAGGACAAGCGAGATTTGAGGCCGAGATAGCCGCCGCGCTCGAACCATTCGTTCAAGATGGAGCTTTGGTAGAGCAAATAGTCGCCCGAGGGACGATGTTCGGTTATCTCGCGCATACAATGACGCCATGAAAGACCTCAGGGATCGAGTTGCTCTTGTGACTGGCGGCAGTCGAGGAATAGGAGCCGCAGTTGCTATCGCGTTGGCTGGCTCTGGTGCCGATGTCGCTGTGAACTACCGTGAGCGTGCCGACGCTGCGAATTCAGTTTGTGCCGAAATCAACGGGAAGGGGAGGAAGGCAATCGCGATTCAAGCCGATGTGGCAGTCGCCGCCGACGTGAGGCGCATGGCCGCAGAGGTTGAGGCACACCTTGGCGGCATCGGCATCCTCGTCAACAATGCAGGAATCGCTCATCCGCGCAAACTGGAGGAGATTACAGAAGCGGAGTGGGACGAGGTGCTCACGGTCAATCTCAAGTCGGTGTTCTTGGTGACGCAGGCTGTAGTTGGCGGGATGCGGCAAAGAAGATGGGGACGGATCATCAATCTGTCGTCAGTTGCCGCACAGACAGGGGGGGCCGTGGGAGCACACTACGCTGCGTCCAAGGCAGGCATCATAGGGCTCACTCACTCCTGTGCCTCAGCTTTCGTTAAGGACGGGATTACGGTGAACGCCATTGCTCCCGCGTTGATCGAGACGGACATGGTGACCAGCAATCCTAACGCAAGTCCTGCTCTCATTCCGATGGGGCACTTCGGCTCGACAGACGACATCGCCTCGGTGGCGGTGATGCTGGCGATGAATGACTACATGACCGGACAAACGATTTCGGTCAATGGTGGCTGGTACATGAGCTAGTCCCATGCTGCATTCCTGACAGCCACCGCTTTCGCGGGTTAGCAATCGTTCAGCGTAGACTGGGCCGTCAGAAGTTGAACGCACACCTTCCCACCTCTTTGCATCCTGTTACCATCCATACGTCATGAACCTGTTCGATTCATTCCAAATCCGCGATATTTCTTTTCGCAACCGCATTGCCGTTTCTCCCATGTGCGAGTATTCCAGCGAAGACGGCTTTGCCAATGACTGGCATCTCGTCCACCTCGGGACTCGCGCCCTTGGCGGCGCAGGCACCGTCCTCACCGAAGCTACCGCCGTCGTCCCCGAGGGCCGCATCAGTCCGTCCGACCTCGGCATCTGGAAGGACGCGCACGTCGAGAACCTCGGACGTATAGTGCGCTTCCTCCGCCAGCACGGTGCCGTAGCCGCAACTCAACTCGCCCACGCTGGGTTCAAAGCCTCCACCGGCGTCCCGTGGCGCAATCACGGCGCTCCAGTTCCCACCGCCGAAGGCGGCTGGCGTCCCATCTATTCCTCGACCGCAAAGGGCTTCACGCCGGAATCCATTGAGCCCGATGCTCTCACTCCCGAAGGCATCGCTCGCGTCACCCATGCTTTCGCCGAGGGCGCTCGCCGCGCCCTCGAAGCTGGCTTTGAACTCGTCGAAATCCACGGAGCCCACGGCTACCTCGTTCACCAGTTCCTCTCGCCACTGGTCAACACCCGCACCGACCAGTACGGTGGCAGCTTTGAGAACCGCACCCGCATCCTGCGCGAGATCATCGATGCCGTCCGCAAAGTTTGGCCCGAACGTCTCCCGTTGTGGCTCCGCATCTCCGCCTCGGACTGGACCGAGGGCGGGTGGACTATCGAGGATTCCATCGCCCTCGCTCGGCAGGTCAAGCCGCTCGGCCGTCGATCTCATCGACTCATCCTCGGGAGGCATCGTTCCCAAGGCAACGATTCCTCTCGGCCCCGGCTATCAAACTCCCTTTGCCGAGCGCATCCGCCGAGAGGCGGGAATCCTAACCGGAGCCGTGGGCATGATTACCGCGCCCGAACAGGCACAGCACATTATCGCCACCGGGCAGGCTGAC